>Ga0255057_10000631_pt1 | contig 19898 bp, 15 predicted proteins | sample Cases_109_6_MG_FD_189022 | JGI IMG/M metagenome (GOLD analysis project Ga0255057, IMG submission 189022) | Seawater microbial communities from Amundsen Gulf, Northwest Territories, Canada - Cases_109_6 | ecosystem: Environmental > Aquatic > Marine > Gulf | place: Canada: Northwest Territories... | reverse complement strand
TCCTCGAGGTTGCATACGACTTCACGTTGCAGTCGGGATTTCTCGCAAATCCGTATCGTTCGGTGCTCGGCGGACAGCGGCCCGAAGAACATCCGGACCTCCGGCTTCGCAACCTCCTCTACTCGCGGTTAGCTTGGTATATCCCGCGTTCGCGGACTTCGCTTCAGGCGATCTATCGATCGTACCTCGATGATTGGGCGATCTCCGCGATCAATCCAGAAGTGCGCATCTATCAGGAGATGTCCCCGTACTTCCAAACCCGTCTTCGTTACCGTTACTACAAACAGACGTCCTCGTTCTTCTACAAGAACGACCCCACCACATACACGTTCCAGGATCGCTACGTCACGAGCGATCCCAAGATGAGCGCGTTCCAGGTCAACGAGATCGGCATCCAGTTCCTGGTTCTCGGCTCGTTCCTCGAAGGTCGCGCCCACCGCTCGATCGCCGGCGCCCAGTTCGACATCAGCTTCAACTACCGCTGGAACACCAACGCCTTCGGCAACCAAGTCATTGCCCAAACCGGCGTAAGAATCCCCTTCTAGGGACACTCTCCACCCCTGAATTCATAGGGTTACGGTGATGGAGAGTGACCCTTGGGGGTCGGTGAAGGATAGGTAGTTTGCGCGGAGCAGGTGGCGTTTGAGGGCGGGGAGGGGCGGGCCGCCGTAGAGGGTGTCGCCTAGGAGCGGGTGGCCTATCGAGGCGAGGTGAACGCGCACCTGGTGGCGGCGGGCGTTGTTGGCGCGCACTTCGACGCGCGAGCCGTCGGTGTCCGGCTCGCTTGTCAGAACCTCGGTGCGAGCAGGTTGCGCCCGTAGACGTTTGATTTCGCGCGGGTCGTAACAGACGCGGACCTTTCGGCGGTCGTGTGGGTCGTTGGCGATGAGGGCGTCGATGGACTGGGGCGCAGTGACGCTTCCCGTGCAGCGAGCGATGTACCGTTTTTCGATCTCTCCTGCCTGCAGTTGTTGACGAAGTGCCTCGAATGTTTCTTGATCGCGAGCGGCGAGCATCAACCCGGACGTGTCATTGTCTAGGCGGTGAAGGATTCCCGGTTCGCGATTGCTGTAGCCGACTCCGCGCATCTCGGGGTAGCGAGCGACCAGAGCTCCGGCCAGAGTACCGAGCTCACCCTCTCGAAGCGGATGACTTGGAACGCCCGAAGGCTTGTCGACCACGACGAATCCTTCCCGCTCGAGGATGACTTCGATCCTGAGATCTGGATCTGGGACCGCGTGAAAGTCCGTCGGGCCCGGTAGAGATTCGAGGGTCACCCGGTCCCCGGCCGCGACCAAAGCACTCTTCTTCGCTCGCCTCCCGTTCACCCGAACTTCTCCCGCTTCGAAGAGCGCCTTCACGCGACCTCGGCTCAAGCCGGGTACTCGGCGAGCCAGCACGACATCGAGCCGTTCGCTGGCGTCGTCCTCCTCGACCTCGAGCTCGAATGCTGGCACCTCCTTCCCCTCCCACAGTCGGATGGGTTTTTCCATGGCATTTGCGCCCTCCGGCAACGCGTCTACACTGCGAATCCCGTGAGCAAACGCGATTACTACGTGATTCTCGAAGTCACCCGAACCGCCTCCGGCGACGAGATCAAACAAGCCTACCGTGGGCTCGCGATGCGATTTCACCCGGACCGCAATCCCGACGACCCCGCCGCGGAGGACTCGTTCAAAGAGGCGAGCGAAGCCTACGCGGTTCTGAGCGATCCCGACAAGCGCGGCCGGTACGATCGTCACGGTCATGCCGCTTTCGACACCAATGGCCCGGGCTTCGACGCGAGCGACTTCGGGGCCGTCAGCGAGATTCTCGAGGGGCTTCTCGGCGAGGTCTTCGGCGGAGGTCGCCGTAAGCGCAGAGGTGGTCGCGACCTGAAATACGACCTCGAGATTTCGTTCGTCGAAGCCGCGATCGGCGTGGAGAAGAAAATCGACGTCAATCGGTCGGCTCCGTGCGCCACCTGCGGCGGGAGCGGCGCGAAGCCCGGCACGCCCGTGCACAAGTGCAACGTGTGCCAAGGACGCGGTCAAGTGAAGTATCAACGCGGGCTCTTCGCGGCCTCGCGTCCATGCCACGGCTGCCGTGGTACTGGCACGAAGATCCCGACGCCGTGCGATGCATGCAAGGGGACCGGAACCAAGCTACGTGCCGAGGCGATGAGCGTGAAGATCCCAGCAGGTGTTCAAGACAGCGCCGTGCGAACCGTCCGTGGCGCAGGCGAGGCCGCCGACGGAGGCAATGGCGATCTCCACATCCACATCCAAGTCAACGACCACTCGCTCTTCAAGCGCGAAGGGGCCGACATCTTGGTGTCCGTGCCGATCTCATTTCCCCAAGCGGTGCTCGGCGCGAGCATCGAGGTCCCAACGCTCGAGGGGAAGGTGGTGATGAAGGTGCCACCAGGGACCCAGTCGGGGAAGGTTTTTCGCCTGCGCGGCAAGGGAATCCCCGTGTACGGCGGCTATGGCAAGGGCGACCAGCTGGTGACGGTGGTGGTCGAGGTCCCGCGCGAGGTGAGTCGCCGCCAGCGCAAGCTCATCACCGAGCTCGCACAGGAAATCGGGGACGAAGGCTATCCGCAGCAGGCGAGCTTTGTCAGCAAGCTCCGCGGGCTCTTCGAGAGTTGAAGTGCCCAAAACCAGTGCTCCGGGGACACCCGAACGACCGCTTGCGCGCCGCAGCGAGCTTGCCAAGGTACGCGGATGCGAACCGCAGCTTTGCTGATCATGGCCGGGGCACTCGTCTCCTTCGCGGTGGGATGCTCCAAGAACGAAAAGACCAACACCCCGGCCCCAGGCGATGAAGGCCCGGCGCCTACGAAAGAGGAGGAGGCCAAACTGACCGAAGCCAAGCCTAACCAAGCGCCCAACCAGTACACCGTCGAGCTCGACACCACCAAGGGCCCGATCTTGATCGAGGTGCACCGCGACTGGGCCCCGCACGGCGCCGACCGCTTCTACGAGCTAGTGCAAAACGGCTACTACAACGACGTCGCGTTTTTCCGTGTCATCGATGGATTCATGGCGCAGGTGGGTATCAGCGGTGACCCGGCCCTGAACACCAAGTGGCGCGAGGATCGAATCCCCGACGACCCGGTCAAGGGTAGCAACGCCCGCGGGACGGTATCGTTCGCCACGTCGGGCCCCAACTCGCGAACCACGCAGTTTTTCATCAATCTCGTGGACAACTCGCGTCTCGATGGGATGGGCTTCTCTCCCTTCGGGAAGGTCAAGGACCAGACCACGGTCGACGCCCTGTACGCGGGCTATGGCGAAGGCGCGCCGCGGGGTCGCGGTCCGTCTCAGGCGCTTCTTCAGTCTCAGGGCAATGCTTATCTGAAAGAGAGCTTCCCCAAGCTCGACTACATCAAGAGCGCGAAAATCACCGAGTGACGCCGCCGGCTTCCACTTGGAAGTCGATGCGATCGTTTTCGAGCAGGATGAACTCCGGATGCGTCGTGGTCAGGAAGACCTGGCCGCCCGCATGACTCAACACCTCGAAGAACCGCCGATTACGGCTGCGGTCGAGCTCGCTCGACACATCGTCGAGTAGCAGGATCGGCACCTTCCCGGTGCGTTCGCTCAACAGATCGAGCTCGGCGATCTTCAAGGCCAGCACGATCGTCCGGTGCTGACCCTGAGAGCCATGGTGGCGCGCGCCGACGTCGTGGAGCCGAAGCTCGAGGTCGTCTCCGTGGGGGCCCTCCGTCGTGAAACCACGGGCCCGATCCTTTTCAAACGAGCGGTCGAGAGCGGCGGCTATCGCCTCCTCGGTCGGCTCCACCCGGGGCAGGTACATGACCCCGAGCAGTGTATCACCTGCGAAAACTTCCGAGAACGCTCGGATGACCCTCGGCGCCAAGTCGTCGATCAGTCGTGCTCTGGCCTGCCCCACGACGGCCCCCGCCTTACTCAGAATGGCGTCGTAAGCGCGCACTGAACGCCGGTCGGTACGTTCTTCCCTCAAGAGTCGGTTCCGGCTCCGAAGGGCCTTCTCGTAGCTTGCCAAGGTCGACCCATAGATCGGGTCCATTTGCTCGAGCATGCGATCGAGAAACGCCCGGCGTCGATCGGGCGCACCGGCGGCGAGCACAAGGTCACCAGGATGAAAAAGCACCATCTGCACTGTGTGGTGCCAGACATTGCTCGAACGCGGTCGCTTTCCGTCGAGTTGAAGGCGACGGCGCTGCGATCTCCCGATCTCGATCCGAAGCTTATGGGGCGGCGCACCCCCCGTGATGGTGGCATCGAGCAGAGCGGTATCGGAATCGAGGCCGATCAAGTCTTCGCTCTTGGCGCCCCGAAAACTTTTTAGCGAGCCTAGATAGTAAATCGCCTCGAGCAGGTTCGACTTCCCGGCGCCGTTATCACCGTGAATGACGTTGAAGTGAGGTCCTGGCTCGAACGTGAGTGCCGCGAGGTTTCGAAATCCTCGCGCACGCAGGGCCGCGACTCGGGTTGGCGCGTCGGCCGTGCGCGAATCACCAGACAAACGCCCTGCCCTAAATGCGCATGGGCATGATGACGCCGATAAACCCTGTATCGTCCCCAACCGGTTTCAGGACCCCGGGGTCTCGTTCTCCGCTGAGTTCCAGAGCTATCTCGTCATAGGGGAGGGCGCCGAGGGCATCGAGGAGATACCTGGCGTTGAAGCCGATCTTGAGGCCTTCGCCGGCGTAGTCGACATCGACCTCTTCGCTACCCTCCCCGACGTCGGGGTTCTGGCTCTGCAAACGCAGCGTGCCGGGCTCGATCATCAGCTGGACGCCGCCGCTTTTGTCGTTGGCGACCAGGCTGATGCGTCGAAGCGCTTCGACCAGAGGCCTTCGGGCGGCGATCACCGTTCGACTCTGCTTACTCGGAATCACTTTGTTGTACGGCGGAAAGTGCTCGTCGGCGAGCTTCACGCTCAACGAGAGGTCGTCGCGCTGAAAGAAGGCATTGCCCCCTGCGGTTGCAATACCGATGGTCGCCTGCGCGTCGCCCTTGCCTTTTGCGGCTTTCACGTCGTCGAGAAGTCGTTTGAGCTCAGAAATTCCTTTGTGCGGCACGAGCATGCTGAAGTTCATCATCGGGCCTTTACCACTGATTTTCCGCTCAGCCTTCGATAGACGGTGGCCATCGGTCGTGACCATCCGGACGACCTTCCCATCGCCCTCGAACAAGGTTCCCGCTAAATGCGGACGGGTATCATCGTGGGACATGGAGTACTGCGTGAGGGCGATCAAATTGGCCAACACGGAGGCATCGAGCTCAGCGACCTCGACTTCGCCAGCATTGGGCAACGGTGGGAAATCTTCGCCCGGCATCGCAGGAATGCGGTAGCGCACCTTCCCGCAGCTCAACTCGACCGCGTGAGTATCGCTCAGCTTCCAGCTCACCTCGCCATCAGGAAGGTTTTTAACGATGTCGAAGAGCGTACGGGCCGACACAGCGATGGTGCCGCCTTTTTTGATCTTCGCGGGAACAAGCGCCGTGACTCCGAGATAGAGGTCGGTGGCGGAGAGCCGAAGGCTATCGATCCCTTCCGCAGACAGCAGCACGTTCGACAAGATATGCATCGAGCTTTTGCGATCCGCGATACCGTGCGTGGGTGTAACGCCACGGAGGAACTGCTGCTTCTCGATCGTGAGCTCCATGTTGGGTTACTCCATTACTCCTATGAAAGGCGTTACCTGTTTATCCACCGCTTAGGATCTGTAATTTAAGATCTAGTCTTCGTCTTAACAGCTGTGAATTGTGAGTGAAGCAATGTAACCAATCGGAACAACTAAGCTTTGAGCGAGTTTTGATCAGTGGGTCGATCGTGCGCCAGGTGGGGATTGCTCAAACCCCGCGCCATCCCCAGGGGTGTTCCCCAGGTTGATCGCACTTCGCGCACAGGGCCGGGTATACACCAAAAGTGTGCGAAAGGCCCGACTCGACAGCCCCAGGAAGGGGACCTGCCGCGGGTGCTCGAAAAGCAAGCGGAACAGGGTCGGGTCAAATGCCGAGCTTGCGTTCGATGGCGTCCACGGCGCCGAGGACACGCTCGTCCTGAGCCTCCACCAAGCCGCCGATCTTACGGACGGCGCTCATAACCGTGGTGTGATCCTTGCCCCCGAAGCGCTCACCGAGCTCAGGATAGCTGGTACCGAGACGCTGACGGCAAACGTACATCGCTACCATCCTGGGGAAGCTTACCGCGCGATGCCGTCGACGGGACTTCAAGTCGGCTAGACGGATGCCAAAGTAGCCGCAAGCGATGCGTTGGATGTCCTCGACGGTGGTTGCCGTGTCCTGGTTGGGGATCACCGTCCGCATCGTTTCCCTCGCGAGCTCGAGCCCCATGGGCTGACTCAAGAGCTCGGCCTTGACCGCGACTCGGAGGAGCGTTCCTTCGAGCTCACGCACGTTGCTGCGAACCGTCTGTGCAAGGAAGAGGGCCACCTCGCTATCGAGCGCTATGCCCTCGCTCTCCGCCTTCTGGTGCAAGATTGCGATACGAGTATCGAGCTCGGGGACCTGGACGTCCGCGACCATGCCGGATTGGAAGCGACTGATCAGGCGCTCCTTCATCTCCGAGATTTGCTGGGGGTAGACGTCCGAGGTGACGACGATCTGCTTGTCCGAGTGGTAGAGGGCGTTGAAGGTATGGAAGAACTCTTCTTGAGTCTGCTCACGCCCCGCGAGGAACTGGATGTCGTCCATCAACAGGACGTCGCACTGCGAGCGATAACGCTCCCGAAATGCGCTGATTTCGTGATTCTGGAGTGACCAGATGAACTCGTTGGTGAACCGCTCGGCCGACACATAGAGAACGCGAGCGCGGGGATTGCGTTGGAGGATCGTGTGCCCGATCGCGTTGGCCAGGTGGGTTTTCCCGAGTCCGACCCCGCCGTAGATGAAAAGCGGATTATAGCGAGAACCGGGATCCGAGCCGACGGCTACGCTTGCGGCATGGGCGAGCTGATTGGCCGGGCCCACCACGAAGTTCATGAAGCGATACTTCGGATTGAGGTTTGCAGAAATCGACGGAGCGCGAGGAGTTGCCCTCGGCGCGGGAGGCTTGGTCGACTCGCGCGCGGCTTGCGTTTTTTCGCGAAGCGTTTCGTCGAGCTCCCAGCGAATCTTCTTGGGCACATTCGAGTCGCCGGCCTCACGGTCGAGCGTTTCGAAAATCAGATCGAGATAGTGCGCCGAAATCCAATCGGCAAAGAACTGATTCGGGATGCGTAAAACGATCGAATCCGGCTCGACGCCTCCAAATTGGACAGGCTGTAGCCAGGTTTCGAAGTTCTCAGACGAAAGGTGCGACTTGAGGCTGCCCATTGCCCTTTCCCACAATTGTTCCATCGTCTCCGTACCCCCGAAAACAGCGCACATCAGCGTCCTCGTCCCCACGTCATCCACACGTCGCTTGGGGCGAGTTATCGTTTATCATTCGCCCACCTGGCAACCCTCGGCTGGCGTTCTTCCAGTGAAGGGCCGCGAAGCTAGCAGTCTGTTTCAAACGCGTCTACGGGGATCCCACAACAAACTTCTAAACACTTGGGATCGCGGGAGATTCAAATGCAGTTTTTTTGACAACAACGCGCGTCGCGTCACGCGTTGTTTCTTCGTTGTTGACAAGCTGTTGCAATCACTTCGAAATTATGACGTGTTATCGTTTGCGCAACATCGACGCGCAATTCAACTGTCGATCTTCCACAGCCTGTTGGTTTTTTTGCGACCTGTGATCACCCCTGATCGAAAGCGTGCGCGTGCGACCTCCACACTTTGTCCACCGCAATCCCACCGAGTTAACCAGCGCGGCCACGGTCCGGGCAGACAATTTGGATGGGTGATCCAACGCTGCTAGCTTCGCCCAGGACACGGACCATGGGGGAAATACAAGCTTTCTGGGCGACCGCGATCGTCGGTCTCCTGACCGCGGTGTGCGCGCCCGGCGCGGTGCTCGCCCAGACCGCAGCGCCGACCGGCATTGAGGATCAGGCAAACCCTTCACAGCCACCGGAAGATACCCTCGAGACCCCGTACACCCTAGCGATGGGCGCGGGCGCGCGTGCCGGAGCCATCGGCACGTCGGCGCTCGCGTACAACACATCGAACATGGCTGCAGTCCCGGCTTACCACGTCGAAGCGTTCTCCCAGATCATTCCCGGCGGCGGCGACGCATACTGGACGCTTGGAAGCTCGGTCGCCGACTCTACGACCAGCCAGAAGTTCGCGCTCGGCACCAGTTTTCGGGGAGTCTATAGCGGCGCCGACCGTCGATACAGTGGCTGGGATTGGCGCAGCGGCTTTGCCATTCAAGCAATTGAACAACTCGGCGTCGGGCTCGGGGTTCGCTGGGGACGGTTGAACGCCGAGTGGCGCGATGGCCAGAGGCTCGGACCGACCTTCAATGGCATCACGCTCGATGCCTCGGTTACCATCACCCCGATCCCCTGGCTCAAGGTCGCTGGGCTCGGATACAACCTCATCAAGACCCGCTCGTCGATCGCGCCGCAAATGGCCGGCGGCAGTGCGAGCCTTGCACCCATCGAAAGCCTCAGCTTCGCGGGTGACGTCTTGGTGGACCTCTCGACGTTCGAAAACAACGAGCTCTTGGCGGGAGCAGGGGTTCAGTTCATCGCCGGGGAGATGGTTCCGCTCAGAATCGGCTATCGTCGGGATAGCGGGCGCCATCTCAATCAGATCACGGCCGGCGTCGGTTTCAACAAGGGTAAGTTCGGCATCGAGGCCGCCCTCCGTCAGACCCTCGGCTCACGAAAAGAGAGCTACATTCTCATCATGACCCGCTTTTCCGTGAAATAGAACTACCTTCCGCGGGTCAGGCCGAAGTGCACCAGTCCCGGAAGGTGCCGCCCGACAAAAGCGCCCACCTTACCGTGACCGGTAAACGTGTATTCTCGCTTTCGAGCCACGATGGCACCAATCATCGCTTTGGCGGCCCGGTCACTAGGCCACAAGAGCTTTTTCGGTCGGGAGTCTTCACGGCTTGCATCGAAGACACCTTGATTGTCGACTTGGTCGATCTCGCTTTCGATGAACCCCGGGTGGATCGTCGTGCAGCTCGCTCCTGTCCCGGTCAATTCGACGGCGAGGGTCTGCCCGATCGCACGGACGGCGTACTTCGACGCGGAGTAGGCGCCCACGCCTGGCGTCGTGATCATGCTCGCGACGCTCCCGACCAACACCAAGCGGCCTGCGGTCTGCTTGAGGTGCGGAATCGAGTACCGGGCGGTCATCGCAACGCCGATCACGTTGACATCGAGCTGCCGCCGCCAATCCTCGGCCGATAGCTTTTCGATCTTCCCAGCGACCGCAAACCCTGCGTTGGCCACAGCGACATCGAGCCGGCCGAGCGTTTCGACGACCTGTTGGACCGCGCTTCGTACCGAGGCTTCGTCGGCCACGTCGCAGGGGATGGCGATCGCTTTTCCGCCGTTGCTTTGAATCTCGGCGGCCACGAGCTCGAGCCGTTCTTGGCGACGCCCTGAGACCGCGAGAGTAGCGCCTTCTTCGGCGATTGCGAGGGCAAGGGAACGGCCAATGCCGCTTCCTCCCCCGGTGATCCACACGACCTTGTTTTCGAACCGTTTGGCCATGCACTGCGCCTAGCAGCTCCGCCAAGGATCGCCATGGGCCGCCATCACTCAGCGGTCGTGTCCGTGGTGTCCTCGACTTTGGCGGCTCCAGGGTCGGTTGCCCAGCGTTTGATCGGCGCAAACCAACCCGAGGCCCGACCTGCGAGGTCGACATCGAGCCGATACAGACACGGCACGACCACTAGGGTAAGCACGGTTGAAAAGGTCAAGCCCCAGACGATCACCTGTGCCATCGGCGCGAGGTGTGCCAAGCTTTCGCTCGCCAACGACAGCGGGAGAAGGCCGGCGATCGTCGTCACGCTGGTCAAGAAGATCGGCCTCAACCGCAACCGCCCCGCCGCGACGATCGCCTCGTCGAGCGCCATCCCTCGCGCACGCCGCTTATTGATGAAGTCGACCAACACTAGAGAGTCATTGACGACGATCCCGGTCAGCCCGACGACGCCCACGAGCGCTATCAAACCGACGGGTTTTGCGGTCAACAAGAAGCCGGCCGTAACGCCGATGAAGGACAACGGGATTGCAGCCATCACGACCAGTGGCTGCGAGAAGCTCTGAAACTGCGTGGCGAGGATCGTGTAAATGAGAAGCATGGCGACCAAAAAGGCTCGAAAAAGGGACTGGACCGACTCCTGAGTCTCCTCCCACTGGCCGCCGTATTCGAAGCGGATGTCGGGATTCGCGGCTTCCAGAGCTGCGAGCTTTTTCTTGAGGACCGCGTTCACCTCGCCACTATTGGTCACGGCCTCGTCGATATTCGAGAGCACTGAGACCATCCGCTTTTGTTGGTACCGTTGTATTTCCGCGGGGCCGCGTCCGTGAGTCACGTCAGCGATCTCTCGAATCGCCACCTCATCGCCGGTTGGAGTAATGAGCCGAAGTGATGCGATCCGGTCGGGGTCGCGCTGCACTTCTTCCGCGAGCTGGACAACGATGTCGATCTCGTCGTCCCCGTCGCGAAGGGTCGCGGTTGGGGTCGCGCCAAATGCGCTTCGAAGCCAACCGGAAACCGATTCGGGGGTAAGCCCGTTGAGAGCGGCGCGCTCCTCATCGACCTTGATTTGGATCTCTTGCTTGCCGAGCTCGTAGTCGTGATTGGCGTTACGCGTGCCGGGGGTTTTTCTCACCTCCGCCAGCACCTGCTCCGCGAGCTCGACGAGCCGCTCCTGGTTGTTTCCTTGCACTCGGATGGCGACAGGTGCTCCCCGAGGTGGACCTCGGTGGACCTCGACGATCTCCAGCCTCGCCGGGCCGACCACGTCGTCGTAGAGACCGCTCACTTGCCCGACGAGCGCGCGACCTGCGCGAGGGCCGCTGCGCTGGGCGTCAGGCACGACGAACACCGTGACCATCCCCATGTGGTCGCCCGTGTCGATTCCCATGTCGGTCCTGGCCATCCCCCGAACCGCCAGAGTTGCTTCGACGTCGCTGTTTTCGAGAGCCAGGATCCGGCCCTCGAGCTCGGCGAGGAGCGCCTCGGTTTCCTCTTTTGAGGCATCGGTGGGCATCCGAACGCGGACGTCGAACATATCCGCATCACCCTCGTTGAACAGAATGACGTCCTTGATGGTGAACGCGGTTCCTACGAGGACGATGCACAACGCATAGCAGCCAAACACCACGCTTGCGCGGTGCTGAAGAGACCAGCGAAGGATCTTTTCGTACGCCACCGTGATCCGGCCTTTGGCCCGTTCGAATCGGGTTTTTGGGCGCTCCGACACACCTTTGTGGGCTCGGAGCTTGCCGAAATCCGCCATGTGGCTCGGCAGGATGAACATCGCTTCGATCAGCGATGCGGCAAGCGCGGCCACGACGACTTTGGGGATGATCGCGAAGAACTGGCCGAGGATCCCCTCCATCAACAGGAGGGGGAGGAAGGCCGCCCAGCTGGTGAGCGTCGAAGACACCACCGGCCAGAAGACCTCCTGGGTGCCTACGACCGCTGCGCGTCGGCGAGGCATCCCCTCCTCCATGTGGCGGTAGATGTTCTCGATGATGATGATCGCGTCATCGACGACGACCCCCAAGCAGAGGATCAATGCCAGGAGCGACATCATGTTGATGGTGATCCCCATCAGGTACATCGCCACGATCGCTCCAGCCAACGCGACAGGGAGGCCTACCGCGGCCATCGTCGCATTCCGGGCGCCGACGGCGACCCAAAGCAGCAACAACACCAAGAACAGGCCGACAGCCGCGTTCACGTAAAGGGTGTCGAGCGAGCGTTCGACTTCGTACGCCGCATCGCCAAACGTGTCGATGCTCACCCCGGCCGGCAGCGTTTTGCGGAAGTCGTCGACGAGCACGTGCACGTCTTCGCTGATGCGGATGCTGTCGGCTTGCTCTTCTTTTCGGACCGTAAGCACGATGGCGGGCTCACCGTTGACGCGTCCGCTGAACTTCCCTGGCGCGAAAGTATCCCTAACGTCTGCCACATCGGCGACACGCACCGAGCCTCCCATGGGGTCAGGCCGAATGACGACTGCCGCGAGCTCTTCGGCGCTGTCGACGCGGGTCATCCCGCGGACGAGGCGCGTATCCCCGTCCCCTTTGGTCGTTCCCGCCGGAACGTTCGCCGCACGAAGTCGTAGCGCTTGGGTCACCGAGGTGAGCGAAAGCTCGTGGGCGGCAAGGCGATCGGGGTCGACATCCACCCGGAATTCCCGCTCTCGAATGCCGTTTCGCCAAATGCCCGAAATCCCGTCCAGCCGCTCGATTCGTTCTGCCAAGTCCTTTCCAACTTGGCGCAGCACGGCCTCGGGCACCTCGCCGCGCACGGCCACCGCGATTGTCGGGAAATCAACCTTGAACTCGCGGACGATCGGGCGGTCGGCATCGACAGGGAGGTCGTCGATCCGGTTAACCTCATTTGAGATCTCCATGATCGCGTTCGTGACGTCTTCGACGTCCGCCTTGAACTTGAAGCTCACGTACGAGACGCCCTCTTTCGAGCTCGCCCAGATCTCGTCGACATCGTCGACGTCAGCGACGGCATTCTCGACCGGAATCGTTACCAGCTGCTCGATCTCCTCTGGCGACGCCCCGACGTAAACCGTCGTGACGCTCCCCCAGCCGGTGGGCATCGTCGGTAGCGACTCCCGGTGCATGTCGCTCATCACGAGTGCGCCGACCAGCACCATCGAGATCGCTACCAAGTTGACGAGCACCGGTTGCCGGACCGCGAAGCTCGGAATGCTCATGGCTCTTCGGCTTGCTCGGCGGTCGATGCCGTCGCGGATTCGACTGGCACGACGAGCACTTTCGAGCCGTCGACCACACGCGTGACGCCCTTGATTACGACCGTATCCCCGGCGTTCAGACCCTCTGTGATCTCGGCATAGCCGCCCCGCACCGGGCCGATGCCGACCGCTTGCCGCCGCGCGATCCCCTCCTCGACGACATACACGTGCTGGCGCCCGAAACGCTCGAACACCCCTTCGAGCGGCACGCGGAGGACCAGCTTGGGGTCTCCCGTGTCAACGATGAACCGGGCCACGAGCCCAGGACGGAGCCGGGCCGCCGGGTCGTCGATTTCGATCTCGACCGGAAGCCGCCTCGTCCGTGGGTTGATCACTTCTCCCACGCGGACCACCCGGCCCGTGAACGTTTCTCCCGGGCGCGCGAACACCGACACCTCGACTTTGGAGCCGACCGCCACGTCCAAAGCTTCACGTGGATCGAGAAGCACTCGCGCCTTGAGCCGACTCGTATCCGCGAGGGTCAAGAGCGGGCTTCCAGGGGCCACCCATTCGCCCACTTCGATCGCGCGTTCGACGACGGTTCCGCTGAACGGAGCACGCACGACGGCCTCGGTTAGGCCTCGCCGCGCGAGCTTGGCTTCAGCCCGAGCTGCGTCACGGGCGGCCGACGCCATCCGCACCGAGTCTCGCGCGTCATCGAGCCGTTGCTCGGGCAGCCCTCCGGTTTCAACCAACCGCTTGGTTCGGTCGCTTTCTCGCTCGGCTTGATCGAGTCGGGCATCGCTTTGCGCCACTGCCGCTTGTGCGGCCTGGACTGCCGACGCTGTACGGCCGACGTCGAGTCGAAGCAGCACATTGGCGGCCTCGACGCGATCGCCAGCTTCAACGTAGACCGCCACAACGCGGCCCGAGGTTTCCGATCGCATGTCGGATTGACGATTGGCCAGGATTTCCGCGGTTGAGGTCGAGGTCGGGATCATCGCCTCGGGCTCGAGAGTCTTCGCATGAACCGGCGGCGGCGGGGGTTCAGACGCCGCAGGCGCCTCGCTCGCGCACCCTGCGCCGGGCCCGAGAGCAAGCGCCAATAGCCAGACGAAATGACTCATCCGCGACACCTAGAAACCCTGTGTGTGGATCTAGGCGTCGGCAAGCGAAAAATGGCAGCGGGCTCAGCGAAGCTCGGCGTACGCGTTACTCAGGCAGAGGTCATCGGGTCGCGCTTCCGCCGTTACCCGCAAAAATACGCGGTCCTCGGCTTTCCAGCCCCGGATGACCAGGATGTCGCCCGGGAACACCGGCGCGCTGAACTGCCCTTGAAGTGCCGCGAATCGTTCTGGGTCGCCGTCGCATACCTCGTTTAACACCGCGCGGCCCGCGTACCCAAACGTGCAGAGGCCGTGCAGGATCGGCCGATCGAACCCTGCCTCAGCAGCGAACGACGGATCGGCGTGAAGCGGATTGTAGTCGCCGCTCAGTCGATAGAGCAGTGCTTGGCTCGACGGAATTATCTCGCGAACCTCGAAGTCCGGCTCGCGTTCGGGCGGGGTGACTCGTTCGGTCCGCGGAGGGCGGTCCCCGCCGAACTTCCCATCGTTACGGAGGAGTAGCGTGACCACCCCTCGCGCAACGAGAGTCCCCTCCTCGTCGTGCGCATCGATATCGAACACCGACATCGCGAAGCGCTTCAAGTCGTAGAGGCCAGACACTCGACCGGTCACTTGCAAGCAAGCGTCGGGTGGCATGGACTTCGAGACCTCAAGCCGCTGACTATGGTGAACCATGCCCAGGCGGTCGCAGCCGATCTTGTCCACCAGTGCGTCGAACGCGGCAAACGTCGGAATCGTAGCGAACGTCGGTAACACCTTCGGGCCCCGCCCCTCGTACAGGAAATCCAGGTCGGCGTCCGCTGTCGCTCCGACCCCGAGGGCATACGTCACCGCGTCGCGCCAGGTGTAGCGAAACTCGATGGGATCGGTTTGGTAGCCTGTCGCTTGGGGATCGATAGCCATCAGGATGGGCCCGAGTATGTCTGCTTGTTAAGCGTTGTGCACCTCGGTAGAGTGCGGCGTCATGAGTGAGACGAAGCGAGTGGCCATTGTTTTTTCGGGCGGGCCTGCGCCGGCAGGCAACGCCGTCATCGCGGCTGCAGCGACGTCGTTTCTCGAGGCTGGCGTCGAGGTGCTCGGCATTTTCCACGGTTACACCAACCTCCAGGAATACGACGCGGCGAAACAACCCATGATCGAAGGCGAGCACTATCGCCTCCTCACGCCGAGAGACATCCGCGGCCTTCGAAACACGCGTGGCGTCATCATCGGCACCGCCCGCGTGAATCCCGGAGCAGGTATCGAAGCACCGCCCGACCTTCTCGACCCGGAAAAGACCGAGCGACTGGCGCGCATCCACCACGCTCTTGCCGATTTGGAGGTCGATGCGCTCATTTCGATCGGCGGGGATGACACGCTAAAAACAGCGAATTTTCTCTACGAATATCAGCGTCACCAAGTCGCCGGGAATCGCCGCGTTCGCGTCGTGCATTTACCGAAGACCATCGACAACGACTACCGAGGCATCGATTTCACATTCGGTTTCTTCACGGCGGTCGACGTGATGGCCAAGGAGCTTCTGAATCTTCGCGCCGACTGCATCGCCACCAGCAGCTACTTCATCGTCGAGACCATGGGCCGCAAAGCGGGTTGGCTTTCCTATGGCGTTGCGATTGCTGGCGAAGCAAACATGGTGCTGTCGACCGAAGATGTGGAAGCCGATCTGGCCATCGAAGAGAAGACCACCGATCCTCACACCGGCGAAGAGATCGTCTGCCGGCGGCTTTCGATCACGGGGCTCGTCGATCGCATCGTCGACTTGATGCTCGCGCGGGAGAAGCGCGAGCAACACTACGGCACCGTCGTCCTGGCTGAAGGGCTCGCAGAGATGCTGCCCGAAATTTCCTTACGAGGTCAGCCGCGCGACGAGCATGGTCACGTTTGGCTCACCGCCTTCGATCTCGCCAAAATGGTGTCCGACCGTGTGCAGACGCGATACGAAGAGCGCACCGGGCGACGCAAAAAGGTTCGCCACATTCAGCTCGGGTACGAGTCGCGGTGCGCGCCCCCTCATGCCTTCGATGTCATGCTCGCAAGTCAACTCGGGATTGGGGCTTTTCGCGCCCTCGTCGAGGAGGATCTCGACGGCTACATGGTCAGCGTGAGCGGACAGCTCGACCTCCAGTACGTCGAGTTCTCCCAGTTGATCAACCCGCGGACACTTCAAACCGACGTGCGCTTCATCGAATCTGGCAGCGATTTTCATCGCCTCGCCCGTTTCCTCGAAACGCGCACGGAACTGCGCACTGAGTGGAGCCCCGGAAGGCGGCTCGAACCCGAAACCGAAAAGCCTCCTCCGATCTGAAGCTCAGAAGGCGGGGCGCTCGTTCATCTGACGAACGCGCTTACGCCGCCGCCGCGCGGCTTCGGCGGCCTTTTTTCGCTTCTTGATCGAAGGCTTCATGTAGTGACGGCGACGCTTGAGCTCCCGGAGGATGCCCTCGGTCGCCATCTTGCGCTTCAGGTGCTTGACCGCGCGCTCGAGTCCACGGTCACCGACGTGAACTTCGATTGGCTTAACTTGTACGGTCTCGACCATGAACGCGATTTCTCCTTCGTGAGAGCGCGGGAGGCTTACACAGTGTACACGGGGGTGCAAGGAGGCCCAGATTTGCTGGGGGTAACTCTCCTAACATATCGTGATCCTTGCCTTATTCCGCTGTTACGCGAGGGTTTTCCAGGCTGGTCTTCCCGGCCTTACCAAAGACGAGCTTCCCTTCACCCGCCTCGACGCGAACCACGTCGCCCGCCGCGAAGCGTCCGGCGAGGATGTCCTCGGCCAATCCGTTCTCGAGGTAGCGCTGGATCGCGCGCTTGAGCGGCCGGGCACCATAGGTCGGATCGTACCCGACGTTCGCCAGGAAGTCCTTGGCGTCGTCGGCGATCTCGAGCCTGAGGTCCCGCGCCGCGAGTCGCGTCTCGAAGTTCTGAAGCTGGACGTCGACGATGCTTCGAAGCTGCTTCCGGTCGAGCCGGTGGAAGATGATCGTCTCGTCGAGCCGGTTGAGGAACTCCGGGCGGAACGCGTCACGAAGGTCTTCCATGACCGCTTTGCGCATCGCTTCTTCGTCGTCGAGCGCCATGATGTGATGTGAGCCGACGTTCGAGGTCAAGATGATGACCACGTTCTTGAAGTCGACCGTCCGGCCCTGACCGTCGGTGAGACGCCCGTCGTCGAGCACCTGCAGCAGCACGTTCCACACGTCTGGGTGGGCTTTTTCGACCTCGTCAAAGAGAAGCACCGAGTAGGGGCGCCGCCGCACTGGCTCGGTGAGCTGACCGCCCTCCTCGTAGCCGACGTAGCCGGGCGGAGCGCCGATCAAGCGAGCCACCGCGTGCTTTTCCATGTACTCGCTCATGTCGAGTCGAATCATCGCCTTGTCGTCGTCGAACAAAAAGTTCGCCAGGGCGCGCGCGAGCTCGGTCTTGCCGACGCCGGTCGGACCCAAGAACAGGAACGAGCCGATCGGCCGATTGGGCTCGCTCAATCCTGCGCGCGAGCGACGAACCGCGTTCGACACGGCAACCACCGCTTCGTCTTGGCCGATCACGCGATCGCGAAGGCGGTCCTCCATGTGAAGGAGCTTGTCCTTTTCACCTTCGAGCATTTTGCTGACCGGAATCCCGGTCCACTTCGATACCACTTCGGCGATGTCCTCGTCGGTGACCTCTTCCTTCAGAAACGACGTATTGGTCTGCGCTTCGGCGAGCTTTTGCTGCGCTTGGTTCACCGCCGACTCGGCTGCCGGAATCTCGCCGTACTGGAGCCGGGCCGCGGTATCGAAGTCCGCCACGCGCTCGGCTCTTTCGAGGTCGAGCCGGAGGCTCTCGACGAGCTCCTTCTTCTCGCGAATCTCGGTAATTACCTCTTTTTCGCGGAGCCACTGCGCGCGCATCGTGTCGCGCTGTTCTTGAAGCTCCGAGAGATCCTTTTCGAGCTCCCCGAGGCGCTTCTTGCTCGCATCGTCTTTCTCCTTTTTGAGAGCCTGTCGCTCGATCTCGAGCTGCATTACCTTGCGCTCGAGCGTGTCGATCGGCGCGGGGAGTGAGTCGATCTCCATCTTCAGTCGTGACGCTGCCTCATCGACCAAGTCGATCGCCTTGTCCGGCAGGAACCGGTCGGTGATGTACCGATGACTGAGAGTTGCAGCGGCCACGATTGCCGAGTCTTGAATCCGAATCCCGTGGTGAATCTCGTAGCGCTCTTTCAGGCCGCGCAAGATCCCGATCGTGTCGGGCACAGACGGCTCGCCGGCGAACACTGGCTGGAAGCGCCGTGCAAGCGCTGCATCTTTTTCTATGCGCTTTCGATACTCGTCGAGGGTGGTCGCTCCGATGCAGCGGAGCTCACCTCGCGCGAGGGCCGGCTTGAGCATGTTGCTCGCATCCATCGAACCCTCGGCCGCGCCGGCGCCGACCAGCGTGTGTAGCTCGTCGATGAAGAGAATGATCTCTCCCTTGGCGGATTCGATCTCATGAAGCACCGCCTTGAGACGCTCCTCGAACTCGCCTCGGTACTTTGAGCCCGCGACGATCGCAGCGAGGTCGAGCGCCAAAAGACGCTTGTTTTGGAGCCCTTCCGGCACGTCGCCTTGGGCGATGCGGTGCGCGATCCCCTCGGCTATCGCGGTCTTCCCGACGCCTGGCTCCCCGATCAGCACAGGATTGTTCTTGGTGCGGCGCGAAAGCACCTGCATCACTCGGCGGATCTCTTCGTCGCGACCGATCACCGGGTCGGTCTTGCCTTGTCGCGCTGCCTCGGTGAGGTCGCGCGTGTACTTCTCGAGTGATTGGAACTTCCCTTCGGGGTCCGGGTCGGTTACTCGCTGGTTTCCGCGAACCTCTTGAAGGGCCTGCAGGAGCTTCTTGCGATCGACACCCTGCGCTTCGAGCACCTGCTTGAGTTGCGAATCGCTGTACGCCGCGAGGAGCACGTGCTCCGCGGACGTGTATTCGTCTTTGAGCGCTTCGGTCTCTTTCCATGCGGCGGTCAACAGGTCGCGCAACCGACGGGAGATCCCGGGTTCCGAGCCTCCGGCCACTTTGGGCATCCTGTCGAGCACCGCGCCCTCGGCGCGAATCAAACCTTGCAGATCGGCACCTGCCTTCTCGAGAATCGCTGGCGCCAATCCGTCGGCCTGCGCGAGTAATTCGAGCATCAGATGCTCGGGGTACACCTCGGGGTTCCCCCGGTTGGTCGCGTTCTGTTGGGCCGCGACCAGGGCCTCGCGTGTTTTGGTGGTGAGTCGATCCAATCGCATGTTTTTCCTGCGTTCTCGCCAAGATAAGCATGTCACGCAGTGCGTCAATGGGTGGACAGCCCACAAAAACAAAGCAATAACAGCGGCGTGGGAGCATTGCTCATCGCCGCGACGATCTTGCTCGGGTTGACCTCGTGCAAGACCGAGGCGGTATCCTCGGCCTTTGAGTCCCCGAAAGCAACCATCGATACGCTGTTTCGCGCGTACGATGTGCGGGACGTTCCGCAGACCGAAATCCGCCGTCGGCTTCAGGCTCGCGAACGCTTCGAGCTGGTCGACGAGAACCTGTTTCGGAGCTGCTTTACGGACTGGCAGGGCGAGCACGATCAAGGGCTCGGTGGCTTCGTGTTCGGGCAGCTGGTCGCCGCCAAGGACGAGCTCACGATCGACGTCAAAGAAAACAGTGCCCGCGTGCGTGCATCTTCTTCAGCGCCCGAGCTTCCGCCCATCGTATTGATCAAGCAAGACGCTGGCTGGAAGATCGACCTCCGCCAGAGCGTCCCCCCAGACATCCGCCAGCGCCTCTACGAAGTCTACCGCCACGCCCGCCGCGGAGAGCGCCAAGCCCGCTAGACAAGCCGACAGTCTCTTTTTTAGCGGGCGCGAAACGGGGTGATGTCGATGCGCTCCCCCGGGGGCGCGTGCTTGAGGGCGTCTCGCATCAACACGAGCTCCTGCGCGTGGGGATTCAGCGAGAGCCCGGCTCCCACGCTTCGTCGGGCCGCAAGGATATCTC
>Ga0255057_10000630_pt1 | contig 19914 bp, 18 predicted proteins | sample Cases_109_6_MG_FD_189022 | JGI IMG/M metagenome (GOLD analysis project Ga0255057, IMG submission 189022) | Seawater microbial communities from Amundsen Gulf, Northwest Territories, Canada - Cases_109_6 | ecosystem: Environmental > Aquatic > Marine > Gulf | place: Canada: Northwest Territories... | reverse complement strand
CGATCATCTTTGTGTCGCTCTGGCCGCGGCGATGCGCGATCATCGATAGCCGGCCGACGCGCCAAGTCTGACACAGCGCTGCAACGGGATTGTATTGGTTACAGGTGATATATTGCGCCCGGGATCAAGATTGAACAACAAATTAAAAGGAGAAGTTCAATGCGTATTAAATCGATAGTTGGGGGGTTTGCACTGATGTTCATTGCCTCAGTTGCCTTCGCTGATCTGGAGCCGTGGCAAGATTATGATGTGAGCGATGCCGTCTTTTTAGTTACCGCGGTGAAGGTCGACGCCAATATGGACGATGCCTATCTGGAAGGCATCAAGCAGACCTGGGCTGCCTCGAACGCTGTTGCCAAAGAGCTCGGTCAGATCGAAGACTACTTTATTTACCGAAGCGATCTGCCGCAAAGTGGCGACTTCAATTTACTTCTCGTTATCAAATTCGCAAATACGGCCGATCTGGCGCCGAATAAAGAACGTTATGACGCGTTCATCGAAGCCTGGGGCCAGGCAAACGCCGATGCCTCAACCGACTATGCACAGAAAAACTATCCGGGCATACGGCAAATCACCGGAGATTACATGATGCGTGAAATTACGCTTAAGTAGTCACCAAGCGCTGAAATTGAAAACCCCGCTCTGCGGGGTTATTTTTCGGTTGTAGCTTTAAAGTTTGTCATCCAGGCATTGGCCAGCTCTTCGGCCTTTGCAATGTCTTCCGCCGACATTGATCTCGCCACCTCATCCCGCTCGAATTCGGCATTGTAATCATCCAGCATTGAAGCAACGTTGTACCACTTGTGTGCCTGAACCGGGTCCAGGGGTGCACCAAAACCGATTGCATACATTTTGCCGAGGCTGATCTGTGCCGTTGTGAATCCGCTCTCGGCAGCCTGCGAGTACCATTTGAAGGCTCCATCGTCACTTTGCGGCACGCCCCAGCCGTTGGCATTCATCACTCCCAGGTTGTAGGCCGCCTCGCCATGACCCTGTCCCGCTGCAAGCCAGTACCACTTCAGCGCCTCGTCATCGTTCAAGTCAACGCCCCAGCCGTTGGCGTAAAGCAATCCCAGACCGAATTGCCCATTCTTATCACCCTGTTCTGCGAGCGGCTGCCACTCGGCAAGGGCGGTCGTGTAGTCGCCTTCGCTATACGCGTTGAATCCAGTCTCGTAATCGGCAGCAATACCGCTGCCTGCAGTCAGCACAAAGAATAAAACAAAAACTTGCAGTCGTTGTTGGTGCATGAACTCCAGCTTTGATTGATTGTTGTACCGGTCCTAAATGGATTTTCTCAGATTTACGTCTATGCAGGAAGCATATTCAATGCGCGAAAATACCTACTCTGCTGTATTGCCACTAGCGGTCGATATCAAACAGAGATAGTGCGGTGATTCCAACTGAAACTTGATAGCTATTCCGTCGCAAAGACTTTGTGTGAACGATGTCACAGAGCCGCTTATTCGACGCGGATTCGCGCAAATCTGTGACCGTCATCAGCGCGTGGCCGCACCGTCGGTGCTACAAATCAACTCAACATTGATCGCCTGTGCCGGATGGAACCAGTGGTCGTTGCCCAACAGCACCACGCAGAATTACAACAGCGACAAATGGGGCTTTGGAGGAATACTGAGGTTCCGTCAAAGTGAAAGTACTTAGCATCATTTCGTTATTTCTATTGCTTGGCTGTGCACCCAGCACACCAGACCTAATCGAACAAGCTCACCTCACCGGCGACTGGTCTCTCGTAAACAACCGAATGGAAGCCATCGAAAGACGCCAGACTCGCAAGCCACCATCCTGTCCGCGTGGCGAAACACGCTTCTGCAGTAATCGCTTCGGCGATGAAAGGTGCAGTTGCGTAAGGAACTCTGAAGTTCGCCAGGTTATAGGGTCACTAGGCTACTAGCCGGCAATTAGAACGAGGGTCGGCCTACTCAAGAGTCTGGTCCGACACACCCCCGGCCATCGGTCCGGGCTGGACTCATACGGCCTCCGGTTCTTCAATATAGTAATTCGACCCACCTGCCCTGCTCCATGAGCTCGGCCTTCCTCTTGTTCCAGGCATCCGATGAGCCACTCATGGTAGAGAACAGGTCGTCCAACACATCACGTACCTGTATCAGGCCAGCTATATAGACGAAGGTGTGATCGTCGGACAACATCGTCCAGATCTCCTTTGTCCGATCTTCGATCGCGAAATCCCAGGCGATCGGATCGGCCCAATTCGGCCGCGGGCTCAATGCTTTGATTGCTTCAAAGGTTTCCTGGTCGTAGTAGCGGGCGAAGTCGTCCCGCCTATTGTTCATGTAAAGCAACTCGAGGCCGGAGTGCGCACCATATAGCAAACGCACTTTACCCTCCCAGTCACCGACCTTCTCATAAATGTGCTTAATCAATGCTCGAAACGGAGCGATGCCGGTGCCAAGTCCGATCAGCAACAGGTTGGCGCCCTTGTCGGTGGGAACGGGGAACGGTATGCCGAACGGTCCCGTGATCTTAATCTGGTCCCCGGGTTGGCGGTCGCAGATGTAATTTGAATTTATGCCGGCAAACTCTTCGCCACTGTAGTCGTCTATGTAGTTGCAGCGCCTGACGACGATCGTAATTTCAGGATGTCCGGGTGCTGTGGGCATAGGCGAATCCGCCACGGTATACAGACGGTGGTGCAGCGAACCGCCGAACTCATCGGGACCACTGACCAGGACGCCGATACTCTGACCGATCTTGAAATTGAACATGTGTTTATGGACTTCGAGCACAAGCTCGCGCACTTCTGCCTCCGAGCCCTCGTCGGTAATTTCCTCTGTGGTCAGAACTGTTGCGTCGAAGCAGGGTTCTGTTGGGTAGTTTTCAAGGCGCATGACATGCACTCCTCATTTTGATCGGTTTGATTCTTGCGTAGGGTCTCCTGCAGCGCGCGTCGATCAGCGAATATACGTAGTGCGACAAATCCGACGATGAGCACCGTCGCGATCAGGAAATGTATCAGTAGGTTCATCGTCCCAGCCCTGCGAAGCCCATGAAGCCCATGGAGAGAATGCCGGCCACGATCAATGCGGCAGCAGTTCCCTTGACCAGCTCGGGGACTTCGGCAAGGTCGAGCTTTTCGCGCACACCTGCCATGAGCACGAGAGCCAGGGCGAAGCCGGCCCCGGCACCCAGCGCATACACGATTGCCTGGGTGAACCCGTACTCGCGATTTGTCTGGAACAAGGCAAGGCCCAATATGGCGCAGTTCGTGGTGATCAGTGGCAGATAAATGCCCATCGCCCGAAATGTTGTGGGGCTGAGTTTTCGCATCAACATTTCAACGAGTTGCACCGTCGAGGCAATCACCAGGATGTACGAAATAATCCTCAGGTACGGTGCGTTGACTGCATCGAGTAACAGGTTGATGGAATACGCACAGACAGAGGCAACCAGCATGACAAAACTTACGGCGCCGCCCATGCGCACTGCCGTTTCCAGTTGCGCCGAGATGCCGAAAAACGGGCAGATGCCGAGGAAGTAAGCCAGGACGAAATTGTTGACGAGCGCGGCGTTTACGAACACGGACCAGTGCGATGCGTCGCTCATGGCGTTGCCTCCTGTATTTGTTTTTCGGCTTCGGTCTCTTTCTGTTTCAGTCGGTTGACGAGAAGGAGCCACATGGCCATCGCAAAAAATCCACCGCTCGGCAGAACCATCACCGTCCACGTCTGGAATGTGTCAGGGAACAGATTGACGCCAAACAGTGAGCCGCTGCCGAGTATTTCGCGGACGACGCCAATCCAGAGTAATGCGACTGTAAAGCCGACACCCATACCCAGCGCATCAAGTACCGATCGGCCAAGCGTGTTTTTCGACGCGAACGCCTCGGCCCGGCCCAGGATCAGGCAATTCACGACAATCAAAGCAATAAAAGCGCCAAGACTGCGATGCAGCTCCAGGCTGATCGCCATAATTAAATAATCGACGGCGGTCACGAAACTCGCGATGATGCATATAAAGCTCACTATCCTGGCTTCCCGCGGAATAAAGTTTCGTAATGCCGACACGCAGATACCGGACATCAGGAGCACAAAAGTCGTCGCAAGCCCCATCGTCAGCGCATTGATTGCGGTGTTGGACACTGCGAGTGCCGGGCACATGCCGAGCACCTGGACGAACACTGGATTATCTCGCCACAGTCCCTTGACGAACTCATCTGTTGTGCTGATTTCCTTACCTAACATCCACTAATCCTCAGCCGGTTCGCGTCTGGAAAATGCTTGCGAGTTCTGCTTCAGAACCGGTACCCAGGTATTCGCACTGGCATTCAGGATTTTGCCTATCGCGTCTGAGGTAATCGTTGCCCCGGTAATACCATCGAGCTGCCACGCCTCTGTTTTCTGGCCCTGTTTGACCGTTACTATCGGGTTTAACAACGCATCGTTGTCCATCGTCAGCGTTGCATCCAGCCTCTCGAAGTTAGCCAGGAAGTGTGGTTCCTTCTCGATCTTGTCGCCCAGCCCGGGGGTCTCCTTGCTGTCCAGTACCTTGAATCCAACAATCGCGTCGAGTTCGAACGAATAGGCGTAAAGCACGCGAATGTTGTCCTGATATCCCATTCCCTGCGCAGTCACGACTGCGCCGACAAGCTTGCCTTCTGCGCCATATCCCAGGAATACTGGCAACGTGGTCGCCTCGACGGATTCCTTGAGGCCGCCATCATCAGTCAACGCAACGGCGATCGTGGATTGGGCTTCCGGCAGGACTTCTGAAATCGCGCGCGCTAGAAATTTTTCCTGATTCTCGCGAATACGGTCTGCTGTCGTTTCGTAAACCGTGACGATCAGAAGAGCACACAGGGCGCCGATCCCGACAATTGCGCGATACATGGACCATGCCGAAGTTGGTGGCTGTTGCAGTGGGCCGGGAATGTTCATCCTGCCCCCTTGCCGGTACCGAATACGGCAGGCCGAATGAGTCGGTCGATATGCGGCGAGACCGCGTTGGCCAAAAGGATCGCGTACATGACACCCTCGGGCATACCGCCCCAGAAGCGAATGACGACGACGAGGCTTCCGATTAGCAATCCGTACAGCCAGCAGCCTGCGTTAGTGATCGGCGATGCCACCATGTCGGTCGCCATGAACAGGGCGCCAAGCATCAGGCCACCCGAGAACAGCATGAATGTCGGCGTCGGGAACTGCACGGAGTCGTAAAGATTGAACAACCAGGTAATGCCGGCGACTGTCACGAATATCGATATCGGTATGCGCCAGTTCATCATCTTGCGTGCGACCAGATATGCTCCTCCAAGAAGAATCAGTAACGCACAGGTCTCTCCGGCCGATCCAGCCGTGAGCCCAAGCAACAGGTCGCCGCCGGCGGCCTGTATGCCGTCGAATTTCATCATCGCAAGCGGTGTTGCCGTGGTTATTGCGTCATAGCCTGGCTGGGCAAACGGCATCGCCAGCGTCGACGCCGGTAAATCGACAAAACGGCTGTCCCCGAGTGGCAGCGCCCAGTGCGTCATGGCTTGAGGAAACGCAGCCTGTAAGAATGCTCGTCCCACCAATGCAGGATTGAACGCATTACTGCCGAGGCCGCCGAAAAGAAACTTACCAACGGCGACGGCGAAAATTCCACCGACCGCGACCATCCATAATGGCAGATCAGGAGGCAGCGTCAGTCCGTAAAGCAGGCCGGTGATAGCCACAGACCAGTCGCCGATCGTGCTCGCTCGGCCGTTCGCCTTGCAGAGAATGTGCTCAGTCGCGATGCAGCTCAGGGTCGCGGTCGCGAGAACCAGCGCAGCAGCGATGCCAAAGGTGTAAACAGCGAAGATACAAACAGGCGTCAGTGCGAAGACAACATTTCTCATGATCACCTCGACGCTGTCGCCGCTCGAGATATGAGGTGACGAGCCTATCTCCAGATGTTTTCTGAATTCGGTCATGCCGGCACACTCAGCTTTCTCACCATTTTCTTGGCGAGCCGAAAGTACTGAACGAGCGGGATGTGGGACGGACAGATATAGGAACAGGCGCCACATTCGAAACAGTCCATCAGGTTGAATTCATCTGCCATCTGCACGTATTCCTCGTTCTTCGCCAACAAGCCGAGCTGCGAAGGATTGAGAAACAGCGGACAGGCATCGACACAGCGTGCACAGTGAATACATGGATAGACGGTCTTGTGCCCCGTCGCCTCGCCTGTCTCGGTCGTCGTCAATGCGGTGATACCCGACGTGCCCTTGGTGATCGGGATATCCAGGTTGGATACGGCGGCCCCCATCATGGGTCCACCGAGGAATACCCGCGAGATGTTAGTCACCGTGTCGGTCTGCTCCAGCGCAAATCGGACGGTGGTACCGATAGGTATACGATAATTTCCTTTTCGTCGCACGGCCGGACCGCCGATCGTAATTACACGTTCCTGGATTCCGCGACCTCTCGGCAGAAGGCGCCCGATCTCGGCGGTAGTGGCCACATTCACACAAATTGCCTGTACATCCGCCGGTAAGCCTCCGGACGGTATCTCTCGGTCGAGCAAAGATTTGATAACCAGTTTCTCAGCGCCCTGAGGATACTTGACCGGACAAACGCGTATGCTGACGGGTAAACCCTCAGGGCAGTCTTGCCTTAGCTTTCTTGCCGCGTCAGGTTTATTGGCCTCTACAGCGATGATTGCCTCTTTCGCACCGGTTGCGCGCAACAGATACCGTACGCCTAAAAATATATCCGCTGTCTGCTCGAGCATGACGCGGTGATCTGTCGTCAGATAGGGCTCACACTCGACACCGTTAATGATGAGCGTGTCGAGCCGCTTTCCCTCGGGTGCTTTGAGTTTTACGTGAGTCGGAAACGCCGCACCGCCCAGCCCGACAATTCCCGCCCGCTGGATGGCCGCAATGATCTCGTCGGGCGTGGCGGTTTCTACATCGCAGGGCTCGCCATCGGCGACTTCCTGCGATGACGCCGGATGCGGCTGCAAATAAACGCTCGGTACCATGGCGCCGCTGATACTCGGCGCCAGCGTTATTCTCTTGACGACGCCGGATGCAGGTGCATGCATCGCAACGGACAGGAAACCGTCCGGCTCCGCAATCGTCTGGCCGCGCGTCACCTCCTGGCCTTCCCGCACGACGGCAACCGCAGGCTTACCCAGGTGTTGGCTCAAAGGCACGATCAACACGGGCGCAAATGGAAACCGCCGGATCGCCAGATGACTGGTGTCATCCTTGTTCTCGGGCGGATGCACCCCGTTTCTGAACGAATCCTTTGGCGCAAGGTTCAGCATGATTGGCCTAATTGAACTTCTGGCCGCGCTTTATCCACTTTCCGACGTCTTTTCCACTCCGGTCTCGTGGCAGCCCCGGGTGAATGACTTCCGCGGTACATTTTTCAGCGGATTTGACCAGGTCCCGATAAGGACCGGCTTCGGCAGACTTAATAAATGCTTTCTTGTCGTCGTTGTATTCGAAAATTTGTGGATTAATGATGATGCACTCGTCGCAGGCCGTGCATTCGTCGGTGTCGATCCACGGCGCCATATACTCACCGGGGACGGCAGCCAGTGCCGGTTTCGCGGCGGGCGCCGGCGCAGCAGCGGCTGGCGAAGCGTCGTCCGGCACGGCCGGAATCGGCTCCGCGCCGCCCAGTACGGTGTCGAGATCGAGCGCTGCGTTTCCAGAGACGAGTTCCATCAGGCCGGAGGTGATCTTTTGCACGACTTCCTGACGAATCTGCGACTCGACATGTTCGTCGCTTGTAACTTCTTCCGATTCTCCGGCACCGGCGATGGCTTTCAGCATGACCCAGAAGTCGCGGCGCTCCTCGGCCGACTTGACCATGGCCTCAGCGACCAGCAAGCGGCTGAGCTCCCGTTTGGCATCCAGCGCCCACACATAGGGCACCTTGCCCTCGCGTTCGTCCTCGTCGAGTTCCAGATAGTCGCTGACCAGCACCATATTCTCGTGCCAGGCATCGCGGGGCACTTTCCTGAAATGCTTGCGAAAGCGCGTCTCGGTAACGGCAAAGTCGACGAACGTCGTCGACAGGTCCATTTCCTTCTGCCGTCCACGTTCGACGTACTCGATCTTCGTCACCGGCCAGTCCCGTTCGAGTGCCGGGTTGCCGTCCAGATCGAAGCATTCGGCCGGAGTCTTGCCGAGATCGGGGTCGTACCGGAAGAGCGGATAGGCTCGTGACTCGACTGCGAGTTTGGCCTGGTGGTGACTCATGTCGTCGCCAATGCCGTGTTCCGGCTGGCACGAGGAATACAAGTTGAAAAGCGCCGGCCGTCTCGACATCAATCCCTGAACGAAGCCTTCAATCATGTGATTGGAATACGCCATGGTGCTTTGCAGGAAATAGGTGTTGCGGTGTGCCATGGCGATAAGACCGATTTCCTTGCGTGCTTCTTCCTTCCCCTTGATCGCTTTGCCGAACTGGGCCATGTCCGAGATTTGCCCAAAAAATCCTGACGTGCACGCCTGGCCTCCGGTATTCGAGTAAACCTGCGTATCCACGACAAGTACCTTGATTGGCTTGCCTGCCATCATGGCGCGTGAAAGATTCTGAAAGCCGATGTCGTACATCGCACCGTCGCCGCCGACGGCAACAACGGGCGGACAAAGATGGAATTCCGCGTCGCTAAAGTCACGCCAGTCGAAATAAAGATATTCCTCGGCGTGTCTTTGCGGATCGTACTTATCCTTGAGTACAAGCTCTGCAAACCGGACGGCTTTGAATCCCTCGGCCATCTTGGCCATGTGTCCTTCGAATACGCCCATGGCCATCGAAACGCTGTCCTGAAAGAGATGATTCGCCCAGGGAAACGGATAGGGGTTAAAGGGATACGTGCTGCCCCAGACTGACGTGCAACCGGTGGCGTTTAACATCCCCATGCTGGCACGCCCTTTACCGGTGGTGCCATTCTGATAGCGCCACTTCAGATCGTTCAGTTTTGCGATCAGGTCCGTGACATGCAACAGCCACTCCCGATCGATAGGTTCGACTTCATGCGTCTTTTCGATTCGATCCGCGATCCGGGCAAGCGTCAGATCACCATCGGCGCCATCGCCCAGAATTGCCGCCATCTCCTCTGCGTCGCCGAGATCGATCTCGGCGGCGATCTTGAGCTGCACATGTTTTTTGAGCTGCGTAATCAGTTCCTCGATATGAGCAATGTGTTTGGCAACTCTCGGCCGAAGCAGTGATTCGACCGTGGCAATAAACAGATGAATGACAGTCTTTTCCGAACATCCAAGGCAGGCACCGTCGCCGCTCGCGAATGGCAGGTAGGCATTCTTGTCGAGCAGGATCGTTTCGAGTGCGCCAATGCCCTCCTCCAGGTTATCGACTCGTATGAATTTCTTCGGTGTGTTTGGCAGATCGAGCCAGAAATCCCAGTTCTTTCTCAGAGACTTGATGCTGTCCGCAGTCTGGGTGATCGGTATCAGCGCCTCATCCTTGCAGACTTCCACGCATTCCATGCAACCTTTGCAGGTGTACGGATCAATCGTGATGCTCAGCAACCCGCCGGAGCCGGCCTGTTTCTTCTCCGGCAACGTGTAATACGGCCTGCACAGTGCGAACTGGAAGTCACCGAGTTCTTCGCGAAAGTCTTCGAATTCCCGCTTGAGCTTTTTCTTCGCGTCGTCCGGTAGGTCGGCATCGGCAATCGTCGCTTCGATCGCTTCTTCAATGATCACTTGCACCGGGTCCGTTTCCTCGGCATCGGCGAACAGCTTGCGTAACTTGCTCTCCATCTGCCGAACGGCGCGCGGCAAATGCTCCGTCTTCTTGCCGTGCTTTTTCAATCGCCGTACGACGGTATCGAGTACCTGGCCAATCTCGTTAACCAGACCGGGAATGGCGGTGTCCGGACAAACCGTGTAGCAGTCGCCGCAACCCGTGCATTTCTCCGGGATGAGCTCCGGGTGCTCGAATCGAATTGACGTCATGTCCCTGAAGTGTGAGGACGCCGCCGGCATCAGGCTCATGCTCATGAATGGATCTGCCGGCACCGCATCGCCCATGCCGGTCGCATACATGCTGCCGGTCTGTGCCCAGAATCGATGAATGTCGGATGCCGCCGATGCGGATTCGGGCTCACGTTTCACCATGAGTGGAATCGGCAACTGCCCGTTACCTTTGCCGTTGCTCTTCGCCTCTGCTGTTTGCTTGTCGATTACCTCGACAATCTCTTCAAAACCGCGCTGGACGACTCGCATGTTGTCTTCAACAACGCGGGCACCTTTAGAGCCGAATTTTTCCTGCAGCTGATTCTTGATCGCACTCAGCAACTTGGCTTCACTGAGGCCGTGTTTCTCGAGCAACGGCGAGGTAGCGAAGAACGCGCCCTGGAACGCGATCCCCTGCATACGCAGTTGTAATTCAGGATCAGTCGCCTCGTCGCGGGCGATCTTGAAGGCGTCGAGATAATAAACGCGAATATTATTGTCGACGATCGTCTTTCGATACCGTTCCGGAATCGATTGCCAGAACTCCTCCGGTGAGGCGGCATCGCTTTGCATCACCAGAACACCGCCCTTGTTCAGGCCGGCAACGGCATTGGTGTGACTGAATACGTTGGGATCGGGTGACAGGACAACGTCGACGTAAAAATATTCACAATTAATTCGTATCGGCTCGGACGCCGCCGACAGGTAATAGCTCGTCGGCTGCCCTTTCTTTTCTGATCCATATTTCGGATTGGCCTTGACGTGGTAACCGAACAGGTTGAACAGGGTGATAGCCAGGTTCTTGCCCGTGGTAATGGCGCCCCAGCCACCGACCGAATGCATGCGTACCGTGATGGCTTCCTTCGGCATCAGATTGGGGTTTTCGCTGCCGTGCAGAGCGAGATCTGCAACCTGCGGGTAGGCGTCGATGACGGACTGCTGATAGATTTCCTGCTTGGGCGTCATCATCGATTTTCGAACGAAGTCGATGGACAGATAGAACATCCTTTTTTGCGGACCCTTGGGGACCATGTTCTCGATTGCCGCGACAACGCCCTCCGGTTGTAAATCGCGGCTGCCGAGACCGAACGAGCCCGAGAAAAGTTCGGGCATGTCCTTGAGCGACTTGTAATTGGCAAGATCAGGGTAGGCCAGGCCATTGCTGCTCCTGCCATTCTCCAGGCTTTTGCTCAGCGTGGCGCGGATCTCGCGAATCAATGGTAGGTCTGAAGCCAACGGTTGGTCGACACGCTCCAGCACGGTCACCCCTTTTTTGCCTCTTAATACCTGGCTCAGGAGATCGCCGGGGAAAGGCCTGAACATCAGCAGATTAACGACGCCGACCTTGATGCCGTGTTTCTTGCGCATGTAGTCGGCCACCGCTTCTGCTGTCGGTATCAGGCTGCCCTGCCCGACGATCAGATAATCTGCATCGTCACAGCGATAGTTCATCACGCGGCTGTATCGCCTGCCCGTGAGTTCATAGAACTCGTCGAATGCCCGTTCCGTCAATGCCTGGACATGATCGAAAAAATACGGTCGCTGAGCGGCGACGCTCTGCATATAGGAGTCCTGGTTCTGTACTACGCCCGACATGAGCGGGTCATCCACTGTCCAGAGTTCCGGTATGCGCCTGCGCTTGTCCCCGTAGATTATTTTTTGTGCCGGTGTCGGCGTTTCTATCACATCGCCGGGAGAGCCGAGATATTCGGCGATCAGTTCGCGCTCGGGAAGCATCAGCGACTCGATCAGATGAGTCGTCAGGAAACCGTCCTGAGCGATGATGCCCGGTGTCAGTGCCAACTCGGCGATGCGGTGCGCGATGATATTGAGATCCGCTACATGCTGTGCGTTTTTGGCGAAGACCTGGAAGAAGCCGGTGTCGTCTACGCAATGATAATCGTCATGTCCTGCATGTACGTTCAGGCTCGCCTTGGTCATCGCCCGGCAGCCCATGTTCAGTACGTATGTCAGACGCTTGCCGACCGCGGCGTAGAGCGACTCGTGCATATAGGCGATTCCCTGCCCTGACGAGAAATTCGCTGCCCTGAGTCCTGTCATCGACAAGCCGGCTGTGACCGCCGCCGCAGAATGCTCGCCTTCGGGCTCGATGAAGATGAGCGGCCTGCCGGAAATATTGATGTGGCCTGCCGCGGCAGCTTCCGCCCAATATTCGCCCATCTGCGTCGACGGCGTAATCGGATAAGCGCCGGCGCCATCGGTGGACTCGCGCTCACACATGATCGCCGCCGTATTGCCGTCCATCGCCGAGCGCGTGCCGGGATATTTAAACTGTTCTTTGCGTTTCTTCATCGACGAATGGTCTCGTTCAGGTTGGCGTTGACCGCCGTGCACTGTGGCGAACGACTCGGTGCGCGGCGCGGCCGGTAAGCGGTCCGTTGTCCGCATCGAACCAGACAATTGCACCAGTCGGACAACGATCAATCGCACTTCTCACATTGTGATTTCTGTCGTAATCGACGATCGGCAGGTTATCTACCATCGTGACCACACCGTCCGGCGCGTCGACGGCGCACTTGCCGCAGCCATCACAAGCGACTTCACAATCCTCGAGAGGCGCGTCTCCATGCTCCAGGTTCTTGCAGGCAACCCACAGCCGGTGACTGACCGGGTGCAGGGAAAACAGATCTTTGGGGCAGGCATCGACACAGTCGCCGCAGGCGGTGCACAGATCGTCGATGACAACCGGCAGATCGTGTTCATCCATGTAAATGGCGTCGAGATCGCAGACGAGCTCACAATCTCCCAGGCCCAAGCATCCCCAGAAGCAGCCTTTGCCGCCTCCCGCTATCAGGGCGGCGCCGCGACATGAACGTATGCCCTCATAGTGAGCGCGGTTACGGGCGACATTGCTACCACCGGCACATGCCAGTCTGGCGACAACTTTTTCCTCCGCGCCGACGTCCACGCCCAGAAATCCTGCAATGAACTCCTGCTCATCGTCGGTGATCACGGTGCACTTGCCGGGAAGCGCGCTGCCCTCGGCCATCGCCTCGGCGAGGCCCAGGCAGCCCGGGAAGCCACATGCGCCGCAATTGGTCTGGGGCAACAACTGATGGGCGGCGTCGATCCGCGGGTCTTCGTCGACATGCAGCTTCCTGTGCGCCAGCACCAGCAGGGACGCAAACAGGAAGCTCAGCGCTGCCAGCGTCGTTACGGCAATCAGCATGTGTGCATACCTCGCCTCCCATTTAACTCCTCCATTCTAGAGGTGGATGGGCGAAGGCCCATTGTGGAAAGCCCGTACAGAAATGCGTCTCTATACGACATAGCGTAAGCGTACGGTAGAGACGACCGGGAGGCATCAGCACCATATGGGGCTGTGTCCCGGCGGCCCTTTTGGAGCTGTTTTGACGAAACCAGTCGCGACTCTCAGGCGACAACCGATGGATCTGCCCCTGGCACAGGTTCCAGAGGGACGCGTGCACGTCATCACGGAGCGCTGTAAGCAGTGCGATTTCTGCATTACCTACTGCCCCACCGACGTACTGGCCTACTCGGACGACACCAATGCAAAGGGATACCACTTTCCGATTGTGGCGGAAGGCAAGGAGTCCGCCTGCGTGCTATGCAGTTTCTGTGACCTGATCTGCCCGGAACTGGCGATTTATACGACGGACGTTGAGGACGAGGAAAAAACCTCAGGAGAATCGAATGACGGATAGCGCGGCCGCGGCACAAGTGCAGACGGATCTGGAACCACGTGTCCTGACCGGAACCCATTTCATGTTGGGCGATCACGCTTGCGCAGAAGGCGCAATGGCAGCTGGCATGAACTTCTTCGGCGGCTACCCGATCACGCCGTCAACGGAAATCGCCGAGCACATTGCACGTCGGCTACCGCCGCTGGGCGGCCGGTTTGTACAAATGGAAGATGAGCTCGGCAGCATGGCCGCCATCATCGGCGCCTCGGTTGCAGGGGCCCGCAGCTTCACCGCAACCTCCGGGCCCGGCTTCAGCCTGATGATGGAGAATATCGGGCTCGCCGCAATGTTGGAGGTTCCCTGTGTTGTCGCCAACGTGCAGCGCGCTTCGCCATCGACCGGCTTGCCAACGATGGTGGGTCAGTCCGACATTTTGCAGGCTCGTTGGGGTTCTCACGGCGATTACGGAATTATCGCCTATTGCCCGGCATCGCCTCAGGAGTGCTTCGATCTGACCGTCAGGGCATTTAACGCGGCCGATCAATACAGGGTGCCTGTGTTCATCCTGATGGACGAGGTTATCGGGCACATGACCGAACGTGTCGTCATCCCGGCGGCCGATGACATTCCGTTTGTTCCGCGCAAGGGGCCGCGCAAGGCTCCTGGCGCTGAACCGTTCCTGAGCTACAAACCGGACGAGGACCTTGTTCCGCCCATGGCACATGCCGGAGAAGGTTACAAAGTTCACATGACCGGACTCACTCACGATGAGCGAGGCTATCCCGCCCTGAATGCCGAGAGCCACGACAAACTCGTCAATCGACTCGTTGACAAGATACGACTGCATGCCGCCGACATTGAATTGTACGAGGAGATCAAAGTCGACGATGCCGACACGATCGTCGTCTCGTTCGGTTGTACGGCGCGATCTGCCCGGCACGCCGTCCAGCAGGCGCGCCTGGAAGGTCAGAAGTGCGGTCTCATCAGACTGATAACTATCTGGCCGTTCCCCGAACAGCGCATTCGCCAACTGATCGAGCAAGGCAACGTCAAGCGTTTCATCGTGCCCGAAGTGAATCTTGGCCAGTTACGGCGTGAAATCGAGCGACTGACACAGTTGCCTGTCGAGCGACTGAACCATGCCGGGGGCGCCATGCCCACACCGGAAGCAATCCTGGAGATGATCAGATCATGAGTGTGACTGAACAGACCATTCAACCGGCCGCAAACATACACCCGATAGACAATCTACTGCGGGCCGATCGCCTTCCCCATATCCTGTGCCCGGGCTGCGGCATCGGCACCGTTATTCACGGGTATGCACATGCGATCGCAGCGTCCGGAATCGACGAGAACAATCACGTCTGTGTCTCCGGAATTGGCTGTAGCGGCAGAGCAGCGGGATACATGAACGTGGATTCGTATCATGCGACACATGGGCGCGCGCTACCGTTTGCACTTGGCATCGCCGTTCATAACCCCGAACTTAAAGTAACGGTGATCAGCGGCGACGGTGACCTCACGGCCATCGGCGGCAATCATCTTATCCATGCCGCGCGACGTAACGTTAACCTGAACGTCATATGCATCAACAATTTCAACTATGGCATGACCGGTGGCCAGGTGGGTCCAACAACACCGCTCGGCGCAAAGGGATCGACCGCGCCACTCGGTGCCGTAGAGGAACCATTCAATCTTCCGTATCTGGCGAAGGCAACCGGCGCAGAATTTGTTGCCCGCTGGACCATTTTGCACGTCCGAGAGTTTCAGGACGCAGTGCTGCGATCGATGGAGAAAACCGGCTTTTGCTTCATTGAGGTGCTGGCACCGTGCCCGACAAGCTTTGGCCGAGCCAACAAAATCGGAGACGGCTTGCATGAGGTGGAGATCTATCGTGAGCGCTGTCGCATCGAAAACGGCGCCACTAACCTCGAGGACCTCGATATTGACCTGCTTGATGAGAACAAATCGATAACCGTCGGCAACTTCGTCGATATCGAGCGCAGGCCATTCATGACATGACTCAAACGACTGTCGCCATGCCAGACAAAAGTAATGGTTCCACGAGTTCAACCAGCCAGGTTCGCTTCGGCGGTGTCGGTGGCCAAGGGATCGTACTTGCCGGCCGCCTACTTGGCAGAGCGGCAGCACTGTTCGATGGTAAGGAGGCAGTTTGTACGCAGACTTATGGACCAGAGGCACGTGGTGGTGCCTCGAGAGCCGATGTCATCGTCTCGAACAATCCGGTGGACTATCCGTTCGTCACCGAAGCTGACGTACTGGCCGTTTTTTTCCAGGAGGCCTATCTCAAGTTTCGCTCGGAGCTCAGACCTGGCGGAACACTTATCTTCGATTCCACTCTGGTAAACCCCTCTGAGGATGGCGACAACGTCTATGGCATCCCGGCCACAGAGATTGCCGAGGGCCTGGGCAGCAAGCTGGTCACGAATATCGTGATGCTGGGCTTTCTGCTTGGAAAGACAGGCGTAGTCAGCCGGGATTCGATGGAACAGGCGATTCGATCGATGGTGAAGAAGCAACTTGTCGAACTCGATTTGAAAGCGCTCGACGCCGGCATCAGCCTGGCGCAAGGCGATGCAATAGCATGACGGACTCGGTACTCATCGTCGGTGGCGGCATCGCGGGACTTCACGCAGCCATGGAGTGCGCCAAGGCCGGTGCGCACGCGATCGTTGTCGAGCAAGGCCCCATTGTTGGCGGCAGGCTGGCGGCGACAATGACTGAGGCTTCGGCCATCGGTGATCGCGCAGAAGGAATCAGCACGCCGCTGTTTGAGGCACTGACGGACGATGAAAATATCGAGATCATTACTCTCGCGCAGCTCGAGAGCATTGAAGGACGGCCAGGCAACTTTTCAGTATCGATTCGCGAGAAGGCACGCTTCGTAACGGACGCCTGTACGCGCTGCAAGCTTTGCCGAGCAGTCTGCCCTGTTGTGTTAGCAAACGAATTTGATGCCGGCCTGACTTACAGGAAAGCGATTTATGCACCGATGTCGGAAACGCTGCCAGCCGAGTGGGTCATCGACATACAAAACTGCCTGAATACACCGCCAAACTATCTGCCGTGTCAGCGCTGCGTCGAGGTCTGCGACGACGATGCTATCCACTTCAACCTGCCACTGGATACCGTCCATGAACGACAGGTTGGCTCCGTGATTCTTGCGCCGGGTTTCCAGATCCAGGGTGGCGCAGGATTTGCTGAATACGGCTTCGGCGAGCATCCGGATATCGTCATGTCGGCAGAACTGCAGCGGCTGCTGGAGTCACCTGGCCCGACTGGTGGCTACGCTTCGAAACCCTCCAATGAGGAATACCCCGAAAGTGTCTTGTTGGTACTCGATGATCCGTCCCATTTCGCACTGTACATCGTTGCGAGTCAGGTGCATCAGCTCCTCGAACAGGATGTCGAAATGGTCGCAGTTCTGGTTCTGTCGCAACTGACGCAAGCGAGCGAGCAAGCAGAAGTTCAGGAGCTCGCTAAGAAAACAGGGGTACACGTACGCTGGGGAGCAATGCTGAAGATAGATCCGGCAGCGGATAATAAGCTTGACGTGTCCTACGAGGACTTTTCTTCCAAACGCTACCTTAATCAGACTTACGACATGGTGGTGCTCTGCTCCGACGTAGGACCCGCGGACGGTCTCAAGGATCTGGCAGAAACAACCGGTGTCGCACTCGCAGATAGCGGCTACATAGCGATAGAAGGTGCAAATGGCAGCGGCGTTACCACATCTCAACCCGGGATCTTCGTTGCGGGGTGCGCAAGCGGTGCAAAGAACATCAAAGACAGCATCGGGGAGGCGCAAATCGCGGCCAGCTGTGCGCTGGCTCAACTAAACCCGAGATTGCTGGAGTCCGATTTAGTACCCGAACAGGCAATGAGCAAATCTGCAGCCGCTGCGCAAGTTCCGCCCGACGACATGCGCAAGCAGATCGAGCAATTGCTCTACGCGCTGATCAACCGACCCAATCATTGATCGGCCAGCATCACAGCTGATTACAGCAAGGCCACAGTCCTGCGATCTTGGCTGAACGCCCAGGTGAATTTGGTAGAAAACTCCGTGGATAACACTTCGGCGTCCCTGACCCAATTGCAGGATTCGCAGCTGCAGCCTTCAGACTCATGCCCCATTTGCTCATTACGCATCCCGATTAGGTTGATGCTGTAAAGCAAAGAAGCGTGAAGTGTGTGAATGGGTTTTTCCGCAAGATCGTTGAAGTTGTTGAGGCAACTGAGCCAGTGACATTCCTGTCCCAAGTCACACTCTCGACAGCGCTCACAGGATGATTCGAATCGTCCGTTCTGCGGGCAGTCCCCGGGAGGATTATCCTGTAACACAAGCAATCTCGGATATGTTAGTGCCTCAATGAGTCTTCGCCGCATGGCTGTCTCCCGTCAGCATGGCCATTCCGGTCACTCCAATTCGATCAAGACAAGCTAATACCAATTGACGGTACTGTCTATTCGGAATACACGTATATGCAACGACGCAGCAAGCGGCCACGCACATACCGTGTCGGTGTGAACCCATGGTGCCCAGGGCGAGACTCGAACTCGCACGTCCTTGCGGACAACGGATTTTAAGTCCGTAGCGTCTACCAATTCCGCCACCCGGGCCGGGTACTTCGCATAGTAATGGAGGCTAGGGACGGAATCGAACCGACGTACACGGCTTTGCAGGCCGCTGCATAACCACTCTGCCACCTAGCCGGAAGCGGCTGAATATAAAGCCCAATGTTTAGCAGGCGTCGCAGTATAACGCCACTACCCCGAGAATCAATTTAGACCTCATTCCCAGGGTGTTTATGCCTGCGAACATGCGCTGCATAATGTCGCCATGGGAAATGCATTGACGAGGTCTGCGGGACCTGGACTGATCATGCTGTGCGCGTTGACCGCCTGCACGGCCGAAGACAATTCCATGCCGAACTTGCCGGCTATTGCCGTTCTCGATGTGCCCGCCGGGCGTGAGAGCACGAGCCCCAATCTTGCAAGCGGACCAGATCGCTCGGTTGTGCTCAGCTGGATCGAGACCGACGGCCCCGGATCTGCCCTGAGGTTTTCGACACTCCTTGGCAACGAGTGGGGAGATCCGCGAACCGTTTCTCGCGGCGAGAACTGGTTCGTTAACTGGGCCGACTTCCCCTCCGTTGTGCCGATTTCGGAAAACCTGTGGGCCGCTCACTGGCTCGTCAGTCAGCCGGCAGGCGGCTATGCCTACGATGTTGCTGTTTCATTGTCGACCGACTCCGGGCAGTCCTGGTCGGAGCTCATTACCCCGCATCGTGATGGCACTGCAACGGAGCACGGTTTCGTCAGCATCTACCCGAATGATGCCGGTGTTGGCCTGGTTTGGCTTGATGGCCGCAACATGTTGAACGAATCTGATGAAGATATTGTTAACTCTGGAATGAGTCTCAGGGCCGCGAGCCTGTCGGCCGACATGGTACTTTCCGACGAGTTGCTGGTCGATGAGCTCATTTGTGACTGCTGCCAGACCGACGTAGCGCTAAGTGCCGAGGGCCCGGTCGCAATTTATCGGGATCGCAGTAGCAACGAGATACGCGATATTTACGTCTCGAGATTTGTTGGCAGTCGATGGCAGGAAGGGAAGCCGATGGGAAACGACAATTGGGAAATTTCAGGATGTCCGGTAAACGGACCCGCAATTGAAGCCACTGAAAAGTCTGTTGCAGCGGCCTGGTTTACAGCAGCGGATGATGAACCCAGAGTACGGGCCGCGTTCTCGGAAGATGCGGCGCGATCATTCTCGACACCCATCGATATTGATATCGGAGACACGATTGGCCGGGTAGGTCTCGCGATGTTGTCGGATCGACAGGTTGCGGTTAGCTGGGTACGAAAGTCGGCAGGCGAGTCGCCCGAGGTCTGTGTCAGGCGCGTATCAAGTGACGGTCGATTGGGACCGGTTCGTGTGATTTCACGTAGCGACAATGTCTCCGCGTATAGCGTGCCACAAATAGTCAGATCCGGTAACGAGTTGGTTCTGGCCTGGACGAACAGGGTTAGCGACAGCAATCGTGTCATGTCAGCCAGGATCTCGATCGACTCGCTATAACAGGAGTAAGCATGCAAATCATTCTGATTATCGTCGGGACGCTCGTCGGCATGTGGCTTGGCAACGGGAGCGACCAGGTCCTGGGCGCGGGCCTCGGCGCCGGCATTGGATATCTACTTGGCCAGATGGGGTCTCTTAAGTCACAGCTGAGCCGACTCGACGATCGTGTCGCCAGGCTTGTCCGGGATCAAAAGAAGCAAGCCTCG
>Ga0255057_10000629_pt1 | contig 19955 bp, 18 predicted proteins | sample Cases_109_6_MG_FD_189022 | JGI IMG/M metagenome (GOLD analysis project Ga0255057, IMG submission 189022) | Seawater microbial communities from Amundsen Gulf, Northwest Territories, Canada - Cases_109_6 | ecosystem: Environmental > Aquatic > Marine > Gulf | place: Canada: Northwest Territories... | reverse complement strand
GGGCGATTCCTTCACCGACGACCGCGAGGACTTCTGGCGGGCGAAGCTGCAGGCCACGCCGGGCTACCTCAAGATCCAGGACCCCGATCTATGGAAAGTGGGCGTGGCCGGGCCCATGGCCTTCGCCGGCGCCCAGGACAAGCCCGTCGTGCTCGGTATCGACAACAATCTCTTCCAGAACGGGCCGGACGAAGAGATCCGCCGCCGCGTCCATGAATATATGGAGGCGATAGAAGAGTCCGGCGGGAGGGGCACGGTCTACTTCTGCTCGCTCTCCGCTGTCACGCCGCCCGAGAATGTGGCGATCGCGGTCGATGCCGTACGCCGCTTTCGCGCCGGCGAGCGCCCCTGGGCGGGGGAGCGAAGAGCCGGATGTGCCGAGGCGTCGGGGGGAGGAGCCGAGGCCCGCCAAACTCTCTCCCCGTCCGAGGCGAGGGCCACTGAGGGGGAAGAGGAGGCATCGCCGGAGGAAGCGCGCCTCGACGACATCTACTTTTCGGTGATCGATCAGGAAGACGACCGCACGGCCGGGCTGGTTCGCCAAGCACTGGACGAAGGGCTTGCGGTGACCCGGGTCCTCGACGACGCGCTCATCGCCGCCATGGACGAGGTCGGGGGCCTGTTTTCCGACGGCAAGATCTTCGTGCCGGAGATGCTGATGAGCGCGCGCGCCATGAAGGCGGGCCTGGGGGTCCTCCGGCCCTTGCTGACGAGCACCGGCGCACCGCCCAGAGGGCGGGTCATGCTGGCCACGGTCCAGGGCGACGTGCATGACATCGGCAAAAACCTGGTCGGCATGATGCTGGAAGGGGCGGGCTACGAGGTCGTCGACCTCGGTGTAAACGTCGCCGCCGACGAGGTGCTGGAGCGAGCCGAGGCGCTCCGCCCGGATCTCGTGGGACTGTCGGCGTTGCTGACCACCTCCATGCCGGCGATGCAAAAGACGGTGCGGCTCTTCAAGGATCGCTTGGCACCCTATCCGGTGATCGTCGGCGGCGCGCCGGTGACCCGCGATTTCGCCGAGAAGATCGGCGCCGATGGCTATGGCGGCGACGCACCCGAAGCGGTCGAGACGGTCCATCGCTTGGTAGAGCGCCCGAAGGCGCGTTCGGCCACCGCCGCATAGCGCTTGCGATCGGAAGCGATTTCCCCCGATTCGAGGGCCTGCCGGGCATGGCGATCCGGAGGCCCGATGAGGATTTGCGCTGGCCGATCCAATCCTTATATTCTGCGTTATGAACAGCCTGATGATCGGGTTGTCCGCTCTGTCGCGGCGGCGGTCAGACGGCAAGACATAAGAAAAATGGGGTGATGCCATGTGGAAATCTGCATTGACGATGGTGTTAGTGGTGACCGGTGGGCTTCTTGTTGCCGGGCCGGCGTCGGCCGGCGATGCGGCCAACGGCGAGAAGGTCTTCAAGAAATGCAAAGCTTGCCATACGCTCGAGGCCGGCAAGAACAAGGTCGGTCCCTCGCTGGCCGGTATCGTGGGGGCAAAGGCCGGATCGGTGGAAGGCTACAAGTACTCCAAAGCCATGGCCGGGTCGGACGTGGTCTGGGATGAGGCCAACCTCGACACCTACCTGACCAAGCCGAAGGACTTCATGAAGGGAACCAAGATGTCCTTCGCCGGCCTCAAGAAGGAAGCGGACCGGGCCGACGTGATCGAGTACCTCAAGCAGCACTAGCGCCGATTTTCGCGCAGGTCGGCTTGGCAACGGGTCCGCCGTCGTTTCTAATCGTCGTGGCAAACGACCCGGTCCTCGAGGCTCTTGAGGAGAGGCGCGATGGACGCCGACTATCCGCGCGACATGATCGGCTATGGCCGGGAGACGCCCGACCCGGGCTGGCCGGGCGGCGCGCGCCTGGCCGTGCAGTTCGTCATCAATTATGAGGAAGGCGGCGAGCGTTGCATCCTGCATGGCGACGACGCCTCCGAGGCCTTTCTATCCGAGATCGTCGGCGCCGAGCCGTGGCCGGGCCGGCGGCACCCGAACATGGAGTCGATGTACGAATACGGCAGCCGGGCGGGGTTCTGGCGGCTCTGGCGGCTGTTCGTCTCGCGCCGCCTGCCGGTCACCGTCTACGGCGTTGCCATGGCCCTGGCGCGAAATCCCGATGCCGTTGCCGCGATGATCGAGGCGGACTGGGAGATCGCCAGCCATGGCCTGCGCTGGATCGACTATGCCGATATGCCCGAAGCGGAGGAACGCCAGCATCTTCACGAGGCGATACGCCTCCACGAACGGGTAACGGGTACCCGGCCGCTTGGCTGGTATACCGGCCGCTGCGGCATCAATACGCGGCGCCTGGTGATGGAGGAGGGCGGTTTCCTCTACGACGCCGACTCCTATGCCGATGACCTGCCCTACTGGGTGAGCGGGCCCAAGGGTCCGCATCTCGTCGTTCCCTATACGCTCGACGCCAACGACATGCGCTTTGCGACGCCCCAGGGCTTCAACTCCGGCGACCAGTTCTTTGCCTACCTGCGCGACAGCTTCGACCTGCTCTATGCCGAGGGGGCGACCTCTCCCAAGATGCTCTCGATCGGGCTGCATTGCCGCCTCGCCGGGCACCCCGGCCGCGCCGCGGCGCTTGCCCGTTTTCTCGATTACCTCAAAGACCATGACCGGGTATGGGTCTGCCGGCGGGTCGACATCGCCCGACACTGGCATGCGCATCACCAACCCATGCCGGCAAAAGCGCCGGACGGAGGGAACGCCCGGTGAGCGAGACCGCGCTCAAGGCGGAACCGTCGCCGGAGGCCGAGGTGCTGGCACGCCGCTACCTGAACCTCGCTCAGCCACGCCTGGGCGCAACGGTGGTCTATGCGAGCGATGATTTCTTCGCTCCCAAGGAGCGTTTGATCGACCCGCGGCCGCCGGTCTTCATTCCCGATAAATACGACGATAACGGCAAGTGGATGGACGGCTGGGAAAGCCGCCGCAAGCGCGAGCCCGGCCACGACGTCGCCATCGTGCGACTGGGCCGCCGCGGCCGGGTCCGCGCGGTCGATATCGATACCAGTCACTTCACCGGCAACTATCCGCCCGCGGCGTCGCTGCAGGGCTGTGTCAGCGAGGATGTCGTCCCGGGCGAGGATGCGCGCTGGCGCGAGTTGGTTCCCAGGACCGAGCTGAGCGGCGACTCCCACCATGTCATCGAGATCGCCGACGATGGCGTCTCGACCCACCTGCGCCTCAACATATACCCCGACGGCGGCGTCGCCCGCCTGCGTGTCTTCGGCGAGTTGGACGTGGATTGGCGACGGGAGGCCGCGGGCGAGGAGATCGATCTTGCGGCGCTCGGGCTGGGCGCCCGCGCGCTTGCCTGGAGCGATGCTCACTATGGATCGCCCGACAACATCCTGGCGCCGGGACGGGGCGTGGATATGGGCGACGGCTGGGAGACGCGCCGGCGCCGCGAGCCCGGCAACGACTGGATCATCGTCGCGCTCGCCCATCCCGGCGAGATCGCGCGGGTCGTGGTCGATACCGCCCACTACAAGGGCAATTATCCGGCCGCCTGTTCGCTTCGCGCAGCTCTGGTGCCCGACGCGAGCGTCCGGACCCTGGAGGCTGGAAGCGCCTCCTGGCCGCTGCTCTTGCCCGAGCAGGCCTTGCAGCCGGACAGCGAGCATTTCTTTTCCCTCGAGGGTCGCTCGGTCGGTCTGGTCAGCCACGTCCGGCTCGACATCTTCCCCGACGGCGGCATCGGCCGCCTACGGCTTTTCGGTCGGCCCTCGCTCGAGGAGGAGGGCCTGCCGTGAGCCGTCGTCTGGTCGCCGAGCTTTTGACCCGTGACGCCTTTCGCCCCTTCGGCGAGGTCATCACCACCCAGGGCGCCGACCATTATCCGATCAACAACGGCACCGCCGAGCGCTACCACGATCTTGCGCGACTTGAGCTGTCCGCCGCCGGAGGCAGCCCGCTCCTCAGCCTGTTCCGTGCCCAGCCGCGCCAGCTTCCGGTGAAGCTCTCGGTGATCGAGCGTCATCCCCTCGGCAGTCAAGCCTTCATGCCTCTGTCGCGCCGGCCCTACCTGGTGGTCGTGGCGCCAGCCGGCACGCCGCCCGATGTCACGGCCCTGCGGGCATTCGCCGCCGTGAACGGGGAGGGCGTCAACTATGCGCCCGGGGTGTGGCACCACCCCTTGCTGGCGCTCGAGGCGCTGAGCGATTTCCTGGTCGTCGACCGCGGCGGACCGGGCGAGAACTGCGAGATATTCGATCTGGATCCCGCGCCGCTGCTGGTTTGGGATGCCGCCGCGACATGACCGCGCCCTACACGATCAGGCCGATGACCCGTGCCGAGCTGGACCTGGTCATCGACTGGGCGGCCATCGAGGGCTGGAACCCGGGGCTGGCCGACGGCGACTGTTATTACCTGGCCGACCGGCCGGGATTTCTGCTGGGTCTCTGGGAGGGCGAGCCGGTCGCCGCCATCTCCGTCGTCCGCTACGGCGATCATTTCGCGTTTCTCGGATTTTACATCGTCAAACCGCAGATGCGCGGGCGCGGCCTCGGCTGGCAGATCTGGAATGCGGGGCTGGCCCATGCCGGTGCGCGCACCATCGGTCTCGACGGCGTGGTCGCGCAGCAGGAGAACTACCGCAAGTCCGGCTTCGAGCTGGCCCACCGCAACATTCGCTATGGCGGACGGGTGGCGGTGGAGCCGCCGGATGAGATCCCCGGCCTGGTCGACCTGACCCGGGTGACGGCCGCACAGGTCGTGGCCTATGATCGCCCCTTCTTTCCGGCCCCGCGCGAGCGGTTCCTTGCCTGTTGGCTGAATCCGGCACAACGGACGATCAAGGTTCTGCTGCGCGACGGCGATATCGCCGGCTACGGCGTGTCGCGCCCCTGCTGGGATGGCCACAAGATCGGCCCGCTGCTCGCCGAGGACGACGCTGCTGCCGATCTGCTGTTTCGCGCCCTGGTCCATGAGCGCCCCGGCGAGACGATCTTCATCGACCCGCCGGAGCCCAACCGGGCGGCCGTCGCCCTGGCAGAGCGCCATGGCCTGAAGCCGGTGTTCGAGACGGCGCGCATGTACCGCGGTGCGCCGCCGCCGCTGCCGCTGGAGAAGATCTTCGCCATCACCTCGTTCGAATTGGGCTGAATGTGAAGTATGGAGGGCCGCCGGCGGGTCAACGCATGACGCGCCCGCCATCGAAGATGATCGTCTGGCCGGTAATGAAAGCCGAACGCTCGGAGGCCAGAAACAAGACCAGGTCCGCGACCTCCCGCACCTCCGCCATGCGCCGCACCGGCGTTTCCGCGACGATGTCGGCGAGCTGTTCGTCGCTGTAGATCTCTTCGACGAGTTTGCTGTGCACGAACCCAAGGGCGATCGCGTTGACCCGGACACTCGGTGCCAGCTCGAGGGCGGCGCATTTCGTCAACATGAGAAGGCCCGCCTTCGAACAGCAATAGTTGACGGCGTTAGCACGGGCCTGCACGCCGGTCACCGCCGCGATGTTGACGATCTGCCCCCCGGCGTCCTCCAGCATGGCCTTGCCGGCCAGTTGGGTCAGCAACAGCGGGCCCTTCAAATTGACGTTCAGCACCTGGTCCCAGTCGTCCTCGCTCATGTCCAAAAGCGGGCCGTCGCGGTTGACCCCGGCATTGTTCACCAGCACGTCGATCCCGCCCAGGCCATCGAGGGTCGCGTCGACGGTTCGTCGGCACCCCTCGAGCGTGCCGAGGTCGCCAGGCGCGGGGACGACATTGCCGGCGCCCCCGAGTTTCGCCAAAGCTTTATCCACCGATGCGCTGGACGTGCCGTTGATCGCGACCCGCGCGCCGACCTTGAGGAATTCCTCGGCGATGGCGCGGCCCACGCCTCGGGTGCCGCCGGTGACCAACACCCGCTTTCCTTCGAATTCCATCGAAACCTCCCTGATGCAACAAGGCGTCAGTCTAAGTCTTCGACGGCAGGGGAGTCATTCGAAGGTTGCGGGGGTTCGGAGCTGCCGCCCGTGCCGTCAAGGGTAACGCGCAGCAGGGCTCGCAGATCTTGCGCCAGGGTCGCGGGTGAGGTGCGGGCGTCCAGGCGTCGCCAGGAGATCGTGCCCGCCTCTTCGGTGGTCTGCCGGCGAACCACCGCGGCGTCGGCGTCGGAGGCGTCGGACTGGCGGTCCGTTACCCGGTGGACCAGGGTGTCGAGCGGCGCCTCGAGCCAGACGCCGAGGAACGTCAAGCCCTTGTCGGCGGCGAGTTTCGCCAGGCGCCGGCGCCCCTCTTCGTAGATGAAGGTCGCATCGGCCACCACGCCGTGACCCGCCTCCAGGGCGCGCGCGCAGCGATCGAAGAGTGCTTCGTAAACCGCCTCGCTCACCGCCGGTTCATAGGCCTCGGGTGGCAGGCGGGTTGTCTCGGCGACGCCGAAGCGGTCCTTGCGCAACTTGTCGCTCCTGACATGGACCGCGCCGGGAGCGGGGCCGATGTACGGTGCTACCAGACGCGCCAGGGATGACTTGCCGCTGCCGGATAGGCCGCCCACGGCAAGCAGCAGGCCCGCCGGTGGGTCCAGATATTGCCGGGCCATGGCGAAGTAGTCGAGAGCCTCCCGCTCCAGGGCGCGTCTCGCGCCCGGGTCGTCGACCAACGCCGCCGCCGCGGCGCGCACCTTGGCGCGGATGGCGGCGCGTAGCGAGAGGTAGAGCGGTAGCAGGGCCAACGCATCGAGGTCCGAGGGATCGCGTAGATAGGAACTGAGCAGGCGGTTCGACAGATCGCGCAGCCCATGCTCTTCCAAGTCCATGAGCAGGAATGCCAGGTCGTAAAAGGGGTCGATTTCGGCCAGCCTGGCGTCGAACTCCAGACAGTCGAACAGCGTCGGACGCCCCTCGTAAAGACAGATATTGCCGAGGTGAAGGTCGCCATGACAGTGCCGCACGAAACCCTCGGCGGCGCGCGCCTCGATGAGCTTGCCGTCTTTTTCCAGCCTATTCCCCAGCGCGTTCTCGTAGGCCGCGACGACATCCGGCGCGAAGAGGTCCGGTCGTGTGGCGAAGTCGGCGAAGTTCTCCTCGGCGACGGCCCGCACCCTTCGGGAGGCCTCTGCGGGCGCCAGCTCGATCGGTGCCGCTTGGTCGTGCAGGCGCCGGATAGCCCTGGCGAGTGCGTCGATCATGGCGCCGTCGAGCGTCCCCGCGCGGGCCTGGCGGTCGAGCAATGCCGACTGATCGAAGCGGCGCATGACCAGGACCCAGTCGACCGCCTTTCCGTCCCCGTCTAGACGCAGCTCTCCTTGTCCGTCGCGGGTAACGGGCACCAGCCTCTCGTAGATCTTCGCGGCGGTGCGCCGGTTTAGCATGAGCTCGGCCGCGAGCGCGCGCTGCCGTGCTTCGGGCGTCGAGAAATCGAGATAGCGGTAACGAACCGGCCGTTTCACCTTATAAGCCCGCTCGCCCGCCAGGAAGACCCGGCCCGCGTGGGTGTCTATGCGATGGATGGTCTCGCCGGGAAGCTCGTAGGTGCGCGGATCGGAGAGCAGCTCCAGCAACTCGGCCTCCGCGTCGTCCTCACGGCCTTGTCCGCTGTCCGTGCCCATGTGACCCGCCACGTTGCCCGCCCATATCCATGCCGTCTTCCGCTCGCCGGAGCAAGGGGTCAAGCTCAAGGTTGCAAATCCGATTGCCACTCACGTTGACTTGGGTCAATGCTGCGTGAGCGAATGGCGCCAAGCATGAACCGGATAAAACCCGTGCCGCCAGCAAAACCGAATAGCCCGCGGAAGGCCGGGCTGGGTTTCTTCGGTGCTCGAGGAAGGACGATGGCGATGACCTACAAGACGATACTCGTGCTGTTTGACGGCCGGCAAGATGCCGTCGCGCGGCTGGAGGCCGCGATCGAGATCGCCCGCCGCCAGGATGCCCATCTGAAGGCGCTTTCGCTCGCCGTCAGCCCGTCGATCCCATCTTATGCCAACCATCCAATCCTGCTGGAAGCGCTGGTCACCCAACAAGAGCAGAGCCGGGAGAAGGCGGAGGCCGCGCTGGACGCCTTCAACGCCAAGGCCGCCGGCCTTTCGCATGCGGGTACCATCGTGGAATGTCGCGACGTCGAGGTCGTCGACGAGATCGCGCTGCACGCCCGCTATGCCGATCTCTTGGTGATCGAACAGTACGATCCCGAGCATCCCGGCACCGGCGGCGAGGCCCTGCCGCAACATCTGGTTCTCGATGCCGGCCTGCCGGTTCTGGTCATCCCCTATATTGGCATCTCGAAGCCCCCGGGCCGGCGGGTGATGGTGGCTTGGAATGCGGGAAGCGAGGCGGCGCGGGCGGTGCGTGACGCGCTTCCGTTCTTGAAGAGGGCCGAGTGGGTGGACGTGGTCGTCGCCGACCCGGCCAAGCATAAGGGGACCCACGGAGAAGAACCCGGCGCCGACATCGCGTTGTTCTTGGCCCGGCACGACTGCAATGTCGAGGTGCAGCACTTGCCGGATGGTGGCGCCGATACCGGCGAGGCGCTGCTTTCGCATGTGGCCGACCGCGGCAGCGATCTGCTGGTCATGGGCGCCTACGGCCATGCGCGTCTCCGCCAACTGATCTTGGGCGGCGTCACTCAGACGATCTTGGGCGAGATGACGGTGCCGGTCCTCATGTCCCGCTAACCGGAGGCCAGGGTTTGCAGGCGCAGGCGCGCGATCTTATGGATCTGGAAAAGCGCGGCGCGTAGTTCGCTCTGAGGATCGCTGTCGATGCGCGAGCCGAAGGCGGCGAGAATTTCGCCGCGCGTCAATCCTTTCACGGCGATGACGAAGGGAAAGCCGAAGCGTTCCTTGTAGCGGGCGTTCAGCTCCTGGAAGCGTTGAAACTCCCCGGGCGTGCATCGATCGAGCCCGGCTGATTGTTGTTCGGCGGTGGAGGCGGGCGTCAGCGCCCCGGCGACCGCGGCCCGGCCGGCGAGGTCGGGATGGGCACGCACCAGGCAAAGCTGCCGATCGCGAGGCGCCGACTCGACGACCCTGTGCATGGCCGCATGCAGCCCTTTGGGCGTATCCTCGGCCTCGGTGAGGCCGGCCTCCCAGACCGCCTCGGCCACCCAGGGCGATGACTCGTAGACGCCCCCGAAAAAGGCGATAAAGTCGGCCCGCCCCATGGTACGCGGCGGCGAATCGAAAGTCGGCTCGGGTCCTTCCATCATCTCGGCAAGCTATCTTCTCGGGCGTTTTCCTTGGTGCTCGGGCTGGCTGGTTTCTATGCTAGTCTCGTGGGCGGCGAATGTGATCAAAATAATTGGGCCGATGGTCCGAAGACGAGAGATGCTGCGCTGATGGGACGCTTGACGACGCATGTGCTGGATACCGCGCAAGGCCGGCCGGCCTCCGGTTTGAAGGTGGAGCTATACCGGGTCGGCCAGGCGGTTCTTCTTGCCCAGGGCACGACGAACGAGGACGGCCGCTTGGATGGGCCGCTGCTCGAAGGCGAGGCCATGGCGGCGGGCGCCTACGAGTTGGTCTTTCATGCTGGCGACTACCTTCGCACGCAAGGGGTATCGCTGTCGGACCCGCCCTTCCTGGATCGCGTGGTGATCCGTTTCGGCATTGCCGGCCCGCACGAACATTATCACGTGCCGCTCCTGCTCTCGCCCTTCGGCTATTCGACCTATCGCGGGTCTTGAGCCGGGGAGGGCGACAATGGGGATCCGCGGCGAGATACGCTTCCTGCTCGGCGAGAAACCCGTCGCACTCTCGAGCGTCGATCCCAACACCACGCTTTTGGATTACCTGCGCGCCGGCGGCCGTTGCGGCACCAAGGAAGGATGTGGCGAGGGCGACTGCGGGGCCTGCACCGTGGTTTTGGCCGAGGCGCATGACGGCGGGCTGCGCTACCGGGCGGTGAACGCCTGCATTCAGCTCCTTGCCGCGGTCGACGGCAAGCAGGTCTTGACCGTCGAGGACCTGCGTGCGCCGGACGGAGACCTCCACCCGGTGCAGACGGCGCTCATCGAGGAAGAGGCGACGCAGTGCGGCTTTTGCACGCCCGGCTTCGTCATGTCGCTGTTCGCGCTCTATCGTCAAGGTGCCCGGCCGGACCGCGCGGGCCTTGTCGACGCCCTGGCCGGCAATCTCTGCCGCTGTACCGGCTACGGCCCGATCGTGACCGCGGGCCTGCGGGCTCTCCACGCTAGCCCGGCCGACCGCTTCGCCGCGCGGGAGGCGGCCGTGGCCGAAAAGCTTGCCGCCTGGCGGGGCGAGGGGGACAGCCTCGCCTACCGGGTCGCCGGGCGGCGCTATGATGCGCCGCGCAGCCGGGACGAGCTGGCGTCGTTGTTAGCCAAGGACCCGGAGGCGACGATCGTCGCCGGGCTCACCGACGTCGGTATCTGGATTACCAAGCAGCACCGGCGCCTCGACCGGGTCGTCTATCTGGGCGAGGTGGCCGAGCTGGCCGAAATCCGCCAGGACGACGGGGTGCTGGAGATCGGTGCGGCGGTTACCTATGGTGACGCGCTGCCGGCCTTGGCCGGCCACTGGCCGGACCTCGGAGAGCTGCTGCGCCGGCTCGGTTCGGCGCAGATCCGCAACGTCGCCACCATCGGCGGCAACATCGCCAACGGGTCGCCCGTCGGCGACATGCCGCCACCGCTGATCGCGCTCGATGCGTGTTTGGTCTTGGGAAACGAGGCGGGTAGGCGCGAGATCGCATTGGAGGACTTCTTCCTCGACTACGGACGCCAGGACCTACGGCCGGGCGAGTTCGTCGAGGCGTTGCGCGTTCGGCTGCCCGTCCCCGGCGATCGTTTTTGCTGCTATAAGCTCTCCAAGCGCTTCGACCAGGATATCTCATCCGTCTGCGGCGCCTTTTACCTGCACGTCGATGACGGAGGCACGGTCGATGCGGTCCGCTTCGCCTACGGCGGCATGGCCGGTATCCCCAAGCGCGCGCCGGCCGCCGAGGCGGCCGTTCTCGGCCGGCGCTGGGACGAGGCGACGGCGCGCCGCGCCATGACGGCGCTGGACGGCGACTTCACGCCGATCAGCGACCATCGGGCGAGTTCGGCATACCGGATCCTGGCGGCGCGCAACCTGCTTTATAAGTTCTACCTGGAGAGCACCGGAGCGACGGTGCCAGCCCGTGTGCCTGGGCTCGGGGGTGCGGCCGATGGGTAAGGCGCAGGCAGCCGAGAGGGTCTCCGGAGCACCCGGCCTGCCGCATGCCCATGACAGCGCGCGCAAGCAGGTATCGGGCGAGGCGCGCTATATCGACGACATGCCCGAGCCCGCCGGCCTGCTTCACATCCAGGTCGGTTTGGGCGATAAGGCCCATGCAAGGCTGACCGAGCTCGACCTGCAGCGGGTCCGCAACGCACCGGGTGTGGTCGCCGTGCTGACCGCAGCCGACGTGCCGGGCATAAACGATGCCAGTCCCTTTGCCGGCGACGACCCGATCTTCGCCGGTCCGATCGTCGAGTACGCCGGCCAACCGATCTTCGCCGTGGCCGCTGAAAGCCGGGAGCAGGCCATCATGGCGGCCTCGGAAGCGAGGATCGACTACGAGGACCTCGAGCCCGTCCTGACGTTGGACCAGGCCCTGGAGCAGGACCTCGAGGTACTGCCGACGCATGAGCTGTGTCTGGGCGACCCGGAGGCCGAGCTGGAGCGTGCGCCGCGGCGGCTGCAAGGACGTCTGCGCACCGGCGGGCAGGATCACTTCTATCTGGAAGGCCAGATCGCCCTGGCCGAGCCGGGCGAGGACCGGGACATGAAGGTCCTGTCCTCGACCCAGCACCCCAGCGAGGTGCAGCAGATCGTGGCCAAGGCTCTGGGACTTTCCAACAATGCCGTGACGGTCGAGGTGCGCCGCATGGGCGGGGCCTTCGGCGGCAAGGAGAGCCAGGCCGCCCACATCGCGGTCATCGCGGCGCTGGCGGCCGACGCCACCGGCCGCCCGGCCAAGCTGCGGCTTGACCGCGACGACGACATGTTGATGACCGGCAAGCGTCATGATTTCCGCATCGACTACGATGTCGGGTTCGACGACGAGGGGCGCCTGCGTGCCGTGGTGTTCCGCCACGCGGCGCGCTGCGGGCGCTCGGTCGATCTGTCGGGGGCGATCGCCGACCGGGCGATGTTCCATGCCGACAACGCCTATTACCTTGGTGCGGCGCGGATAACCTCGCGCCGGATGAAGACGCACACGGTCTCCAACACGGCCTTTCGCGGGTTCGGCGGCCCCCAGGGCATGATCGGGATCGAGCGGGTGATGGACGAGATCGCGCTGCACCTCGGCAAGGATCCGCTGGATGTCCGCAAGGCCAACTTCTATGGCGAGGCGGGCCGCGATCTGACCCCCTACCACATGACCGTCGAGGACAACGTCATCGGCGAAATCGTTGGCGATCTGGAGGTGGCCTGCGACTATCGCGCACGGCGCGACGCCATCCGGGCCTTCAACCGCGCGAGCCCGATCATCAAGAAAGGCCTGGCCCTGACCCCGGTAAAGTTCGGCATTTCCTTCACCACCATCCACCTCAATCAGGCCAGCGCGCTGATCCATCTCTATACCGACGGCTCCTTCACCCTGCATCACGGTGGGACCGAAATGGGCCAGGGCCTGTTCGTCAAGGTGGCGCAGGTGGTGGCAGAGACCTTTCAGGTCGACATCGAGCGGATCAAGATCACCGCGACCTCGACCGACAGGGTTCCCAATACCTCCGCGACGGCCGCCTCATCGGGCAGCGATCTGAACGGCAAGGCCGCCGAGGCGGCGGCGCTGACCCTGCGCGGACGGCTTACCGACTTCGCCGCCGGCGCTTACAAGGTCGGGCGCGAGGAGGTCGAGTTTCTGCCGGGCCGGGTGCGGATCGGCAACCAGACGGTGGCCTTCGAGGCCCTGGTGAAAGAGGCCTACATGGCCCGGGTACAACTCACCGCCACCGGGTTCTACAAAACCCCGAAGATCCACTACGACCGCGAGGCGGGGCGCGGGCGCCCCTTCTTCTATTTCTCTTATGGGGCGGCGGCCAGCGAGGTTGCCATCGACACCTTGACCGGCGAAAGCAAGGTCACCCGCGTCGACATCCTCCATGACGTGGGGCGTTCGCTCAATCCGGCAATCGACCTCGGGCAGATCGAAGGGGGCTTCGTGCAAGGCATGGGTTGGCTGACGACCGAAGAACTCGTTTGGGACGACGCCGGCCGTCTGATGACCCACGCACCCTCGACTTACAAGATCCCCGCCTGTTCCGACCGGCCGGAGGACTTCCGTGTGCATATCTGGCAGGAAGGCCGCAACCGGGAGGAGACGATCTTTCGCTCCAAGGCGGTCGGCGAGCCGCCGCTGATGCTCGCCATCTCGGTTTTTTCGGCCCTGACCGACGCGGTGGCCAGCCTCGGCGGTTATCGCTTGCCACCGGCGCTCGATGCACCTGCGACGCCCGAGCGTATCCTGATGGCCTGCGAGGATATCAAGGCGCGCGCGTCCGCCGGGGACAGCGAGCCATGACGGCCCCGTGGGTTGCGGAGCTTCTGCGCCTCCTGGAGGCCGGAGAACCGGCGGTCCTCGTCGGTGTCGCCGCCGTCGAAGGTTCGGCGCCGCGCGAGGCCGGCGCCAAGATGATCGTGACGCGCGATCGCCTGCACGGCACCATCGGCGGCGGACAGCTCGAGTACGGTGCCACGGAGTCCGCCCGGGAAATGCTGCGGAGCAACGAGGCCGGAGCGCGGCTGATCGATGTGGCGCTCGGTCCGCAGCTCGGCCAGTGCTGCGGCGGGCGGGTGCGGCTCCTGTTCGAGCCGATCGGCCCGGAGGCGGCCGGCTGGTTGCACGAGCTAGCCGAGGAGCAGGCTGCCGGCGGTCGCGCCTTGCTCGCCACGCGTTTGGGTCGAGCGCCGGGCAAATGGCTGGTGACGGACGCAAGCCAGGAGCCCTCGGACTTGCCACGTGAGATCTTGCGCCACCTCGCGGCGGGGGACGCCGCCGATAACTCGGTCTGCATCGAAGAGTTGGAGGACGGCGTGGTCCTGGTGTTCGAGGGGATCGAGGACCGCCGCCAGCCGCTCTATCTCTTCGGTGCCGGTCACGTTGGACAAGCGCTCGCCCGGGCCTTGGCGCCGCTCGCCTTTCGGGTGACCTGGGTCGACAGCCGGGCCGATGCCTTTCCGCCGGACCTGCCCGCGGGCGTGGCGGCCGAGCAGGTGGATCCGCCGCGCTTTGCCGTCGAGCGGGCGCCGGCTGGCGCCTACTACCTGGTCATGACCCACAGCCATCCCCTCGACCAGGAGGTCTGCGAGGCCGTGTTGCGGCGTGGCGATGCCGGCTACCTGGGCCTGATCGGCTCGGTCACCAAGCGGGCGCGCTTCGTCAAGCGCCTGGCCGCGAAAGGCCTTGATGGCGAGGTGCTGGCGCGGCTTCATTGTCCGATCGGACTCGCCGGCATCGTCGGTAAGGATCCCGCCATCATCGCCGCCAGCGCAGCGGCGGATTTGCTGATGCGTGTCTCGGCGAGAATGGCGGACGCCAAGCAGGAAATAAGGGGGGCGAATGGCTAAGTCGCCGGAGGATTTCATGCGCCAGGCCATCGCTCTTTCGGCGCACAAGATGGAGGCGGGCTTCGGTGGGCCCTTCGCGGCGATCATCGTCAAGGGCGACGAGATCGTCGCCCAGGGCTTCAATCGCGTCACCTCGGCCAACGATCCGACCGCCCATGCCGAGATCGTGGCTATTCGCGAGGCCTGCCAAGAACTCGGATCCTTCAGCCTGGAGGGCTGCGAGATCTACAGCTCGTGCGAGCCCTGTCCGATGTGCCTGGCGGCCGTATATTGGGCGCGCCTGGACAAGATCTATTACGCCAACACGCGCCTCGATGCCGCCGAGATTGGCTTTGACGACGATCATCTCTATCGTGAAATCTCGAAGAAGATCGAGGCCCGCGTCTTGCCCATGGTGCGCATCGACCTCCCGGAGGCGCGTGCCGTCTTCCGGCAATGGCAGGACAAGCCCGACAAGGTCATGTACTGAACGCGCCGGCGCGCATCCGCGGAGCGGACCAAGGGGGGACAAGGAGGGGGACAAGGCATGTTCGAGGCCGAGCCAGCAACCGGGCCGCAACCCGGTGGCACGCTCTTGTCCCTGGAAGGGATCACCAAGGCCTTCCCCGGGGCGCTCGCCAACGACGACATCTCGCTGGCCGTTCTGCCGGGCGAGATTCACGCCCTGCTGGGCGAGAACGGCGCCGGCAAATCGACCCTGGTGAAGATCATCTATGGGGTGCTTGCCGCGGACCGCGGCGTGCTCCGCTGGCAGGGGCAGCCGGTCCAAGTGCCCAGCCCCAAGGCCGCAAGGGCGCTGGGCATCGGCATGATCTTCCAGCATTTCTCGCTCTTCGAGGCCTTGTCGGTAACGGAGAACATCGCCCTTGGCATAGAGGACGACTTCGACCTGGACGCGCTTGCGGGGCGCGTCGCGGAGGTCTCCGAGGGTTACGGCCTGCCGCTCGACCCGCATCGCATGGTCCACTCGCTGTCGGTCGGCGAGCGCCAGCGCATCGAGATCGTCCGTTGTCTTCTGAACGAGCCCAAGCTCCTCATCATGGACGAGCCGACCTCGGTCCTGACACCGCAGGAAGTGGGGCGCCTGTTCGATACCTTGCGACGGCTGTCTGCGGAGGGCTGCGCCATCCTCTACATCTCGCACAAGTTGGAGGAGATCCGCGACCTATGCCACAAGGCGACCATTTTGCGCCATGGCCGCGTGGTCGCCGTCTGCGATCCGCGCGAGGAGGATGCGCGTTCCATGGCGCAGATGATGATCGGCGAGGAGCTGAAGACGCCCGAACACGGTGTGGCCAGGGACCGGGGCGAGTTTCTCCTCAAGGTAAACCAGCTTTCTCTTGCCTCGGCCGACGTGTTTGCCGTCGACCTATGCGACATCTCCTTCGAGGTGTCGGGTGGCGAGATCCTCGGCATCGCGGGGGTGGCCGGCAACGGCCAGACCGAGTTGATGGGTGCCCTCAGCGGAGAGACACCGGCGGCGACCCCCGAGTCGATCGAGATGATGGGCCGGTCGGTCGGTCGCAAGGGTCCGCGGGCCCGCCGCGCCCTGGGTGTCGCCTTCGTGCCGGAGGAACGCCTCGGGCATGGTGCCGTGCCCGACATGAGCCTTCTGGACAATGCCTATCTGTCGGGCTACGAGCGCATGGGCCTGACCCGCGGCGGGTTCGTCGACAACGCCGGCCGGGCCGATTACGCGCAGCGCATCCTCGCCGATTTCGACGTGCGGACCTACGGCACCACGGCGACGGCGCGCAGCCTTTCGGGCGGCAACCTGCAGAAATTCATCGTCGGGCGGGAGATCCTGCAGCGGCCCTCGCTGATCGTCGTTTCGCAACCCACCTGGGGCGTCGACGCGGGCGCCGCCGCGGCGATCCACCAGGCGCTGATCGACCTCGCCGGCGGCGGCACGGCGGTGGTGATCATCTCCCAGGATCTCGACGAAATCTTTCAGCTTTGCGATCGCTTTCGAGTGATCAACGAGGGGCGGGTCTCGAAGGCTCTGGACCCGCGCCACGTCTCCCTGGAGGAGGTGGGCCTGCTGATGGGCGGTTTCCATGGCGCCTCGGCGGACCGGGAGGAGGTTTCGCGTGCTGGTTAGGTTGGAGCCGCGCGGCGAGGCGTCGCGCTTGTGGGTCTATGCCACGCCGTTTCTTGCCGTGGGCCTGACGGTGCTGGGCGGGGCGGCCATATTCGCCCTTATGGGCCGCAGCCCGCTGGAGGGGCTCTATCAGTTCTTCATCGCGCCGATCGGCAGCCTGTACGGTCTGTCCGAGCTGTTCGTGAAGGCGACCCCCATCGTGCTGATCGCGGTCGGCCTGGCACTGGGCTTTCGCGCCAACGTATGGAACATCGGCGCCGAGGGGCAGCTGACCGTCGGGGCGATCGCCGGCGGGGGTCTGGCGCTGGCCTTCTACGAGGTGGAGAGCCCCTTTCTGCTGCCCGGAATGATCGTCTTCGGTGCTTTGGGCGGCATGGCCTGGGCGGCCATCCCGGCGTGGCTGAAGACGCGCTTCAACGCGAACGAGATCCTGACCAGCCTGATGCTGACCTATGTCGCGATCCTGCTGCTCTCGACGCTCGTGCACGGGCCGTGGCGCGATCCGGAGGGCTACAACTTTCCGGAGTCGCGCCTGTTCCATGCTGCCGCCACCCTGCCGACCATCTGGGACGGTACGCGCCTCCATCTCGGCTCCGTGGTCGCGCTGTTCGTCGTGCTGGCCGGCTGGACCATCCTCGCGCGCACGCTCACCGGCTTCCAGATCCGCGTCGTCGGTGCGGCGCCGCGGGCCGCCGCCTATGCCGGGTTCAGCCAAAAGCGGCTGATTTGGCTGACCCTGCTGCTGTCCGGCGGGCTGGCGGGAATGGCCGGGTTGTTCGAGGTCTCGGGGCCGATCGGCCAGTTGCTGCCGTCGGTCTCCCCAGGCTACGGCTTCACGGCCATCATCGTCGCCTTCCTGGGCCGTCTTCATCCCTTGGGTATCCTGCTGGCCGGCCTGCTCGTGGCGCTCTCCTATCTGGGCGGCGAGATCGTGCAGATCGAGCTCGGCATGCCGCAGGCGATCACCGGCGTGTTCCAGGGCATGTTACTGTTTTTCCTGTTGGCGACCGACGTGCTCATCCGCTATCGCGTGCGCCTGGGCCGGCGCGTCGAGGCTGGGCAGGGATGAGCTGATGGATTGGGTGGTCCCGACGATCCTGACCGTGATCAGCGCCTCGACGCCGCTGTTGCTTGCCGCCTTGGGCGAGCTGGTGACCGAAAAAGCCGGCGTGCTCAACCTCGGCATCGAGGGCATGATGCTGGCCGGGGCGATCGCCGGGTTCGCCGTGGCCATCGGCACCGGAAGCTGGGTCCTGGCGATCCTGGCGGCGGCTCTTGCCGGCGCCTTGCTGGCGTTTCTCTTCGGCCTGCTGACCTTGACCCTGCTGGCCAATCAGGTCGCAACCGGCCTCGCGCTCACCATATTCGGGATCGGAATTTCGGCCCTGGCCGGCGTCGAGTTCGTCGGCACGCCCTATGCCGGGTTGCCGCGTCTGAGCATCCCGGGGCTGTCGGACCTGCCGGTCTTGGGAGAGCTGCTGTTCGCCCACGACTTCCTGATCTATCTATCCTTTTTCATGGTCTTCGCGGTGGCCTGGTTCCTGACCCGCACCAAGGCCGGTTTGGTGCTGCGCGCGGTCGGTGAGAACCACGAGGCCGCCCATTCGATCGGCTACAACGTCGTGCGCATACGCTATCTCGCCGTCCTCTTCGGCGGCGTTATGGCGGGACTTGGTGGTGGCTTCCTGTCGCTTTCCTATACGCCCATGTGGGCCGAGAACATGACCGCCGGGCGCGGCTGGATTGCGCTTGCGCTGGTGGTCTTTGCCACCTGGAAGCCCGGGCGCGCGCTGCTTGGGGCCTATATCTTCGGGGGCGTGACGATCCTGCAGCTGCACGCGCAGGGCATCGGCGTCGACATTCCCTCCCAGGTCTTGTCGATGCTGCCCTATTTGGCCACCATCCTGGTTATGGTATTGATCTCCATGGACTCGTCGCGCATCCGACAAAACGCGCCTGCCTGTCTCGGCAAGGTCTTCCATCCGGCGGCCTGAGCAAGTGCCGCGGGTGTCGCACAACGATGATAAAACTTATACGTAACAGGGAGATAACGATGACCCTTAAAACGCTACTCAAACATGTCTTGACGCTTGCCGTGGCCTTGGCGCTGGCCGCCGCGGCCCCGGCCTTGGCGCAAGACAAGGCCAAGGTCGGCTTCGTCTATGTGGGCCCCGTGGGCGACCATGGCTGGACCTACCGTCACGACCAGGGCCGACAGGCGATCGAGGCCCATTTCGGTGACCGGGTAGAAACCTCGTTCGTCGAAAGCGTCAAGGAGGGGCCCGATGCCGAGCGGGTCATCCGCCAACTGGCGTCCTCCGGCCACGACCTCATTTTTACCACCTCCTTCGGTTTCATGAACCCGACGGTGAAGGTGGCCAAGCGGTTCGCCGACGTTAAGTTCGAGCATGCGACCGGTTACAAGCGGGCGGCCAACGTCTCCACCTACATGGCGCGCTTTTATGAAGGACGTTACGTCGCCGGGACGCTGGCCGGACGGATGACGAAATCCGGCACCGTCGGCTATATCGGCTCCTTCCCCATCCCGGAGGTGGTACGCGGGATCAATTCCTTTACGCTTGCCCTGCGCAAGGTCCGCCCCGATGCAAAGGTCAAGGTGGTCTGGGTCAACTCCTGGTATGATCCCGGCAAGGAGGGCGACGCGGCCAAGGCGCTGATCGACCAGGGAGCCGACATCATCCTGCAGCACACCGATTCGCCCGCGCCACTGCAGATCGCCGAGGCGCGGGGCGTCTTCGCCGTCGGTCAGGCCTCCGACATGGCCCGCTTCGCGCCGAAGGCCCAGCTTACGGCCATCGTCGACAACTGGGACGGTTACTACATCAAACGCACCCAGCAGGTTCTCGACGGCGATTGGGAAGCCGGCGATACCTGGGGCGGCCTCGCCACCGGCATGGTGGAGATGGCGCCGTTCAACGAGGCCATTCCCGCCGGCGTCCAGGACGAAGCCCGGGCTATCGAGGCGCAAATTCGCAGCGGCGAGCTGCACCCCTTCACCGGCCCGATCATGGATCAGGAGGGCGAGCTGCGCGTCAAGGACGGCGAGGTGCTGTCGGACGACGTGCTGCTGTCCATGGACTGGTACGTCGAAGGCGTTCAGGGTAAGCTACCGAAGTAATCCGACGAAGCGAAACGGGGGGCGTCGCAGCCGGTCAGGCCGCCGACGCTCTCTGCCTTTCCGGCCGCTCCGACGGCGGATTGGGAGCCGGAGAAACCGCGATGAGATGTCCCACGGCCTTTATCGACGCCATGCCCAAGGCCGAGCTCCACCTGCACATCGAAGGAACCCTGGAGCCCGAGCTGATGGGGAAGCTGGCCGCGCGAAACGC
>Ga0255057_10000628_pt1 | contig 19955 bp, 22 predicted proteins | sample Cases_109_6_MG_FD_189022 | JGI IMG/M metagenome (GOLD analysis project Ga0255057, IMG submission 189022) | Seawater microbial communities from Amundsen Gulf, Northwest Territories, Canada - Cases_109_6 | ecosystem: Environmental > Aquatic > Marine > Gulf | place: Canada: Northwest Territories... | reverse complement strand
GCGAATCAGCCGCTGGCTGAGGATGGCCTGGATGCTTCCCGCCAGGCCGAGGCGCACCGCCTTGTGCTGGAAGGGTGGGAAGAAGTCGAGAATGCGATTAATGGTCTCGCCGGCATCGATCGTGTGTAGCGACGAGATCACGAGGTGGCCGGTCTCAGCAGCCATCAAGGCGGCCTCGGCGGTTTCCCGGTCACGCATCTCGCCTATCAAGATGACGTCCGGGTCCTGACGAAGGACCCGGCGCAGTGCTTGGGCAAAATCGACCGTGTCGACCCCGATTTCTCTCTGAGAGACAATGGCCAATTTGTCCGGGTGAAGAACCTCAATAGGGTCTTCGATGGTGATAATGTTGACCCGGCGGTTGCTGTTGATGAAGTCGACGATGGAGGCCATCGTCGTGGTCTTCCCGCTTCCGGTCGGGCCGGTTATGAGTATCAATCCATTGCGTTTCTGGGACATCATCTTCAATACCGGAGGCAGGCCCAGCTCCTCGAAACTCTTTGAGGCGGGCAGCACCGCTCGCAGAACAATGCTCATCGAGGTGCGCTGGCGATAGACGTTCACCCTGAAACGACCGAGATTCGGCTTGCCGTAGGCGAAATCTGATTCGTGCTCCTCACGAAAACTGGCCACAGCCCGGGGCGGCATGATGCTCTGGGCGTAAGACTCGACGTCGGATGGCGTGAGTGGCGGCATATCGATGGGCTGCAATTGACCATCGATGCGAATAATCGGAGGCGAGCCGACTTTCAGGTGCAGGTCTGAGCCCCGAACCTCGAGCATTTTCGCCAATAGATCGTCAAGTGAGGGCACCAGAAACTCCTCTGTTCCAGTTGATCTATCGGAAAAGGACCCGCGACCCTTTACCTATTGGCCTGCCGGGGTTGATTCAGGCATCGCTTACGGCTTTGCCATGTTTCGGCAACGCCACCGGCACCTCGCTCGACCAGGGAAAATTGATCCATCGGGAGGTACGGCGCCAGACGTAATCGGACTTGATGACCGAACGAGGCTTCTCGTAGAGCACTGCGGTCCTGGCTGTGCCCACCTTGCCCACCACGAACTCGTGAACCATCCGCAGGGTGTGGCCGGTGTCGGCCACGTCGTCAACAACGAGTACGTCGGATTGCTCGAGGTCCACCAGCTCCAGATATGGCGGCAGGATGGTCGGGACCTCGAGACGCTCGTCGACGTCGGTGTAGTACTCGACATTGATCACATAGGTGTTCTTGACCGACAACGCATACCCCAGCGATCCGGCCGGGATCAACCCCCCGCGCGCTATTCCGAGGATGATGTCGGGCTGATAGCCGGATTTGGTGATCATTTGGGCCAGCTGACGCACTCCCGTCCCAAAGTCAGACCACGTCAAGACTTCCCGCTCTTCGTTCACGCCCGCTCCCGTTGTGAATGCTGACGCTAGCCGTCCAGACGGGTCAAAAGTCGAACTCAGAGGCCAGTGAGAGCGCAACCTGCTCGAAGACATGCCAGGCCACATCGGGCGAAGCGAGTGGATCACCGGCCAAGGGGCGACCTGCCGTGCCGAGAATCGTGGCCGCCACCGAGCCTTCCAGAGCAGCCAGGTCGTAACCACCCTCGAGAAAATAGATCAGACGGCCGGCGGGAGCTGTCGCAGACACCGCGGCTGCCAATTGGCTGTAGTCAGACTCAAGCAGGTGGATGTCTGCCAGAGGATCGGCGGCATGGGCGTCGTAACCGGCGCTGACAAGTATCCAATCCGGGTGGAACTGGGTCAGCATCGGGACGACCAGGTCCAGCGTCTCCCGATAGACATCACCCCCCGTTCCAGGTGGAAACGGAAAATTCACATTTGTTCCCCGGGAAGGCCCCTCACCCAGCTCGTCGAGCCAGCCCGTTCCGGGATAAGCGGGGAACTGGTGAAACGATATGTACAACAAGTCGACGGCGTCATAGAACATTGCCTGGGTGCCGTTGCCGTGGTGCACATCCCAATCCACGATGGCAACCCGCTCCCCATTCGCCAGCAGTGATGCCGCGGCCACCGCCACGTTGTTGAAAAGGCAAAAACCCATTGCCCGGCTTGACAGCGCGTGGTGGCCGGGAGGGCGAATGCTGAGAAAAGCCGCCGCGGCCTCGTTGGCCCGGAGCCTGCCGATAGCGTCAATCCCCGCCCCCGCTGCCCGCAGAGCCGCCTCCCATGACTCTCTAACTGCACTCGTGTCCGGATCGAGACGACCGCCACCGGCCGCACAGAGATCCTCAATCGCTTTGATATATCCCCGTGAGTGCACATTTTCCAAGATGCCTGGATCGATCTGCGGAGCTTCGACCTCGATCACCTCAACCGCCGGGTCTGATCGCACGCCGGCCATCGCCGCGTCCAGTCGCGACGGCCGCTCGGGATGATTTGGCCCATTGCTGTGCAGAGCGAACTGCGGATGCGTCGAATGCAGCAGTTTCATCCCGGCTACTCTGGCACGACCGACTCATGCGCAACGACTTCTCCGTAGGCGGAATCGCAACCGACAGCGAAGGCCGCGTCGCCCTCATTCGCACCAAGAATATGCGAGGCCAACTCGTCTGGGGCTTGCCTAAAGGCCACCCTGAGCCCGGGGAGGCCCCGATCGACACTGCCCGTCGGGAGGTAGAAGAGGAAACCGGGCTGGAAGTGGAGGTGCTTGGATCCCAAGCCTGCACCACAGTGGATTATTGGTTCGTCGATAGAGCAGGCGACCGCGTGCACAAGAGAGTCGACTTTTACCGCATGCGCTGTGTGGGCGGAGACCCGGGAGGTCATGACGATGAGGTCGACCAGGTCGTCCTTCTGGAGCCGGGTGAAGCCCTCGACCGTCTCACTTACGCCAATGAACGGGCAGCTCTCGCCGAGGCGCTCGCCGGCTGATGCGAGTCACCGGCGAGTGGCCCAACCCCATTGCCATAACCAAAGGTTGGGCTCGCGCTCACGCCCGTCCCTGGAACCGGAATCGACCCGAGGCGTACTTGCGCCTCGTGCGGGGTAGTGCTCACTTTCTCGGCTTAGCCACCGCTCAAACCCTCGAGTTCGGGCCACCAGCCGTCATCTCTCCCCCACTGATGCCATCCTCACAGCAACCCTGGCTGGCGGCCGGATACCGCGGGTACACGTCCCTTCAACTCCTCCGCAAACCAATCGAAACAGAGTCACCTCCACTGATCCCGGTCGCGGAGGTCCACCGTCCCGACTGGGCTCGCATCATCGAGATCGACGGAGCCGCGTTCGGTGCCGACTGGCAAGCAGAGCTGCCGGCACTCAACGAGGCCATGAAGTCGGCGGGAACGACCGCCATGCTCGGCATCAGCTACCCGGGCGGCGGAGCCGAGATCGCCGGCTACGCCATCGTCGGAGTTTCCGCCGCAACCGGCTACCTCCAGCGGCTGGCCGTCACCCCCGCTCTTCAACGGCAAGGCCTGGGACGTTCGCTAACGCGGTCATCCGTCAACTGGTGCCGGCGCCGTGGCGCCCGGCAGGTCGTTCTCAACACGAAGCCGGACAATCAGGCCGCCCAGAAAATGTACGTCTCGGAAGGATTCCAGCTCCTTCCGGATCGCCTGGAACTACTCAGATACGGTGATAGCGTCAGCCCATGATCGGCTCCAGGATCGGAATTGTCACCGACTCCTCCTCAGACCTGCCTCCGGAATTGGCCGGGCAACACGAAATTGAGGTGGTACCACTCGCGATCCACTTCGGAAAACGCCGCTACGTCGATGGACATGACCTCAGCACGAAAGCGTTTTGGGAGAAGTTCCGAAAAACCCGTGAGCCGCCGACGATCACCCCTCCTTCCGTTGCCTCGTTCAGAGAGGCCTATCAGCGTTGCGGCTCGCTCAGGGCAGAAGAGATCGTGGTCCTATGCAGCAGCAATGAGGAGTGGGGTGGCAGCTACCCGGCTGCCGTCAAAGCAGTAGAAGAGGTCGACCTGCCGGTGCGGGTGGTCGACTGTGCAACCACGTCCATTGTCCTGGGGATGATGGCGATTGCCGCTGCCGAAGCCGCCCACCTCGGGGCCGGCACGGACGACGTTATCGCCGCCGCTCACCGGAGTCGACCCGAGCTTCTTGGGGTCGTAGACGCCCTTGAGATCCTGCGGAAGAACCGGCGGATCGGCCCGGTCCAGGCTTTCCTTGGACGGATCGTCAAAACCAGGTTTCTCGTCACAATCGACGGCGGCACAGTCAAGGTCCTCGCAAGCAGCCCCACCCGGGGTAGATCGCTGACGACCCTCCTGGAGTGGCTTGGCGACCGCAATGATGCCCACCGGATGGCGCTCGTCCACGGCGACGGGGTCGACGTCGCGGGTGTCATCGCCCGCGCTCAGGACCACGTCCCGAGATTTGAGCCAATGGTGATCCTGGCGGGACCCGTGCTCGGCATCCAGACCGGGGCCGGATTCGTCGGGTTTGCAGCCAGCCGCGGCTGAACTATGGCAGCCAAACTCCCCGATCGTTACCAGCTGGAGATCCGGCTCGGCCGTGACGGGGATATCGAGGAGTGGCTGGCGAACGACTCGACGCTTGACCGGCCGGTCCTGGTCAGGCTCCTCGGACCTGAAGTGGGACCGGAAAGACGCGAGGAATTCCTCACCGACGTCAAAGCTCTGGCCGGGGTTGGCCATCCGCATCTGGTAGAGATCTACGCGGCCGGCACCGACGGTGCCAGCACCTGGATGGTGGGTGAATGGACCGGAGGAGTCACCATCGCCGACAGGCTGGAAGCAGGCCAGCGCATGCCGGTGGAAGAGTTTCTGCCCAACGCCGCCGGTCTGGCGTCTGCCCTGGGTGCTCTGCACGAAGCCGGCCAGGTTCACGGAGCGATTGACACCCATGCCGTCACCTTCTCGGCGGCTCACCCCGCCAAGTTGACATCGTTCGCCCGCACCGGCCATGGGCTCGATCCTGCCGAAGATGTCTCGGCGCTGGCGCGGGTGCTGCAATCAGCACTGACCGGATTGGGAGAGGCCGGACCGCCACCGTCACAGTTGACGGACGGCATTCACCCCCTCGTCGACGAGGCCCTGGAGAAAGCCAGGGAGGGTGAGATCTCCGCCGTGGAACTAGCTGCCCGGCTGCGAAGCTCCCCTACGGCTCCCGCCCCGCGTCGGACCCATACCTGGGGATGGCGCTGGCTGGGACCGGCCGCCGGCCTCCTGGCACTGGGGCTGGGGATTATCGCCCTCGGCCCGTTCGGCCATGACGACGATGTGACCCCCTTTGACTTGCCGGATCCACCTGTGACCACTATCGCGGCCACGACCACCACAAGCACGACGCTCGCCCCACTCGAGGTTCTCGTGGTCGACGTGTTGGATCCGTCCCAGGATGGAGAGAGGGATAGCGAGCTGCCGAATCTCATAGATGGTGACATCACCACTTCCTGGCGGACCGAGCGCTACTTCGCGCCTATTCAGCTCATCAAGCCAGGAGTAGGCGTCACATTCGTGCTCAGTCGCATGCCTAGTCGGATCGAGTTCGATGCCAGCGAGGCGACCGGCTGGGAGGTGCGCTGGGCCGCCACGCTGCCTGCCGACATTGCCGGCTGGGAAACTATCGCATCAGGTGTGGTCCCCGCCCCCCCGGCCGACACCGGGGCCCACGTCACCGCCGCCCTGCCTGCCAGAAGAGGCGGGTTCTGGCTCCTGTGGCTCACACAACTCACGCCCCAGGGCCAGTCGGATGACGACCCGCCCCGGGATTTCTACTACTCATTCGTTTACGAAGTACGGTTCTCAACGTGAGCGAAGACTTCGAGCTTCTCGATAGATTCATTGCCGGAGATCAGGACGCCTTCAATGAGCTGATGTGCTCACATGAGGGCCGGGTATTCGCCATCGCCATGCGCATGATGCGAGATCGGGAGGCAGCTCTCGACGCCACCCAGGAAACGTTCCTGACCCTCTACCGCAAGGCCGATCGTTTTCACCGGAAATCCGCTTTTTCCACGTGGTTGTACCGCGTGACGATCAACACGTGCTACGACCAGCTGCGACGCCAGAAGCGGCGGCGGGCCGACGCCCTCCCCGAGGGAACCGACCCGGCCGATCCTCGCTCAGCCGACGAGATAGAGGGGGCCGAGCTGCGGCCGGACCTGTCCAGGGCTCTTGCCGGTTTGTCTGAGAACTTCCGGGCCGCCGTTGTGTTAGTGGACTTCGAGGGCCATTCCCTCGAGACCGTGGCGGAGATACTCGAAGTGCCCATCGGCACGGTGAAGTCGCGAGTGTTTCGGGGCCGGTCGATCCTGGCTGAAAAGCTCGGGAACCTTTCACCTGTTTCCAACCCTCCAAAGAAGGACCATGAATAGCCACGAAGAGCAACTGATAGTTGAGCTCGCCTCGGGCTCACTTCCCGAGGAGGAAGCGCGCCGGGTAGAGGCCTCCCTGTCGGAGGAGGCTCGGAGGGAACTGGCGGCTCACCGCCTCCTCCTGGGCGCGGTCGCCAAAACCGAACGGCCCGTCATGACCGACATTGAGAGGGGGCGGTTGCGTCACCGGGTTACGGAGGGCATTTCTGAAGTCACCCGGGAGCTCGACGCAACGCAGATCGCAGTCCCGACCGGGTCCACCCCCCAACGCGTCCGCGCGATCCGTTGGATGCGTTTTGCCTCCGCCGCCACTGTCGCGGCGCTTTTCGTAGGAGTCGTCGCGGTCGGGACTCAGCTGCAAGGAGGTTCTTCTGATAGCTCGGACACCACCACCTCATTCGCCGCTGCCACCGCCGACACTTCCATTGCCGCCGGGGAGTCGTCTGCCGCAGATGATCTGACAGAGGAATTGTTCGACGCGCTGGCCGGCGATGCCGTGCCGCCGGAGCAAACCACCACGCCTTTAGGTCGCTCGTTTTCTCAGCTAGCTGTGCCACAGGCTCCGTCGGTCGATGCCGACACCGTAGAGTCCGACCTCGAAGACGTAGCTCGCTTTGTCACCGAATCCGCATCCGTGGACCTGGCGGCGGTTGAGGAACTGGCCTGTTTCGACGTGGCAACGCTTGATGCCCTGCCAGGGTTTCTTGTCAAAGTCTTCACCCTGATGTACCGCGGACAAGACGCTGACGGCTACACAGACGCGATCGGCTTTCAGACCGATGCCGTCGATGACGAGGCGGCTATCCGCATCTACAACTCGCAGACCTGCGTAGAACTGGCGACAACTCCCCGCTGAGTCGTCCGCTAGTTGAAGTGGTCTGTCGTGGGAGTAACGCGGTGTTTATTTGTGCGGCGGACCACGAGTGGTCTGTCGTGGAAGTAACGCCCGCGTATCTCCGAGTCCTCGGCGTCATCTGGCAATGACCTCTGACGAAGGCGCACTTGACCCGTGCGTCGAGGAAGAGGTCGAAGCCAGGGGGGTCGAGGGCCGGAGATACGCGGTGTTTATTTGTGCGGCGGACCACTAGGCTCGGTCGACCATGGACGACTTTCCGGCCAAGCTCGCTGACCTACTCGAGACCACCGCGGGTCGGGTGCGCGCCCTTACCGTCGATCGAGTCGCGCATTGGACCAAGATGGCTGCCCTGTGGTTCGTCGCGGCCTCGTTGGGGGGCCTGGCGACCATTTTTCTTGGAATCGGACTGTTCCGACTCCTCTCATCAGTGATAGGCGTGACCCCGGCATATGCCGTGCTGGCGGGACTATTACTGGCGGTCGGATTGTTCTTATGGATTATCCGCACCCGTCCAGCCAAGGAAGTCTCATGACCGAAAGGGTTCTCATCATGGGATCCGGTCCCGCTGGCCTGACTGCCGCGGTGTACGCCGCCCGTGCCGACTTGACGCCGCTGATGATCGAAGGCCTCGCCGCCGGCGGCCAGCTAATGCTCACCACCGACGTCGAGAACTACCCGGGGTTTCCTGACGGAATCATGGGGCCGGAGCTCATGGAGCAGTTCCGCAAGCAGGCCGAGCGCTTTGGTACCCGGATCGTCACAGCAGACGTCACCGCAGTAGATTTCTCCAGCCGGCCCTTCAAGGTGTGGGTCGACGCCGATGAGTACCAGGCGGAGAGCATCATCATCTCCACCGGGGCCAGCGCCAAGTGGCTCGGTCTTCCCGATGAAGAACGCCTCCGGGGTCATGGCGTTTCCGCTTGCGCTACGTGCGACGGTTTCTTTTTCCGCGATGTCGAAGTGGCCGTCGTGGGTGGGGGCGACTCGGCAATGGAAGAAGCGCTTTTTCTGGCCAAGTTCGCTTCCAAAGTGACGCTCGTCCATCGCCGCGAGGAGTTCCGGGCCTCGAAGATCATGGTCCGGAGAGCCCTCGAGCACGACAAGGTGGAGGTTCTCTGGAACACAGTTGTAGAGGGTGTTCTCGGAGAGGACCAGGTGACCGGCTTGACAATCCGCAATGTAGAAACCAACGAGGTTTCCGAGTTCAAGACTGATGGGTTGTTTCTGGCGATCGGACACAAACCCAATACCGACCTCTTCGCCGGCCAGCTCGACCTCGACGACGTCGGTTACGTCCTCCTACCAGGCCCCGGCACCCAGACCTCAGTGGAGGGAGTGTTCGCCTCCGGGGACGTCGCCGACTCAACATATCGTCAGGCGATAACCGCTGCCGGCACCGGCTGCATGGCCGCTATCGACGCTGAACGCTGGCTTGCCGAACAGGAATAAAGATCACCATTTTCTGTTATTGCAAGTAGAAAATCATAAGTCAAGGAGGTGGAGGCCGCAGGCCAGCCACTATGTCTGATAACACAATTACCGCAAACGACGCATCGTTCGAAGAGATCATCAGCGCTGACAAGCCGGTCCTGGTCGACTTTTGGGCTGAATGGTGTGGGCCCTGCCGGATGGTTGCCCCCATCCTCCAGGAAGTCGCAGATGAGCAAGACTCGATCTCGATCGCCAAGCTCAATGTGGACGAGAACCCGCACAGCGCCATGCACTACGACGTCATGAGCATTCCGACGTTGATCCTGTTTCAGGACGGCGTCGAAAAGAAACGTCTGGTGGGCGCCCGTTCCAAGGCTGCTCTGCTCGACGAGCTCGCCGAGTTCCTCTAACCAAAGATCCTCCCCCACCCCAACGCAAAGGGCCGGGACCACCACCCCGGCCCTTTGCGCGTCGCCCAGCAGCGGGCGGCAACGGCGTTCTCCGGCATCCAGCCGGCCGGGCCCCCTCCTGGACTTGCCGGCCACCACCCCAATCTTGCGTCTGAATAGCCAGTTTTCGCGTCCTCGACCTACCATGGCTCCGATGCGCCTATACCGTCGCCACGACTCTGGTGAGCCCATCCGTGACATCCAGCTACGCCTGGGAGGGCTCGGTTATGACGTAGGTCCCACCGGCACCTACGACGACGCAACGACTTCGGCGGTCCGTGCCTTTCAGGAACGCCGCGGAGTGGCGGCCGACGGCGTAGTTGGGCCCGATACCTGGCGGCAACTCGTCGAAGCGGGTCGGGTCGTGGGCGACCGGATTCTCTACTATCGCCGCCCCGTGATGCGAGGCGATGATGTCGAAACCCTCCAGCACACTTTGAACCTCCTCGGGTTCGACACCGGCAAGGAAGACGGCATTTTCGGACCTGATACTCAGCGGGGCGTCATCGAGTTTCAGGAAAGCCGTCGGCTGGCAGAAGATGGAATTGCAGGTCCCGTAGTCCTCGCCGAGCTCGAACGGGTCGGTCGGGCCATCGGCGAGGCCGGACGGCATGCAGTGGCCGAGCGTCTTTGGCTCAGAGAGCACCCCCGGTCGATTGCCGGTCTTCGAGTTTGTGTCGACCCCGCCTGCCGCGTCAAGCATGAGGCGCAGGAAGCATGGGCCGCCGCGGTCGGCGCCGTCGCCGCCCTCACCGACTTCGCCGCTGTGCCAATTATTTCCAGGTCGCAGGACGTATGGGCCGAAGCGTCGCTGCGGGCCCGTCATTGCAACGAGGTTGGCGCCGATTTTGTAATTGGTTTCATCGATCCCCAGCCTGGAGAGCCCGGAGTGTTCCACTTCGCGACAGCTACAAGTCACAGCGAGGTTGGAGCCCGCCTCGGGCAGCATGTCGCTAGAAGCCTCGACCTACCTTCGAAGGGCCGATCCGCCCCCATACTGCGGGAAACCCGCGCACCGGCAATTCTGATTGCAACTCAGCCGCTCGACGAGGCCCTCGGAAAGGCAGTCGCCCTGGCCCTGCAGGATTTCCTGGCAGCCGGCTAGGAGGGTGGCCTGTGATGCCGTTGCGTAGATCGGCGGTCGGGCGCGCCAGTCGCAAGAACGAGGTTTCGTCACTCCTCGGGTGGAATGGCGAGGCCGAGGACGCTGTGAGTGGTGATGACCGGCCGTCGACATACGTGACATGCATTACCGACCGGCCTCCTAAGAGGGACCCAGCATTGCTCGATAAATCCGCTCGAGCTCAGAGAGGGAATCGAAACCGAGCAGCACCCTGCCCCCTTTGCCCCTGTAGTCGATTTTCACGTCGGTGGCCAAGTACTCTCCCAGGCGCTGCTCGAGAGCAATTATGTCGGCGGGTCGGGCGGCTCCACCTTTAGCCTTACGTTTAGGCTTTGCCTTGCCACTCCCCTTGGATCGAGCACGGGCCGCTTCTTCGACCATCCGCACCGACCAGCCGTCAGCAACCGCCCGCTTGGCGATGTGCTCGGCATACGCCTGGTCCTCAATTCCCAGCAGCGCCTTGGCGTGACCAGCACTGAGCTCGCCCCGCTCCACCATCCCCTGGATAACGGCCGGCAACTGCAAGAGTCGCACGGCGTTGGTGATCGTCGAGCGACTCTTGAATACCCTCTTGCCTACCTCCTCGTGCGTCCAACCAAAATCTTCCATGAGCTGGCTGAAGGCAGCCGCCTGGTCCAGCACACTCAAATCCTCACGTTGGACGTTCTCAACCAGCGCCTCAGTCAAGTTGTGCCAGCCCTCATCATCGGGGTCACGAACCACCGCCGGAATCGCCTCCAACCCAGCCAAGCGGGCCGCTCGCCACCTACGTTCGCCGGCGACCAACTCGAAACCGTCATCTGTCGCTCTCACAACAACCGGCTGCAGAACGCCAATTTCGGCAATCGACTCGGCCAGGCCCTGCAACGCCTCCTGATCGAATTTCGTCCTCGGCTGGCTAGTGTTGGGCTTGATACGATCGAGATTGATCATGCCGTATCCGGATCCGACCACTTCTTGGCTGGCAGGAAAGAGAGCCTCGAGCCCTCGACCCAAGCCCCTTTTTCTAATCTCGGCCATGTCGCCTCCTGAACTCTCGCCCTAACTCCCGGTAAGCGATGGCGCCCCGGCTCATTTCGTCGAATGCCTCGATGGGCTCACCATATGAGGGTGCCTCGGACAGTCTTACCGTCCTCGGGATCACGGTTTCATAGGCCGTCTCCCCGAAATGTTCCCGCACCTGGGCCACGACATCCGACGACAGGTTGGTCCGCCCATCGAACATGGTCAAAACGACACCCTCGACCTCCAATCGCGGGTTGAGACTCCTGGAGACCAGGTCAACATTGTGCATTAACTGGCCAACACCCTCCAGAGCGTAATACTCACACTGAATCGGTATCAACAACTCATCAGCGGCTGCGAGCGCGTTGATCGTGAGAAGGCCCAGCGAAGGAGGGCAGTCGACGATGACGAAGTCATAGCGGTCATCAAGCGCCTTGAGGGCGTAGCGGAGGCGGTGCTCTCTAGAAAAAGCAGCTACCAGCTCGATTTCTGCCCCGGCCAGGTCGATTGTGGCCGGTACCAAGTGAAGGTTGCGAACACTGGTCGGCTCGATCGCGTCCTCGACGGGCACTTCTGAGATGAGCACATCGTAGATCGACTTGAGAATGGACCCGCGATCGACTCCCAGGCCAGAGCTGGCGTTGCCCTGTGGGTCGAGATCTACGATCAGGATCCGTTCCCCCTGCAGAGCCAAGGCAGCACCGAGGTTTATTGCGGTTGTTGACTTGCCAACTCCACCTTTTTGGTTGGCAATGGCAACGATGGTGGTTCTCGGAGTTACCGGATAATCCGCGTCCGGGGTCGAGTAATCGGTAGTTGGGACCTCAAGCGAGTCCTCGACGGTTTTTTCATCAGTCACGAGCGCATGATAAGGAGCCACGAAGGGTCGTCAAGTACTTCTTTTGGCACTTTCCGTAACTCCGCCTCTAGTCCGAGAGCCGCCGCTACCGACAGGAGATCCTGGCCACGCTCAGGCTCCTCCGGGCGCCTGCTGAGACCCAAAACCGCCGTGGCTCCTGGCTCTAGAAGTCGAATGCTGAGACCGACTGCTTCGGGCGGCGGGATCGAGCCGCGAAACGTGATACCGGCCCACTCGTCGGCAACTGAGAAGGCATCTCCCTGGGCAATTGCCACATTTGTCAACGCCAGCCTGCGTACAGCCCGGTGGAGAAGCCGAATCCTTCGGCCCCCTCGATCCAACAGAGTGACCAGAGTGTCAGGCCAGGCAATCGCCAGCGGGATCCCTGGCAGGCCTACTCCAGTACCAACATCCAGTATTTCGGTCGGAGGCTCCTCCCAAGCCGAGGCAAACGTAAGCGAATCTCCAATGTGTCGCGACCAGATCTTGTCACCCTCTCGAGGACCCAGACCACCGGCTGGAATCGCCTCAGCCAGCAACCACTCGCAGTAGCTTTCGAGCGTTGCCACTCCCTCATTACTCAGGGAAACGTTGGAGTATTCAGCTGCTCGACCGGCGAAAGCGACCTGTTCCACGGGGAACATCAGTCCTCGTCTTCGGAGTCCTCTTCGTCGCCCTCAGAGACCTCACTACCTCCCTGCGGCTTCACGCCCGCCGCCAGGGAAATAACGACGGATCGACGGGGCTCCTCGCCTTCAGAAAAGCTCCGCACTCCTTCGATCTCACCGACCGCATCGTGGACAACCTTTCGATCGGCCGGATTCATTGGCTCGAGCATGAGCTCACCACCCTCGTCGAGGACTTGTTGCGCCAGCCGGCCGGCGTAGATGGTGAGGGCCTCTCGCCGTCGCTCGAGGTAACCCCCGATATCCAGCCGCAGCCGGGCACGACGGTGAGTCTTGCGCTGGACGACCGTGCGAACCAGCTCGCCTACGGATTGCATGATCGCGCCCTTAGGACCAACCAGAGCCTCCGTCTGCTCCCCGGTCAGGTCGGCGATGATCAGCTCCTCTTCGACCCGGGTAGCAACTGTGCCATCTAGCCCGAAACTGCTCACCAGGCCCTTGAGAAACTCACCGACAACCTCCGCCTGTGCCTCGACGTCTACTTCCTCGTCTACTGCCTCATCCATGGTGCGTTCCTTTGCTCTCTTGGCCTGTTGTGGGCGAGATCTATCTCCACTGCTTTGCTTCCGGTTACCGCCTCCTCGTGGCTTCGGCCCGCTGGGCGTGGAGCGGTCCTGCTTGGATTGATCCGCACGAGACCCGGCGTCCTTGCCGCGGTCCTGGCCTTGCCGGCCACCTCTTTGGTCCTGGCCTCGCTCGCGCTGATCCTTGCCTTGGCGCTGCCCCTGGCCCTCACTGCCTTTTCCACCACTGCCGCCTCCCTGACGACCCCGGCGTCGGCCACGGCTCCTCGCAACCTTCGATACCCTGACCACTGCGTCTTTGCCTCCCATGCCAAGGAAGCCTTTGGAAGGCTCTTCGATAACCTCGATCTTGGCATCCTCTCGCAAATCAATGGAAAGTTCCTCCAAGGCCTTGTCCACCGCTTCATCGATGCTGCTGGCTCGAACTTCCACCCACTCCATTAGTTTCTCCTCCGGCGTCGCTGTTGCTGTTTCTTCTTCGAGCCCTGAAAGGAGGGCTTCTCCCCATTATCCGGGCCCTCCTCAGGATCTGGAGAAGTGATGGCCGTTTCCCCAGAATCATCAGGAGGCTCCCTCCCATCCAACCAATGGATGAACCCCTGCGAGCCAATCCGCACCACCTGCCCGGCGGCGATATAGAAATCCACTCCTGCCAGAAGCCCAAATGAGATGAAACCGAAAACCACAGGAAGTACCTTCGTAAAGGTCTGCATCTGCTTCTGTTGGGCGGTCTGTTCGGATGTGTCGTCCGTTCGCCGCTTCGTCAGCTGAGCTTGCTGGTAGTAGCCGGTCACGACGATGAAGACCACCAGGAGGAGGTAGGGAAACGCCTCGCCGATACCGTCTTGCAAGGCTTCACTGGGAGAGATCACCATGTCCATACCGAGGAAACTGGTATCACCGTCCAAGATGGCATTTCCCAGATCTGAATTGTCCGGGAGATGCCTCGTGGGATCCTCCCCTTTGAAGCTCCTCAACAGGCTGAACAAGGAAAACCAGATCGGGAGCTGCACCAACATTGGGAGACAGCCCGAGGCCGGGTTCACGTTCTTCTCCCGATAGAGCGCGACCATTTCCTCATTTAGCGCCTGACGGTCGCCCTTGTGCTTCTTCTGCAGCTCCTTGATCTGAGGCTGGATTTCCTGCATCGCCTTCATGGAACGGGTTTGCTTGAGGGTTAGCGGAAAAAGGGCCAGGTTGACGACGATCGTCAACAAAATGATCGCCAGACCAACATTTGGAAGTATTTGGTAGGCATACGCCAGAATCGTGCCGAGGAAGTCCTGGATGGGCCTAAGCACTGGCGGAGTCCTTGGCGGGAGGTACGGGGTCGTGTTCGAACCCATCTGTCGACCACGGATTGCAGCGGGCGATTCTCTTGCCGGCCATCCACAGGCCCTTGACCGCCCCATGCTCTTCGACTGCTTCTACCGCAAAGCCAGAACAAGTTGGAAGATATCGACAATTGGAGCCCGTCAACGGAGAGACAGCTCGTTGGTACAGGCGGATTTCCCACCTCACCCAACGGGCTGGTTGGTACCAGCGGAGTTCCTTCTTCACCTGTCTTCTCTCCTCGAAATCGCTATGACTAGCTCGCTAATCGGTGTCTGATAGCAGTCCGGGTCTGCAATCAAGATGTAATCAGTTCCTGGTTCGAGCTCTGCTTGGGCTGCCGCCTCCCGCAACAGCCGCTTGGCCCGGTTTCGACTGACTGCGTTGCCTACTTTCTTTCCGGCGACGATCCCGATGCGGGGAAGCGCCGATGGTCCTTCCAGCGTCAAAACGACCACGCCTTTGCCCTGGAACCTGGATCCCTGGCGATATACCCGCCCGAAGTTGTCCCGGCCCCGGAGCGAAACGAAATTGTGGCTACGCCGCGAGGCGCTTCCGGCCCTTCTTCCGGCGTCTCGTTATCACTGCGCGTCCGCCGCGCGTGCGCATCCTGGCACGAAATCCGTGCCTTCTCTTGCGACGTCGATTCTTGGGCTGATAGGTGCGTTTCATAACATCCGTTCTGACCGCGAAAGCCTACGAATGGCCATGGGCCTTGTCAAAGCTTCTACCCGTCCGTGGATGGCAATCGTTCCATTTCCCAGGCCCGAGTGACCACTCTCGAGACTGATTTCTTTCGCGGCCCAGCACAGGCGTACTCGGGAGCACCACGACGACGCGAATATTGAGGGGCCACAATGTGAACGATAGTAACGTCTCCGAGACTTCATTAATTAGTGATAAATCCGTCGTAAGGCTCGTTTTGTCGTTCTTGATGCGGCGGTACGCGGCTTCATATAATTCCCCGTCGCTGGCCAAAAACTTTCCTGGTGGGACCAACAGCTTCCTGGCGCATGGCCCGGAAGCACGTGGTTGTGGTTCTCCACAAACTGTGGATAGGTCTGTGGACTAGCTGGAGCGAGGCGGAGGACAGTTGAAAACCCAACCAGTAACGGACCACTGGGAAACATTTCGCCAGGCATTGCGCAATCGTGTCACCCCGATCACATGGCAGACATGGCTAGAACCGCTCACCGGCACACTCCTCAACGATGGCAAGCTTCGCATATCAACGCCCAGTGAGTTTCATCTTCGCTGGGTGGAGCAAAAATACGGAAACCTGCTTAATCAAGTGGCAGCCGACACTTACGGAAGCTCCGTCGACGTCGTCCTGGAAGCCCGGACGTTCGACCCATCCGAACTCAATGCCGGAGACGACGTGCTCGAGGATGAGGACGAGCCAATCCGCCAGGAGAGTCAGGTCAACCCGGTCTCCACCGGCCAATTGGCATCTCCCAAATACTCTTTCGAAAACTTTGTCGTGGGCTCTTCGAACCGCTTTGCTTATGCGGCAGCTATGGCGGTTTCCGAGCAACCGGGAAAGCACTACAACCCGCTGTTTATTTACTCTCCGGCCGGCCTGGGCAAGACCCATCTTCTTCATGCTGTGGCAGCCCACTCGCGCGAGCTCAATCCCAAATTGGTGATGCGCTATGTGACTTCTGAGGAATTCCTCGATGACTTTGTCGATGGAATTCGCCGTAAGCGAATGGATGAATTCAAAAATCGGTATCGCCGGATCGACATCCTGTTGCTCGACGATGTGCAGTTTTTTGAGGGAAAGGAGCAAATCCTCGAAGAATTCTTCCACACCTTCAACACCCTCCACCAAGCAGGAAGCCAGTTGGTAATTACGTCAGACCGGCATCCGCGGCACCTCTCCTCACTGGAAGATCGTCTCCGGAGTCGTTTCGAGTGGGGCCTCCTCACCGATATTCAATCTCCCGATGTTGAAACCCGTCTTGCCATTCTTCATATGAACGCGGAATTCGCTCCCCGCGTCATCCCGGAAGAGGTACTCGAATTCATTGCCACCCATGTTCCCGACAACATCCGTGAGTTAGAGGGCGCCCTTACGCGAATAACTGCCTACGCCGCTCTCACCCAACAAAACATCACTCTTGAAATGTCTACCGACGTATTGCAAGATCTCATACCATCGCCTAATCAACGTGAACTCACGCCCGAGGAAATCATCGGCTCGACGGCAGCCGCCTTTGGCTTCAGCCCCAAGGAGGTCGTTGGGCCGTCGCGTCGTCAACCTTTGGTCCGTGCCAGACAAACCGCCATGTATCTGTGCCGCGAGTTGACAGACCTCTCGTTGCCCAAGATAGGGTCGGCATTTGGTGGCCGGGACCACACCACAGTCATGCATGCTCTGGAGAGGGTCAAGGAACTCATGGTGAAGGACCAAACCATCTTTGATCAGGTCACGGCACTCTCACAAAATTTGCGGGGAACCTAATCATGCCTGTGGTTAACCAACCTCTTATCCCCAGATCACGAACTCACTCATTCTTTACAGTGGATAAGCTTCGCTTCCGTGCACATATGGTGGGGATGAAATGACACTGCTACCAATTGGTCTTTTCCGACTTACCCACGATCCCCAGGCCCTACTACCACTATTACTAATTAAATATCAAATAAGAAAGTAGAAGGAGAACTTGTGCACCTGAGAGCCGAACACGACGACTTAACAGATGTTCTGGCCCGTGCCACCCGTGCTGTTGGTACAAGGGCGCCTGTTGAAGTTTTGCAGGGATTGTTGTGTGAGGTGCAAGGAAATCGGCTCAAAGTAACCGGTAGTGATCTCGAAATGACAGTGCGAACGAGCCTCGAAGTGGAGGTCCTAGAAGAAGGCAAAGCTGTAATTCCGGCCCGCCTGGCAGCGGAGGCCGTCCGCAAGTTGCCGGCCGGGGCAGTGACGATGAGGACTGATGAAGGGGAGGTCGAAATTACGGGTAATGGGCCCAGTTTTCGTCTCCGCCAACTCACACTGGAGGATTTTCCGACCCTGACCGACCCGGGGGGTTCTCCCGATGGTCTACAGATCAGTGGAGACGAATTCGTGAGGTCAATTGGTCAGGTAGCCGTAGCCGCTTCGAATGATGATGCTCGTCCAATACTCACGGGAGTGTTGTTCGAAGCTAATGAAGGAGCCCTTCGCCTGGTGGCAACAGACTCTTATCGATTGGCGGTGCGGGATCTTCCCGGCGTCGAGCCTGGGAATGTTGGCCTGGTGCCGGTAAGGGGGTTACGGGAGCTGGGTCGGACAATTGGAGCCGAGAAGATCGACGTCGCCGTAGGGGAGAGGGAGGCAACGTTCACCTCAGACAGAGGAACCCTCAATGTAAGGCTGATAGAAGGAGCATTTCCCAACTATCGACAGCTGATTCCCGACGAATACGCCCATCGATTGACAGTTTCGAAAGAAGCAATGATCGATGCGATCGATCGAGCGTCTTTAGTTGCTGAAGACCACATCCCGGTGCGATTGGAGCTGAGCGACGGGGGAGTTGATGTGAGTGTGATTCGTCAGGAAGTCGGTGGCACCGCTGAACGCGTTGAGGGAACTTATTCCGGTGAGAAGATGACTATTGCCTTCAACCCCCGGTATCTGAGTGACGGGGTTGCCGCCATCGAAGACGATGAGATGGTCCTCGAAGTCCTTGATTCACTCAAGCCGGGGATCCTGCGCGGGGCCTCGAGCGAAGACTTCCTCTATCTGCTGATGCCCGTTCGGCTGTAGAACATGCGGCTCGACTGGCTCGAGCTGGAGGGGTTTCGTAGTTATGTTCATCTTGAGTTTCGACCGGGCGCGGGCGTCAATCTTCTTATCGGCAAGAACGGGTCTGGAAAGACAAATCTTCTCGAAGCGATCAACTATCTCAGCACCCTGAGGAGCTTCCGTCGGGTTCCCGAGGATGCTTTGCTTGCCGATGGGGAAGAAACGGCAGTAATCCGGGGTCGGGTTACCGGACCTGTATCGGAGCATCAAATTGATGTTCTCCTCAGTCGCCGGGAGCGAAGGCGCGTCCACGTCGACGGTAAAAGACCGCGACGAAACGCGGACATTCTCGACACACTGCGCTGCGTCACTTTCCTGCCAGACGATCTTCACCTGGTGAAGAACAGCGCCGGTGCCCGGCGTGGCTTTCTCGATGAATTAGCCGCTCAATTACGCCCCGCGGCGGCTGCCAATCAGGGCGAGTATGACCGGGCGCTTCGACAGCGCAACGTTCTCTTACGTCAGGACGCTCACCAGGCCGATCTCGATGCTCTGGCAGGCTTTGAGGCGCAGCTAGCGTCGAACGGTGCCCGGATTTTCCTCGACAGGCGGAAGACGATGGATTCGCTCGGGAAATACCTGAGAGAGGCCTACACACGGCTCGGGCCCGAAAACCTGTCGTGGAGTTACGAGAGCAAGTGGGCATCTTCTCAGGACGACGAAACAGAGCTTGTTCAAGCTCTGGCAGCCAACCTAGAAAGCGACCGTCGCCGGGATATGGATCGGCGCATGACGACGGTCGGTCCCCATCGGGACGAGCCTCGTCTTCTGCTCGACTCCTTCGATTCTCGGACCCATGCCAGCCAGGGGGAGCAGAGATCGGTCGTTCTGGCACTTCGGCTCGCGACTTTTGATCTGTTGGCGGACCGGTTCGACGACCCGCCCGTTCTGATCCTTGACGATGTTTTTTCCGAGTTGGACCCGACGCGGGCCGAAGCAGTCGCCGAGCGCCTTCCCGGGGCCCAGGCGTTCCTCACGACGGCGCGCTTTGAGGAAGTTGTGGACCTGGCAGGTGCCCGCTGGGCGCTCAGTGAGGGAGGTATGGTGGTTGAGCAATGAGCCTCGAACCGATTTCCGATGCAGTAGGCACACTCCTGCAGAACCTTGGAATCGCCGACCCCGGTGTCAGCGCTCGACTGGTGCGCGAATGGTTCGCCATCACCGAAGAGCCGTGGAACAAGGCCACGCGACCGGTTCGCCTCCGAAATGGAGAGCTGGTATTGGAGGTCTCGAGCCCGGTGGAAGTTTCGGTGCTGCGTTATCGAACCGGAGAATTGCTCGCGCAACTCGACCGTCATCTGGGTGAGGGGATTGTCGAGGTAGTTCGGCTCAAGACAGCACGAAAACCATTCTGAGTGGTTGTCCACAGGCTGGGGAGAACTCTGTTGGTAACCAGATTCGAGGCATTGGACTAGGGGAGATCGAGCGGAAGCAGCCGGCGGCCCAGTGGGCGAACGTGACACCTGGAGGAAACCTCAGAAACCACCGATTGTGCCCGTTTTAGCTTGGGTTTTGTAACCTGGAAATGGTATAATCACACTGTTGTAAATACCCCAGCGGGGCACTCCACTTTGGCCACCA
>Ga0255057_10000627_pt1 | contig 19977 bp, 18 predicted proteins | sample Cases_109_6_MG_FD_189022 | JGI IMG/M metagenome (GOLD analysis project Ga0255057, IMG submission 189022) | Seawater microbial communities from Amundsen Gulf, Northwest Territories, Canada - Cases_109_6 | ecosystem: Environmental > Aquatic > Marine > Gulf | place: Canada: Northwest Territories... | reverse complement strand
TCTACGACCTGCTCGGCCTGGAGGAAGAGACCTTAGAGCTCGGCTTGGAGCTGCGCGACCTCAAGACGGTGCGCCGCCTGATCGACGGCGAGCGGGTCGTGGTCGTCGAGGGCTGGATCGTCAACCGGTCGGACCGGGATCGCCAGGTGCCGCCGCTACGCGCCTCGGTGACCGACGCGCGGGAAGTCGTTCTCGAAAGCTGGATCTTCCAGGCCGACAGCGCCAGCCTGGCGCCCGGCGGCACCACGCGCTTCGAGACCGTGGCCAAGAATCCGCCGGGCCAAGGCAACGTATTCATCGAAATCGTTGTCGAAAACTAGGGGTAATTTCGCCCCCACGGCACCTCGGCCAACCTCAATTAACGACTGCTTAATCCGAGCCTACCAGGATGAACGCGAGCCGCGGGCGCGGCCGGGCGCCGAAGGCGGCGGAAAACAATCTTGGGGAACGGCATGGCACGGATACTATTGGCCGAAGACGACAAGGCGGTACAGCGCTTCGTATCCCGGGCGCTCATCCATCGCGGACATGCGGTCACGGCCGTGGACGACGGGTTGCAAGCGCTCGAGGCGTTAAACGAGGCAAAGTTCGACCTCCTGATCACCGATGTCGTGATGCCTGGCCTGGACGGCATCGCGCTCGCGCTCAAAGTCGCGCGCGACCGTCCCAAACTTCCGATCCTGATGATGACCGGCTATTCCGCCGAGTGTCAGCGGGCGCACAATCAGGAACAGCTGATCTGCCGGGTCGTTACCAAACCGTTCAGCCTGGAACAGATCTGCACCACGGTCGAGGAGGTCATGGCCGAGGGCCCGGCCGCCCGCCTGTCCGGAGCGGCCGGCGGCTCGGGCGGAATCTAAGGCGCTCGGCCGCCAATCCGATTCCCATTCGGAACCGCTCAAAATTGCCGCAGCAGGCGGTCGATGTAGTCGAGTTCCAGGGGCGGGCGCTGATGTTCGCCGCGGCGGCGCCGTAGCTCGTCGAGAATGCGCCGGGTGCGCCGGACCTCCGACTGGTCCGGAATCTCGACCCCGTCCAGTGCCTCCAACCCGCTGTTGCCGGTTTCCCGGCCGAAGGGATCGCGGCCCCGGCCCGGCTGGCTGCCGACTTGGCCCATGCCGCGCCGGGCGGCGTTACCCATCTGTTCCATGAAACGCTCCGCCATGGACTGCATGCCCTGTTGGAGTTGATCGATGGCGCGGGTCTGAGGCTCGACCGCATCGTTGGAGCGATTCGATTGAAGCGCGTCGCGGGCGTCCCGCATCGACCCCTCGGCGCGGCCCAGCGGCCGGGGAATTTCGCCCAGCGCCTCGCCCAGGCGGCGCATCATCTCGCCCAGCTCGCGGCGCAGCTCGTCCTGGCTGAGCGAATCCCGCAGGTTCTCGCGCCGGGCCCGGCCATCGCCCTGCTCGGACGGTTGCCTGTCACGCTGGGAGCGCTCGAAGCTGCGATCGAGCAGTTCCTGCTGGCGTTGCATCATCGAATCCATATCGCGCATCATTTCGAAGGCGTTGCGGGATTTCTCGTCCATCCCCTGGGCGAAGGGATTGGCGCGCAGGTTCTCCAACATGTTCTGAAGCTGCGAGAGCAGGTCGCGCGCGGCATCGCGGGCACCGCTCCGCGCCAGCTCTCGCGCCTGCTCGATCAGGCGCTGCAGATCGTCGCTTTGCAGGATCTGGGCGTCGGGCGGCAGCTCGCTCATTTCGGCGCCCTCGGCCAGCTGGTCGCGCAACTGTTCGGCGAGCGCCTCGAGGAACCGGTCCAGCGCCTGCTGCAACTCGTCGATCAGGCGTTCGATTTCTTCGTCTTCGGCGCCGCGCGCGAGCGCGTCCATCAGCGCCTTCTGAATTTCGCGCAGATCGCGCTCGGCGATCGCAAGTTCACCCTCCTCCAGGTGCAGCGCGGTGTCCCACATCAACTGCTGCGCTTCGGTCAGGCCCTCGGGCGTGGAGTCGTGCACCAGCCGGCGTGCCGCCGATTGGATCGCGAGCGCCACCACGATGTCGTGAAAATAATGGCTCGGGCGCTGGTAGATGTCGTCGAGCGCGCGGACCACTGGCGCGCGGCTATCGGGCTTGAGGGTCAACTGTTTGCGCAACTCGACCAGCGCGCGCGCCACCGGATGGTTGAAGATGCGTTCCGGGATCACGGTGCGCACCGGGTCGCTCCGGCCCTCCTGGCCGAGCGCGTCGCGCGCCAGCAAGCTGATCTCGACCGCCAGTCCGGCCCAGGGATGGGGCGTCAGGTCGTGGAACGACATGCCCTCGGCGCTGCGCAGGGCGATGCCCGGCAAGGCCAGCTCCAGCTCCATGGCCGGCACGGCGGGGTCGTCGATGCGCTGAATCGACGCCCAGACCGCGTTCAGGCCGTAATCGTCCTCGGCTAGGTATTCGAGGCGCAGCGCCGCCCGTTCGGTGCGCCCGGGCGCCGAGATGAACTCAACGTTCGGCGCCAGGTCGGGCAGCACGTCCAAATTCCAGACCGCCAGTTCGTCCTCGCCCTGCTCGATCGAGAGGCGGAGGCCGGCGCGAATTTCGAGATGTGCGCGGTAGGCCTCCAAGGTCACCAGCTCGAAGTCGGTGCGTTGCGCGTCCAGGACCAAGGCCGGCGTGCCACGGCCGCCCTGCAGCTGGGCCAGGACCTCGCTGCCGATCGGCACCTGGAGTGGTTCCGCGCCTTCGATGGCGGGCTTCAAGAACAGCGGCGGCAGGGCCGTATAGGCGGGCGGATTGATCCAGGCATCGAACTGCGCCGGGGCGGCCGCGGCCAAGGCTCCGATCTCGGGCGTGATCGCGCGTTTCAGGCGCTGCGGCCAGTCCGGGCCGCCGGCCGCCAAGCCGATCGCCAGAAGCAGGACCAGCGCGGCGCGCAGGGCGAAGGGGTCGACCGCCGCCAGTCCGGCGCGCGGCAGGCGCGGCCGCAACGCGCGCAACCGCGCGCTCAGCCTGAGCTGGTGAACCTCCCAAAGCGCCATCGAACCAGGGTCGACGCCACCGGCCGCGATCTCATCGCCTCGCGCCGAGAGCGGCCGGTGTTCCAGGCCGCTGTCCAGCTCCAGGCGCCGCTGCGCTTCCCTGGAGCTCGGCAGGCGCAGGCGCGTCAGGCCCCGAACCACGCTCCAGCCCGCCGCGGCGGCCAGGCCGAACAGCACGGCGGCGTGTAGCCAACCGGGCAGCCTCGGCAGCACGTCGACCAGGGCGAGCGCCAGGAACAGGCCGATCGCCGCGGTCAGCGGCCACAGTGCGGGCCACAGCCGCTCCCAGAACAATCCGGCTCGGGTCACGGCGAGCAAACCCGCGATTCGCCCGGGTCCTGGCGGGGGCGAGGACGGGGTGATCGTCCGTTTTGGCGATGGCTGGGTCATGCCGCGCCCCGGGACAGGCCGGTGTCCTCACCGTCGAGCCAGTCCGGCATGCGGTCCTGGGCGATCATCTCGGCATGGCTGGGGCGCACCCGCACCACTGCGTGGTCGCCGCCCCGTACCATGACCTCGGGCGTCGGCAGGCGGCAATTATAGGTCGAGCCCATGGTCGCAGCATAGGCACCCGCGGAATGAAACGCCAACAGGTCACCGGCGGCGACCGGCGGCATCGGGCGCTGGCGGGCGAAGGTATCGGTGGTCTCGCAAATCGGCCCGACCACGTCCACGGGCGCGATCGCGGCGCCTGGCGCGGGCGCGGCCACCGGCACGATCTCGTGCCAGGCGTCGTAAAGGCTGGGGCGCAGCAGGTCGTTCATGGCCGCGTCCACCACCAGGAAGGTGCGTTCGGCCCCGGCTTTGACGTAGAGGACCCGGGTTACCATGACGCCGGCGTTGCCGACCAGGAAGCGGCCAGGCTCGAATACGAGCTGCGCGTCGAGGCCGGTGGCTGCCTTGCGAACCGCCTCGGCGTAGACCGCCAGATCGGGCGGCGTCTCGTCGCGGTAGCGGATGCCCAGCCCGCCGCCGAGATCGAGCCGTTGCAACCCAAGTCCGGCCTCCTTGAGTTCGCGGTAGAGCCCGGCGACCCGCTCGAAGGCGGCGCGGTAGGGTTCGACGTCGGTCAACTGCGAGCCGATGTGCACCGCCAGGCCTTCGATCGAGATACCGGGCATTTCCGCGGCCTGGGTCAAGGTCGCGCGCGCTTGGCCCAGATCGACGCCGAACTTATTCTCCGCCTTGCCGGTGGAAATGCCGGCGAGGGTGCGCGCGTCCACGTCCGGGTTGAGGCGCAGGGCAACCGGGGCCTGAACACCCTTGTCTTGCGCGATCCGGGACAGCAGTTCTAGCTCGGGCAGGGACTCGACGTTGAATTGCAGGATGTCGGCCTCCAGGCCGGAGACCATCTCCCGGGCGGTCTTGCCGACCCCCGCGAAGACGATCTTCTCCGGCGCCACGCCGGCCGCCAGCGCCCGGCGCAGCTCGCCCTCGGAGACCACGTCGGCGCCCGCGCCCAGGCGCGCGAAGCTGCGTACCACCGCCATGTTGGGATTGGCCTTGAGCGCGTAGCAGATCAACGCCGGCAGATCGGAGACCGCGCGCGCGAAGGCACCGTAGGACGCTTCCAGGGCGCCGCTGCTGTAGCAGTAAAACGGCGTGCCGACCGCCTCGGCCAGCGCGTCCAGGGCGACGTCCTCGGCGTGCAGCCGGCCGTCGCGATAGTGAAACTGTGTGGTGTCCGCAGTCATTGGATCTGGGTCATTGGATTGGGCCCGAATCGTAGGTCGTCTCGCGGCGCGTGTTCGTCGGAAAGACGCCAATCCCACCGACGTGGGTCGGCACTTCGCCGGTTTTTGGCGCCTCCTCCACCACCACTTCCTCTCCCTGCGGCAACACCGAGGACGGCTTCGGATAGACTTGCGGATAAATGTAGCGGCTTTCTTCGCCCTCGGGCGCGCTCGGCCGGTTTTCCTTGCCGCAGGCACCGAGGCCGAGCGACAGCGCGAGCGCCAGCACGGCGGCCAGAGACTGGCCGTGGACGTGGTGCCGGCTCATAGAAAGCGCTCCCGCGCCGCAATCACGGCCGCACGCACCAGGTCGGGCGCGGTACCGCCCAGGCTGGTGCGGCTGGCGACTGAACTCGCCACCGAGAGCACCTGCCGGACATCCTCCGTGATGCGCGGCTCGGCCGCCTGCATGTCCTCGAGCGGCAGCGCCGCCAGGGCGCAGCCGCGCGCCTCGGCGCGGCGCACGATCGCACCGGTCGCGTGGTGGGCTTCTCGGAACGGCAGGCCGAGCGTCCGCACCAACCAATCCGCCAGGTCGGTCGCGGTCAGGAAACCGGCTTGGGTCGCCGCCTCCAGCGCCGCCGGGTCGGGGCGCATGTCGGCGATCATGCCGGCGCTCGCCGCGAGACTGAGGGACAGCGTGTCGTAGGCGTCGAAGACCGGCTCCTTGTCCTCCTGCATGTCCTTGCCGTAGGTCAGCGGCAGTCCCTTCATCACGGTGAGCAGCGTGGTCAGCGCGCCGAGCACGCGCCCGGCCTTGCCGCGCACCAATTCGGCCGCGTCGGGATTGCGTTTCTGCGGCATGATCGAGCTGCCGGTGGTGAAGGCGTCGGACAGGACCACGAACTTGAAACCATCCGAGCACCAGATCACGATCTCCTCGGCCAGGCGCGAGAGATGCGTGGCCATAATCGCGCCGGCGGACAGAAATTCGAGCGCGAAGTCCCGGTCCGAGACCGAGTCGATGGAGTTCGCGGTGGGCCGGTCGAAGCCGAGTGCCGCAGCGGTCGCCGCGCGGTCGATGGGAAATGACGTGCCGGCCAGCGCGGCCGCGCCGAGCGGGCATTCGTTGAGCCGCGCACGGGCATCGGCAAGGCGTCCCCGGTCGCGGCCGAACATCTCCACGTAGGCCAACAGGTGATGGCCGAGGGTGACCGGCTGGGCGGCCTGCAGGTGGGTATAGCCCGGCATGACGGTCGCGGCATGGGCCTCGGCTTGGTCGATCAGCGCCGCCTGCAGGGTGCGCGCCTGCTGGTCGAGTCCGTCCATTGCCTGGCGCACCCAGAGCCGGAAGTCGGTCGCGACCTGGTCGTTGCGCGAGCGCGCCGTGTGCAGGCGCCCGGCCGCCTCGCCGATCAGCTCCCCGAGCCGGGCTTCGATGTTCATGTGGATGTCCTCGAGCGCGGCCTGAAACTCGAACTCGCCGCGCTCGATTTCTCGCGCAATTGTGTCTAGACCCTGGGCGATGGCCGCGCCATCCTGCTCCGAGATGATGCCCTGGCGCGCCAGCATGGCGCTGTGCGCCTTGGAGGCCGCGATGTCTTCCACGTAGAGCCGCCGGTCGAAATCGATCGAGGCGTTGATGCGCGCCATCGCCTCCGCCGGGCCGGCGGCGAAGCGGCCGCCCCACATGAGGTTGGCTCCGGTTCCGCCGCCGGCGTCCGGTTCCGGTTTCTCTGGGGTCTTGCTCGATCTCGTGCTCATGATTAGGACAGACGACACATTGATGTTCAAGAAAAACGCCCAAGCATTGGTGTTCGCCACCGCGGTCCTCGGCCTGGCCCTCGCCCTGGCCCTCGCCCTGGCCTTCGCGGACCCGCGAAATGCCGCCGCCGCGGACCCAGCGCCACCGCTACAGGGCGCGTTCGGCGAGAACTTTACCCTTTTGGACCCGCCCGTGCCAGCACCGGGGGAGGTCTTCACGGACCTGGCCGGAGCCCGCGTCCGGATCGCCGATTTCGAGGGTCGGGTGGTGCTGCTCAACTTCTGGGCCACCTGGTGTGCCCCTTGCGTGCGGGAGATGCCGTCGCTCGACCGCCTGCAGGCGGCGCTCGGCGACCGGGGCCTGAGCGTGGTGGCGGTCTCCATCGACCGCGCCGGCGTCAAGGTGATTCGGCCCTTCGCCAAGCGCCTGGGGCTCGCGCGGCTGGGGCTCTATCACGACCCCAAGGGGGCCCTGTTCCGGGCCTTCGGGGTGACCGGCCTGCCGGCCAGCTTCCTGATCGACCGCGGCGGCGGGATCGTCGGCGCCTATGGCGGCCCGGCCGAATGGGATGGTCCCGAGGCACGCGCGCTCATCGAATTCTACTTGGACCCGCCGGAGGGCGCTCCTAAGCACGCCGCCACGGTGACGAAGGCCGGGGGATAGAGGGGCGCAATGGTAATTGCCTCATAAGAAGCTGGCGACCGGTCCCAAAACTTAGGGCGTGGTAGGATGTCGGGCTGCCGAATCTGTCGTTGCGCGGGCCGGTTTCGGTGTGGTGACGGCGATTATAACCGCGACCAAAGAGAATCCGCTCGCGAGTAGAAATGCATTTGCGATATCGTTCTCTCCCGCCAAGCCAGCAAGCACTGCGGCAGAAGCGGCGAAACCGTCCATGAAAGCGAACGCCAGCCCTAGACTTGTCCCCTCGCGCCCGCCGGCATGGTCGATTGCCGCTGCCAGCAGCACCGCCCGGATGGCCACGAGCACCGTCAGCGCGACCCCCAGTGCAATGAATGAGAGCCCGAATGTCGTTGGCAGCCAGGCGACAAATGCCGCCCCGGTTGCAGCCGCGTTGCCGATGACGATCAAGGGCCGCCGCCCAATCCTATCGGATATCTTGCCCATCCAAGGCTGCAACAGCGCGCCAGGCAACACCATCGCTGCCATCGCGAAGCCCGTGGCCATCCAACTCATACTATGATTGGCCCTGAGATACAGCGGGGTCATCGTGATGATCGCGAATAGGCCCATATTGTAGGAGATAAACAGCGCGAGAATCCGCAGACCCGAACTCGTGGTCCAGATCCGCCAGATATCGGCGAAGTCAGCCCGCGTCGGCCGGGAGTTGACGTGACGTGGCACTTTCGGCGAGATAAAAATAAAGAAGATTCCCGTAATCAATGTCGGAATGACCAGTATCTGAATAGCCGTGCGCCAGTCCCACATCGCCAACAGCAGGCCGGCGGCGGGCAGTGCGATAACTTCTGAGATATGCCCGCCAACGGCATGCATGCCGAGGGCATAGGCGCGTCTCGTTTTGTGCATCTGCGCCAACACGCCGGTTGCAATGGGATGCCAGGCCGCATCGCCCATACCCGCAACAGCGATCAGCATGGCAAAGGCCCAGAAGCCATCGACAAAGGAAGCTGTCAGATAGCCAAAGCCGACCCAGAAGAACGACGCGGTCAGCAGAATTCCGCGATTGGCGACATGATCGGCCAGCAACCCCGCCGGAAAAAATGCCATCGAGGAACCGAGACTATGGATCATAAAAAGCAACCCAATCTCGGCAGGGGACAGGCCCATGGCAGCGCCGAAGGCTGGGATAAAGATGTACATCCCAACCGGCACTAGATCGTTGGAGAAATGGCCAATGGAAAAGGGAATGAGGAGGTTGGTTTTCATTGGGGGCCGAAACTTTAATTGTTTGGGTTGGCGAGCGTAGCTGAAATCATTCGCTTGAATCCTAGGATGCCGGACAGAACCTCCGCTTTAAAAAAGCGAAGGTGTCAACTTAATTTGAAATGCGCCATCGAACTTTCCTACCAACGACCTTTGGTATGATCGCCTAGGCCTTCCCCGTCATGAAAGTGTGATGTTCGTAGACGTCGTGTGCTTTCGATAACGCTGAACTCGGAATCTTCGAATACCGCTCGCATAGGGGACATAGGGACCACCGAGTGGGACGGCCTCGAGGCCCGCGCGCTCGTCGAAATCTACCTGAACCGCCCCGAACACGCCGCCAATCGCTCTGCTTCGGAAGGTTGAGGGGCGGGGGTGCTGGCATCGGGTCCATTGGGTGCTATAAGCGAGTCGCGACCGTATACCCCAATCGGCAAGGAATAAGTCGGGCCCTTACATGCGCGTGCTCGTCACCGGTGCCAACGGTTTTATCGGCCGGCATATTACGGCCGCGCTGCTCGCGGCCGGCCATGTCCCGATCGCTGCGGTGCGCGCCGTTTCTGACATGCAACGGATCTTTCCGGGCATAGCCGTACTCTCCGTGGATCTGAACCAAGACACCGCGGCCGAGACCTGGATGGCGCGTCTCGAGGGTGTGGATGCCGTGGTCAACTGCGCGGGGATTCTCCAGGGTTCGCGGCGTCAGTCCATCGAAGCGATCCACTGCCGTGGCCCGAAGGCATTGTTCGATGCCTGCGCGCGCCGCGGCCTGCGCCGGGTCATCCAAATCTCGGCGATCAGCGCCGATGACGCGGCCGGAACCGCCTACGCCCGCACCAAGCGGCAGGCCGACGACCACTTGAGGAGCCTGGACCTCGACTGGATCGTGCTGCGTCCCTCTCTGGTCTACGGTAAAGGCTCCTACGGCGGCACATCGCTGCTTCGGGCCATGGCGGTCCTGCCGTTTGCGATCCCCTTGGTCGGGCGTGGGGATCAAGTGTTTCAGCCGCTTCACATGGACGACCTCACCGCGGCCGTGGTCCGGTTGGTCGAGACCCCGGACGTCTCGCGGGTGACCCTCGATCCGGTGGGACCGGACCGCCTGAGCTTGACGGACATATTGGTGCGCCTCCGAGCGTGGCTGGGATTTCCGCCGGTGCCGACGCTGCCCATTCCGATGCCGCTGATACGAGGTGCCGCGCGGCTCGGCGATTGGTTTGGCGGCGCGCCGATCAACAGCACCGCCCTGCGCCAACTCGAATATGGCAACGCGGCGCCCCCGGCGCCGTTCGTCGAAGCGCTCGGCATCGAGCCCCGGTCCATGGATGCCGCGCTGGCCATGGGGCCGAGCCAACTCCAGGACCGCTGGCACGCCCGGCTGTTTTTCGTTCGGCCGTTGCTGCGCTGGTCTCTGGGCATCCTATGGCTGGCCTCCGGGGCGATCGGAATGAGCGCCCCGGCAGGCGCGATCGAGCCATATCTCGCCGCGCTCGGATTGAGCGCCGCGCTCGGCGCCTGGGCCGTGGCGGCGGGCTCGCTGATCGATATTGCCATTGGAATCGGCTTGCTGATGCGATTTCGCCCCAATCTCATGGCGGCGGCCCAAATATTCGTTGTCTTGGGCTACACCCTGGTTCTGAGCCTGGCCGAGCCCGCGTTATGGCTCGAGCCGCTCGGGCCGCTGCTGAAGAATCTGCCGATATTGGCCGCGGCCTTGGCGCTCGCCGCGCTCGAGCCCGACCGGTGAGCGATCCCTATCTATGGCTCAAGTGGCTGCACGTGGTGAGCGCCACCGTTCTGTTCGGCACCGGTTTGGGGACCGCGCTGCACATGTGGTTGGCGCACCTGCGTCGCGATCCGCGCGCAATTGCAGTCGTTGCCCGGAACGTGGTTCTGGTGGACTGGCTATTCACGGCGACCTCGGGTGTGGTGCAACCGCTCAGCGGATTTGGGCTCGTCTATTTAAGCGCCGCCGATCCTTATGAGTCCTGGCTGGTGGTCAGCTACCTGCTCTACGCGGTCGCCGCCCTGTGCTGGTTCCGGGTCGTCCGGCTGCAAGCACGGGTTCGCGATTTCGCCACCGCCGCGGTCGACAGCAAAACGCCGCTGCCGCCGGAATACCATCGCTGCATGCGCGCTTGGTTCTGGCTTGGTTGGCCGGCCTTCGTGAGCCTGCTGGGCGTCTTCGTATTGATGGTGATGCGGCCGAGCTTTTGGTAGCGCCCGCCAGCCCCTAGCGCGTCGGCACGGGCTCGTCGCCGGAGTAGTCGTAGAAGCCGCGGCCGGCCTTACGGCCGAGCCAGCCCGCCTCGACGTACTTCACCAACAGCGGGCAGGGCCGGTACTTGGAGTCGGCCAGGCCATCGTAAAGCACGTGCATGACCGCGAGGCAGGTGTCCAGGCCGATGAAGTCGGCCAGTTCCAAAGGCCCCATGGGGTGGTTGGCGCCGAGCTTCATGGCGGTGTCGATGGACTGCACCGAGCCGACTCCCTCGTAGAGCGTGTAGACCGCCTCGTTGATCATCGGCAGCAGGATGCGGTTGACGATGAAAGCCGGGAAGTCCTCGGCCATGGCCGGGGTCTTGTCGAGCTTGACCGTGAGCTCGCGAATTAATCGATAGGTGTCTTCCTCGGTCGCGATGCCGCGGATCAGCTCGACCAGCTTCATCAGCGGCACCGGGTTCATGAAGTGCATGCCCATGAACCGGCCGGGGCGGTCGGTAACCGCGGCCAGGCGCGTGATCGAGATCGACGAGGTGTTCGAGCAGATGATCGCCTCGGGCTTGAGCGATGGGACCAGCGCCTTGAGGATTTCGCGCTTGACCTCTTCGTTCTCGGTCGCCGATTCGATCACCACGTCGCAACCCGAGAACAGGGAATAGTCGGTCCCGGTCGATATGCGCGCGAGCGCCGCGTCTTTGTCCCCGGCGGTCAAGGCGCCGTGCTTGATCTGCCGGTCCATGTTGCCGCCGATGGTCTGGAGCGCCTTGGCGAGCTGGTCCTCGCTGACGTCGGACAGTTTGACGTCGAAACCGGCGGCGGCGCAAACGTGAGCGATGCCGCCACCCATCTGGCCGGCGCCGATAATGCCGATACAGTTGATGTCCAGGTCGTCGCCGTCGGTGTTATCGGTCATGGGATTTGCGAGCCTTTCCCTATTGGCGCGGACCGGTGTGCGCTAGCCATGCGAAACATCACCCAAGAGCCTCTTCCAGTTCGGGCACCGCCTGAAACAAATCGGCGACCAGACCGTAGTCGGCGACTTGGAAGATCGGCGCTTCCTCGTCTTTGTTGATGGCGACAATGACTTTCGAGTCCTTCATGCCCGCCAGGTGCTGGATCGCGCCCGAGATGCCGATCGCGATATAGAGGTCGGGCGCCACCACCTTGCCGGTCTGGCCGACCTGGTAGTCGTTGGGCACGAAGCCGGCATCGACCGCCGCGCGGCTGGCGCCGACCGCGGCCCCAAGCTTGTCGGCGATGCGTTCGAGCATGGCGAAGTTTTCGCCGCTCTGCATGCCGCGGCCGCCGGAGATGACGATGCCCGCCGTCGTGAGCTCGGGCCGTTCGGACTTGGTCAGTTCCTGGCCGACGAAGCTGGCCAGGCCGGTGTCGCCGGTGCTCTCCACGGTCTCGGTGACCGCCGAGCCGCCGTCTTCGGCCGCCGTCTCGAAGGCGGTGGCGCGCACGGTGATCAGCTTGATCGTGTCCAAAGACTTGACGGTTGCCATGGCGTTGCCGGCGTAGATCGGCCGCACGAAGGTATCCGCGCCCTCGATCGCGCTGATGTCGGAGACCTGCTGGACGTCGAGCAGCGCCGCGGCGCGCGGCATGACGTTCTTGCCGAAGGTGGTGGCCGGCGCCAGGACGTGGGTGTAGTCGGTGGCCAGCTTGGCGATGAGCGGCGCCAGGTTCTCGGCCAGCTCGTGACCGTACTCCGGCGCGTCGGCGACGCGCACCTTGGCGACGCCGGGCAGCTTGGCCGCGGCATCGGCGGCGCCCGCGCAGTCGGCGCCGGCGATCAGGATATGGACCTCGCCGTCCAATTCGCCGGCCGCGGTCAGGGTGTTGAGCGTGGCGGGCCGCAGGCTCGCGTTGTCGTGCTCGGCGATGATCAGAATACTCATCAGATTACCTTCGCCTCGTTTCTCAGCTTGTCGACCAGCATGGCCACGCTATCGACCATGACGCCGGCTTGGCGCGGCGGCGGTTCGACCACCTGAAGCGTCTCCAGGCGCGGGGTTACGTCGACGCCGAGATCCTCGGGCGATAGCATCTCGATCGGCTTCTTCTTGGCCTTCATGATGTTGGGCAGCGAGGCATAGCGCGGCTCGTTGAGGCGCAGGTCGACGGTGAGCACGGCGGGCAGTTTGAGATCGACGACCTCGAGGCCGCCGTCGACCTCGCGCGTGACCTTGACGCCCCCGGCGACGCCCCCGGCCGCACCCCCGTCGTGAATCTCCATCTTGGAGATGAAGGTGCCCTGGGGCCAGCCCAAGAGCGCGGCCAGCATCTGGCCGGTCTGGTTGTTGTCGCCGTCGATCGCCTGCTTGCCCATGAGTACCAGGTCCACGCCCTCCTTCTCGGCCACTGCCTTGAGCAGCTTGGCGATGGCGAGGGGCTCGAGCGCCACGTCGCTCTGGATGAGCACGCCGCGATCGGCGCCCATGGCGAGGCCGGTACGGATCGTTTCCTGGGACTGGGCGGCGCCGGCGGAGACGACGATGACGTCCTCTGCCGTGCCGGCCTCCTTCATGCGCACCGCCTCCTCGACGGCGATCTCGCAGAAGGGATTCATGGCCATTTTGACGTTGGTGGTCTCGACCCCCGTCTGGTCGGCCTTGACCCGGACCTTGACGTTGGCGTCGATGACGCGTTTGACTGGAACGAGAACCTTCATCGCGAACCCTTGACGATTGCGTGGTGATGCCGCGTGTTTCGAGCCAAACGCCCGATTTCGCGGGCGCACAATAGGAGCATGGCGCGGCCCCTGTCAACGCAAGGAATCAAAGGGAAATTGGCCGTTTCCAAGTTTTTGTGCACTGCATTCCTAACGGTTCGCGCCGGGCTCCCAGAGCACGTCTTGGGCGCCGTCGTCGTTGGCGTGGCGGGCGAGCACGAACAGGAGGTCCGAGAGCCGGTTGATATAGCGCACCGCCTCCGGGTTGACGGTCTCGGCCATGGCGAGCGCGGTCATATCGCGCTCGGCCCGGCGCGAGACCGTGCGCGCCAGGTGCAAATAGGCCGCTGCCGGGGTGCCGCCGGGCAGCACGAAGGAGGTCAGCTCGGCCAAATTCGCGTTGACCGCGTCGATTTCGGTCTCCAGGCGCGCGACCTGGGTCGCGTTCATTCTGAGCGCGCTACGCACCGGATCGCCGCCCCCAGGGGCGCCCCCGGGCCGGCACAGATCGGCGCCCAGGTCGAAGAGGTCGTTCTGGACCCGTCCCAGCATGGCGTCGAGCGCGCCCTCCGTATGCAGCCGCGCCAAGCCGATGGTGGCGTTGGTCTCGTCGACGGTGCCGTAGGCGGCGACCCGGGGGTCGTGCTTGGCGACCCGCGCGCCATCGCCGAGCGAGGTCTGGCCGCCATCGCCGCCCCGGGTGTAGATGCGCGTCAGCTTGACCATTATTTTTCCTCGATTTCCTCGTACAGCGCCGGCAGCCACGGGATGTCGGTGATGCCGGGATCGGCGCCGAGTTGCTTGAGCAATACGGTCGCTTGGCCGCGATGGTGGGTTTGGTGGTTAAACATCTGAGTCAACATAACCCAGCGGGGCAGGGACCGGGTCACCCCGTCGACCACGCTGGTGAAAGTCAGCGCGTTGGCCAGCCGGGCCCGGTCGAGATCCGCGAGCCAATCGAGAATGCGCGCGTCCGTGGCCTGGCGCTCGGCGCGCAGGTCGCCGAAGTCGTCATGGCGGTCCTCGTCGAGACCGGTCGCGGGCAGGGGCTGCCCCGTGAACCGCGCCAAGAACATGAGATCGACCACCAGGATATGGTTGAGCGTGCCGTGCAGTGACTTGAAGAAGGCGCCCAGGTCGCGTTTGCGCTCTGCGTCCGGCAGCCCGGCCGCGGCCTCGTAGAGCTTGCCGTTCATCCAGGCGTTGTAGTCCGCCATCAGGGAGTAGTTGTCGCCTTGGTACATCCGTCTAAGCCCCGATTATTCAGCCGCCCCAGTCCCGGTTGATCAGGAACAGGGCCAACAGCAGCAAGATCGCCACGCCCTGGCTGGCGACCCGGGCGCGCATCAGCAGATTGCCCCATTTGCGGTTGAATTCGCCGCCCCGGGCCATGGCGAATATCCCGGCAAACAGCACGGCGAGCGTGCCCACCAGCGCAACCATGACCAACGTATTGAGGACGGAAGCCATGCCCGCCGGTATAGCGCCCGCGTGGCCGCCGGGCCAGGGCCAAGTTGGGCGGGCGGAAGTAGCATCTGAAGGCCACCGTTGAAGGGTCAGACCCGCAGGATTCGCCGTCCGAATTTTCCGACCCGCCAAACTCACGCGCTCTTTTTGGAGAGTCAGACAAGTAATTATTCAACTGATGCTAGCATTTAATTTCGATTTGGCGCATGCTTTGCGTTGACCGGTCGCGCGGTTGGCTTCCTTCGCCGCGATCGCACGCCGCCGGTTGTGTCGAAGCCGGTGGTGAAGCCGCGGTGAATCGCCGCCGGTGGCCGACGCGGTCACGAGGCAAGCCAAATTTGGGGGGCAGTCAGATGTTCGATTCCGCCTTTGTCGATATAGCTCTGGGGCTGATCCTTTTCTTTCTGATCCTTTCCCTGGTGTGTTCTGCGGTACAGGAATGGTTCGCGAGCGCCGTGGGACTCCGATCCCGCAATCTGCGAAAAGGTATCGAGAACCTGATTGGTGCCGATATCGCCAAGAGCCTGTACAGCCACGGGCAATTCAAAAGCCTCTACAAGGAGGCAGGCCGGCTCGGTTCGCTCAAGAAAGTTTGGGGCGGCGGCGGCGTCGGCCCGTCCTACGTAGAGCCGAAACGGTTTGCGAATATCCTGATCGATGTGATCGACCGTAGCGGTGCCCAACAGGACGGCGGCGTAAGACGAGATGCGGTCGCCAAGACGTTTAATGAAATCGAAGGTTCGCTCAAGGCTATCGGACAGGCGCATATTCGCGAAGCCCTGCTAAGCCTTTTGTCGGGCGCCGAAGGCGAGGTGGACAAATTTCGCGATGAACTGGCGGATTGGTTCGATGGTGCGATGGACCGGGTCTCGGGTTGGTATGCCCGGACCGTCAAGGTATGGCTGTTCGTGATCGCCACCGTTGTGGTGGTGACGCTGAACGCGGACGCTGTTCACCTGGCAAATACGCTATGGGTCGACCAAGCCTTTCGAACGGCCCTCGCCGAGGTTGCGGAGCGGAACGCAAAAGGCGAAAAGCCCCCCAGCTATGCGGACATCGAGGCAGGAATCGAGTTGTTTCCAGTCGGATGGAAATGCGCGAAGGACGATGACGGTACGCTTATCGAGAATATTTGCTTCTCGAAAAATTTCCATGGGATCTCAACCGTCATCGGCTGGCTCATCTCGATAACTGCCTGCTCGTTCGGAGCGCCGTTCTGGTTCGGCCTGCTGAACAAGGTGGTCGCGCTGCGCGGCAGCGGCAAGGCCCCGGTCAAGCCTGGCGAGAAACCGGCAAAGGCTTGACTGTGGAACGCTCCCCTAATTCCGCCCGCTCAGGAGCCCCCGCGCGATCACCTGGGCTTGGATTTCGGCGGCGCCTTCGAAGATGTTCAAGATCCGTGCGTCGCACATTACACGCGAGATCTTGAACTCCTGGGCGTAGCCGTTGCCGCCATGGATCTGCAGCGCGTTGTCGGCGTTGGACCAGGCGATGCGCGCGGCCAAGAGCTTGGCCATGCCGGCCTCGATGTCGCAGCGCCGCCCCGAATCCTTGGCGCGCGCGGCAGCCTGGGTGAGCTGGCGCGCGATCGTGGTTTCGACCGCCATCCAGGCGAGCTTGCCGGCGACGCGCGGAAACGCCATCAGCGGTTTGCCGAACTGGCGCCGTTCCAAGGCGTAATCGAGGCCGAGCTCGAGCGCGCTCTGGGCGACGCCGACCGCGCGGGCGGCGGTCTGGATGCGCGCCGATTCGAAGGTCGCCATGAGCTGTTTGAAACCCTGGCCCTCGACCTCGCCCAGCAGGTGCGCGGCCGGCACCTCGAAGCCGTCGAAGGCGATCTCGTATTCCTTCATGCCGCGATAGCCGAGCACGCCGATCTCGCCGCCCGACATGCCGGTTGCCGGGAACGGCTCGGCGTCGCTGCCGCGCGGCTTCTCGGCGATGAACATGGACAGGCCCTTGTAGCCGGGCTGGTCCGGGTCGGTGCGTGCCATGAGCGTCATCAAGTCCGAGCGCGCGCCGTGGGTGATCCAGGTCTTGTTGCCGGTGATCCTGTAGGTATCGCTCCCGTCCGCCCCCTTGGCGCGCACCGCGCGGGTCTGGATCGCGCCTAGATCGGAGCCGACGTTGGGTTCGGTGAACACCGCGGTGACTTGAAGCGCGCCGCTGGCGATCCCGGGCAGCCAGCGCTGCTTTTGGTCCTGGGTGCCGCTCTGGCCGATCAGCTCGCAGGCGATCTCCGAGCGGGTGCCGAGCGAGCCGAGGCCGATGTAACCGCGCGCCAACTCCTCGGTGACCACGCACATGGCGGCCTTGCCCAGCCCGGCGCCGCCCCAGTCCTCGGAGACCGTGAGCCCGAACACGCCGAGTTCGCCCAGTTGCTCGATCACCGGGAGCGGGATCAGCTCGTCGCGCAGGTGCCAGCCGTGGGCCGCCTCCATGTGATCGTTCGCGAAGCGGCGGAACTGCTCGCGGATCATGGTCAGCATCTCGTCGCCGAGGCCGAGCGCGCCGAAATCGTCGGCCTCGTGACCGGCGGTCAAGAGCTCGGCCAAGCGCAGGCGCGCACCCGCGCCGCCGCTGGCGGTCAAGGCCGCGACCGCCGGGTCGCCGTTGAACGCCGCGACCGCGCTTTCGTCGAGACCGAGATCGGCGGGGCGCGAGCTCTCGACCTGGCTCAGCGCGATGCCGCCCACCATCTGTCGCAGATATTCGGCGAAGCCGAGCTGGAGGATCAGCCGCTCGAGCTCGCGTGAATTCCCCGCGGCCTCCAGGCGCTCGGCCCAGCCCAGCAGCGCCTCCAGCGCCGCCACGTAGGTGGCGAGCCAGGCGAAGCCGTGGGCCGCATACTGCTCGCGCTCGAGCGCCTCGGCATCGACCGTGCCGCCCGGCGCGACCAATTCGGCGACCGCGTGCCTAGCCGCCTCGCGAAACGCCTCGGCGGCCCCAAGCGCCGCGCGGCAGGTGGCGAGGAGGTTGGCAAGTGGGCCGGGGATCGCGCGCGTGCCTGCGGCGGCGGCGTCGTTCATGCCTGCTGCATTCCTCTAGATCGCCGCGGCCACGCGGCTTATCCCTCGATCGCGTCTTCCAATGTGTGCAGGCCCGGGCGCGGGGCTTGGACCAGCACCGCCATGTTGCCTGGCTTGTGCTTGTTTTGCCACATCTTGGTGTGGGCGCGCGGGATGTCGTCCCAGGCGAAGACCTCGGACATGCAGGGGTCGATGCGGCGCTCGATGACCAGGCCGTTGGCCTGACTGGCCTGCTTCAGGTTGGCGAAGTGACTGCCCTGGACGCGCTTTTGGCGCATCCACACGAAACGCGCGTCGAAGGTCAGGTTGTAGCCCGTGGTGCCGGCGCAGAACACCACCATGCCGCCGCGCTTGACCACGAAACAGGATACCGGGAAAGTCTGCTCGCCCGGGTGCTCGAACACGAAGTCGACGTCGTTGCCCTTGCCGGTGGTCTCCCAGATCGCCTTGCCGAACTTGCGTGCCTCCTTCATGTAGGCGCCGTAGCCGCCGCGGTCGTTGATTTCCGGCAGGCGGCCCCAGCAGTCAAAATCCTTGCGGTTGATGACTCCGCGCGCGCCCAGTTGCAGGACGAAGTCGCGTTTGTCCGGGTCCGAGATCACCCCGATGGCATTGGCCCCGGCGGTCGCGATCAACTGCACCGCCATGGAGCCGAGACCCCCCGAGGCGCCCCAGACCAGCACGTTGTGGCCGGGCCGCAGGATATGCGGCCGGTGGCCGAACAGCATGCGGTAGGCGGTGGCAAGCGTCAGGATGTAGCAGCCGCTCTCCTCCCAGCTCAGATGGCGCGGCCGGGCCATCACCTGCTGGACTTGGACCCGGGTGAACTGGGCGAACGAGCCGTCCGGGGTCTCGTAGCCCCAGATGCGCTGGGTCGGCGAGAACATGGGGTCGCCGCCGTTGCACTCCTCGTCGTCGCCGTCGTCCTGATTGCAGTGGACCACGACCTCGTCGCCGACCTGCCAGCGGGTCACCTTGGAGCCGACCGCCCAGACGATGCCGGCGGCGTCCGAGCCGGCGATGTGGTAGTCCGCCTTGTGTACGTCGAACACCGAGATCGGTTGGCCGAGCGCGGCCCAGACGCCGTTGTAGTTGACGCCCGCCGCCATCACCATGACCAGCACTTCGTGGCTGTCGATGGCGGGCGTGTCGACGACCTCGACCTGCATGGCGGTCTCGGGCTCGCCGTGGCGCTCGCGCCGGATGGTCCAGGCGTACATCCGCGCCGGCACATGGCCGAGCGGCGGAATCTCGCCGAGCTCATAAAGGTCCTTACCGGGTTGGGCCGCCCCAGAGGCTTGGCCGGAGGCCGCCGGGCCGCCCTGTACTGCCGTCTCGATCATGTCTTCGAATCTCCCAAGCTGCTCGTGCCGGCCCCGGCTGTTCCGCCAGCCGCGTCCGGGATAGGATCGGCTTGACTTTTACCCAGGGCTCGGGTTTTTTGCAATGCACAATTGGTCTGTTCTCTGGGCCGAAACAGCCAAAAACGAAATTTAATTACCGAATTTGGAGTTCGCAAGACAGACAATGTCCGATTTCGGAGATAAAACAACCCGTAACGAACCCGACAGGGCGCACGGCGAGGCCGGTTCTACCGCGCCGCAGCGCGACCGGCCGTGGCTGTTCCGGACCTATGCCGGGCACTCCACCGCGGCGGCCTCCAACGAGCTGTTCCGGGACAACCTGAGCCGCGGCCAGACCGGGCTTTCGGTGGCTTTCGACCTGCCGACCCAGACCGGCTACGACTCCGATCATCCGCTGGCCCGGGGCGAGGTCGGCAAGGTCGGGGTGCCGGTCTGCCATCTGGGCGACCTGCGGGCGCTGTTCGAAGACATTCCGCTCGAGCGCATGAACACCTCCATGACCATCAACGCCACCGCGCCCTGGCTCTTGGCGCTCTATGTGGCGTTGGCCGAGGAGCGGGGGCTGGCGCGCGACGCGCTGGCCGGCACCACCCAGAACGATATCCTGAAGGAATATCTGGCGCGCGGCACCTACATCTTCCCGCCCGCGCCCTCGCTCAAGCTGACCGGCGATACCATCGCCTTCACGTGCCGGGAGGTGCCGCGCTGGAACCCGGTCAACGTCTGTTCCTACCACCTGCAGGAGGCCGGCGCGACGCCGGTTCAGGAGCTGGCCTACGCGCTCGCGAATGCCATGGCGATCCTGGATGCGGTGCGGGCCGGCGGCCAGGTGCCCGAGGCCGACTTTCCCCAGGTGGTCGGGCGCATGTCCTTCTTCGTCAACGCCGGCCTCAGGTTTGTCAC
>Ga0255057_10000626_pt1 | contig 19985 bp, 17 predicted proteins | sample Cases_109_6_MG_FD_189022 | JGI IMG/M metagenome (GOLD analysis project Ga0255057, IMG submission 189022) | Seawater microbial communities from Amundsen Gulf, Northwest Territories, Canada - Cases_109_6 | ecosystem: Environmental > Aquatic > Marine > Gulf | place: Canada: Northwest Territories... | reverse complement strand
GAGGCAGGTGAGATTGAATAAGATCAAAAGATGCGATTTCCTCAAAACGGCAGGCGCCGGGACAGCCGCCGCCGGGACAGCCGCCGCGGTCAGTGCGCCCTACGTTAAAGCGCAGAGCCCGATCAAATAGCGGCGGCAAATGGGTCGCACAATGTCATGATCGAAGTGCGCAGCAACTTGCTGACCACCGCGGGTCAACGGGCCGGTATTGCGAAGGAGCTGCCGGACTTACCGACCCCGGCCCTGCAGGCAGTTGGCTTGGCCGGGAAAGGAGCGCTGCGGCATGCCTAAAGCCATCCGCGCCTATATCCGGTGGGTCGATGCGGTCAACCGGCTGATAGGTCGCTGCGCGATGTACTTTCTCTTTGTCCTGGTCGGCGTGCTGTTATGGTCGTCAATCTCCAAGACCTTCTTCCTGCCATCGCTATGGACCCTCGAGACCGCGCAGTTCGCGATGGTCGCCTACTACATCTTGGGTGGCCCTTACTCCATCCAACTCGGCTCGAACGTGCGCATGGACTTGTTCTATGGCGGCTGGTCGCACAAGACAAAAGCATGGGTGGACATCTTCACCGTTCTATTCCTGATCTTTTATCTAGGTGTGCTGCTGTATGGCGGGATTGGCTCCACGGTCTATTCGATTGAATACAATGAAAGAAGCGCGACGGCTTGGCGGCCGTACCTGTCGCCGATCAAGATCGTGATTTGCAGCGGATTGGTGCTGATGATCCTTCAGGCCACTTCCGAGTTTTTCAAAGATATCGGTCGCATCCGCGGGGCGAAGTTCTGATGCCCCATGAGATGATCGCCCTGTTGATGTTCTCGTCGATGATGGTGATGCTGCTGACCGGTCAGCGTGTATTCGGGGCAATCGGGTTCATTGCGGCGCTTGCCGCCTTGTTGCTTTGGGGCACAGGCGGCGGTGACATACCGTTCTCAGGCGTGATGAAGCTGATGAAATGGTATCCGCTCCTGACGCTGCCGATGTTCATTTTCATGGGCTATGTACTTTCAGAATCCAGGATCGCCGACGACCTTTACAAGATGTTCCACGTCTGGATGGGCCCGGTCAGAGGCGGCCTGGCGATCGGCACGATCGGACTGATGGTGCTTGTCTCCGCCATGAACGGCCTATCTGTCGCCGGTATGGCGATCGGCGCGACCATCGCCCTGCCGGAACTGCTCAAGCGCGGCTATGACAAGATCATGGTGACAGGGGTTATTCAGGCGGGCTCGTCGCTTGGAATTCTCGTGCCACCATCTGTCGTATTGGTGCTTTACGCCCTGATATCGCGACAGCCCGTCGGACAGCTTTGGCTTGCCGGTGTCTTGCCTGGCTTGATGATGGCCGCACTGTTCATCGTTTACATTTACGTGCGCTGCAGGATCCAACCCTCGCTCGGTCCGCCGCTGCCGAAGGAAGAGCGCGACGTGTCCCTGGGCGAAAAGCTAAGACTTCTCCGAGCCGGGCTGCTGCCTTTGGGGATTTTTGCCGCAATGATGGTGCCCTTCGTCAACGGTTGGACCTCGCTGGTGGAAAGCTCTGCCATCGGCGCTATGACGGCGTTTTTGGCCGCGATCTTGAAGGGCCGGATGACGCGAGAAGTCTTTGAAGTATCGGTGCGTCAGACCTTGGCGATTTCTTGCATGTTCATGTGGATCATCCTGGCCGCCACCGGCTTTGGCGCCGTCTTCGATGGGTTGGGTGCGGTGCGCGCAATCGAGGACCTTTTTGTTGGGCAGATGCACCTGGATCCCTGGGTGATTCTCATTCTGATGCAGTTGTCCTTTATCGTGATGGGCACGTTTCTTGATGACACCGCGATGCTGGTGATCGTTGCGCCGCTGTACGTTCCGCTGGTGGATCTGCTGGGCTTCAACCTCATTTGGTACGGTGTCCTCTACACGATCACCACCCAGATCGCTTATATGACGCCGCCTTTTGGCTACAACCTCTTTCTCATGCGGGCTATGGCCCCGCCCGAGATAAGCCTGCGCGATATCTACCGTTCCATCACCCCTTTCGTATTTGTAATGATCCTGGCGCTGGCCGTGGTCATGATGTTTCCACAAATCGCAATGTGGCTGCCGAATTATGTCTATGGAAAGTAAGCTCAAAGGGCCTCCACAAGAAGCCAAAACCTCCAACCAACCAAAGGGAGAGAACTGATGACAAAAAAACGTAAACCGACAACAAGGCGTAAGTTTCTGACCACGGCCGCCGTCGGCGCGACCGCGGCGGCCGCAGCGTCCAGCCTTGCGGCACCCGCAATCGCGCAGTCGAAGATCAAGTGGCGGCTGCAAACTTACGCCGGCCCCGCCTTGGGCGAGCACGTGATCAAGCCCGCCTTCGACAGCTTCAATAAGATCGCCGGCGACGAGATGGAGATCGAGCTGTATTATTCCGATCAGCTTGTGCCCACGGGCGAACTTTTCCGGGCGATGCAAAAAGGCACGATCGACGCGGTTCAGAGTGACGATGACTCCATGGCCTCGCCGACCGAAGTCACCGTCTTCGGCGGTTATTTCCCCTTTGCTTCGCGCTACTCGCTCGACGTGCCGGTGCTGTTCAACCAGTACGGCCTCAACGAGATCTGGGATGCGGAGTATTCCAAAGTTGGCGTTAAGCATATCTCAGCCGGCGCCTGGGATCCCTGCCACTTTGCCACCAAGGATCCGATCAACAGTCTAGAGGATCTCAAGGGCAAGCGCGTCTTCACCTTCCCCACCGCGGGTCGTTTTCTGAGCCAGTTCGGCGTGGTTCCTGTGACGCTTCCCTGGGAAGACATCGAGGTTGCCGTGCAAACTGGTGAACTCGACGGTGTCGCTTGGTCGGGCATTACCGAGGACTACACGGTTGGTTGGGCCGATGTGACCGACTATTTCCTGACCAATAACATTTCGGGCGCTTGGGCCGGCTCGTTCTTTGCCAACATGGACCGCTGGAATGAGCTTCCCGACCACCTGCGCGAGCTTTTGAAGGTCTGCATGGACCAGAGCCACTATTACCGTCAGTGGTGGTATTGGGGCGGCGAAGCCTCGTTGCGCGTGGACGGCACGAAGATGAAACTGACGACGATTCCCGATGAAGAATGGGCACAGGTCGAAGCCGCCGCCGTAAAGTTCTGGGATGAAATCGCCGCCGAGTCCGAGACCAAAAAGAAGGTCGTGGACATCATCAAGAAGTATAACACGGTTATGCAGAAGGCCGGGCGTCCCTATCGCTACGGGTGATCCCGATCCAAAGGTTTGGTCCTTGAACAGGGCCTGACCCTATAAGTACGACACGAACCCTCCGCTCCAGTGCTGTCTATGCCTGGAGCGGAGGGTTGGCGTTTTCTGAAGACCAAGGCTGCCGCACGCCTCGCTCGGTTGTCGAGCACCCGCACCGGAGGTCATCCGTGCCTGTGCTCGCCGCGTGGCCGGCCACGCCACCACTAGAACCGAGGCCAACTATAAGCTAACATTCAACTTGGACCGCTCGGTGGGGCCCGATCAATGTGCTTCGGCTGGGCGTTCGTCATGCTGTTTCCGCAGATCGCCTTATGGCTGCCCGGGCTTCACTACGGGAGATAGAGGGGCCGGCGGAAGCCTGTTGTTTTACTCGGGCCAGGAAAGAATGAGACGATGAACGGAATGCTCGATCTGGAAACCTTGAAAGGCCTCGTCGAGCGGGGTGAGATCGACACGGTGGTCGTGGCCATGGTGGACATGCAGGGCCGCCTGGTCGGCAAGCGGGTCTCGGCCCCCTTCTTCCTCGACAGCGTCATCGAGGAGACGCACGGCTGCGATTATCTGCTGACCGTGGACATCGAGATGGAGCCGGTGCCGGGCTACGAGGCCGCCTCGTGGGACCAGGGCTACGGGGACTTCGTGCTGAAGCCCGACATGGTGAGCCTGCGGCGCACCCCCTGGCTCGAGGGGACGGCGCTGATCCTCTGCGACGTGCTGGACCACCGCACGCACGACGATCTGCCGCATTCGCCGCGCGCCATCCTGCGCCGTCAGCTAAAGCGCCTCTCGGAGCGCGGCTGGAAGTCCTACATGGCCTCCGAGCTCGAGTTCTACGTCATCGACGAACCCTACGACGTGGCTCGCGAGAAGAACTACCGCAACCTGAAGCACGCCGGCTGGTACATCCAGGACTACCACATCTTCCAGACCACCAAGGAGGAGCCGCTCATCCGGGCGATCCGCGTCGGCATGGAAAATGCCGGCATACCGGTCGAAGTCTCGAAGGGCGAATGGGGCCCGGGCCAGGAGGAGATAAACCTTCGCTATGCCGAGGCGCTGGAGATGGCCGACCGCCATTCGATCTACAAGAACGGCGCCAAGGAGATCGCCTTCCTGCAGGGCAAGGCCATCACATTCATGGCCAAGCCGGCCTACGATCTGGCCGGCAGCTCCTGCCACATCCACTCCTCCATCTGGGATGCGGCGGGCGAGACGCCGTTGTTCTACGACCCGCAGGGGACGCACGGCATGTCGCGGCTGTTCGAGCACTATCTGGCCGGGCTGCTTCACTGCGCCAGCGACATCACCTATTTCCTCGCCCCCTACATCAACTCCTACAAGCGTTTCCAGGCCGGGTCCTTCGCCCCGACCAAGTCGGGCTGGAGCGTCGACAACCGCACGGCGGGCTTTCGGCTTCTGGGCCCGGGCGCCGGCACCCGGGTGGAGTGCCGGATCGCCGGGGCCGACTGCAACCCCTATCTGGCCTATGCCGCGATCCTGGCCGCCGGCCTCTACGGCGTCGAGAACGAACTGGAGCTCGTGCCGGAGTACCGCGGCAACATCTACGAGGCCGAGAACGTGCCCGACGTGCCCAAGACTCTCCGCGATGCGCTCGCCGCGCTCGACAACTCGGAGGTCATGCGGGGCGCGCTGGGCGACAACGTGGTCGATCATTACGTGCACGCCGGCAAATGGGAGCAGCTCGAATACGATCGCCGGGTCACGGATTGGGAGGTCCAGCGCAACTTCGAGCGTGCCTGACCTGCCACCGGCCCGCGCACCGTCAAAAAGAGAGGTCGAAGCCGATGAGTGAAACGCTACGCTGTATCAGCCCTGTGGATGGCAGTGTTTATGTGGAGCGCCCGCTCGCCACGGCAGCGGACATCGACGCGGCGCTGACACGCGGGCGCGCGGCGGCGCGTGATTGGCGCCACGTGCCGATGGCCCGTCGGCAAGAACTCTGTACCCGGGCCGTCGATGCCTTCGTCGCCAAGAAGGCGGAGATCGCGGAGGAAATCTCCTGGCAGATGGGCCGTCCGGTCTCTCAGGCCCCCGGCGAGATCGCCGGCTTCGAGGAGCGGGCCCGCCATATGATCGAGATCGCGCCCCAGGCCCTTGGCGACGTGGAGCCCGAGCCCAAGGAAGGCTTCACCCGCTTCGTGCGCCGCGAACCTCTGGGGCTGGTCTTCATCATCGCCCCCTGGAACTACCCCTACCTGACGGCGGTCAATTCGATCATCCCGGCGATCATGGCCGGCAACGCCGTGGTATTGAAGCACTCCGCCCAGACACCGCTGTGTGCCGAGCGCTTCGCCCAGGCCTTCGCCGAGGCGGACCTGCCCGAGGGGGTCTTCCAATACCTGCATCTGGGCCATGCCGAGGCGCTCGGGGTGATCGGCGATGCCCGCGTCGATTTCGCCGCCTTCACCGGCTCGGTCGAGGCGGGGCACAAAGTCCAGGCCGCCGCCGCGCAGCGCTTCATCGGCACCGGCCTCGAGCTTGGCGGCAAGGATCCGGCCTATGTGCGCGCCGATGCCGATGTCGAAAATGCGGTGGCGACCCTGGTCGACGGCGCCTTCTTCAACTCGGGCCAGTCGTGCTGCGGGATCGAGCGCATCTATGCCCACGCCGATATCTACGATGCCTTCGTCGACGGCGCCGTGGCGCTCGCGGGAGATTATCGCCTGGGCCATCCGCTGGAGGCGGAGACCACGCTTGGCCCGCTGGTGCGCGCCTCGGCCGCCGCGTTCGTCCGCGGCCAGGTAAGCGAAGCCGTGGCCGCCGGGGCCAAGGCCCTGATCGACCCGGCGGACTTCCCGGCAGATGCCCCGGGTTCGCCCTACATGGCACCGCAAATCCTGGTCGGGGTGGACCACTCCATGCGGATCATGACCGAGGAGACCTTTGGCCCGGCGGTCGGGATCATGCGGGTAGAGAGCGACGAGGAGGCCGTCGGCCTGATGAACGATAGCGATTTCGGCTTGACCGCCGCGGTCTTCACACGCGACGCCCAGGCGGCCCTGGAGATCGGCGCCGCGGTGGAGGCGGGAACCTGGTTTATGAACCGCTGCGATTACCTCGACCCGGCGCTCGCCTGGACCGGGGTCAAGGACTCGGGCCGCGGCTGCACGCTAAGCCGCGTCGGCTACGAGCAACTGACGCGCCCCAAATCCTTCCACCTGAAAACCGCCCTCTGAGGCTGCCGACAAAAGGACAAACGCCATGCCGCAGATTGCCGGTAACTGGAACTACCCGACCAAGATGATCTTCGGTCCGGGCCGTATCGCCAAGTTGGCGCAGGCCTGCCGCAGCGTCGGCATGACCCGGCCGCTTCTGGTGACCGACCCGGGACTGGCCAAGCTTCCGATGGTCGAAAGCGCCCTGGCCGCCAACCGGGACGACGGCCTGCCGACAGAGATTTTCGCGGACGTGAAGGGCAACCCCATTGGGCGCAACGTGAGCGACGGCGTGGCGCAATTCCTTGCCGGCGGCCATGACGGCGTCATCGCCTTCGGCGGCGGCAGCGGGATCGACGCGGCCAAGGCCATCGCGCTGATGTCCGGCCAAAGCCGTCCGCTGTGGGACTTCGAGGACGTGGGCGACAACTGGACGCGCGCCGATGCCGCCGGCATCGCGCCCATCGTCGCCGTGCCGACGACCGCCGGCACCGGCTCGGAGGTCGGGCGCGCCTCGGTCATCGTGCAGGAGGAAAGCCACAGCAAAAAGATCATCTTCCACCCCGATATGCTGCCGCGGGTCGTCATCTCCGACCCCGAGCTGACCATCGGGCTGCCGGCGCACATTACCGCGGCGACCGGAATGGACGCGCTGGCCCATTGTTTCGAGGCTTACTGCGCACCCGGCTACCACCCCATGGCCGACGGAATTGCGGTCGAGGGCATGCGGCTGGTGCGCCAATGGCTGCCCCGGGCGGTGGCCGACGGCGGCGATATCGAGGCGCGGGCCAACATGCTGGCCGCCGCTTCCATGGGGGCCACCGCCTTTCAGAAAGGCCTCGGCGCCATCCACTCGCTGAGCCACCCCATCGGCGCCATCTACGACACCCACCACGGGCTGACCAATGCCGTCGTCATGCCCTATGTGATGGCGCACAACCGGCCGGCGATCGCCGATCGGATGGAGCGGCTGGCGGCCTACATCGGGCTCGACCAGCACTCCTTCGCCGGGGTCATGGATTGGGTGTTGCAGCTTCGCGAGCTGCTCGACATTCCGCCCACCCTCGCCGACCTGGGGCTCGACGACAAGCGGGCCGATGAGATCTGCGAGGCCGCCGCCGGCGACCCCACGGCGCCGACCAATCCCGTCCCGCTCGACACCAAGATCCTCCGGGCGATGTTCGACGACGCGCTGACCGGCCGAATCGCCTGAAATCGGGCGCTAATATTGTTCTAGAAACGGGCTGCTGAGAGTTCAATCCGAACCTGTACCTGCGTGTTTTTTTTCGCTTCGAACTATTTTTCAACACTTTGCGATAGGGCGTTGATTACTTCGCCCGGATGGCAAAGATTTCTTAATCAACCATGACGAAGATAGGACAGGGACCGGGGAGATTTCCAGCAACCTCGGGTATCGATATGCCTCTATTCGATCATCAGGAATTCGATGGGCACGAAGAGGTGGCGTTCTGCCACGACGCGGCCAGCGGCCTGAAAGCCATCATCGCCATCCACAACACCAACCTCGGCCCGTCACTGGGCGGCTGCCGGATGTGGCCTTATGACAGCGAGGACGAGGCGCTGACCGACGTGCTGCGCTTGTCCAAGGGCATGACCTACAAATCCGCCCTCGCCGGCCTTTCCTTCGGCGGCGGCAAGACGGTAATCCTGGGCGATCCCCGGCAGGACAAGAGCGAGGCGCTCTTCCGGGCGCTGGGCCGCTTCATCGAGTCCCTGGGCGGCCGCTACATCACGGCCGAGGACGTGGGCATCAAAGTGGCCGACGTCGAAACCATGGGCCGGGAGACCGACTTCGTCGCCGGCGTGCCGCAAAAGGGCTCCGGCGATCCGGGGCCGGCCACCGCCTTTGGCGTGTTCACCGGCCTGAAGGCGGCGGTGCGCCACAAGCTGGGCCGCGACAACCTCTCCGGCGTCGGCGTGGCGATCCAGGGCCTGGGGTCGGTCGGCACCCGGCTGGCCCGGCACCTGGCGGCTGAGGGCGCGGCGCTCACCGTCTCCGATATCGATGCCAAGGCTGTCGAACGCGCGGTCGACGAGCTTGGCGCCCTGGCGGTCGCGCCCGATGCCATCTACGACAGCACGGCCGAGGTCTTCGCGCCCTGCGCCCTGGGCGGCGTGATCAACGACGAGACCCTGGCCCGGCTGAAGGCGCGCATCGTCGCCGGCTCGGCCAACAACCAGCTCGCCGAGCCGCGCCATGGCGAGGCGCTGATGCGGGCCGGCATCCTCTATGCCCCCGACTACGCCATCAATGCCGGCGGCATCATCAACATCAGCCACGAAGGCCCCGACTACGATCAGGCCAAGGCATTCGCCCACGTCGCACGGATCGGCGAGACCTTGGAAGAGATCTTCCGCCTGGCCGAGGCGCGCCGGGTGACGACGGCCACCGCCGCCGACGAGATCGCCGAGCGCCGCTTTCGCGGCTCCGCCCAGCATCCCACCGTCGCCGCCTGACACGAAACGGGCCGCTGTATCACGTCTCGGATAGCGCAGTACGCCAGCCGTCCAATGGTCAAGTCGCCCTTCAAAAGCCAGGAGATGGCCCGGCGATTCCTCGACCGAGACCCGGGTCGCCTTCAACCGCCGACCATGTTACCGTTTTGGGGCAGTGAGAGGTCGTGCTCGAGAGATCCCGGCTAAATCCGCCCATAAAAACTTTGACCACTCAAAATGCCTGGAGTCTTGCGACACAGTCGGCTAACGCGCCGCTCGGTCCTGAGCGGCCTGGTATCTTCTATTGCTTTGCCCGTCTGGGCACAGACCCTCCCAACCAATCCCGATGTCGTCATAGTCGGCGCCGGCGCGGCAGGCCTCGCAGCGGCCCGAGAGCTCATCGCTCAAGGCCTATCCGTGATCGTAGTTGAGGCGCGCGAGCGCACCGGCGGGCGGGCATGGACCGACACGCGGACATTTGGTGTGCCGTTCGATCACGGTTGCTCCTGGCTCCAAAAAGCGGATCGGAATCCTTTCAAACCCATGGCCGACGACTGGGGTTACTCCACGCTCTTCCACGATGACGCGGAAGACACCCTCTTCGTTGGTCAGCGCCTCGCCACCGGCGATGAGCGAGCGCAATACGAGCAGGCTTGGCGTGGCCTCTATCGGGCGATCTCGCGCGCCGGGAAGAAGCATCAGGATGTCAGCGCGGCCTCCGTATCGCCCCGCGAGCTTCCATGGATCGAAGCCGTCGAAGCCTGGCTGGGTCCCATGGATATGGGCGTGGATCTGGAAGACCTCTCCTGCACGGACTGGTGGAACATGGACGACCTGGAGCCGAACTACATGATCAAGGAAGGCTTCGGAACTCTGGTTTCCCAGTTCGGCCAAGGGTTGCCCGTGCAGCTCAACACGCCTGTCAACTGCATTCGCTGGGGCGACAAAGGGGTCACGATCGAAACCGAGAGCGGTGGGCTTCGCGCGAAAGCCTGCATCATCACGGCTTCAACCGGCGTGCTTGGTTCCGGATCGATCCGGTTCGACCCTCCTCTTCCGGACTGGAAGCAAGAAGCCATCGCCTCGGTCCCTATGGGGCTCTTGGCGAAGATCCCGCTGCAGTTCCAAGGCAGCCGTTTTGGCCTGCCGGCGAATGGATGGCTCACCTATCACACTGATTCGAGGGAGGCTTGTTTCTTTCTGGGCTGGCCGTTCGACTTCGATCTGATGATCGGTTGGGTCGGCGGGCGCTTTGCCTGGGAACTTACCGGCGCTGGTACCCAGGCGGCCATTGACTTCGCCCTGCAAGAACTCCGCAAGATTTTCGGCTCGGAGGTCGATAAGCATTTTGTCAAAGGAACATTCACACAGTGGGGCAAGGACCCGTGGGCTGAGGGGGCGTACGCCAGCGCGCGACCTGGCTCCGCGCATCAAAGGGCCTTCCTCTCCAAGCCCATCGCCGACAAGCTGTACTTTGCCGGCGAGGCCTGCGCTGGCGGCCTAGCGCAAACCTGTGGCGGCGCCTTCCTAAATGGCCAGTCCGTTGCAAGAAGTATGGCGCGCCTCGTAAGAGATTAAGTCGAGAGCGCGAGACGGTAACTTTTAACCTAAGTTGGACAAACGCGCCGCGAAGACACCACCTGTACCCGCTCAGCGCATTCGCCGGGGTGATCGAGCGGGGCGGGTCGTCGGACGATTGGGCCGCGCTACCGGCGGTCGTGGCCGGCCTGGCTCGACGCCGGGCGGCGGCCTCGGCCGATCGGGCCGGTCGATGTCCACGTCGACGTCGTAATGCTCGTCATAGATCCCATAGCGGAATCCGTGATCGTAGTAATTTGCCGAGTAGCTGCTCGACCTACCGGTTGAATCGCAGCCGGCGAGAATCAGCAGGGCGGCACAGAGCGCAACACCCCTCATCCGTCGTCTCCCCGCGACGTGATCGAATTCAAGAGGGCGATCAGCGCGCCCTCGTAGCGGTCATGCGCCTCTGGCTCGCCGATAAAGGCCGCGAGGACCACGCGGTCGCGGGTTATCTGAATCGCAACGAGCGCAAAGTCGAACTCGCGACCGTCACGGACCCCTGTACCGCTGACGGCGCGTGCCGGCAGGCCGTTGACCTCGCGCTCCTCGCGGAACGTTATCTCCACTTCCGCTAGGAGCCGCGGCGCGACACGATGGACATAGTCCGGCGCGTCTTCGAGCCGATGGACCTCCGGGGGCGCCCATAGCCCGGTCCACATCACGAGCTCGATGTCGACCGGCTGCACCGAAACGATCCGCGCCATCGGGCTCTCGCCTTCGGGCACCGCGCTCGGCGGCACTTCGAAACCGGTAAGCACCTGCCAGTCGTCGGGAACCGAGAAGCTGAACAGCTCGCGGCCTTGTGTCTCGTATGTCACCGTGACCCCAGCTGCGGCGGCGACCGGTGCCAGTGCGCCGCAGGAGAAGACCGCCGCCAGGACAATCCTTTTGAATTTACTCATCATCGCTCCGCCTCGACCCGCTCACCCGTTGCCGCCTATGCCTGCGATAGGGCGTAGATCCATTATCGCACTGAGGGCATAAGCAGACCTAACAGCAACTATAAAGCGAGCATAGCCGTTTCGCAGCAACGGAGGCAACATGGCTGCTGAGCTCACGGGGTATCACCGGGCCAACGAGGATATCGAGGGCGCTGGGATTTTTGCCTTAAGCGCAACCCTAGAAAACTGCGGCTTTATTTATCCAGCGACATGAGCGAGGCGTTTCCGCCAGCCGCCGTTGTATCGACGGAGAGCGTCTTTTCGGTCGCGAAACGGTGCAGGTAGCGCGGCCCCCCCGCCTTGGGGCCGGTTCCCGAGAGGCCCTGTCCGCCGAACGGCTGGACACCGACCACCGCGCCGATGGTGTTGCGGTTGACGTAGGCATTGCCCACGGCAAGGCGGCGGTGGATATGTTCGACGGTCGCATCGATGCGGCTGTGAATGCCCAGCGTCAGGCCATAGCCGGTCGCGTTGATGGCGTCCAACACCTCCTCCAGACGATCGCCGGCATAGCGGACGACGTGCAGGACCGGACCGAAGACCTCGCGCTGCAGGCGGTCGAGCCCGTCGATCTCGAAGGCCACCGGGGCGACGAACGTTCCGTGCTCACATTCTTCAGTGAGCGGCGTGCGGTGGACCAGGCGCGCCTCGCTCTCCATCCGCTTGATGTGCCCTTCCAGCATCGATTTGGCCTCGCCGTCGATGACCGGGCCGACGTCGGTCGCCAGCCAGGCCGGGTCGCCGACGCGAAGCTCCTCCATGGCACCGGAGAGCATAGCCAGCATCTTGTCGGCCACGTCGGCCTGAACGAACAGCACGCGGCAGGCCGAACAGCGCTGTCCGGCGCTCTGAAACGAGGAAACCAGGACGTCGCGCACAACTTGCTCGGGCAGGGCCGTCGAGTCGACCAGCATGGCGTTCTGCCCGCCGGTCTCGGCGATCAGCGGGACGATCGCCCCGTCCCGCGCGGCCAGCGCGCGGTTGATCACCTTCGCCGTGTCGGTGGAGCCGGTAAAGGCGACACCGGCGATGCGCCGGTCGCCGACCAGGGCCGGACCCAGTTTCTCGCCGCTGCCGGGCAGCAGGTGCAGCACGTCCGGCGGAATGCCGGCCTCGTGCATGAGCCGCACCGCCTCGCTGGCGATCAGCCCCGTCTGCTCGGCCGGTTTGGCGATCACCGCGTTGCCGGCGGCCAGCGCCGCGGCGATCTGCCCGGTGAAGATGGCCAGCGGGAAGTTCCATGGGCTGATGCACAAGAAGACGCCGCGGCCATGCAGCGCGATCTCGTTGCGCTCGCCGGTGGGACCCGGAAGGCTCTCGGGGCCGGCGAAGTCGCGGCGCGCGCGCAGCGCATAGTAGCGGCAGAAGTCGACCGCCTCGCGGACCTCGGCGATGGCGTCGCCCGCCGTCTTGCCGGCCTCGCGCACACAAAGCGCCATGAGGTCGCTGGTGCGCGCCTCCATGAGGTCGGCCAAACGCTCCAGGCAGGCGGCCCGCTCGTCGGCCGGCGTCGCATCCCAACCCCAGGCCGCCTTCGCGGCGCGCGTGAGCGCATCGCCAGCCAGGGCCGCATCGGCCCAGACGACCTCGCCGACCTGCCGGCGATGGTCGGCCGGATCGAGGACCGGCCGGGCCGTACCGCCACCCTCGCGCCCGCCAACAATGGGGCCGCCGCGCCAGGCCTTGCCGGCCGACGTCTCCATGGCCTCGCCCAGGGGCACGACAACGCTCACCTCGGTCAGGTCCAGTCCTTTCGAGTTGCGGCGCGCCTCGCCGAACAGCCTTGCCGGCAAGGGGATGCGCGGGTGCGCGACCTCCTCCAACGCCCGCGCCTTGGCCACGGGATCGGCGACGATCTCCGCAACCGGCAGCTTCTCGTCCTGGATACGGTTGACGAAGGAGGAATTGGCGCCGTTCTCCAGCAGCCGGCGGACCAGATAGGCCAGTAATTCCTCGTGGCCTCCCACCGGGGCGTAGATGCGGCAAGGGACCGCCAGCTTGTCCCGGCCGACGACCTGCCGATAGAGCACCTCGCCCATGCCGTGCAGGCGCTGAAACTCGAAATCGCGGCTCTCGCCCGCCAGCTCCAGGACCGTGGCCAGGGAATGGGCGTTGTGGGTGGCAAACTGGGGATAGAAGGCCCGCGGCGCGGCCATCAGCTTGCGGGCCGCGGCCAGGTAGGAGACGTCGGTGGAAACCTTGCGGGTGAAGACGGGGTAGCCGTCGAAGCCCAACTCCTGGGCGTGCTTGATCTCGCTGTCCCAATAGGCGCCCTTGACCAGCCTCACCATGAGCCGGCGCCCATGGCCTTCGGCCATATCGGCTAGATAGTCGACGACCGGGCCCGAGCGCTTCAGATAGGTCTGCACCACGAAGCCGAGGCCGTCCCACCCCTTGAGGCCCGGCATGCCCGAGACCGCTTCGATGACGTCGAGGGAGAGGTCGAGCCGGTCGGCCTCCTCGGCATCCACGGTAAGGCCGATGTCCTGGTCGCGCGCCGCGCCCGCCAACGCCTCCAGGCGCGGCAGCAACTCTCCCAGCACCCGGTCGCGCTGAGCGAACTCGTAGCGCGGATGCAGGGCCGAGAGCTTGACCGATATGCCCGGAGAGTCGATCGGCCCACGGCCCGCCGCCGCCTTGCCAATCGCCTTGATGGCACCCTGGTAGGAGGCGAAGTAGCGCTCGGCATCGGCCATGGTGCGCGCCGCCTCGCCCAGCATGTCGTACGAATAGCGGTAGCCCTTGGCCTCATCGGAGCGCGCGCGCTCCAGCGCCTCGCCGATGGTCCGGCCCATGACGAACTGGCGCCCCAGGATGCGCATGGCCTGGGTAACGGCGGTGCGGATCACCGGCTCGCCCGACTTGCGCACCAGGTTTTTCAACATCTGACCCAGGTCGCGCTCGGCCCGCTCGTCGACGGAGATGACCCGGCCGGTCAGCATCAAGGCCCAGGTCGAGGCATTGACGAAGAGCGAGTCGCTGCGGCCCAGATGGGCCTCCCAATCGGCCTCGGCGATCTTGTCGGCGATCAGCTTGTCGACGGTCTCGGCATCCGGCACCCGCAACAGCGCCTCGGCCAGACACATGAGCACCACGCCCTCGCGGCTGGACAGCTCGAACTCGTGCAGGAAGGCGTCGAGCCCGCCCTGCCCCAGGCGCTCGCGGCGCACCTCCTCGACCAGGCTCGTGGCGCGGGCGGCGATCCGATCGCGCGCATCGGGGGGCATGCAGGCCTCCTCGATTAGGCGGCCGACGACCGCGGCCTCGTCGGCGTGGCGCGGATCGCGGACGGCTTGGCGCAAGGGGCCCACCCGGGCCAGATCGGGAGAGACGAGCATCGCGAGAACCCTCTTTGTCGATATGGCGGAGCCTTCCGAAAGGCACGTCCCATGCTACGCCATTTCGCGCGGAATGTTCTTCCCAAATGTGCGGGCGCTTCGGTTTTCACAGCAAGCCAACCGGCCCCGCCGCGGCAGGATCTGCCGCCGGCGCTGATGAGTCGTGTTTTCCGTCAAGCAATAAAGTTCACATTTTGTTCTTGAAACGCATTAAACGAAAAACCAACTGACCGAGTCCACTCCTGTTTGTTCTGGTTAGAAGGATCGTTTACAATGGTGGCCTTGAAGAAGATCTCCGGCAAAGTGGGGCGCGGCGCGCCCAACAACTCGTCCGATGTGAAGACCGTGCAGACGCTGTTGAACAAGTTCTCGAGCAAGGCGGGCTTCTCAAAGCTCAAGGAGGACGGCCTCTTCGGCCCCAAGACCGAAGCGGCCCTCCAAGCCTTCCAACGCAAGGTGATGAACGCCTCTTCCCCGAAAAAGGTGATCGAGCCCGGCGGCGATGTGCTCAAAAATCTGAACACGCGTGTCCGGGACACGAAGAACCTGAGCGGCAGCAAGTGGTTCGACAACAACCAAAACAAATATCGGACGAGCAAAAGCTTGAGCGACCTTGAACCCGGCTTTCAGCGCAAGGTGAGATCTTTCATCTCCGCTATGAGATACGCCGGCGCCACCGTGAAGATAAATGCGACCGAACGCCCAAAGAAGCGGGCGGAGGTCATGAACCGCACCTGGCTGGTCATGAAGGGGCGGGCTGATCCGACCTGCGTGACGCCCATTCCCGGTGTCGCTATCGAGTGGGACCACGGCGATAAGGATCGCTCCAAAGCGGCAGCTCTAGAGCTTGCCAAAAGATTTGGTATTCAGGATCGAAGTCAAGCGCCGTCTCCGAACTCCCGCCACGTCACCGGCCATGCGGTTGATATGATAATCACATGGTCCGGCGACCTTCCGATCATCGACGGAAAGGGAAAGGTTGTCATCATCAAGAGCGGACCGCGAAAGGGCGCCAATACCGATCTTCACAAGGTGGGAGCCTCCTATGGAGTCAAGAAGCTCGCGAACGATGAACCACACTGGTCGAGCGATGGGAAATAGCTCCATGCGTTGGATACTGGCGTTAATCCTTCTCGCTCCGCTTTTAGGTCCAACCCCCACCCACGCCGGAGTGGAGGACCCACCGCCCGACATGGCTTGGCCACGGATCGGTATCGTCTTGAGACCGATCGAGAGTGGTGGCAATTACCTCTTCCTTCCAGCACATCCCGGAGAACTCCCGGAAACGGTGCAGGTGGCGCTCCTAAACCTGGTCCAACGAGGCGCCGACCGCATCATCACCGCCCGTCCCTGCTGTCCGGAGCGCGTAGTGGAAGACAGTTTCTATTTTCCCGACAGGCCATTCGATCATGTCTGGCGTGTGCGCCTACGTCTGGCGCTTCAGGAGGCCATCGCCTGGGGGGAAATCGGTGTCGTCGCCATCGGCAAGACCTTCACCAAGGGTGCGAGCGGCTATATCGAAATCGACCTGCAAGGCGACGGCCGGCCCGAGACCCTTCACGCCTGCTTCGGCTCGGAAGGTCTCAACATTCTGATCGGCGACCCGAACGGTGGCTACTACGACCAGCTCTGGCACTTCTATCACTATTACAACATCGACATCGAGTCGACCTGCCACTTCGATGAGTAGTCCCGCCGCGCTGGCCATGATCGCGCCTCTTCTGGCAAGCCTCCTCGCCCCAGCGCCAGCCCTGGCCGGAGCCGAGGACCCACCGCCCGAGGTCGCCTGGCCGCAGGTCGGCGTCGTGGGGGTGCATCGGCTTCATTACGATCACCTCTATCTGCCCAAACGCCCAGGTGTGCTGCCCGAAACTCTGCAGGTCGTGATCCTGGACGACCATGATCCGCGCCGAAACCGCATCGCCCGATTTCGGCCATGCTGTGCCCGGCGGGTCGTGAATGAGGATCTTTATTTCTCCGGTGTCGAGGGACGGCTCACGCACGTCTGGCGCGTACGGCTGGAGAGCGACGGCGACGACATGCTCACCGAATGGGATAACGGTATCGCCGTGCTCGGCAAGGAGTTCGTGCGGCGTGATGACGGCCTCATCGTCGTGGATCTCCAAGGCGACGGCCGCCCGGAGATCGTTAGAGGCTGTGTCAGCCGGGAAGGCGTCTACATCTATCTCAGCGAGTCGAGCGATCCGGCTCCTGAGGACCCTGAGCCGCTTTGGGACTTCTACTGGTATCTCGGATACGACACGGAGCCCACCTGCCCATGGCTTCAGTGAAATCCATCCCCACGTAACAGGTCCTCGATGCATAATCATTCCTACTTGCTTCCCCTTCTCCTAATCCTCCTCACCTCGGCGCCCACTTATGCCGACACCGAGGCGGAGGCGCGGGCCATCCTCGACTGGCCGGAGGTGGGCTTGGTGCGGACCGATGGGACGAATCGCAACGTCTACGTCTACTTTCCCCATAAGCCCCGCGATCTGCCCGAGTGGCTGGAGTTCGCCATGGTCGACTTCGAGGCGCCGGGGCGGGTCTTTCGCGCCCGGCACTGCTGCCTTATGGAGGCGCCGCACGACATCATTTACTTTTATGGAAACTCCCACGAGCTTTGGCGTCTGCAGCTCATCTGGCCGGGGCCGCCACCGGAGGATATCGGCTGGCTCGGCTTCACCCTGCCGGGGCGCCGCCCGATCCGTCTGCGCGACGGTTGGGTCGGCATCGACCTCGACCGGGATGGCGATCTGGAGATCTTCTTCATCTGTCAGGCCTTCGAGGGCATGGACGCCTTTCTCGGCGACCCCCGGCGCAAACGCGAGCAACAGCTTTGGCACGCCGGCTACGACCAGGGTGTCGAGTTCGAATCCTCCGGTTGCGAGGAATGGCGCAGTTGGTAGGAGAAGCACGCCAGGATCGGCTATGACACGGTACCTTCTTACGACGCTTTTTCTCGCTCTCCTCGGCTCGGCGCCAGCGCGCGCCGGCGCGGGGGATCCGCCGCCCGATATGGCTTGGCCGCGGATCGGTATCGTCCTAGGACCGATCGAGGATGGTGGCAATTACCTCTTTCTTCCAGCACATCCCGGGGAACTCCCCGAAACGGTGCAGGTGGCGCTCCTAAACCTGGTCCAACGAGGCGCCGATCGCATCATCACCGCCCATCCCTGCTGTCCCGAGCGTGTGGTGGAAGACAGTTTCTATTTTCCCGACAGGCCATTCGATCATGTCTGGCGAGTGCGCCTACGTCTGGCGCTTCAGGAGGCCATCGCCTGGGAGGAAATCGGTGTCGTCGCCATCGGCAAGACCTTCACCAAGGGTGCGAGCGGCTATATCGAAATCGACTTGCAAGGCGACGGCCGGCCCGAGACCCTTCACGTCTGCTTCGGTTCGGAGGGTCTCAACATCCTGATCGGCGACCCGAACGGTGGCTATTACGACCAGCTTTGGCACTTCTACCACTATTACAACATCGACATCGAATCGACTTGTCACTTTGATGAGTAATCCCGCCGCGCTGGCCACGATCGCGCTTCTTCTGGCAAGCCTCCTCGTCCCGGCGGTGGCTTCGGGCGGCGCGGAGGAGCCATCGCCCGAGGTCGCCTGGCCGCAGGTGGGTCTTATCCTGCCCGACCAGGAAGAGGCCATCATTTACGCCTATTTCGCGTCGCGTCCGGAGAGCCTTGGTGATCGCCTTTCGGTCGCCTTGCTGGACATCAACGGTCGGGGCCGCATTGTCTCGGCGCGACACTGCTGCCTCATGAAACGCTCGGTGAGCCATGTCTCGTTCCATGGTCTGCCCGGCTTGCCTTATGACCTTTGGCGCCTGCAGCTCATCTGGCCGGGCCCGCCGCCGCGCGAGGTTATAGGCGGGCCAGGCTTCGTCCTGCCGGGGCGCGAGCCAATGACGCTGTCCGACAGCCGCATCGGCATCGACCTGGAGCGCGACGGCAAGGTGGAGCGCTTCATGCTGTGCCACCACCAACCGAGCACGGACGTCGTCATGCTGGGCGAGTGGTGGCGCCGGCTGTGGCACGCTTTCGTGCCGACCTCGACCGCGGTGTTGGTGTCCGACTGTCCATCCCGGCCCACCCATTTGAGACAGATCGATAAGAGCGGTCGGGTTTGGCCGGTCGGGAGCGCCAAAGAATGGTCGGATCGGTCCAACCCGGAATAAGGAGACACCATGCCTAGACTCTCGACGGCGCGGCGATGCTTGTTCGCCCTCATTCTTTTCGCTTTCGTTGGACTCGTCGCAAGCCCGTCAGTACCGCCAACACACGCGAGCGAAGGCGGACCCTTGGAGATCGATCCGCCTTGGCCGGAGGTCGGGCTGGTTCGTGTCGATGCGGAACGAGGCAACGTCTATGCCTACTTTGCCACGCGCCCCGAGAGCCTGCCCAAACGCCTTCAAATCGCCATGACGGGCCTCGCCCACGCCGGGCGGATCTTCGAGGTCGAGCATTGCTGCCTGATGCCCTGGAGCAAGGCGGAGGCGCGGTTTCACGACACGGATGAGTATTACGATTACACCTACGAAACCTGGCGCTTGCAGCTGGTCTGGCCGGGCCCGCCACCGGAGGATATCGGCTGGCTAGGCGTCGTCCTGCCCGGCCGCGAGCCGGCGGAGCTGGCCAAAGGTTGGGTCGGCATAGACCTCGACCGTGATGGCGTGACCGAGGTGCTTTTCCTCTGCCATACGCCGAGTGAGAGCAATCTGGACCTGTTCCTCGGTCAGCCCGGCGCCGGAAAGCAAGCCTGGCACGGCAGCGTCGACCTCTACCAGAACCTTGGCTTCTGGAATTGCGGCAAGTGGAAGTTCTAGGCTGCCCCCTCACCCCTCAAGCGCCAGGTCGGCCAGGGCCTGGCCGGTGAGGCGGTAGGGCAGCCAGCCGGCCACCTGTTCGATGCCCAGGCGGTGGTAGAAATCGCGCGCCGGGTTCCAGTGCAGAACCGATAGGTCCAGGCGCCGCCAGTCTCGCTCGACGGCGATGGCGGCAAGGCGGGCGATCATCTTGCGGCCGACGCCCAGGCCGCGCGCCCGCGGGGCGATGTAGAGGTCCTCCAGATAAAGCCCCGGCCGCCCCTCGAAGGTCGAGTAGTTGGGGAAGAACAGAGCAAATCCCACCGCCTCGCCCACCGCCTCGCCCGCCACCTCGGCCAGCAGACATTCGAAGAAGGGCCGTTCGCCAAAGCCGTCGCGCAGGATGTCTTCGGGGCCCGCCTTCGCCTCGTCCAGCAGCTTCTCG
>Ga0255057_10000624_pt1 | contig 19998 bp, 17 predicted proteins | sample Cases_109_6_MG_FD_189022 | JGI IMG/M metagenome (GOLD analysis project Ga0255057, IMG submission 189022) | Seawater microbial communities from Amundsen Gulf, Northwest Territories, Canada - Cases_109_6 | ecosystem: Environmental > Aquatic > Marine > Gulf | place: Canada: Northwest Territories... | reverse complement strand
CGGTTTACCGCAAACCCCTATAGGCCAGGGAGAAGGCACCCACGGGGCGCCTCCTCAGAATCAACTTTCACCTTGGCCTATGCGTGTTCGTGTTCGTGCTCGTGGTCATGGTCCGCGCCATCCTGCTTGGCCAACTGGGCCCGAACATCCTCCATATCAATGCCCTTTACCTGACCAATCAGATCGAGGAAGGCAGGCTCTGGGAGCGCCCCGGGCTGGGAGTACAGAACGATTTGGTCTCGGAACACCATGAGTGTTGGAATCGAGCGGATACCGAATTGCATCGCGAGTTCCTGCTGATCTTCGGTGTCGACCTTGCCGAACACGATGTCGTCGTTGTCTTCGGATGCGGACTCGAATGTTGGGGCGAACATGCGACACGGCCCGCACCATTCGGCCCAGAAGTCGACGATGACAGTGTCATTGTCCCGGATTGTTTGGTCGAACGTGTCTTTCGTCAGAGTGACGGTGGCCATCTGTAAACCTTTCCTGGTGAGACGATCTAAGTGTTAAACCACCAGTAGAGCGGTGGATATTCCTGAGTCGTAGACGCTAGCTGTAGCTTGAGAGTTTCCACAACAGTAACGTTGAACTTGCTGATGAGGCAGAGACTTGTCAACGGCGCAGGCTGGTTGGTCTGTCTGGAGTGTGGAAGCCGGTTCCAGCCCACCCGGAAGTCACAGAAATGGTGCTCAACCGCGTGCCAGACCGCCTCGATGAGGTGGCAGCGCGACCAGGTGCAGTACTCGATGCTCGGTCGGGCCCGCTGTTTCTTGAGATAGACGTCCTTTACTCGGTCGGTGCGGACGATGGTTTTCGCGTCATACGCCAGCCGAAGTGTCCGCAGAGGTAGGCGAGGCCACCGAAGAGGATCGCCGAGAACATCCACGGTGTGAATTCGGTGACGCCATCAGCGAGTTGGGTCGTTGAATAGACAACGACCGCCACGAAATAGACAGACAACACAACGAGGACCCATCCGAGTAATCGTCTCAAAGGAGTGGGCATATGAGCAACCGGCGTGTTTCGGTGAGGAAAAGGCGCACCCACAGAACGCTAAGCCTCATCATCCAACTCTTCGATTCGTTGGGCGAGATAGTGTCTATCGGCACCCGACGAGGCGAGATGAGCGGCGCGTTCGTAGGCGGCCCTGGCCGCTTCTGGCTGTCCAAGCCGACGCAAGGTTGTGCCACGTGCGGCGTGCAACAGGTGATAGTTGTCGAGGTCAGGAGCTACTGCGTCGAGTGCCGCGAGCCCAGATTCCGGGCCCTCCACCTCAGCGACGGCGATGGCCCGATTGAGTGCGACTACCGGAGTGGGCATGACCTCGAACAGATGATCGTAGAGAACGAGAATCTGAGGCCAGTCGGTGGCTTCAAACGAGTCCGCATCGCAGTGTACGGCCTGGATCGCGGCCTGAAGTTGGTAGGCCCCTGGCTTATTGCGGCGAAGACAGGCGCGCACGATTGCATGTCCCTCATCGATCATGCTGCGCTCCCACTTGGCTCGGTCCTGATCACCCAAAAGCACAAGAGCACCTTCGTTTGTGCGAGCCGGCGCCCGCGACTCGCTGAGAAGGATTAGAGCGAGCAGCCCTGCCGCTTCGGGCTCGTCCGGCATCAACTCGACCAGAGCTCGAGCTAGTCGAATTGCTTCGCTCCGCAACGCAGCGCGTTCAGAATCGTCGACGCCGGTGTTGTAGATGAGATAGACCACAGAGAGGACCGAGCGAAGCCGTTCAGGGAGGTCGGCATCTGCTGGTACCCGATAGGGGATCTTGGCCGCCTTGATCTTGTATTTGGCTCGGACAAGGCGCTTTGCCATCGCCGACTCACTCACCAGAAACGAGCGGGCGACCTCATCCACGGTCAGACCGCCCAGGAGTCGGAGTGTCAAGGCCACTTGGTGATCCGTTCGCAAAGCCGGATGACAGCAGGTGAAGATCAGTCGTAGTCGGTCGTCGTTCACGGGTCCCTCGTCCTCCCAGTGTTCATCGGGGTGGTGCGGGGTGGCCTCAAGGGCGACCAGCTGTTCGTGGAGCTCCACTCCCCGAGTCGAGCGACGAATGTGATCGATCCCCCGGTTTCGTGCTGTGGTGATGATCCATCCAGCCGGATTGGGTGGAATTCCATCGTTCCGCCACCGGTCGTTTGCCACCACGAATGCTTCCTGGACAGCGTCTTCGGCAATGGTGATATCGCCAAAAACACGAACCAGGGTCGCAACAGCTTGGCCGTAAACCTCCCGGTACACACGTTCAACATCTGTCGCATCCCGGCGGGTGTCGACGATGCGGGTCACGGCTTCAGGAGCCTGGACAGTGCGTCGGTCACGACCAAGTCACCATCGTTGGAACGAGCGAGAGTTGCGGCGTCGGGGTCATCGAGTCCGCCGGTGAACACGAACGTGCCGCTCGCCTTTATCTCTGGCCCGAGGGCATAGACACGCTCCATGAATGCCTGCATATCCTCAGGAAACATTGATGCATGGGGATCGCCCCCAACGGCATATGCAGACAACAGGTACTGACTCATGGTTACTCCTCAGAATGGCGCGGGCACCTCCTGCGCTCACCCTTGTTACGAATGAGATCGCGTCACAAGGACACCCAAAAAAAGAATAGCAATGAACGACTTTTGGCCCACGTACGTCCGCGGCGCGGTCGACGGCACCTGCTCCGAAAGAATATGAAAGCTGGGCACAAGTGACTGATGTATTGCGACATGTCGCCTTCCTTCGAGCCATCGACACCACAGGTCGGCGGGCGATGAATGAGGACCTCTGCGAGGTCTTCACCAGGATGGGAGCGTCATACGCTGAAGGTTTCATCGCCAGCGGCAACGTAATCTTCGACATGGGCCGGCCTTTCAGCCAAGGCTTTGTCGATGAGCTTGAACACGCATTCCCGCGACACTTTCGGCTTCGAGATACCGACCATCATTCGCACCGCGGATGACGTCAGGTCAGTTTCACTGTTCCGCCCATTCCCCGATGAAGTCATAGACGGATCGCCGGCAGGCTCTATGTCGGATTCCTCAAATCGACACCCGAACCTGAATCAATCAAGAAGGTGTTGGCTGACAGCACCGCCAGCGACCGTCTAGCCATCCATCGAAACGAGCTCTACTGGCTCTCAGCAAGTGGCGAAACCGAATCCGATATCAGCATCCCCGGCATCGAGCGCACAGTGGGGACCATGACGGTGCGGGTAGTGAATACGGTGAATCGGATCGTTGAGGCGCTTCCTGACCACCTAGTGGCACGTCTCCTCTCAAGCGCCCATAATCCACGTTATGTCAAGTTGATGGATGAGACGACCACTGATGAGTGGCGCAACTCTCTCCCCCTCACGCTGGTGTGAGGATAGTGACGGGTATCACCCGATCCTGCTTGCCCAAACCGATGGTGAATGATTCAGCGACTTTATCTCGGACCCAAATTCGCCCGAATTTGTGACCGGGCACGGTTACGACGCTACAGTTTCAATCGTGGACCAAATCAGGCGCTCCGACCTTCTCCTTCTCATGTAGGCGAACGCGCTCATAACCGTGTTCGCCAGCCCCCGAATGGAAGGGGGCTTTTTCTATGCCCGCACCAACCAATCACACAGGAACCCTCCATGCCACCACCAAATGCCAAACCCCAAAAGATGCCATTCGAGAAATATGGCTCTCAGGTGCCGATTGTCCTCGAAGACCGCACGTGGCCCAACGTCATCCTCGAGAAGGCACCGCTGTGGTGCTCCGTCGACCTACGCGACGGCAACCAGGCCCTCATCGATCCCATGGACCCACCACGCAAACTCAGGATGTTCGAGGAGTTGGTGAAGATGGGGTTCAAGGAGATCGAAGTTGGTTTTCCTTCGGCCAGCCAGCCCGACTACGACTTCGTTCGTCAATTGATCGAAGATGACCTGATCCCCGACGACGTGACCATTCAGGTACTCGTCCAGTGTCGTGACGAGCTCATCGAACGTACCTACGACTGTATCCAGGGTGCGGACCGGGCAATTGTCCACTTCTACAACTCGACCAACCCGTTACAACGAGAGGTGGTCTTCGGGCTCGACAAAGACGGCATCAAAGAGATTCCGGTAAATGCCGCAAAGCTGTGTCGAAAGCTCGAAGAGTCCACTGGCGACACGGTTATCAGATACGAGTACTCACCTGAGAGTTTCACTCTCACCGAGCCTGAGTACGCGGTCGAGGTCTGTGAGGCGGTCATGGAAATCATGGATCCAACCCCGGAGGATCCGATCATCTTCAATCTGCCGGCCACCGTCGAGTGCTACTCCCCCAACGTCTACGGAGACGTCATCGAGTGGTTTGGCCGGAACGTAAACAACCGCGATTCGATCGTGCTGAGTCTCCATCCTCACAACGATCGCGGAACCGCGGTGGCTGCTGCCGAATTCGGGATGATGGCAGGAGCCGACCGTGTGGAAGGGACCCTCTTCGGCAATGGTGAACGCACCGGCAACGTCGACATCATCAATCTGGCGATGAACCTGTTTGCGAATGGCGTAGACCCTGAGCTCGATATCACGGACATCGACTCGCTCCGTCGCGTTGCCGAATATTGCAATCGCTTACCCGTCCATCCCAGGCACCCCTATGTTGGAGATCTGGTGTACACCTCTTTCTCAGGATCACATCAGGATGCGATCAACAAGGGACTCATCGCTTTGCCTGATGATTACGACAGATGGGGTGTCCCCTATTTGCCCATCGATCCAAAACATGTCGGTCGTAGCTACGAGGCCGTCATCCGGGTGAATTCACAGTCGGGCAAAGGCGGTGTCGCATACGTGATGAAGGAAGAGCATGGGTTCGACCTTCCCCGGAGGTTCCAGATCGAATTCTCCAAGACGATCCAGCACATCACCGAAGATTCTGGAACCGAGATCACTCCGGCGGCAATGTGGAGTGCCTTCCGGGACGCCTATCTCCCTGAGACCTCGCAATTCAGACTTCTAAGACACGATTTGCACACGTCGACCAATGCCGGCAAGGGGCACACCGTTGTGACCGCCGAGCTCGAGGTGGCTGGTGAGGAGGTAACAGCTGTCGGCGAAGGCGACGGACCGGTCGAGGCGTTTGTCGAGGCGATCCGCGGATATTGGGGCGAGACTTTCGATGTCGTCGACTACACCGAACATGCGATAGGCCGAGGCGCGGACGCGAAGGCGGTCGCCTACGTCGAGAGTGTCAACGAGAGAGGCGAGCTGAGGTGGGGAATCGGCGTTGACTCCAACATCACCACGGCATCGCTACTCGCGGTGCTTTCAGCGTTCGAACGTCAACATATCTCATGACGCTCAATTCCAGGGTTCGATGACCGCGATGCCAGGCGTGGGTTCGCTGTCGAACTTTTCGAGCGCAGCCGCACCCAGTTCGAGACTGAGGCGACGAGTCACCAGTCGGCTCGGATCGAGTTGACTGTTGTCAATCATGGCGAATAAGTGGGAGAACAGAGATGCTTGAGCACCGTGACTTCCGAGTAGGTCCAATTCCCAGGCGATGACTCGGTCCATGGGAATTTGGGTGGGTGTTTCGGTCCCGGTGAGCAACCCCACCTGGACATGGCGGCCTCGTCTTCGGAGTGCACCAATGCTGTTGAGCACCACGCCGGCACTCCCCACAGCGTCAATCGAGACATGAGCTCCTCCCCCGGTTGCCGTCTGCACCTCGGCTGATACGTCGCCCGATCCATCGACTGTGACTTCTGCCCCCAGACTTTGCGCCAGCTCCAATGCGCCTGGGTTGATATCAATCGCGACGACTCGAGCACCTTGCCAGACGCCGATCATCACAGCTGAGAGCCCAACCCCACCGCAACCGTGCACCGCCAACCACTCCCCTCGTTTTACATTTGCCCGATCAACGACGGCTCGGTAAGCAGTTGTGAAGCGACAGCCAAGGGATACCGCGGTCACGAAATCGATCGAAGACGGCAGAGTCACCAGGTTGTGGTTCGCATATGGGATCTTGACGTACTCGGCAAATGACCCCCATTGAGTGAATCCTGGCTGCTCTTGGTTCGGACAGACCTGCGGGTCCCCCTGCAAACACATCTCGCAGACACCACAGCCGGCGACGAAGGGAACCACCACCCGATCGCCAGGGCTCCAGTCCGGTACTTCGTCGCCAATGTCGGAGAGTTCTCCTGCCATTTCGTGACCTGGCACATGGGGCAGGCTGGTGATGGCGGAATCATGACCTTGCCACCCGTGCCAGTCGCTCCGGCAGACCCCTGTCGCCTCAACCTTCAGGATGACCTCGCCGGGACCGGGCGAGGGCTTCGACACACTACGAATGCCTATCGGCCCGTTGAACTCTTCGTAGACGATCGCCCTCATCATCGCCTCTCAGTGTCCACCATGTCGACAACGCATCGGCGGGATGGGGTTTGGTTTGGTTGGTGGCGGTCGTAGCCTCGGCCCGTCATGTCTGATGAAGGTAAAGGAATCGAGTCACAGAACCTAGACCTTCTCGGTAGCGGTCTCCAGCTCATCCGGAGACAATTGAAACGAGCCCCAAGGGAATTCCTCGTGGGTGGGCTCGGCGCCTCGCTCTATGCCGGGATGACAGTCGTGTCCGCTCTTGTCATCGGGTGGATCACCGACTCGATTCTGCTCCCTGCCGCTCAGGCAGGCGAGGTCAACACGGCGTCACTGGCAGGGGCGGCTGCTCTCTTCATAGCTGTGTCCACCGCCCGCGCCGTCGGCATCACCTTCCGTCGTGCTGGCGCCTACTACGCCCAACACCGACTCCAATACCGCGATCGCATCGCAGTGACAGACCGATATCTGGACCTCCCACTGGAGTGGCACCGCAAACACTCGACCGGTCAACTTCTTGCCAATACCAACGAAGACGTCGAAGCCGCTTCTTTCATCGCCGCTCCTCTGCCGATGGCTTTCGGCGTAGTGATCATGCTCATCGTCACGGCCGTTCTCCTGGTGCTAGCAGATCCGTTCCTCGCCCTGATCGGTTTTGCCGTCGGCCCAGCTCTCCTGGCTGCCAACTTCATCTTCCAACGAAAAATGCGTGCTGTAGCCGCTTCCGCACAACAGCTAAGGGCGGAAGTTGCAGACATTGCCCACGAATCATTCGACGCCGCCCTCGTCGTCAAGACGCTGGGCCGGGAAGACGCCGAGGTCGGCCGATTTGGCGAACGGTCTGAAGCGCTCAGAGATCGGATGGTCGAAGTGGGCCGTCTTCGGGCCGTCTTCGACCCGCTCATCGAAGCGCTCCCCAGCATTGGGATTCTTGCGGTTCTGGCGGTTGGAGCGTGGCGGGTTCAACTAGGTATTCTCACGCCCGGAACGCTGATCACTTTCGCATATTTGTTCCGCCTGGTTGCCCTGCCGATGCGGGTCTTTGGCTGGATGCTTGGTGAGCTTCCCCGTGGGGTAGTCGGCCTCAAGCGCGTCGAGACTGTTCTCGCGGGTGGGGATCAGGTCGCATACGGCGCCCACGATCCCATTGGCCAAGGTGGGGCCGCCGCAAGTGCTGACGCAGCGGCATATCTGTACTCCGATACAGAACACGAGGATCTGCTCGGCGCAACGTCTGAAGTCGACCCGGCAAATAACGGCGATCGCCGGGGCATCGAGTCGGTGTCGCTCAACGTCCCGGCTGGTTCCACGGTGGCACTGGTCGGACCGACAGGTTCTGGAAAGTCGACAATTGCGCATCTTCTGGTACGTCTCTTTGACCCCGACCGGGGCGAGGTCTGCTTGGACGGCCACACCCTTTTGGATCTGGATCGAGATGCCCTCGCCGATGCCGTCAGCATCGTGTTCCAGGAAACTTTCCTCTTCAACGAATCCGTCTATAACAACATCACCCTCGGCGAACAGTTCTCCGACGATCAAGTCGTAAACGCATCCCGGCTGGCTCGGGCACACACTTTCGTCGAGGAGCTCGATCATGGCTACGCCACCTTGGTCGGTGAGCGCGGAGCAACCCTCTCGGGTGGCCAACGTCAAAGGATCGCTCTGGCTCGCGCCCTTGTTCGGCAGCCACGGCTGTTAATACTCGACGACGCGACATCTGCTGTAGACCCGGCCGTGGAGGGCGAAATATTGGAAGGCCTCGCCGATCTCGACACCAGTGTTGTGATAGTCGCCTATCGGCGGTCATCGATCGTCATGGCGGACGAGGTCATCTACATCGAAGACGGCAGGGTCATCGACCGTGGAACTCATAAGGCGCTTTATGCCTCTCTGGCGGAGTATCGAGAACTGATAGACGCCTACGACCGGCTCGAGGAGCCGGCATGACAACCACGAAACCCTCAGTCAAGTCTGCCGCAGATGTGTCCGTCGAAGGGGCGATGGTGACCATTAGACGTGGCTTGAGTCTCTCCCCCGAACTGAGACGGGGCCTGCTGGGCACCACCGCAATCGCCGTGGTTGCAACGGCCGGACGTGTGGTAGTCCCCATAGCCATCCAACGAATCATCGATGGCGGCTTAGAGGACGGTGGTGTCGATCTGGCCTTCGTCACCCAGATGACCCTGATCGCCCTGGGAGCTGTCTTGATCACGGCAGGGGCCACAGGCTGGATGCATCTACGGCTGGCGAGGGTCTCCGAGACTGCTCTCTCTGGTCTCCGCATAAGGGCGTTTCGCCACATCCATGATTTGTCGATGCTGCACCAAGCCTCCGAACAACGAGGCGTCCTTGTGGCGCGGGTGACGTCTGACGTCGATCAGATCAGCCGCTTCATGCAATGGGCAGGTCTGATGCTCATCGTCAACGGGCTGCAAGCCATCCTGGCGCTTGCAGTGATGCTCTTCATGTCGCTCCCGCTCGGATTGGTCGTGCTCGCCCTTTCGCCGTTCATAGTGGTGATGATCCGGGCCTTTCAAACCCGACTCCAGATCGCTTACCTCATTGTCCGAGAGCGTGTTGCCCACATGCTCGCGCTACTGGCAGAAACGGTCGTGGGGGCACCAGTAATTCGGGCATATGGCATCGAAGAACGAACAAGAGAGAGACTCGACGATGCAATCGAGAGCCATCGAGTCGCCTCCGTCGAGGCTGGGCGGATCTCTGCGATCTTCTCAGGGGCCGGTGAGGTGTCTTCATCGATAATCGTGGCCGCTGTGCTTGTGGTGGGAACGCTTCTCGCCGCCGCAGGGTCAGCGACCATCGGGACGGTTGTCGCATTTCTCTTCCTCGTCCAACTCTTCGTCCAACCTGTTCAAGTAATGGGTGAGGCTGTCAATGAAGCTCAGACTGCGGTGGCGGGATGGCGTAGGGTTCTCGACGTCCTCGATATCGCCCCCGATGTGGCTGACCCGGGTGACGACGGGGTATCTCTCCCCCATGAACCTCTCGGGGTCAGGTTCGACAATGTCACATTCCGTTATCCCCGACCGCATGACTCTGAAAGAGAAGATCAGCCGGCAGCACTCCGTGACGCAACCATTGAAATCCCAGCGCGCCAGCGCGTTGCCGTTGTCGGGGAAACTGGATCCGGTAAGACGACCTTCGCGAAGCTGCTCACTCGTCTCATGGATCCCTCGGAGGGAACGGTTTATGTCGGGGGTGTGGATGTGAAGACCATCCGGTTCGCCTCCCTCAGAGATCGTGTCGTGATGGTTCCCCAAGAAGGGGTCCTCTTCAGAGGTTCGATTGCCGACAACGTGCGCATGGGCAACCCGGTTGCCTCCGAGGCTGAACTGCATGCGACCTTCGATCGACTCGGACTCAGCGACTGGCTATCTGAATTGGCAGCCGGCCTGAGAACACCAGTCGGGGAACGAGGCGGGGCATTATCTGTGGGCGAGCGTCAACTCGTAACACTGGTACGAGCCGCGATAGCGGAGCCCGACCTGCTCCTCCTCGACGAAGCGACGTCAGCAGTCGACCCGGCAACCGAGGTTCGAATCAGTCGAGCGCTCGCCGAACTGACCACTGACCGAACCGTGGTAACAGTTGCACATCGGCTTTCGACGGCAGAAGCCGCCGACAGGGTGATCGTCTTCGATGATGGGCGCATCGTCCAGGACGGGAGTCACTCTCAGCTGGTTCTCCAAGACGGCGTGTACCGCGATCTATACGCCTCTTGGCAGCGTGGAGCCACAGCTGCCAGCTAGAGAGAGGTCACGAGAAGCCGTCCCCATCGGTCGGTAGTGTTCTTCTACTCGAGGTCGGGATCGACGCAGACATCCTTGCCGACACCAGGGCTTGGGTTGAATATTCGCCCTTCGACAAACCCAGAACCTATTTCTTCAGTCGTCAGATAGCGTTCGACAGCGTCTGTCAGCGCTCTCGCCGCCACCACCACGTAGTTGGGATCGAGATGTAACTCGGCCTCTGGGCGACTGGACACATAGCCAAGCTCTATCAGCGCTGTCGGGGTTCTAGGCGTGCGAAGGATCCCGTAGGCATCATCACCACGACTGTTGAGAACCGTCATCGCTCCAGCGTCTTCCGCGCCAACCCAGGCGACATCGAAAACACTCAAACTTGACATTCCGCTCTCCCAAAGGAGACCGCCGAGCCTCTTCGAAGCATCAGAGCCATCTTGAAAGAAGACTTCGACTCCAGGCACCGGGGACGGCCCCGGCGTGGGAGCGTTGTGGTGGATTGAGACCATGAGAGTGGCTTCGAGCTGGTCAGCAAGGTTGGCCCTGACGCTGAGAGGCGTCGGATAGTCGGCGGTTCGCGTCAGGACGGCGGTGATACCGCGAACTGCCAGAAGACTCCGCATCAGCTGAGCCACCTGAAGGTTTAGCTCCTTTTCGGGCATGCCGGTAGGGGCAACAGCACCGGTGTCTATCGGCCCCCCGTGACCAGGGTCAACAACCACATCCACTGCCCCAATTGGCGATCCGTGTGACAACGTTGCGGTGTTGCCACACGGTGTGGTGACCAGGTACTCGCCGTCATTTGTCTCAACGATTGCTACCGGGACTCCGGTTTGGGTGATCAAGCCCAGAGGGTCTGATGCCAACACCGTGGTGGTGGTCACTAGCCCAGTTGTGGTTGTGGTCACTGTTGATGTGGTCGTCGAGGTCTGTGAAGACGTTGGTTCAGCAGGCAGAGCGGTGGTCGTCGTGGAAGAGGCGCCACCGCCAGATGAACAGGCCGCCAGAACCAACAGCAGCGCAAGTGGCATTGGGGGAAGCTTCAACATCGCCAACCGGACTCTGGCACGGTTAGGGACGTCCGGTGCGTATTGTCCTCAGCGTGTTCGGACCTCTCAACGGTGTGCGGGTGGCTCTAGTGGCTGCTGCCGTACTGGCTGCGCTCGCCGCCCTGTTGGTCGGGTACGTTGGGGCAGCGGTTGTTCTTCTCGCCGCAGTTGCCATCCATGGTCTGGGTTGGCTTTATCTGTATTCCCAAAGGCCTACGGACGAATCCAGCTAGGTCACCAGGCCACACCTAACCTCGTCGGGGTGACCCTTCCGAAGACGTTCCGCTCACCTTCGGTGGTAAAGGGGCTGATTGCCATCGTTGGGGCAGTTGTTGTCCTCGCCTTTCCAGACTTTCTGGGCAGACTCATCTTTGTTCTTGTTGGTCTGGCAGCATTGGCTGTCGGGGTCATCGACATCAAGACCTGGTGGAATACCCGGCGCTATTTCGACCTCCTGATCGGTCTCGTGCTTGTAGCCGTGGGCCTATCTGTCCTTTTTGGTGGCTCCACAGTTCACAGACGGCTCGACTACGTCGTGGCCGGGATCATCGCTTTCCGATCCATACTTCTAATGCTTCGAGCTCGCTGGGCCTTCAAAGCCGACGGTCACGATCCTTTCTGGGCCGTTGCCAGCGCCCTGATTGGGCTGGCCACAGCTGCCGCGCTCATATTCATCCCCGAAACCCTCCTTCATCTCGTCGTCGTCGGCATCGCCCTGTCATGGGTTCTGGGAGCCGTGATCGTGCTGCTCAATGAGCTGGGCGAAGACGAGGACGAGGACACTCCTTATGACGTCGTCGGAGTCATCCGACAGAAATCGATGCCGGCGAATCTGCGACGGCAAGTGAGCAATGCCATCTTCGACGGATGGGACTCGAGAGAAGGCACCCTGCAATTCACAGCATTGATGAGTTTTGCAACGGCAATAGCCACCTTTGGTGTCGTGGCTGACTCCACAGCGGTCGTGATCGGCGCAATGCTGATCGCACCTCTCATGAGCCCGATCATGGCCCTCAGCGCATCCATTCTGATGGGGCTGCCGAAGCGGGCTCTCCTATCTGGATGGCGTGTGGGCCTTGGCGTTGCGATCGGCGTTGGCGGATCGTTCTTCATGGCACTCATCTCACCCCAGTTCGTGCCTCTCACCTCCAACTCTCAAGTCCTCAGTCGGGTTTCTCCAACCATGCTCGATATGTTGATCGCTCTTGCTGCTGGGGCGGCAGGCGGTTACGCGATGACCCATCCCAAGGTTGGCAACTCGTTGCCTGGGGTAGCGATCGCCGTCGCCCTCGCCCCCCCACTTGCGGTGGTTGGCGTCTCCTTGGAAGGAGGCGAAGTTGCGTTTGCGCTCGGTGCGTTTCTCTTGTTTCTCACCAATCTCGTCGGCATCGTCGTGGCCTCGGGCATTACCTACATTCTGTCTGGCTACAGCCCATGGAACCGCTTGGAGCGGTCTGGCGAACAGGGCAGAAAGTCGGTGGTTCTAGTGGTGTTGGCCGTGATTCTCGTGGCATTCCCTCTTGCGATCATCGGCGACGACATCCTGGATGACGTGACTGCATCATCGGATGCCGAAGCTGCGGTCGACAGCTGGCTTGGAGACGGGACAGAGTTCTCTGTTCCACAGATCCAGATTTCTGGCTCCGACGTCGATGTGGTGATCGTCGGCCCTGGTGAGCCTCCGGACCCCAACGACCTGGCGACCGAGTTGGCCGAAGCGCTTGAACGCGATGTGGTGGTCGAGCTTCGAGTCATTCCAGAGACGACACACACCGTTGACGCCGACTTCGGTGATCCATTCCGATCCCCTTGAGTGGGTGGCTTAGATCTCGAGCTCGGCCGCCAAAGAGGAAGCGATTCCCACAGCGGCTAACTCCAATTCCTTCTGTTGAGCATGGGGACTGCTCCCCGTCGGCTCAGTGAGATCGACATAGATCTTGAGTTTCGGCTCGGTACCACTTGGTCTCACCAATATCCGCCCAGTTGTGCCAAGCGAAAGCTGGACGAGAGGTTGCTCGCCCAGCCAAACGGGTCTGGTGTCGCCACCCATCCGATAGTCGATCATGTCAGTGACTTCCTTGCCACCCACATCGTCGGGTGGGGTTTTCGCTAGCAGCCTTACCGCGTTCTGAATGGCGGCTTGACCATCCGCTCCTGATCGCACCAACGAGTGTTGGGCACTGGCCCAGACACCAACTTCGCTCCACAGTTCGGCCAGCCGGTCAAGAACCGTCAACCCCTGCTCTCGGAGGCCGGCAAACAGATCGCAGAACACCAAGGCAGCCGAGATGCCGTCTTTGTCCCGCACCGCAGAGCCCACGGCGTAACCCAGGGCTTCCTCGTAGCCAAATGCGAAAGTCCCTTCCCCCTGCGTCTCCAGGGCGAGCCCGGCATTCACGATCCACTTGAAACCGGTGAGAGTCACCTCATGATGTGCACGATATCTCTCAGCGATTCGAGCGAGCATCGGACTGGAGACGATTGAGTTGATGACTATCGCCTGCTCAGGGCCCGACCAGTGGCGCAGCACATAGTCACCGAGCAGCACACCCAGCTCATTGCCGCTGAGCGGTCGCCAGGCAGCATCGTGGGGAATCAGCGCCGCAAGCCGGTCAGCGTCGGGGTCATTGGCGATGATCAGGTCGGCATCGACTTCGGTGCCCAACTCGATCGCCAAATCGAGAGCACCCGGCTCCTCGGGGTTTGGGAAAGACACTGTCGGAAAGGTGCCATCGGGTCGAGCCTGTTCCGGCACTTCGATCAGACCGGTGTGGCCCGCTCGTTTGAAGATGGATCTCAAGACATCCCCTCCGACGCCGTGCATCGGGGTGTACACCACCTTCAGCTTTGAAGACCGTGCGTCAGGGCGACACGCGTCCACAGCACTCCAATACCGATCTAAGACCTCATTTGATATTGCTGAAACTAATTTCGATGCGCCCGAGAACACGTTCTCCGTCCTCGCCACGTCCACGGCCGCTCCCCCGTTGGCTATCGCAGCTGAGATCTCCGAATCGACCGGAGGGATTATCTGCGCGCCGTTGGAGGAGTAGACCTTGTACCCGTTGTCGGCCGGCGGATTGTGAGACGCAGTTACCACGACAGCCGCCGCCGCACCCAAGTCCTTGAGGGCAAAGGCCACCAGAGGTGTGGGTGCATATTCGGGGAAGTAAACGACCCTGCGCCCAGATGCCGCCAGGACGCCGGCTGTGTCTTCGGCGAATGTCCTACTTGTTGGTCTGGCGTCGAAGCCGACGACTACGGGGCTGTCAGCAGGGACTCCAGACGCAGCGAGATAGCCGGCTAGGCCTGCCGTCGTCCGGATGACAACCGCTCGATTCATACGGTTGGGCCCGGCTCCCACCTGCCCTCGAATCCCCGCCGTTCCAAAGGTGAGCTCGGAGTCAAACCGGGAGGCCAGCGACTCCATGTCACCAGCCTCAACAAGGGATTGGAGCTCTTGACGTGTTGCCGGGTCGGGGTCGCCGCTCATCCAGCGGTGTGCTGAAGCTATTAGGTCGGGCACGTGAGGAGGGTAATGGTGCGCAATCAGCCAGAGTTCTGCTGCCACCGCCATGAGTCGGCACACATCTCTGCGAGGTCCCTGGTGGTTTCCCAACCAAGAACGTCCCGAGCTTTTGTCACGTCTGCCCAGTTGGCAGCGACATCGCCGGGTCTTCGTCCCACGATCTCATATGGGACGGTTTTTCCCGACTGTTGTTCGTATGTCAGCAACACATCGAGCACGCTGTTGCCCTCTCCGGTGCCCAGGTTGTAGACATGAACTCCGGGGTCGTCTCCATGAGCGTCAAGGGCCGCCACGTGACCCAGAGCCAGATCGACAACGTGGATGTAATCACGCACCCCGGTCCCGTCTTTCGTCCCATAATCCCCTCCAAACACCGACAGCTTTGGCAACTTGCCGTCGGCGACCCGGGCCATCAAGGGCATGAGGTTATTGGGCACCCCCCGGGGGTCCTCCCCTATCAGTCCGGAGGGATGGGCACCGACAGGGTTGAAATATCGAAGAAGACTCACACTCCAAGATGGGTTGGCTGCTTGGACGTCGCGAAGAACCTGCTCCATCATGATCTTCGTCCACCCGTAGGGGTTGGTGCCCACCCCAATGGGCATGTCCTCGGTGAGCGGCAGACGGTCAGGGTCCCCGTACACGGTGGCCGAAGAGCTGAACACGAAGTTGTTGACATTGGCGTCTACGAGCACTTCGAGAAGTGAAATGGTGCCACTGACGTTGTTGTCGTAGTAGAGCATGGGCTGGTCTACCGACTCGGCTACAGCTTTCAGTGCGGCGAAATGGATGCAGGCGTCAAAACCGTCACTGGCGATCTCGGCCAGGCGATCGACATTTCGAATATCGACAGTGTGTAGTTCGGGCGAAACGCCCGTGATCTCACCGATTCGGCGCACGACCGACGGATCGGCGTTTGTCATGTTGTCGACTACCACGGGCTCGTGGCCGGCCTGCATCAGTGCGACCACGGTGTGGCTACCAATGAATCCCGCTCCGCCGGTGACGAGTACGCGCATCAGTAGGAGGTTAGAACCGTCGGCCCATCACGCAGCTGGGAGTGAGAGGACGAAACAGGACATACCGTTCACATGTCTGTAGATGAGGTCGCCATCCATGAGACGAGCGAGTCTTCGCGCAACTGGGAGGCCTAATCCCACAGACGTTGGGTGTCGCCCGGTGTTTGAGGTTTCAAACGGCCTGAAAACACGATCGATTTCAACAGGGTCGATGGCGATGCCGTCGTCACAGACGCTTATCTCCACTCTGTCGCCAACCGGTTCGATTCTCATCAGGACAGAATCTCCGCCGTAGCGCAGCGCATTGCTAACCAGATTTCTCACAATCTGGCGAGTACGTCGCGGGTCGGCAAAGACCATTGCCTCTTCCCCCCGTACCTGGACGTCGATCGGATAGTCGACCACCTCGAGAACACGTTCCGAAGCCTTGACTACGTCGAAGTCCTGAGACACCACCGGCACTCGGCTCACATCGTCGCGGTAAGCAACCAGTAGATCTTCGATCAACCAGGACGCATCCTCGGCCTGTCTGGCGATCAGCTGCGCCATGTCTCGCCGATCTTCGTCTGAGAAGATGTCGTAGTTGTTCGCCAGCTCCTCACCGAGCCCGAGGACCACGGCGATCGGGTTACGAAGTTCGTGTGAGACCGTGGCCAAGAATTCGTCTTTGGCCTTCTTCGCCTTCACCCTCTCCGTGATGTCGATCAGGGCTCCCTCGAAGTAGCGGATCTCGCCAGAAGGGTCGGTGACACTCCGACCGGTGTCCTGGACCCACACAGTGGTGCCATCGGGACGGACCAACTCGACATCAAAATCTTGAACGACCCCCGCGACAGTTACAGCCTCGAGCCATCGCGCCCGCTCCTCCGGATTCACATAGGTCGATTCGACCGATGTCAACGCCTCTCGGGTCTCCGCCACCGTTTCGAAACCAAGGAGGTTGGCCAATGCAATATTGGCAGCAAGTAGCTCCCCGTTTGACGCAGTGCGATAGATAGCGATCGGCATGCGCTGAAAGAGGTCACTGAGCTCTTCGATTTCAAACATGGTCACTATGCATCGGCAACCTCGGAACTTCTCCAATTTCCACCACTCGATCTTTCCAGAGTCTCTCCCTCAATGCACCATCGTCCACCAGAGTGGTCAGGTAAAGCCGCCAGCACGATCGGACACGCTACCCCGTAGAGCCGAGCGGCCACCAGCGAACCGACGGTGAACATTGAGTCCATGGCGCCGAGGACGATTCCGGCAGGGCCGAGGCCAGCCCTCAACAGTTCTGCAAGTGCCGACGAAGTGCCACTCGACCCACGGGCGTGTGGGATCGCCATGATCCGTCCCCCCAACAGGATGTCAACCTGGGGATGACGAGGATCTACGATCCGGCCCGTTGTCGGGTCGACACCACCCCAGAATGAGACCGGCTCCTCGAGCACCAACAGCTCTCCTTCCGCGGAGCCCGCAACGAGCACACGGTCGACCTTCACCACCAACCTCCGGTTGCAACTCGACGTCCAGCGATCGCCGACTCGACACAGTCGGCAAGGGACCCAAACGCAACATCCACACCAAGATTGGCCGGTGCGTAATAGGCCCATTTGCCCGAGTTGGTCATCACGTCACCCGCTACCGGTTCCATGATCGGGGTTACATAGGTACAGGTATCGGTTACGACTGTCGCTCCGAAACTCTGCAAACCAATATCTACACCTGAGTCGACTGCTTGATCCAGAACGTCGCGAGAGGTGTTGAGATAGAAGGGGATGCTGGTCGAGCGGCCCGAAGCGAGAGTGACCACTTCGATGAGCTCGGGCAAAGATAGGTGGGGAGTTCCCACGCTGACTGCACCAAGTGGGCCTGTTCCGCTATCCAACGCAGCGCGAGCAGTGTTCAGCTCATCGATTCCGACTGTGATGACGCGCTCGGCCGGATGTCCCCCCAAAGCATGATTGAGGGTTTCGGCTTCGGGGGTCACTCCCGCAACGTGAAACATTCCAACTGTCCCTGCCGAAGCTGCCGCTGCGCCCAATGCCTTCAAGCGATCTTCACCCGAATTTGAATCGAGCCCGGTGATCACTGGTACCGCTTGACCTACCAGTCGGCCGATTAGATATCCGAGTATCGGGTACAGGATTTCCCCGTTGGTCATGTCTTCGCTGACACGAAGGTCGATGTGAACAGTCGCCACGCGACCTTCGTCTGTGTGTAGACCCGTATAGGGGGCGCGACCGGCAAGGGCACAGCAGATATCCATGAAGTCGCCGTAGCGGCCGGTCCGTGCGCCAAGCACCGAATTGGCAAAGACGATCGCGTTCGACTCTCCCCAAGCCACGTGCTGACCGAAGCTCGGCCGCGACGCGAGCTGATATGGAGCACATGTCCAGGTTGGCGTGCAGCCGATTTCGACATACGCGTCCATCAGCTGGCGAGCCTGTATCGCCGTCTCGGCGTCACCGCGATACAGCTCTGGATGGAGGAGATCGAGAGACGAGACGTTCAGGGTGGTCGGAACGACAACCGCAGCACCACCGTCAGCAAGAAATTCGACAAAGTCGAGCAAGGCCTTCCCATGGAAAAGGCAGCCGTCGACATGTGCTTGCTCGATGTCGACAAGCGTTTCAACTCCCTCGGACTCGGCAACCGCTACAACCAGTTCCATCGCAAACCGAGCGGCTTCGCCTTGATCTCCGTTCAGAGCCGCGTGGTCCGATGTGCTGAGTTTCACATACGCAAGTTACCGAGACACGCTGTGCTTAGGTGGCTGGATGTACGACTTCATCGTCGTGGGAGCCGGGTCGGCCGGGTGTGTCGTCGCCGAAGGCCTGTCGGCTCGTCACTCCGTGCTTCTCATTGAGGCCGGTGGCAGCGACCGCGCCTCTGAGGTGGCTGTGCCGGCGGCCTTCTCCAAACAGTTCATGACCAACCGTGACTGGGCCTTCAACACTGAGCCCGAGCCCAACGCCCTCAATCGCTCTTTGTATGTTCCAAGAGGCAGAATGCTCGGCGGTTCATCTTCGATGAACGCGATGATCTATATGCGAGGCCGTCCCTCGGACTACGAGGGATGGCGGGAAATGGGCGCCATTGGTTGGGGATGGTCGGATGTGCTCCCAACGTTCATCAGGATGGAAGGCAACCAACGAGGCCAATCTGAGCAACACGGGGCCACCGGGCCGCTACGAGTCGAAGACCTCCGCAATCCCAACCCTCTGACCAGGATGTTTGTCGACGCAGCCACTGAGATGGGAATCCCTCCCAACAGCGACTTCAACGGCGCCACCCAGGACGGTGTTGGCTTCTATCAGGTAACTCAGAAACGTGGTCGGCGTTGGTCGGCCGCGGACGCTTACCTCAGGCCAGCCATGAGACGACCTACTCTCGATGTGTTGACCAGGTCCATGGTGTCGCGAGTTGTGTTTGAAGGACAGCGAGCTATTGGTGTCGAGTACATCAAAGACGAAACACAGGTCGTGGCGATGGCGTCGTCGGAAGTGATCCTGAGCGCAGGGACGATTGGATCACCCCACATCCTCCAGATGTCCGGCGTTGGTGACCCCCATCTACTGGCGCCCTTAGGTATCGATGTTGTTGCGGCCAGCCCCGACGTGGGCGAGAACTTTCAAGACCATCTGGCGATTGGTGTGATCCAGCTTTGCAATTCACCACTGACTTTGGACACTGCCGAGAATCCGGCAGACATCGCCAGGTGGCTAGCTATTCGAAAAGGCAGACTGACATCAAATGTGGCCGAGGCTGGAGCTTTTGTCCGCTCCCAACCCGAACTGGCCGAACCCGACCTCCAATTCCATTTTGCGCCGGCCCAATTTGAGAATCACGGACGCGACCCCTTCGACGGCCATGCCTCCAGTCTCGGTCCGGTTCTGGTTAATCCGCGATCTCGCGGTTCGGTGAAAGCCAGAAGCGGTGATCCGACCGTAGCTCCTGCCATAAGGGGGCACTTCCTCTCCGATCCCAAGGATTCTCGGGCATTGCGAGCCGGCTTCGACCTGGCGCGGGAGATCTTGGCCGCCACACCATTCGACGAAGTGCGAGACAGCGAGCTTGTGCCAGGACCTGACGTCGTTTCCGACGATGAAATCGAGCACTTCATCCAAGATCGGTGCGAGGCCTTCTACCACCCTGTCGGGACCTGTCGCATGGGTGAAGATGAGACAGCAAATGTTGTCGATTCCCAACTCCGTGTCCATGGCACAACCGCGTTGCGCGTTGCCGATGCTTCGGTGATGCCCAAGATCGTCAGTGGCAACACCAATGCCCCAACCATGATGATCGGTGCCCG
>Ga0255057_10000623_pt1 | contig 20028 bp, 18 predicted proteins | sample Cases_109_6_MG_FD_189022 | JGI IMG/M metagenome (GOLD analysis project Ga0255057, IMG submission 189022) | Seawater microbial communities from Amundsen Gulf, Northwest Territories, Canada - Cases_109_6 | ecosystem: Environmental > Aquatic > Marine > Gulf | place: Canada: Northwest Territories... | reverse complement strand
CACCGAGGCGCGTAGCGGCGGCACCTGGCGATCCCGGTCCGACAGGTTGACGATCCAGCCCTCGACGACCACGACCCGCTCGCCGTCGATCAGGCGGCGCACCGTCTTGAGGTCGCGCAGCTCCAAGCCGAGCTCTAAGGTCTCTTCCTCCAGGCCGAGCAGGTCGTAGAGGCGGGTCATTTCGGGGATTTTGGCGACCAGCGGCGCGCGGCCGTAGTAAAACCCGGCGGCCAGTCCAATCACCACCACGGCGTAAATTGCCCAGCCGGCGGCGAGCGACGATTGCGGCGCCTTGCGTTGCGGCTTTGCCGGTTTCGAGAAAGTGCGCCGGGATTCCCGCTCTTCCACCTCGGCGGCCGAGGGCTCGGCCGCTGGTGCGCTCACCGGTGCGGCGGATTTGGGTTCAGCCGGTTCCAGCGCGGGTTCGAATCGGGAACCGGCGGACGGCTCGGTCGCGGGCTCCGCAGGGGCCTCGAATGGCGCGAATGGCTCCGCCACCGTCTTGGCGCTGGCCTGTTCCGCGGCCCGGTTCAATGCCTGGTTTTCGGCGGGCGGCTCCTGGTGCCAGGTATGGCGGCATTCTCCACAACGCAATCGGCGCCCGGCCGGGCCAAGCTGTTCAGGCTTGACCAGGAACGTCGCACCGCAAGACGGGCAAGTGAGGTTCATGATCGGGCTGGTGTCCTGCCTGCTTGTCCCCAACCGTCACTTTATATGAGTCGGGTGAGTCCAAGGCAAGATGGACGGCGCGGCGCTTTACCCGGCCCGGGCGCCTGTGTCATGCTTGCGGTCGCTCACTGCCGAGAGAAAGCACCTGCCCTTGATTCGATTCGAGGACGTTGCACTGCGCTATGACGCGGGGCCGGAAATACTGCGTCAGGTCTCGTTTCATTTGGAGCCGGGATCGTTCCACTTCCTGGCCGGGCCCAGTGGCGCCGGAAAATCCTCGTTGCTCAAGCTGATGTATCTGGCCCAGCGCCCTAGCGGTGGCCGGGCGCGTCTATTTGGGCGCGATGTAACGACGCTGACGCGCCGCGAAACCGCGCTGATGCGACGGCGCATCGGTGTCGTGTTTCAGGATTTTCGCCTGCTCGACCACCTGACCGCACTCGAAAACGTGGCCCTCCCGCTCAAGGTCGGGGGACAACGCGAGGACAAGGTCCAGCAACACGTGGCGGAGCTGCTGGCTTGGGTCGGGCTGGCCGATCAGATCCACGCCTATCCGCCGACTCTGTCCGGCGGCCAGCAGCAGCGAATCGCCATCGCCCGCGCGGTGGTCGCGCGGCCGAGCCTGCTGCTCGCCGATGAACCGACCGGCAACGTGGACGACCGGATCGCGGTGCGGCTGCTCTACCTCTTCGAGGAGCTCAATAAGCTCGGCACCACCATCGTCATCGCCACGCACAACGAATCCCTGGTATCCCAATTTTCCCACCCCGTGCTGTTTTTGAGTGGCGGCGAGGTGCGGATGCGGGCGGCGCCGGCCGCGGCCGGCGCTGGCACGGGACGCGCGGGCGGGGGGAGCGCGGCCTGAATGTTGTTCCGCCGCACCGATTTGCCCTTGCATCGCGATCCCTCCGGACGGTTTTTGCCCTGGCTGATCGCACTGATGGTTTACCTGGCGGCGCTCGCGTTGGTCTGTGCCATGGCCATGGGCAAGATGGTGGAGCGCTGGGACAGCGGACTGTCGGGAAGCATCACCGTGCAGGTGCCGCCGCCCGAAACCAGCGCTCCCGGCGCCCAGGAAGCGGTCATCGTCAAGGTCGTCGAGTTGCTGCTCGATACCGAGGGCGTGCATAGCGCCGAGGTGCTCGAAGCCGACGAAATCGCCACGCTGCTCGAACCCTGGCTCGGCGCCGGGGCGGCCTATGGCGAGCTGCCGCTACCGACCTTGATTTCGGTCGGCGTCGATCCGACGGCCGCGCCCGACTACCGTGATCTGGCCAAACGCCTGGCCCGGGCCGCGCCGGGCGCATTGCTCGACGACCATCAGAGCTGGCTCGGACAGCTCCTCGACTTGGCCCGGACCATCGAGCTGGTGGCCGCGCTGATCGTGTTCCTGGTCGGCGCCTCGGCGGTCGCCATGGTCGTCTTCGCCACGCGCATGGGGCTGGCCATTCACGGCCGGGTCATCGAACTGCTCCATCTGATCGGTGCCCTGGACGCTTATGTCGCCCGCGAATTCGAGATCCACGCGCTCAAACTCGCCTTGCGCGGCGGCGCATTCGGCCTGTTGCTCGCCATCGCCACCGTCGCCTTGATCGCGCGCCTGTTCGAGCGGCTGGAGTCGACGCTGCTGCCCGAGCTGACGCTATCGCCAATCGAATGGGCGGCGCTCGCGGCGCTGCCGCTCGCCATCTCCGTGGTCGCCATGTTGACCGCACGCTTTACGGTCCTGGGCAATCTCGGCCGCATGCCTTAACGGTGCGCCATGACGCACAAAAGGGCCTACTTCGCGCACCACCGGGGCCATCGCTGGATTAGGCGCCTGGCTGGCATCGCGGGTATCTTCGCCACCGCCTGGCTGATCGGGCTGTTGTGGTTCGTCACCGCCCTGCCTGATTCGGTGGCTGAGCCCGAACGTGTCACCGACGCCATCGTCGTGCTCACCGGGGGCCGCGGCCGCGTGCATAAGGGACTCCAGCTTCTGGCAAAAAAACGCGCCGATAAACTCTTCATATCCGGCGTCTATCGCGGCGTCGATGTGCAGGAACTGCTACGCGTGTCGCGGCAGTCGCCGGGCAATCTCCAATGCTGCGTGGCGCTCGGCTACGAGGCCGATTCGACCCAGGGCAACGCGCGCGAGACCGCCGGCTGGATGCGCGAGCAGGGCCTGCATTCCCTGCGCCTGGTCACCGCCGCCTATCACATGCCGCGCAGCCTGCTCGAATTCCGTCGAGTTCTGCCGAACGCTGAAATCGTGCCTCACCCGGTGTTTCCCGAACCCGTCAAACAGCGCGGCTGGTGGCCCTGGCCGGGCAGCGCCAGCCTGATCGTCAGCGAGTACAGCAAGTATCTGGTCGCGCGCGCGCGCGGCCTGTTCGATGGCCAAACGTGATGCTGGCGCTGCGCTCGCTGACGTTCAACGTCTTGTTCTGCATATGGTCCACGGTCCTGCAGGTCACTTGCCTGCCGTCGATCTTGTTGCCGCCGGGCGCGGTCACCTGGGTGCAACGGACCTGGGTCCGAGGCAATTTCGCGCTACTCGCATTCGTCTGCGGCCTGCGATACGAAATTCGGGGCTGGGACCGGATGCCGCGGGGGCCCTGTATCATCGCCGCGAAGCACCAGTCCGCTTGGGACACAATGATCTTTGCCCTGCTCATCAAGCGGCCCGGCCATATCCTAAAGCGCGAGTTGCTGTGGGTCCCGGTGTTCGGTTGGTACCTATTGCGCGCGGGCGGCATCCCTATCGACCGCAAGGGCGGCGCGGCGGCCCTCAAACGCATGATTGCCGCGGCGCGGCGCACGATCTCGGAGGGCCGCCACATCGTTATCTTCCCCGAGGGCACACGGGTCGCGGTCGGCGCGCGGGTGCCCTACCACCCCGGCGTGGCGGCGCTCTATACCCAGCTCAAGGTTCCGGTGGTGCCGGTCGCTCTCAACTCGGGCCTGTTCTGGGGCCGCCGGACATTCCTGAAGAAGCCTGGCCGGATCGTGCTCGAATTTCTCGAACCGATCCCTCCGGGCCTGCGGCGCCGGGAATTTCTGGAGGTGCTGCAGCAAAGGATCGAATCCGCGAGCGTGGATCTGGCTGCCGAAGCCAGCGCCGACGTCTGAGCAGAAGCGTCATCGGGCTTTTGGTGGCGGGGCTCCGCGGGTCTTGTGGATAACACTGTGAGTGGTTTTCAGCCCGCGGCGCCGGGGACCGGTCAAGGCGAGCGGGCGGTCGCGGCCGACGGCCCGTATCTTGTCCGGCAGATCGAAACAAACCAAGAACGTTTTCTTGACCCCGTCGCCCGGTCCCCATATCCTACGCAATAGCAGCCAAAAACTAGGGATTACACGCCTTTCCGGCCACCCACGGCCGGAAGTTCCGAAACCGTTGGGAGCCACTATTCGATGACGCCGGTTTCAAGCATTTCCCAGCAAATTTGGGACATGAAATACCGATTCAAGACCGCCACCGGCGACCCTGTGGACAAAACCATCGAGGATTCCTGGCGCCGGGTCGCGCACGCCCTGGCCCGCCCTGAATCCCAGGCCGAGGCGTGGGAAACCCGATTTTTCAACGCCTTGGAAGATTTCGCCTTCATGCCGGCCGGACGCATCCTGGCCGGCGCCGGGACCGGGCGCAATGTCACCCTGTTCAACTGCTTCGTCATGGGTACGGTTCCCGACGACATGGCGGGAATATTCGAGGGCCTCAAGGAGGCCGCGCTGACCCTGCAGCAGGGCGGCGGCATCGGCTACGACTTCTCGACGCTCCGGCCCAAGGGCGCGCCGGTCGCGGGCGTCGGCGCCGACGCCTCGGGCCCGCTCACTTTCATGGACGTCTGGGACGCCATGTGCCGCACGGTCATGAGCGCCGGTTACCGGCGCGGCGCCATGATGGCCACGCTGCGCTGCGACCACCCGGACATCGAGGCCTTCATCGAGGCCAAGCAGGAACCCGGCCGCCTGCGCATGTTCAACCTCTCGGTTCTGGTCACCGACGCCTTCATGCAAGCGGTGCGGGCCGACTCGCCCTGGGAGCTCGGCTTCGGCGGTACCACCTACCGGGTCGTGCAGGCGCGCGCGCTATGGGACAAGATCATGCGCGCGACCTATGCCTACGCCGAGCCCGGCGTGGTCTTCATCGACCGCATCAACCAACGCAATAACCTGCGCTATTGCGAGGAAATCCACGCCACGAATCCTTGCGTGACCGGCGACGCCTGGGTCCATACCGCCGAAGGTCCACGCCAGGTTCGCGATCTTCTAGGCAAGCCGGTCGCGGTTATGGTCGATGGTCGGCCCCACGCGTCGGGGCCCGAAGGCTTTTTCGCAACCGGCACCAAACCGGTGCTACGGTTGGCGACCCGCGAGGGCCCGAGCCTGCGCCTGACCGGGGACCATCGGATCCGGCGGGTCCGGCGGATAATGCGCTCCGGTCTCGAAACCGACTGGACCGCGGTGCGCGATCTGACGCCGGGCGACCAGGTGTTGCTGCACGACCACGGCGCTGGCGCAACCTGGCCCGGGCCGCACGGCGAGGATGAGGGATATTTAATCGGCCTATTGGTCGGCGACGGCACCTTGAATCAAGACAAGGCGGTGCTTTCGGCCTGGCCTGGGCGCATGGTCGCGGGCGGCGAGGTCGCGCAACCGGGTGTCCTGTCGATGATGGATCGGGCCCTGAAAGCGGCTCGCAATTTGCCGCATCGCGCCGACTTCGCCGGTTGGATGGAGGTGCGGGGACGCGGCGAAATGCGGCTCGCGCTCGCCGCGGTCAAGGACCTGGCCAACGCGCTCGGCCTTCGGCCTGGCAGCAAGATCGTCACGCCTGGAATCGAAAGGACGTCCAGCGATTTTTACCGTGCCTTCCTGCGCGGCCTGTTCGACGCCGACGGCTCGGTGCAGGGCGACCAGCGCAAGGGTGTCAGCCTGCGCTTGGCTCAGAGCAACGTCGAAAACCTGGAGGCGGTTCAGCGCATGCTGCTGCGCCTCGGCATCACCTCCCGCATCTACCGCAACCGCCGCCTCGCGGGTCCGCGGGCACTGCCCGACGGTAAAGGCGGCACCAAGGAGTATCTCTGCGCCGCGCAGCACGAGTTGATTGTCAGCGGCGAGAGCCTGATCCGTTATGCCGAGGCGGTGGGCCTCGCGGATAGCACGAAGGCGGGGCGGCTCGATGCCGCAATCGCATCCTACAAGCGTGCCCCGAACCGCGCGCGTTTCGTCGCCACCGTGGAGTCAGTCGATTCCGACGGCGTCGAACAGGTTTTCGATCTGCGGGTGCCGGGAGTCAATGCCTTCGACGCCAATGGACTCTATGTACACAATTGCGGCGAGCAACCGCTGCCGCCTTATGGCGCTTGCCTGCTCGGTTCGATCAACCTGGCGCGCTTGGTCGAGCGACCGTTCGAGAAGGACGCCGCGCTCGACCTGAATCGCCTGGAGGAATTGATCCCGCCGGCGGTACGCATGCTCGACAATGCCATCGACGCCGCGAACTTCCCGCTGCCCCAACAGCAACACGAGGCCCAGGCCAAGCGGCGCATCGGGCTCGGCATCACCGGACTGGCGGATGCCCTGATCATGTGCGGGGCGCGCTACGGCGAGGCCGATGCGGTCGAGTTGACCGAACGCTGGATGGCGGCGCTGCGCCGCCGCGCCTACTTGGCGTCGGTCGAACTCGCCAAGGAAAAGGGCGCCTTCCCGCTGTTCGACCGCGACGCCTACCTCGAGAGCGAAACGGTTCAGGGGCTGGACGCCGAGGTGAAGGCGGCCATCGCCGAACACGGCATCCGCAACGCCCTGGTCACCTCGGTCGCGCCCACCGGAACGATCTCGCTTCTGGCGGACAACGTCTCCTCCGGGCTCGAGCCGGTATTCAGCTTCACCCACACCCGCCAGGTGCTGCAGCCCGACGGCACGCGCCGGCCGGAGGAAATCGCCGACTATGCCTATCGCCTGTTCCGGCGGCTGAAGGGCGAGGACGCCGCCCTGACGCCCGCTTTCGTGGATGCCCAGACGCTCGAGCCCTCGGCCCACGTGGTGATGCAGGCGGCGGTCCAGAAGTACATAGACAGCGCCGTCTCCAAGACCATCAACCTGCCCGAGGACATCTCCCTCGAGGCCTTCGTCGACATCTACGGCCAGGCTTACGACCTGGGCTGCAAGGGCTGCACCACCTACCGGCCCAACCCGGTCACCGGCGCGGTGATCGAGAGCTCCGGCCATCCCGTGGGCGCCCAGGGCTCCGGGACCGGCGAGATCACCCTCAGCGGAACCGCGCCAGGTGGGATTGCGCCAAGTGGGACCGAGGCTGAAAGCGGGGCGGCGCCCGAACCCCCGGCCGATGCCGCGCTGTCCCCGGCGGAAGTGGTCTACATGACCGAGCCGCTGGCCCGACCGGCGGCCCTGCCCGGCCGCACCTACAAGCTGCGCTGGCCGGAGAGCGACCACGCCATCTACATCACCATCAACGACGTGGTGCAGGACGGCCGGCGGCGGCCGTTCGAGATTTTCATCAACTCCAAGAACATGGAGCACTACGCCTGGACGCTGGCGCTGACGCGCATGATCAGCGCCGTGTTCCGGCGCGGCGGCGACGTCTCCTTCGTGGTCGAGGAGCTCAAGGCGGTGTTCGACCCGCGCGGTGGCGCCTGGCTCGAGCGCAAGTACGTGCCCTCGCTGTTGGCCGCCATCGGCGCGGTGATCGAACGCCACATGATCGACACCGGTTTCCTGAAGCCGCCCGGCGAAGGCGAGGACGAAGCCGAAAAATCGGTGAAAGTCGCGGGTCTAGAGGCAGGCTCCCCTGGGGGCGAGCCACCCCACGGCGCGCTGCGCCAGTGCCCGAAGTGCGGCGCGGCCAGCCTAATCCATCAGGAGGGCTGCGACCTCTGCACCTCCTGCGGCCATTCCAAGTGCGTCTGACCGGCGCCCTCCCGGCGCGCGCGCACCAGGTGCAATAGCCGCTTCAGGGTCGGATCGCTGAGACCCAGCGCTTCCAGGTGACGCACCGTGTTCTCCAGATATTGCAGACAGGAACCGCGATTGCCCGCGCCCTGAGCGATCATGTCGGCGACCCGCTCGAGCGGCAGGCGGCCGGCGTACTGCTTGTGGCCGCGGTCGACCACGAAGGCGGCGGCCGTGACCGGACCCGCGCGCGTGCGTAGGTGCAGCCAGCGCGGATCGTAGACCTCGGTCACCATCTCGCGTTCGCGCAGATAGGCCACCACCTCTTCGGACTCCGCCGCCGGCACCCGGTAGGCCAGACCATGACAGGAACCGCCCCGGTCGAGGCCGAGCACCAGCCCGGGGCGCTTCTTGGTGCCGCGATAGAGGTGGGAGAAGACGCAGAAATGGCGGTGATATCCGTAGAGGTGCGCCGGACGCACCTCAAGATGCGGGAAACCCGGATGCCACATCAGCGAGCCGTAGCCAAACACCCAGAAGTCCTCACCCGGCGGCGGGCGCAGGAGCTTGGGGGCCGGCACGCGCGCGCTCACCGCCCCGGCCTCCACGGCCGCGGCGCGCGTTCCCGTCCCGATGGCTTCCAAGCGCGCGAGCCCATGAGTCATCCTACTCGCAGATACAGTAGGCTCCAAGGCGCGGGACAGGACCGATCCGGAGTCCTATGATCGCCGCGATGACGGGCACCCCCTCAATACGACCTTCCGCGATATGTTTCGGCGCCGCCTGACCCGCGCGCTGCTCGGCCTCGCCTTGCTCGCCTTCGGCGGGCTTGCGGGCTATTGGTTCTGGGCCGCCAACCAAGTCGAGGCGGCGATCGCCCTCTGGACCGAGGAGCAACGCGCGCGCGGCTTTGAGATCGACTATCGGGGCCCGGAGCTGAGCGGTTTTCCGGTCCGGCTGGCGGTGGCGTTCTCCGAGCCGCGGATCGCCGCGCCCGAGGGCTGGCGCTGGTCCGGCGGCGCGATCGCCGGCCAGGCCGCGTTCTGGAACCCGCTGCTGCTGCGCCTCGACCTGCCGCTCGAACAGACCCTGAGCGCCGCGTGGCGCGGCCAGCGGCGCGACCTCACGCTGAACACGGCGGCGGCGCGCGGCCTGGTCCACCTGGGCCGCGAAGGCTGGCTAGAGGCCGCGACGGTGGAGATGGAAAGCGTCGTGCTGAGCGAAGCGGGCGGCGGCACCTTGAGCGCCGAGACGCTGCGCTATCGGCTGACCCGGCGCCCGCCGACCCTGGAAGGCGTCGACGACTGGACCTTGCTGGTGAGCGGCCAGACCCGGGGCATCGTCCTGCCGGACGGCATCCGGAGCCCCTTCGGGGCGCGGATCGAAAACCTCGCCTTCGATGCAGCCGTGATCGGACTGATCCCCGGGCTCGCCCCCGGGGGCGTCCCAGGGGGCGTCCCCGGGGACGAACCGGGCACGGCGCTGGCCCGCTGGCGCGATACCGGAGGCCAGGTCGAAATCCAGGACTTCGAAATCGCCTGGGGTCCGCTCGATGTGAAGGCATCGGGAACCGCCACGCTGGATCAACGGTTACGGCCCGAGGGCGTTTTCACGGCACGAATCCGCGGGCTTCCGGAAATCCTGGACGCCGTGGCCGTGCAAGGGTTGATCGAGCCGGGGGTCGCGCTGGCGCTCAAGCTGACCGCGATCGCGCTGGCCACGCGCAACGGCGCGGACGGGCGTCCCGAGATCGAGCTGCCGATCACTCTCCAGGATGGTCTGTTTTATCTGGGGCCGGCGGCGTTATTTCGGCTTGCTCCGGTTCTCTAGCATCGAAGGTGCCGGCTTGGTGCGCCTCGATGACGCTCTGCCGGACCTCGCGGGTGCGGCTGAACAGCGCCTCGAGGGTCTCGCCCTCGCCCCAGCGGATCGCCCGCTGCAGGGCGGTCAGATCCTCCGTGAAGCGCTGCAGCATCTCGAGCACGGCATCGCGGTTGTTGAGGAAGATATCGCGCCACATGATCGGATTGGAGCCGGCGATCCGGGTGAAGTCGCGAAACCCGCCGGCCGAAAATTTGGCGACCTCGGTAAGGGTGCCCTGCTCGACGTCGCTCGCCGTACCCACGATGGTGTAGGCGATCAAATGGGGCAGGTGCGAGGTGATGGCCAAGATCTCGTCGTGGTGGCGCGGCTCCATGATCTCGACCATAGAGCCGCAGCGGCGCCACATTTCGGCCAAGCGTTCCACGGCGTCCGCGTCGGTGCCTGGCGGCGGGGTCAGGACGCACCAGCGGCCCTCGAACAATTCGGCGAAGCCGGCCTGGGGGCCGGAGCGCTCGGTGCCGGCGACCGGGTGGCCGGGCACGAAATGCACGCCCTCGGGCACATGTGGACCGACGTCGCGGATCACCGCCTGCTTGACCGAGCCAACGTCGGTCAGGATCGCGCCGTGCTTGAGGTGGGGCGCCAGGGCCTCGGCGAGTGCGGCGTAGGCACCGACCGGTGTACACAGCACGACGAGATCGGCGTCCGCCGCCGCCGCGCCCGGCGTATCGTGCATGGCATCGGCGATGCCGTGCTCCAGACAGTAGGCACGGCTCGCCTTGGAGCGCACACAGCCATCTATGCGCCCGGCCAGGCCGTCGCGGCGAAGTGCCTGGGCGAGAGAGGCGCCAATCAGCCCGACCCCGATCAGCGCGACCCGCTCGAACAAGGGTTCGCCGGCCGGGTCCTGGCTCATGCCCGCGCTCCGGCGGCGGTTCCGGCCTCGCCAGCCGCCTCACGCGCCGCGAAGCCCTCCAGCGCCTGGACCACGGCGCGGCTCTCGGACTCGGTGCCGATGGTGATGCGCAGGCAATCGGGCAGGCCGTAGCCGGCCACGGCGCGCACCAGGATGCCGTGCTTCTTGAGATGGGCGAGCGCGGCCTCGGCCGAGCGCCCTGGCTCGTCGGCGAAGCGCACCAGCAGGAAGTTGCCGGCGCTGGGCCGGGGATCGAAGCCGAGCGCCGACAAACGTTCGATGGTCCAGGCCAGCCAGCGCGCGTTGTGGGCGCGCGAGCGTTCGACATGCTGGCGGTCGCCGATCGCCGCCACACCCGCGGCCTGGGCCGCCTGGCTGACGTTGAACGGCCCGCGCAATCGATGCAGCACCTCGGCGACCGCGGGTGGGCAATAGGCCCAGCCCAGCCGCAGCGCCGCCAGGCCATGGATTTTCGAGAACGTCCGGGTCACCACCACATTGTCGAACTCCGCGACCAGGTCCATGGCGGAGCAGTAGTCGTCCTGGGTGGCGTATTCGGCGTAGGCGGCGTCGATCACCAGCAACACCTCCTCGGGCAGACCTTCGCGCAGGCGGCGCAGTTCGGCCTCGGTCAGATAGCTGCCGGTCGGATTGTTCGGATTGGCCAGAAACAGGAGCCGCGTTTTCTCGCTCACCCGTTCCAGTAGGGCGTCGACGTCCGCGGTCATATCGCGCTCCGCTGCCGCGACCGGCTCGGCGCCGGCGCCCTTCGCCGCGATCGAATACATCAGAAAGCCGTGCGCGCTGTACAGGACCTGGTCGCCCGGCCCGGCGTAACCGCGCACCAGGAGCGCGATCAGCTCGTCCGAACCGGCGCCGCAGACGATGCGCGCCGGATCCAGGTCCTCGGCGCGCGCGATCGCCTCGCGCAGCACCCGGGCGCCGCCGTCGGGATAGCGGTGCAACGCCTTCTCCAGCGCCACATAGGCGGCGGAGGCCAGGGGACTGGGGCCGAGCGGATTCTCATTGGAAGCCAGACGAATGACCCGGTTCTTCCCCGGAATCGCCGCCTCGCCGCCGACATAGGGCGCGATCTCCATGATGCCCGGGCGCGGGGTCAGGGTCATGGGCGAACCTCCCCGTCCCCAGACCGGGCCATTTGCTCGGCCGACAGCGGCACCGCGAAACCACCGACCGCCCAGACATGGCTGATCGTGCCATCCTCCGGTTCCATGAGCCGGGCGAGCCGGGCATCGTCCGAGGACAGAAAACCCTCGACTTCGACCAGGTTGAGCGAGCGGTCGCCGCCCTCCTCCCAGGACTGGATATCGCGGGCCTCGAAGCCGGCGTTGGCCAGCAGTTGCTTGAAGTTGCCGCGCGAAACCAGTTTGCCGGTCTCGACCACGAGATAGGCGCGGTCGTCGCCGGTCTCCTCGGGCTCGGCCAGCGAGATCGCCAGTGCGGCCGGGCCCGCGGCGCCAGACGCCTCGACATCGGCGAAAGGCAGGCGCGCGACGACCCGCGGCGTCGCCTTGCCGTCGCGCGCCAGACTGCGCCACCAGGGGTTGGCGTCATCCGCGACCGGCACCGGCAGGACGCCGACCGTGACCCGGCCGTCGCTGACCTCTTCAAGCACCTGAGCAGCGGAACGGTAGGCGGTGATCGGCGTCCGCCAGCCGAAATGATCGCGCGCCAGATTGCGGTACCCGAAGCTGCCCTCCGGCGCGTAGACCGCAACCGCGAAGGGACCCTGAAGGGCGGTGACCGCGGCGAAGACCTCGCGCCAGATGCGCACGAGCAACGCCCGCGGCAAATCGCCCCGGTGGCGGGCGATCAACCGGCGCAACACCATGGCCTCGCGCCCGGGCCGCATGTAGACCGAATCCGCGTCCTTGGCCGCGCCGATCCGCCGGGCGACCTCGGATCGCTGCATCAACAGATCGTGGATCGAGCTATCGATCTCGTCGATTCGGTCTCGCAGGCCGTTCAAATCCAGATCGGGTTGGGCCAGATCGGGTTGGGATTTTGGGTCGTCGGGCATGAAATGGACTGCTTGCCGATGAGTTTCGCGGTTACGGGGTGCTTCGCGCGCCTAGAGATAGTCCGCGGCCCCGGCAAAATCAAAGAAAACCTTGCAAATGAGCGCTTTGGCCCGGCCCCCAGCGGCCGACTCAGGCGACCCGGCCGCTGGCGACCGGACGGGCGGGCCGCGGGAAGGGCACCACGATCGGCCGGCGGAAACGCTTGCGCTCGGCCTGAAGGGTAGCGGCATAGAGCTGCTTGCCAGCCTCGATCGCGACCACGCCGCCGAAGGTCGGAAACCAGCGGCTGCCGAAGCGTTCCCAGGCTGGCGCCGAACTCAGGAAGGCGTTGGAGCGTATCGGTGGAACATAGAGCGCGCGGCTGGAGCGGGTTGGGGTGAACATGTTGTCGCGCAGCATGCGCGAAAGCTGCGCGGTGGAATAGGGCTCGCCCCAACCCAGCGGGGTGCGCTCGAGCCGCGCCCAAATGCCGCCGCGGTTGGGGGCGATCACCAGCAGCCGCCCCTCGCCGGTCAGCACACGCCAAGCCTCGCGCAGCATGTCGCGCTGAAATTCACTGCTCTCCAGGCCGTGGACCATCAGCACCCGATCGACCGAGAAATCGGGCAGCGGCAGCTCGGTTTCATCCACCAGCGCGGTCAGGCCGCGGCCATCGGGCGGCCAGTGCACCACCCCCTTGGACGAGGGCATGAAGGCCAAGACCCGCTCGGCTTCCGGCAGGAACCGGCGCAGATAGGGCGTGGCGTAGCCCAGGCCCAAGACCCGCTGACCGGCCAAGTTGGGCCACAGCCTGCGAATTTCGCGCCGCACCATGCGCTGCGTCACGGCGCCCAGCCGGGTCTCGTAGAAATCCCTCAGATCGACCACGTCGTGCCACATGGGTCCCAGATATAACACAGAGAGTTAACGAAATGGGGAGCGGCGAAAGCGGCCCCCGGCGCGAGCCTTTCGGACCCGATCCCGCGGTGTTAGAAACCAGCCGGCACGCAGATACGAGGATTCGCCATGAAGCTGCGCTACTCCCCAACTTCTCCCTACGTCCGTAAGGTTTCGGTGACCGCCATCGAGCTCGGCCTCGCCGGACGCATCGAGCGCATCCCGACCGATACTCAGGACCGCGACAGTGGCATCGCCGAGCAAAACCCGCTTGGCAAAGTGCCGGCGCTGATCCTGGACGATGGCGGCGTTCTCTATGACTCGCCGGTCATCTGCGAGTATCTCGACAGCCTGCACGACGGCCCGAAGCTGTTCCCGGCCGAGGGCCCGGAGCGCTGGACCGCGCTGCGCCAGCAGGCGCTCGGCGACGGCATCCTGGACGCCGCCATCCTGCGCATGCTGGAGATGGTGCGGCGCCCCGAGAAGCTCCGCTGGCAGGGCTGGATCGCCCATCAGACTGCCAAGGTGACGCGCGCCCTCGATCAGTTCGAGGCCGAATCCGCGACCCTCGCGGATCCGCTTACTATTGGCCATATCACCGCCGGCTGCGCGCTTGGCTATTTGGACTTCCGGGTGCCCGAGACGGACTGGCGCGACGGACGGCCCAAGCTCGCAGCCTGGTACGAGAATTTCACCCAGCGCCCCGCCCTGCGCGAGACCGTGCCCCAGGCACCGAAATAGGGGCGGCCGGAGCCGGTCACACCGGCGCCACAATCGGTGCTAAAATGAGCCGTCCCGATTCGCCGACCTACCTCTTTGCCATGAGGACCAACGTCATGACGCAGTTGAACCGCATTTTCCTCGGCGCCTTCCTGGCGCTCGCCGTGATCGCGGCCGGCATTCCGCGCGCCGCCGCCCAGACGGCCACGGAGGAAGCCACGGATACGACCTATTCCGAGAACGAAATCCTCGACAAAGCGAAGGGCTTCTTCGGCGCCACCACGAAAGGGTTGGCCAAGGCCATCGAGAAGGTCTTCGCCGACCAAGGCCGGCCCAACGCCTACATCATCGGCGAGGAAGCGAGCGGCGCCATCGGCATCGGCGTGCGCTACGGCGAGGGTACGCTTAACCGCAAGACCGGCACGGTGCGCCAGGTCTACTGGCAGGGACCGACCATCGGCTTCGATTTCGGCGCCGACGCCTCCAAGATGTTCATCCTGATCTACCACCTGCCCGACGTAGATTCCCTGTTCCAGCGCTTCCCCGCGATCGACGGCAGCTTCTACTTCATCGCCGGCCTTGGGGTGAACTATCAGCAGAGCGGCCAAATCATCCAGGCGCCGATCCGCACCGGGGTCGGCCTGCGCGCGGGCGTCAACGTCGGCTACATGCACTACACCCGGAAATTCTCGTGGATTCCGCTGTAGTCCCGAGTCCCCACACCGATCCGGAGCATCGTGCATGAAGCTAACCGATTTCGACGCCCTGACCTTCGACTGCTACGGCACCTTGATCGACTGGGAGAGCGGCATTGCCAGCGCGCTGCGGGCCTGGGCCGGCGGGCGCGGCATCGCGGCGGACGACAACGAGTTGCTCGAGGCCTTCAGCCGCCACGAGAACCGGATCGAGGCCGAACACCCGGCCACGCTCTATCCCGAGGTGCTGGAACGCACCCTGCGCGATGTCGCCGCCGATTACGGGGTAAGCGCCAGCGCGGAAGAGGAGAAGATCTTCGGCGCCTCGGTCGCGCACTGGCCGGCGTTCCCGGACAGCGCGGCGGCGCTCGCCTATCTCAAGAACCACTACAAGCTGGTCATCGTCTCCAACATCGACCGCGCTTCCTTTGCCCACAGCAACGCCAAGCTCGGCGTCGACTTCGACCTGATCATCACGGCCGAGGACGTGGGCTCCTACAAACCGGCCCCGGCCCACTTCGAACGTGCCTTCGCCGAACTCGGCAAGCTCGGCATGCCCAAGGAGAAGATCCTGCACACCGCCCAAAGCCTGTTCCACGACCACGTCCCGGCCAAGAACCGCTTCGGCATGACCTCGATCTGGATCAACCGGCGCATGGGCAAGGCCGGCGGCGGCGCCACCAAGAAACCGCCCGAAGCGGTCACCCCCGACTGGCAAGTCCCGTCCATGGCCGCCATGGTGGCGTTGCATAAGGAACACGCGGGCGGGTAGGGGGGGTGGCCCTAAAATAAAAAAGCCCTCCCAGTGTGGGAGGGCTTTTCGATTTCGGGTCGTTCTCCCCGCGCCGACCCCCCCCTCACGCCATATATTGCCCGCCGTTGACGCTCAGCGTCGAGCCGGTGATGAAACCGGCGTCTTTGCTGGCCAGGAACACGGCGCAGCGGGCGACTTCTTCGGGCTCGGCCAGGCGGCCAACCGGGATGTGCGGCAGGATCTTGGTCTTGAGCACCTCCTCGGGCACGGCGCGGACCATCTCGGTGCCGACGTATCCCGGCGCGATGGCGTTCACGGTGATTCCCTTGAAGGCGTTCTCCTGGGCCGCCGCCTTGGTGAAGCCGATCAGTCCGGCCTTGGCGGCGCAGTAGTTGGTCTGGCCCATCTGGCCCTGCTGGCCGTTGATCGAGGAGATCGAGATTATGCGTCCGTAGCCGCGCCCGCGCATGCCCTCGATCACGTTGCGGGTCATGTTGAACAGCGAGTCCAGGTTGGTGGTGATGACCGCGCGCCAGTTCTCCGGCGTCATCTTGTGCAGCATGCCGTCGCGGGTGATGCCGGCGTTATTCACCAGCACCTCGACCGGGCCGAGATCGGCCTCGACCTGGGCGACGCCCGCCTTGCAGGCCTCGAAGTCGCCGACGTCCCACTTGTAGACGGCGATTTCGGTCGCCTCCTTGAACGCCGCCGCCGCTTCGTCATTGCCGCCGTAGCTGGCGGCGACCCGGTAGCCCGCCTCCTTGAGTGCCACGGAGATGGCGGCCCCGATGCCACGGGTGCCGCCGGTCACGAGTGCCACGCCTGCCATGACCGATTCCCTTTATCGTTCGAGTGTGCCTGGAATTTCCGCTAATCGCGCTCTACGCACATGGCGATGCCCATGCCGCCGCCGATGCACAGCGTCGCCAGGCCCTTCTTGGCGTCGCGCGCGGCCATTGCGTGCAGCAGCGTCACCAGGACCCGCGCGCCCGAGGCGCCGATCGGGTGACCCAGCGCGATGGCGCCGCCGTTGACGTTGACCTTGTCCGGGTCCCAGCCCAGGTCCTTGTTGACCGCCAGCGCCTGGGCCGCGAAGGCCTCGTTGGCCTCGATCAGGTCGAGATCGTCGACGCTCCAACCGGCCTTGTCCAGCGCCATGCGGCTGGCCGGGATCGGCCCGGTACCCATGATCGCCGGATCGACACCGGCGGTCGCCCAGGAGACGATGCGCGCGAGCGGCGCGACTCCGCGCTTGGACGCCTCTTCGGCGCTCATCAGCACCGCCACGGCGGCGCCGTCGTTGAGGCCACTGGCGTTGCCGGCGGTGACCGTGCCCTCCTTGTCGAAGGCGGGCCGGAGCTTGCCTAGGGATTCGGCGGTGGTGCCGTGTTTGGGATACTCGTCGATATCGACCACGATGTCGCCCCGGCGGGTCTGGATGGTGACCGGGACGATCTCCTCGGCGAAGCGGCCCGCGTTCTGGGCGGCCTCGGCCTTCTGCTGCGAGCCGGCCGCGAAGGCGTCCTGGTCGTCGCGGGTCAGTTGCCACTTCTTGGCCACGTTCTCGGCGGTGTTGCCCATGTGGTAGCCGTTGATCGCGCAGATCAGGCCATCGGTGATCATGGTGTCCTTGAACTTCAAATCGCCCATCTTGGTGCCGTCGCGCAGGTGCGCGCAGTGCGGCGCCTGGCTCATCGATTCCTGGCCGCCGGCCACGACGATGTTCGAATCGCCGAGCTGGATCGCCTGATAGCCGAGCGCCACGCTGCGCAGGCCCGAGCCGCACAGTTGGTTGATCTGATAGGCGGTCTTCTCGGCCGGGATGCCGGCCCCCAGCGCCGCCTGGCGAGCCGGGTTCTGGCCGGCGCCGGCGCTCAGGATCTGGCCCAGAATCGCCTCGTCGACCTCCTCGGCCGCGACCTTGGCGCGGCGCATCGCCTCGGTGATGGCGACGGTGCCCAGATACGAGGCCGCGACCTTGGCCAGTCCGCCGTTGAACGCGCCCACCGGGGTGCGCGCGGCGCCCGCGATTACCACTTCGGTCATGATCGGATGTCTCCCTTTCTCTCGGCGGCCCCGCCGGGCGTCCGACTTATGTTGCAGTGCAACAATACGGTTTAGATATAGTCCCCCTGCCCCGCCTCGCGCAAGAGCCAAGCTTGCGGATAGGCGAATTTTTCTACCCCCCGGTGTCCTCCACCCGCGCCGCCAGCCAGTCCGCGAGCGGCCGCCAGACTTGAGATTCCGCGCCGCCGCTCACCATCATGCCGATATGGCCGAGCCGGGGCACCAAGGTTTCGGTTCCGGGCACGGCATCGGACAACGCCTTTGCCAGTGCCTGGGCCGAGGCCGGCGGCACGATCCGGTCCTGGGCCGGGATCATGCACAGGCTGGGCAAACCGAGGCGGCCCGGGTCGATCACCTCGCCGGCGACGCGCCAGGCGCCGCGCGCGGGCGTGTTGTCGCCGTACCAACCGCCCAGGCATTCGCGCGCGACCGGCGCCGAGAGCGGGACGCCGTCGTTGAGCCAGTCCTCCAGCGCGACGAAGGCGGCGGCCCTGGGGCTCGCCGGATCGAGGCGCGCAAAGGCGAGGAACTTGCGCAAGACCAACTGCGGGTCGAGGCCGGCGAACAGTCCCTGGATGGCGTCGGCCGGCAGCTCGCCACGCGCCGCCATCAGCGGCGCCAACCCCGGCAGGGCGGCGGCCGCGAGTGCGCCCTGGGGGCCGGCGCCGGCATGAAAGTCCCAGGGCGTGGCCAGCAGTGCCAGCCCGGCAACATCGCCCTGGCGCCGCAGCGCCAATGCCAGCGCCAGCAGCCCGCCCATGCAGTAGCCGATCACCGCGGGCCGCCGGCCGGTTTCCGCAAGGACTGCGTCGAGCGCGGCCTCGAGCCGGCCGGCGATGTAATCGGTGAGCGAGAAATCGCGCTCCGCCGGACCCGGTCGATCCCAATCTACCAGGAACGGGCGCAGGCCCCGCCCGGCGAGCCAGCGCAGCAGGCTGCAATCCGCCGAGAGATCGAGGATATAGCCGCGATTGATCAGCGAGGGCACCACCAGCACCGGCGGCGCGGCGCGGCTGGCCGGCGCACCATAGTCGAGCAGCCGGGTCGTGCCATCGCGCCACAGCGCGGGCGGTTCGGGCAGGTCGCGCCGATAGGGGTGCCGGCGGTAGCGCAGGATGCCATCCGCCAGCGCCGCCATGCGCGCGCTCAACTGGCGCTCGACCGCGGCCTGGAAGGCCTCAGGATCGTGGTTTTCGAGACTTGCCTGGAGCGCCGCCCCGGCTTGGCTTAGCTCCGGCCTCCAGGGCGGCGATCCGCTCCTCAAGAGCGGCAAGGCGGCGCGCGAGCTGGTCCAGGTCAGCGCTGCCACCATCAGGTGTAGTGGCAGCGGCCGGGGCCCCTGGCGCGCGCCCTGGGGTTCCGTCATCGGCCGTGGCTTTCGTTGGCTGGCCACGTTGCTGGCCAGGTTGCTGGCCGGTCATCACGCCCATCCAGGCGCGTTGGAACTCCGGTGCCGCGGTCGCGCCGGCATCCCCGGCGGTGCCCATGGCGGTCATGAGCTTTTGCAGGGACTCGGCGAATTCCCGGTCGCCGGCCAAGGCCGTCATCTGGTCCTGCCATAGATCCAGGTACCGCCGTGCCAGTTCATCGATATCCGCCCGTTCCGCCATCACGGCCGAGTATAGGGCAAGTTCGATCCGGGCGAAATCGCCCACAGTGCGAGAAGGCGTGCGCGTGCCACGCGCCGACGAGACGTTGACAGGCCTTGCCGCAACGCAGCAATATGGGCCTACGCAGTGCACAATAATCGGAACCGTTCCGGGCCGGGCCCACAACCCGGCGACCGGCCCCGGGGAAGGCGCGAACATTGGCGGCCAAAAAATCCAACGACGACGGCCTGGTCACCATCAAGAAGTACGCCAACCGGCGGCTCTACAACACCGCGACCAGCAGCTACGTGACCCTCGACCATCTGTGCCAGATGGTGCAGGAGGGGGTCGATTTCGTGGTCTACGACGCCAAGACCGGCGACGACATCACGCGCACGGTGCTAACCCAGATCATCGTCGAGGAGGAGGCCAAGGGCCAAAACTTGCTGCCGATCAAGTTCCTGCGCCAACTGATCGGGCTCTACGGCGACTCCATGCAGTGGATGGTGCCGGAATATCTCGACCAGGTGATGGAGGCCTTCGCCGGCAACCAGGAACGCATGCGTCAATCCATGCAGGAGACCTTTGGCGGCATGTTCCCGTTCGGCAACTTGGAAGAGATGAGCCGCCAAAACATGGCGATGTTCGAGAACGCGATGAAGATGTTCACACCCTTCGACGCCGGACCCGACGTGAACGCGCGCGGCGGCACGGATTCGGGCGCCGGCCAGGCGGACAACGGCGCCCCGACTTCCGAGGAGGCGGACTCGCTCGAAAAACTCAAGGCGCAGGTCGACATACTGCAGAAGCAGCTCGACGCCTTCAGCAAGGGAAGCCCGAAAGACTGACCGGTGTTCTCGCCGGTGCCAGCGAAATCGAAAATATCTTCGGCTAGCGGGCGGCGCGGCGGCGTTCGCGGCCGGTGGGCGGCACACCTTCCGCGCGGCGGCGGTCGATTCCCAGTGCTGGAACCGGCCGC
>Ga0255057_10000622_pt1 | contig 20054 bp, 14 predicted proteins | sample Cases_109_6_MG_FD_189022 | JGI IMG/M metagenome (GOLD analysis project Ga0255057, IMG submission 189022) | Seawater microbial communities from Amundsen Gulf, Northwest Territories, Canada - Cases_109_6 | ecosystem: Environmental > Aquatic > Marine > Gulf | place: Canada: Northwest Territories... | reverse complement strand
GCTCTTGCGGCGGCGTGAGGGCCTTGCCGAGGAAGTCTAGGACCGCTCGGATCCGGGCGCTGTCTCGGAGATCCTTGTGTACCGCTTGCCAAATCTGTCGAGGCTCTGGGCCGCCTTCGACTGGGATGCGGACGAGTTGTCGGTCGTGGTCGGCGACGAGGCACGGCAATAGCGAGATGCCGGTTCCCGCTGCGGTTGCCGCATACATGGCGGAGACGCTGTCGGAGCGGAGCGCGACATGAGCACCGTCCATGCGCGCTTCGAGCCAATCGTTTTCCCGGCGAAAAGTGCGCCTGTCCGCGAAGAGCACCATTTGGTGGCCAGCCAGGGAGTCCTTTGGCAGGCCGAAGCGGTCCACGTAGTCGCGCGATGCATAAAGCCCGAGATGAATGAACGAGAGCCGCTTGATGATCAGATCTTCTTGTGTGGGGCGTGACAGTCGCAAGGCGATGTCGGCTTCCCGTCGTGCGAGGTTCACGTCCAAGTTGGTGCAGTTGAGATCGAGCTGGATCTCCGGGTAGCGATCGCGAAAGCGGCGAAGGTGCGGTGCGATGAACCGTGTGGTGAGCATCTCGGTGGCCGTGAGCTTGACCACACCCTCGAGCTTCTGGTCCTCCCCGGCGACGTCTCGTTCGACACCGAGCGCTTCGCGCTCGATTCGCTCGGCGCGTGGCAGAAGGCGATGGCCGGCCTCGGTCAGAACGTAGCCGACCGGTGTGCGATCGAAGAGACGCGCACCGAGCTCTTCCTCGAGCTTCACGATGCGTCGTCCGATTGTGGTCGGGTCCAGCTTTAGTGCAGTGCCCGCTGCAGCAAGGGTTGCCTGGCGTTGGAGGGTCAAGAAGTAACGAACGTCGTCCCAGTTGAACATGGCTGCACCATCGCAGGCGAAGCGCGCATGTTCAACTGCAAAATTGCTCTATCGTTAGGAGAGGAAAGGAGCGAGCCATGCGAACCAATAAACGAACACGCTCAAGTCGTTCTCGGAGGCGTCGGACCTATCTCGATCCTCACTACTTCAGCGGATTCATCCACAAGAGGGCTCACGGTCCAGGAAACTCGCGAAAAGCGCGCGTTTCGTGGGTGGGCTACGAAATCACGATGGCCGAGGTGCTCCAAGATCTGAGCTACGGTCGAGGCTGAGAAAACCAACAACAACAGCGAATAAATCTGTTAGCATAGTAATTCGGGCGCTCTAGGGGAAACCGATGAACCGAACTACGCTGACTTGGATTACGGCGGCGACCGCTGTTTGGATCACAATTGCCGGATGTGGTGGGGGCATGTCGCCCAGCAGTCAGGCGCCCCGGATCAGCTCGACGCCACCGACGATGACGACGGTAGGTGTCCCCTTCAACTACACCGTGACCGCCGATGGGCTGACGCCGATCGTGTACGCGTTGTCGACCGGCCCCGAAGGGATGAGCGTGGACCCCGAGACCGGCGTTGTGACGTGGACGCCCCAAGGCGAGGGCACCGAGTCGGTGACCATCACCGCTACCAACCTTGCGGGCAGCGACTCGCAGTCCTTCGAGGTCGAGGTCGCCGTGCCAAGCGGACCCGTGTTCACCTCCACTCCGCCCACGGAGGCCACGGTTGCCGCCGAGTACTCCTATGACCCGGAGGTCGTCGCGAATGGACCCGTCACTTGGTCCGCGCCAGTAGCCCCGGAAGGTTTGACTATCGATGCCGAGACCGGCGCCGTGCGTTGGACCCCCATCGTATCGCAAGTGGGGATGAACAGCGTCACGATCCGCGCGACCGAAAACGAGGGTGGTGCCTTCGCCGATCAAAGCTTCACGGTAACCGTGAGTGACACCGGCGGTCCGGCCGTGATCACCTCGACGCCTCCGGATCGCGTATACCAGGGCGAAACGCTGTCGTACGATGCGACCGCGGCAGGCGCTTCGACGATCGTGTGGACCGTGACCGACCCGTCGATGGGTATGCCGGCCACGGGCGTCATGATCGTCACCGACCCTCCTGAGGGCCCTGCCGTGACGGTCGAATGGGACACACTCGGTGTTGCGCCAGGCGATTACACCATCGCGCTGCAGGTCAGCAACGGCCTCGGATCCCCGAACGTGCAGGAGTTCACCGTGACGGTCGACCCTCGGCCGCCGGTGCCCGTGATCGACCTCGTCACGGTTCCTCCACCTGCGACCATGTTCGTCGGAAACCCCTACGACTACGACGTTGATCTGACGTCCGAGAGTGACAGCGCTGGAATCGTCTGGAGCATCGTCGAGGGATCGACGGTGCCGTCGGATCTCGCGATCACGATCGACCGCGATACGGGAGAGGTCGCGTTCACAGCCTCACAGGCGAACGGCGAAATGCAATACAGCTACGGCGTGCGCGCGACGAACGTGCTCGGCGAGGCCGACGATGCGATGATCACCGTCGACGCGGTCTTCCCGCCGGCGACCCCAATGCTGACGGTGGCGCCCAGCGCGATGTTCACGCTCGAAGTGGGCGAAAGCTTCCCCGGCGCGTCGGCGACTGCTACGGGCAATCCGACTCCTATCTTGAGCATTTCCGGCGCACTTCCGGACTTCGTGGAATTCGATCCACTGACCGGCTTGCTCTCAGCGTCGTCGACGAAGCCAGCTCCTGAAGTCGGTGACATCGGAGACTACATGTTCGACATCGTCGCCACCAATCCCGAAGGTATGGACAGCGCGACGATCGACATCACGGTGATCGCTGCGCCTCCGGGCGTGGATTCGATCACCCCGGCTGCCGGTCGGCGGCAGTCGGATGTGCCGGTTGTCGTGCGCGGCAGCGGATTCGTCAGCAGTGTCAGCCCGACGATCGTCTTGCAGCTCGGGGGCTATGTCGAGCCACTCACCACGACGTTCGTCGATGACACGACGTTGACAGCGACGGTCCCGACCAACCTCGGACGCCCGTCCGGGGTGTACGACGTGATCGTCGATCAAGGTTCCACGACGACCCTCGACAAACGTTTCACCGTCACCGAAGGGGACGGCTCGACACTGACCGGGACCGTGGCCATGGACATGACGCTTACGGCCATCGATAGCCCGTACCACGTCACTGGAGACGTCCGGGTTGAGAGTGGTGTGAGCGTCACGATCGAGCCTGGCGCGGTGCTGATGTTCGACGGGAACACCAACCGACGAATCGATGTTGGCGTCAACAGCGCCGGAGCGATCGTGGCGGACGGGGGTGTGCCGGGCGCCGGCGACCAAATCGTCCTTACGCGGTTCCAAGACGTCGGCGGTCCGGTGCCGAGCGGCCACTACCGCGGGCTGCGCTTCGGATCGAACGTCATTTCGGCGACGAACTTGCTTCGAAACGTCGTCGTCGAGTTTGGCGGACGCAGGAACGCGGCGACCAATCAGGGCGCCGTCGAGGTCTTGAGTGGATCCGCGCCCCGGATCATCGACGCGGTCATTCGAGAGAGCCTGAACTACGGCCTCTACGCGCAGGGCGGAGCGGGCTCCGATGCCGTGGACTGGTTCACGGACAACCAACTCACCACCAATGCGCGCTCTCCGATCAGCATGGGGGGTGATGACGTTTCGACGCTAGGCGCGAACCTCGAGCTGACCGGCAACGGGGAAGACCGGGTGTTCGTTCGCACCTCGACTGTCTCACGCCCAAGCGCGTCGTGGACCAACTACGGGGTTCCGTTCTTCTTGAATCAGGGCATCGTAGTCCGGAACGGAAGCGTCATGACGCTCCAACCAGGGACGGAGCTCAGATTCGGTTCGGGTCGTCGGCTTCAGGTATCGACTGGCACAGAGAAGGGGACATTGGTGGCGTCGGGTACCCCCGAAGCACCGATTCGGATGGCGCCCGATACGGGTGTGGTCGGCGACTGGAACGGCGTTCACCTCGACGACAATATCGGCGCTGGGACGGTATTCCGAAGTGTGCGGATCGAGCAGTTCAGCGGAAGTCAGAACGGCGGCGTACGGGTCGACAACCCGGACGTTCCGGGCGCCCGCCACGCGATCGTCGAAAATTGCCTGATCCAAAGCAGCGATCCTGGTTCAGTCGGGGCCTATCTCGGCACCAACGCGGGGATGAGCTCGTTCGAGAACAACGTGCTCGACGTCGTCACGCTGTCGGTCAACGCGGCGTTGCTGGGCTTCAACGACGTGCTCCGGGCCTCGAACACATACGAAGCCCCGCTTCAGGTTCGAACGGGCACTGCGACCGGAGTCGATCTCGTCTGGGTCGAGCCGGTAGCGAGCGACACTTCGACACAGCCGATCCGACCCACTGGCAACCTCACGGTCACCAGCGGCTCGCTCACGATCCGGGCGGGGACGCAGGTCCAGATGCCGCTGAACGCGCAGCTGCAGATGATCGACAGCCAGCTCGTGGTCGAGGGAAACGTGGCGGATCCAGTCGTCTTCGCGCCGGCTCCCGGTGCGGCGTACTGGCATCGCATTCGGCTGCGCGGCGCGGCAACGGCGGGCATATCCCGGGTCAGCCATGCCGTGCTCGACACAGCTGGCTCCGATCCGGCCCTCGGGGTCAATCAGGCTCGAGCCGCGCTCGTCGTCGAGACGAACGGTGGCGTGCCGGCAACGCCCATGGTCTCCAACACCATGGTCACCAACAGCAATGGCTACGGCATGGTGTTCTACGACCAGACCCATTGCGGCGGCGCGTGTGACGACAACACGATCAGCGGCTCGCGGTTCTCTGGGCTCCGGATGTTCGCGAACTTCATCGGTCGCTTCGGCACGGGCAATGCGCTCGCGGGCAACAACACCTCCTCGACGCTCGGACACGAGGGCGTCTGGGTCGTCGGCGACACCGTCGACGTGGGCGCATCGTGGCCCGCGAACGACGTGTCGTACGTCGTTCAAGGCAACATCGAGCTTCGTCAGTCGACGCCGTTTGACCCAGTGCCGACGATGACCATCGAACCGGGAGCCACGCTTCGGTTCGCCGAAGATCGGCGTCTTCGGGTCGGGGAGGACGGTGACGGCCTGCTCGACGCCCAAGGCACAGCGGCCAACGAGATCACGTTCACCGCTATCGACACCGGGATGCCGGCGTACTGGCGCGGGATCGAGTTCAGTCAGGGCTCCGATGGGTCGGTGCTCGATTGGGTGACGGTCTCGTACGGCGGACGCAACAACAACACAGGCAACCTCAACTTCCTCGCGGGGTCGGTCGTGACGGTTGGCTCGGTTACCTTCACGCGCAGCAACAACTACGCGGGTGTCATCTATTCCGGCTCTGCTCCGATGTTCACCGGTCCGCCGTCCGACCGCGTGTACACCTTCAACGGCTTCGATTGCATTCGCGACGTAGCCGCCGGCACCTGCGAGCAGTTTTAGAGCACCGCAGGGTTGCACCCGTAGATCGGCTCACCTACGCTCGCGTCCCATGTCGGATAAGGACGACATTTCGCAGAAAACGCTGGCGGTTCATGGTGGTGAGCCGAGGACGTATCCGTACGACGCCCTGGCGGCCCCGATCACCCAGACGGCGACGTATTCGTTTGCCGACACGGCTGAGCTGATCGCGTACTTCGAGGGTCGCAAAGAGCGCGAGGAGTACGGGCGCTACGGCAACCCTTCGGTCCGTCTAGTCGAGGAAAAGGTTGCGGCTCTCGAGGGCACCGAGGACGCGGTCGCGTTTGCAAGCGGCATGGCTGCGGTGACGTCGAGCATCTTGGCCCTCGTAAAGTCAGGGTCTCATGTGATCTTGTTCGCGGACTGCTACCGCCGGACGCGGCAGTTCGTGACGACATTCCTCGGCCGATTCGGTGTTTCGCACACCCTGATTCCCCCAGCCGATGTCGGCGCGCTAAAGAAAGCGATTCGGCCCGAGACCCGACTGGTGATCGCCGAGGCGCCGACCAACCCCTATCAAACGATTCCGGACATCGAGCAGCTGGTCGCGATTTGTAAAGAACGCAAAATCAAGACGCTCATCGACAGTACATTCGCGACGCCAATCAATTTCAAGCCCGCGAGCCACGGTATCGACTTGGTAGTCCACAGCGCGACCAAGTATCTCGCCGGCCACAACGATGTCCTCGGCGGAGTCTTGGCCGGGAGCTCCGGCATGGTTTCGCTCGTGAGAGACCTGCGGAGCGTGTTCGGCGCGACTCTCGATCCCCACGCCGCGTACCTCATCCATCGTGGGCTCAAGACCCTCGCGCTTCGTGTCGAGCAACAGAACGGGACCGCCCAGGCATTGGCCCAAAGGCTCGAACACCATCCCCGCGTGCGACAGGTGTGGTATCCTGGGCTGGCGTCCCACCCGAACCACGAGACCGCGCGACGTCTGATGAGTGGCTTTGGTGGCGTCGTGACCTTCGAGGTCGATGCCGATCTGGAGGGTACGAGCCGATTCGTCGACGCCTGTCGCATTCCGCGGATTGCGCCCAGCTTTGGCGGTGTGGAGTCGCTGATCGAGCAACCCGCCCTGATGAGCTACTTCGAGCTGAGCACGGAAGAGCTGGAGGCGATCGGCATCAAGAACAACCTCGTGCGCCTTGCCGTGGGTATTGAAAGTACCGACGAGCTCATCGCCGACGTGGTGGCGGCCCTCGATGCGACAGGCTGAGTATCGCCTCCGACACTGAATTTCGGCTCACAAAGCACAGCTGGAACTCTCGCCTCCCACTGAGATAGGGCTGGTCGCGCCCTGGCGGCCCGGTGTGCAAGTGCGCGTAATCGCTATTGACTTGCCGGGGGCCAACGATATACTTTGCGCCCAATGGGGAAAGAATCGCTGACGAAGTCGGAGCTGATCGACGCTGTGGCGCAGCGGACGAAGATCACCAAGAGTCGAGCTGAACAGGTTGTAAACTGCGTGTTCAACGCCATGACGGCGGCGCTCGAGAATGGAGAGGGGATCGAAATCCGCGGTTTTGGCAGCTTCACGGTTCGTCATTACAAATCATACAACGGCCGCAACCCTCGGACTGGAAAGCCCGTTCCCGTTCCTGAAAAACGTCTTCCGTTTTTCAAGGTCGGAAAAGAGCTCAAAGAGCTCGTCAACGGTGGCGTTTCCGAGCCCGGCGAGTAAGGGCGATCGATGAAACCCGAAGCGCAGCTCGCCGAGCTCAAGCGCGGCGTGGTCGACCTGCATGTCGAGGCCGACCTGCTTGAGCGTTTGAACGAGGGGAGGCCACTCAAGATCAAAGCTGGCTTCGACCCAACGCGACCGGATCTTCACCTGGGTCACACTGTGCTCCTCAACAAGATGCGGCAGTTCCAAGACATGGGCCATGAGGTAGTGTTCATCGTTGGTGATTTCACTGCGCAGATCGGTGACCCGTCGGGACGGAGCAGCACTCGTTCGGTGCCGACGCGCGACGAGATCGAGGAAGGCGCGCGGACGTATGCCGAGCAGGCCTTCAAGATCCTCGACCCTGAGCGCACGCAAATCCTCTATAACGGCGAGTGGCTCGGGAAGATGGCGTTCGACGACGTCATCCGCCTAGCCGGCAAATACACCTTGGCCCGGATGATGGAGCGCGACGACTTCAAGCGTCGATGGGCAGAGCACGCGAGTATTTCACTGCATGAACTGTTGTATCCGCTGGCCCAGGCGTACGACTCGGTCGTGCTCGAATGCGACGTGGAGCTCGGCGGCACCGACCAGCTCTTCAACCTTCTGGTGGGTCGGGAGATCATGCGGGAGATGGGGCAGCGTCCGCAGATCGTCATGACCACGCCGATCCTCGAGGGGATCAACGCTCGCGTCGAGAACGGCGCGATCGTCGGCGCAAAGATGAGCAAGTCACTCGACAACTACGTCGGAGTGGACGAGGCGCCCAAGGAACAGTTCGGAAAACTGATGAGCGTTTCGGACGATTTGATGTGGCGCTACTACGAGCTCCTATCGAGCGAGCCCACAGCGGAAGTCGACCGCCTCAAACGTGGCTGCGCGGCCGGCGAGCTCAACCCCCGCGATGTCAAAATCGCCCTCGGAAAAGAGATCGTCGCCCGATATCACGGCGCGGACGCGGCTGACACTGCCGAGGTTTCGTGGCTGGCGCAGTTTTCCAAGCGCCAGGTCCCCGACGACATGCCTGAGCACGAAGTTGCGCTCGACGAGGACGCGGTCTGGATCCCCAAACTTCTGAGCGACCTAGGGCTCGTAAAAAGCTCGAGCGACGGCCGCCGCCGCATTCAGCAAGGGGGCGTCGAGATCAACGGAGACCGCGTCAGCGACCCGCAAGCCAAGCTCCAGAAGGGCGGCCCCTACATCATCAAAGCCGGCAAACGAGCCTGGGCCTCCGTCACCCTGAAATAGGGGACACGCTCGCCCCCCTCAACCCCATGGAATCAAAGGCGTTCTCAGGCACACCGCGCAAACCCGCGGAGGTGGGCCCAGGGGAACGGTTGACGATGTAAAATTTACAATGTATATCCATCGTATGCCTCGGGCTAATCTTACGCGTGAGCAGGTGGAAGCGTTTCGGGAGCGGGCTGTCGATGCGGCGACCGGGCTTTTTGCCGAGCACGGGTATCGCGGGGTGACGCTCCGCTCGGTGGCGGCGGAGCTCGGGGTGAGCCCGATGACGCCGTATCGGTACTTCCAGAACAAAGAGGAATTGTTTGCGATGGTGCGCACCGAGGCCTTTCGCAGGTTTGCCGATGCGCAGCGCGATGCGGCCGGGCGCGACCAAGATGCGGCGGCGGCGCTGCAGACTTTGGGAATGGCTTACGTGCGGTTCGCGCTCGAGGAGCCCGCGGCCTACCACATCATGTTCGAGCTTCACCAAGCGCCGGCGGGCACGTACCCCGAGCTCGAAAAGGAGCAGGCGAGGGCGTTTTCTTATCTTCACTCGGCCGTGGAGGGCGCCACTGCGGCGGGTCTGATCAGCGGTGAGGCACTTCATCACGCTCACCTCCTATGGGCGCAGGTGCACGGACTCGTTTCGCTTCACCTCGCGGGCAAGCTCGAGATGGGGTGTTCATTGGAGGACCTTCTGCCCGAGGTCCTCGAGAACCGACGCGCGGCCGAGTAGGCCCGCAAAGGAGAGCCACATGCGTATTGGAACCTCGTACAAACAGCACCGTGATCTCGCCCAGCAATGGGACGCGATCGTCATCGGCTCCGGGATCGGCGGCCTGTCTACCGCGGCCGTGTTTTCTAAGCTCGCGAAGAAGCGCGTGCTCGTGCTGGAACGACACTATACGGCAGGGGGCTTCACACACACGTTTCGGCGCCCGGGCTACGAATGGGACGTTGGTGTCCACTACATCGGTGAAGTCTCCGATCCGGGCTCGATGATGAGGCGCGTTTTCGACTTCGTGACGGACGGCGAGCTCGAGTGGGCCGACATGGGCGACGTGTATGACCGCATCATCATCGGAGATCGTTCGTACGATTTCGTCAAAGGTCGTGAGCGCTTTCGCGAGAAGCTCCACGGCTACTTCCCGAAGGAAACCCGGGCGATCGATCGGTACCTAGAGAAGATCGACGCCACGGCGAAGAAGAGCCAACTCTTTTTCGCCGAAAAGGCCGTGCCGAGCATGATCTCCTCGTTGTTGGGCGGCTTGATGCGGAGGCCGCTCCTCAAAGAAGCACGCGTTACGACCCGTCAAGTGCTCGAAAGCCTCACGCAAGACCAAGAGCTGATCGGCGTCCTGACGGGGCAGTGGGGCGACTACGGATTGGTGCCGGCAGAAAGCAGCTTCTTCATGCATGCCATGGTGGTCCGTCACTATCTGGGTGGCGCCGCATATCCCGTCGGCGGCTCATCCCGGATTGCAGCCACGATCCTTCCCGTCATCGAAGCCGCTGGAGGCGAGTTGGTCACCAATGCCAACGTCGAAGAGATTTTGATCGAGAAGGGACGGGCGGTTGGCGTGAGGCTCGAAGATGGTCATGAGCTCCGTGCGCCATTGGTTCTGAGCGACGCGGGGATCGCCAACACCTACGGCCGCCTTCTGCCGAACGACGTCGCCGAGGACCACGGGCTCCGACGCAAAGTCGAGCTGATCGAGCCTTCCGTCGGGCACCTGTCGGCCTACATCGGACTCCAAGGCACGACGGAGGAGCTTCAACTCGAAAAGACGAATCTGTGGGTCTACCCGACGCCGCATCACGAGGAGAACGTGCGGAGGTTCGTCGACGACAGGAGCGCTTCACCGCCGGTCGTGTACCTGTCCTTTCCATCCGCGAAAGACCCGGACTTCCAGCGCCGCTACCCCGGCCGCTCGACGATCGAGGCGATCACTCTTGCGCCATACGAGTGGTTCAAGGATTGGGAAAACACCAAGTGGAAGAAAAGGGGCGCGGACTACGACGCCTTCAAGGGCGCGCTCGAGACGCGACTGCTCGAGACGCTCTACGAGCAGGCTCCCGCAACGCGCGGCAAAGTTGAGATTTGCGAGCTCTCCACGCCTCTGACTACCCGCAACTTCGCCAATCATCCGCGCGGCGAAATCTACGGGTTGGCGCACACCCCGGACCGTTTTGAACAACGCTGGCTGCAGCCGCGGACGCCGATCAAGGGGCTCTACCTCACCGGCGCCGACATCTGCTCGGCGGGGGTCGGCGGAGCACTCATGGGCGGGATGCTTTGCAGCTCGGCGGCGCTCGGTCGCAACGTTCTCAGCACGGTAATGCAGCGAAAGCCGCGCGCGGCGCACGATGCTAGGCCACAGGAAGCATCGGTGGGCGCCTAGCTAGTTGTCTTGTCGCAGCGTGCTTACGGCGATGATGTCGGCCCGCGCCGGGACGTCGTCCGGAACTTCCTCTAGCAAGGGGTCTGCTGGGCAGTGCGCGCCCTCCAACAGGCTCCGAAGGGGGGCGAGCAGGATAGTCTCGTCTTCACCTGCGTCGTCTCGATCGTCGATGTGTTTCAAGCCCGTCTCCGCGATCTCGAAGATCTCGCCAGCCCAGTCGGCGACTTCCCGCCCCAAGAAGCGCGTGCGAACACCATGTCGGGCGAACGATTCGCGATGCCGCTCAACTTCTCGGTACGACCATGAATCGACCAGCGCCTCGAGCCGACCGAAACTCTGATCATCATAGAGGAGTCCCTTCCACAGCGCGGGAAGCGCGAACGACATCTCTCGGCTCTGACCGTCGACCCCTCGGTATTCGAGCGTGCTCTTCAGGCGTACTTCGGGAAACAAGGTGCTCAGGTGGACTACCCAATCGTTGTAGTTGGCCTTCACGCCCTGAAAGCCGTCTTTCATGAACGAACGAAAAGTCTGGCCGGTGTTGTGATAGACCTCGCTGCCCCGCTTCACGAGGAACATCGGGGCTTCGAGGGCCCATTCGACGTAGTCGAGGTACGCGGGATGGTCTTTCCACGCAAAGGGGAGCAACCCCGAGCGATCGGGGTCCATGTGGAGCCACGCGAGCGCGCGGTACGAACGAAAGCCAGAGCGATGGCCTCTCTGCCAGGGGCTGTTCGCAAACATGGCAGTGACAAACGGCTGTGCGCGAAGGCCGACCCGAAGCTTGCGCATGGCATCTTCCTCAGACGCATAGTCTAGATTGGCCTGGACGGTGGTCGTCTTCGTCATCATCTCGGCAGCCATCGATCCGCGCGTGGGCAGGTACTCTCGCATGACGTCGTATCGAAGCTTGGGAACCCAGCCGAGCTCCTCGACGGTGGCAAACGGATGGTATCCGAGACCGAGCCACACGAGCCCGAGCTCCTCGATGATGGGCGCGAGCTGTTGCCAGTGGGCGTCGGCCTCGGCTTTGCCTTCGTGCACCGTCCGGTAAGGCGCGCCGGAGAGCTCGATCTGGGAGCCCGGCTCGAGGGTCACGGACGCGTCCCCACGACGAAGCGCAACGATGGGACCATCCTTCAGCTCACGTTCGGGCTCCCACCCATGCTCGCGAATCAGGTGGTCGAAGATCGCCACCACACTTACCGGGCCGTCATACGGCAGTGGTGACCCGTCTGCCTGTCCGACGGCGAACCGCTCCGCTTCGGTCCCGATCAACCAGCGTTCGCGAGGCGTCTCGGCCTCGTGAAAAAACACAAGCAAGTCGTCCAACTCGCGAACAGGGGCATCGGGTGTGGGCAAGTGTCCTCGGATCGGCCCGTTGGGCGCCGGACCCTACCACGAAGCCCAGGGACGCGCCGCCTTCGCGGTTGCACCGGCGCCCCGGACGTGGTGGAACTCACCCGTGGATCAGCTTCTCGAGCTTCTCCGGGAACGGGGCTTCCGTCGTGGCCGCTTCGTCTTGAGCTCGGGAAAGGAAAGCGACTTCTTCATCGACTGCAAGCCGGCGGTGTTGCTTGCACGAGGTCACGTCCTGGTCGGGGAGGCCTTGCTCACGCGGATTCGGGTCCTCCCAGGTTCCGTTGCCGCGGTCGCCGGCGTCGAGCTCGGTGGATGCACGCTTGCCTCCGCGGTCGCCTACGCTTCTGCGGGGGGCGACCATGCGCTCGACGCGGTCTACATTCGCAAGAAAGCAAAAGCGCATGGCACCCGAAAGATGCTCGAAGGCGCCGACGGGCTCTCTCCCGGTGCACGACTTGCCATCGTGGAAGACACCGTGACCACCGGCGGTTCGACACTCCGGGCCGTCAAGGCTGTACGGGAGGCCGGCTTCGAAGTCGCCGGGGTCGTTGCGGTGGTGGACCGACTCGAGGGCGGCGCTGCGGCGATCGCGGATGCCGGGGTCAGCTTCGACGCGCTCTACGATCGAACCGACTTCATGGGGGCGCCATGACCCGAATCGGCGCGTGCTTGATGCTGGTTGCGGCGCTGCTTGGTTCGGGTTGCAAGCAATACGACCTCACGCTGCAACCGGGTCCTCGTGTGTTCACACCGGATTCGTATCCGCTCGTCTGGGAGGCTTGGACGCGGGGCGAGGAGTCGTTCTCGTGGAAGGACCTGGCCCATGAGCTTCACGTCACCGCCACTTTCGAGTCCTGGGAGTTTCGCTGGGCCTATGTCGTCCGCTATGCCCGCGATTACAGCCTCCTGCCGACCGCCCGAGACGAGATGCTACAGGCCAGCCTAGCCAGCTCCCGTCAGGAGCACCGCTTCTTCGTCTCCCTGGTGGGCTTCGATTTCCGAGAGTCCAACCTGGTGAGCAAGCAGTCCGCCTGGCGTGTTCTACTGGTCGACCCGTCGGGCAATCAGACCGTCCCGGTCGTGATGGAGCGGGTGCGGCGCCCGAGCGCCGTCGATCGGGTGTATTTTCCACAGGTCGATCCGCTGCGGGAGACATTTCGTGTGACCTTTCCAGCGGTTGACTCGGATGGCCGGGCGACCATTCCCGAAGGCGCCTCCTTCGTTATATTGCGATTTACCGGTGCCCGCGGCCGGGTCGACCTGCGCTGGGATTTGCAGCCTCAGCAAGGCGGTTGACGAAGGTTTGACAGTCACGATCCTGGCTCGCTATCATGCTCTGGTCGCGTAAGCCTTCGTAACGAATGGGGAAACGGGGCCACGCGGGGAGGTTGAGCATGAAAATGCGCCACATGGGGTGTGCGGTTGCAGTTGTTGTTGCAGCGCTAAGTCTTGGTTGTCACGCGGCTGACGATGATCCGGAAGGACAAGCTCGGGAGCTTGCCGATCCCGTCAGACGAGAAAACGCGATTTTTCGTCTCAGGGAGATCTACACTCGAACGCTTGCCGCCAACGGCGGTGATCGAAGCAATCCCGAGGTCGGAGCCGTCGCCGACGTGATCGTCGCGCCGTTGACGGACACATACCTCGGGTTTCCCGAGGACCGGATCAACGGGATGGCCATCCTGGATCTGCTCCACGAGATGCAGGACCCGAGAAGTCTTCCGGCGCTGCTCGACGCGCTCAACTGGCGCACCGAAGTGTCCGAAGATCATGCGATTCGGTCCGCGCAGACCATCCAAGTGATCGAAATGCCCGAAGCGGAGCAACAACACACGATCGAGGCGCTGGCTCGCTCGCTCGAGCGCATCACCGGATCGCGATCCGAAGACAACAAGATGCGGATTGCGATGATCCGCGCGCTTGGCTCCCTCGAGGACCGTGGGGCGACCGAGATTCTGACCGTCATCGCCACCAAACAAGACGAGAATCAGAACTTCCTGATCAACCGCCTGGCGGCCCAGCAGCTCGGCGAGCTCCGCGATCCGGCCGCGATCCCCGCATTGATTCGATGCCTGTTTCTTTTCGCCCCAAACCGGCCTGATCTGCGCATGAACGATGTCGCGGCCGAGGCGTTGATCCTGGTCGGCCGCCCGTCGCTCAAGCCGCTTCTCAAGATGATGCAAGGCAAGGACGAGACCGCGAACGCGATTGCCAAGAGCTACATCGACTCGATCAAGGCACGTCGTCCGGATCTTGCCAACAAGATGACCGTTCGGCAGGTGACGGGCGCCGAAGCATCCTTCGCGCTCGGGGCGCTCGGATTTTCCGAGGCGTTGGAGCCGCTCCTCGCGGAAGCCAAATCGTCGGATACCGCACGTAAGCTCAATGCAGCAATCGCGTTGGTCCGGCTCAGAGTGCCGCCCGCTCAAAGTGAGCGCGTTCGTTCGACGCTCAAGCAGGCGTACGGCAGCTTACCAAAGGGCTACGCGGGCGTGCGCATGCGAGGGCAACTGCTCGCGGCCATGGCACACACCTATGACGCCGAGCTCATGCCCTTCATCCTCGAGCAACTCAACGACAAGAAAGCCAACCCGGAGGTCCGCTTGATCGCCGCGCAGAACTACGCACTTCTAGCGAACAAGGCAGACGCCGCCAAGCTCGCTGCCACGATCGCAAGCGAGAGGCCGTCGGAGGCGGGCGGGTACCGCGAGAAGTTCGCTGAGCACAAGCCCTTGATGACGCTTGCCGAGGAGTGCGACACCGCAGTGGCGTGCTGGGTGGGGAAGGTCGGCGCTGCTGACCCGAACACGGCACGTAAGGCCGCCTACATGTTGGGTCGTTACGGGGTGAGCAGCAGCGAGGCGATCGCCGCTTTGGTGGGTCAGCTCGGGAGCGAAGACCTCGGTGTTCGGCTGGCGTCTCTCATGGCGCTCGACCGGATCGCCGAAGACGGCGCTCCGGATGCGGTCGTTAAGATCGACGAGCTTCGCATTCGCGAGGAAGGGCAATCGGTGTGGACGATGTTCCGCGCCGAAGCACTTCCCGTCCAAGCCCGGCTTCGGAGCCGAGGGGAAAACGGCTAGACCCGCGGCAGGTGGGCCGTGCGTCACGCTTTCATAGTCACCTGCGCGTGTACGGTATGGGGCTTAGCCGTCGGGTGTGAACGCCTGGCGACCGAGGGTGCTTCTGCGCCGACGCAGACCGTCGTGGTGGTCCAAGTCGTGGCCAAGGTGGGGGGGCGCGCCATCGGTGCGGCCGATGTGCGAAAACGGATGACGCTCGACGGGATCAACGCCGAGGCCGCCGTCGAGGCCATCGTCGAAGAGGAACTGCTGTTGCGGGAAGCGCAGAGGGCGGGTTTGTCAGAGGATCCCGAGGCGGCGCGCCGGGTCGACCGCACGATGGTCCGGGCGTTGCTCCACGACCTCGAGAAAGAGAACACGCCCGGAGGACTTCCGGACGAGCAGGTGCGCGAGGACTTCGAACAAAATCGGGAGCGGTTTCAGGTCCTCGAACGCCGTGGGTCCTGGCATGTCTTGGTGAAAGCGGACACGGAGGAGGCCCGCGAAGTCGCGGCTTCGATTCTCGCCGAAGCACGCAGCGCGGACGACCCGAGAGAGGTCTTCGACCGCTACGCCGACGGCGCAGCCGATCCCCTAGACCTGCCGATCGTCGTCGAAGAGCTCCCGGCCATGACCATGAAAGCGCAGATCGAAAAACCTTATAAAGACGCGCTGTTCAAGGCAAAAACTCTGGGACCCTTGAAAGAACCAGTCTCGACCTCTTACGGTTGGCACGCCATCGTCGTCACTGGGATTCAGCCGGGCGAAGTCCGTACTTTAGCCGACGTTGAAGATGAGATTCGCGAACGACTCAGCCGCAAGCAGCGCTTCGAGAGGCTGGCCGAGGTCGTGCAGCGCCTCGAGGCCGAAGGACTGGTCGAATACCACGAAGCGCTGGTCGAGCGCCTCATGACCGCGCCGGAGCTTCCAAAACGTGCAGAGTGAGCCGCCTTTTGTGAGGTCACTCCTGTCACTCTTGGAGCTCGAGGACGGTCCCGCGCACCTCGTAGACTCGGGGCGCACGTGAAGGAGTCCGGTCCGGGGAGAACGCGTCCATCGACGTTACCGCGGTGACCCCTGTGCCGGCACGCAGCGCCTCAGAAAGCGCCTCGCGAGTCTGGTATCCCTGACGAAGCGTAGCCGAAATCATTCGGTAGGCATCGTAGCCATAGGCGGCGAAAGTCTGGGGCGTGCGTCCGTAACGTTCTTCGTAGGCTTCTCGAAAATGAAGGTTCGTGGGAGCTTCCGACGCGTCATAGAAGGGCACGACGACGAGCGTGCCTTGAAGGTAACGGGATGCCCGCGCTAGGAGCTTCGACGACCAACTCGGGCTCGGCAGCAAGAAGTGGACCTCGCGCTCAGCGTGCTCGGGGAGGCGCCCCTCGCGTGCGCTCCAAGCGCCCTCCGCCGCGAACGTCGGAGCGATCGATGCAATCTGATCCGCGACATCGGCAAGCAGCACTACGTCGCAGCCCGTCTCGAGGAGCGCCTTCACGTAGTCGACGAACGACCGAGTGCCGGGTGGATAGGCGATACCCTCGCACGAGTATCCGCCAACGGTTGCGACCTCTTCATCGAAGATCCGACGAAGCGTTCGGCCGTAGCCATGGTCTGGATACAAAGTCACGTATCGGGAGGCGCCGCGCGCGCGGGCATTGCGGATCAGCGCACGAAGCTCGTCCCGTGGGCTGTAGAGGAATCGGAAGACTTGATCGCCCTCTCCGGTCGTGCCTTCGGCAACCGAGAAGGTAAGCAGTGGTACGCCGGCGTGCCGGGTCGACTCGGCGGCTGCGGAGATCGTTCGTGTACTGACGGGTCCCAAGATGGCCGCCACTCGTTGGTCGCCCATCAGTGACTCCGCCGCCGCAGTCGTCTTCGAGGGGTCGCTGCCGGTATCCTCGACGATGAGCTCGGGGCCGCCCTCGTGGAGCGCAGCGAGTTGCATTCCCTGAAGCAACTGGCGACCGACCTCACGGCCGCGGCCGCTCAGCGGCAAGAGTGCTCCGAGCACATGGGGGTTGCCGTGCAGGAACTCGTCGCCCCGGGCCACGAGCATGCGCACCTCCGGGTCTTCGATCGCGGCACTTTGTCGGAGCGTTTCGGTCGCTCTGGCAACCAGTTCGGCGTCTTGGGTTTCTAGGCCGTGCTCGAGCATTCGACGAGCGACCGCGAGTTGCGGCGCCGCGCCGGGGCGAAGCTCGTCGAACAGGATTGCGGCCTGCTCGATCGTGAGCTTCATGGCCAGCACGTCGATCACCGCGCTCGTGCGCTCGGGATCTGGCGACGCACCTCCCTTCTCGAGTAACGCTTCCATCACGTGAAGCGCGAGCGGGGCATCGAGCGTCTGTTCGGATGCGCCCAACGCGGTCTTCCAGAGCAACGCCTGCTCCGTATCTGCGAACCGCTCGCTCGCCAAGGGCTCGAGCGTCTCCAAGGCCTGGTCTGGCTGCTTCGAATCGAGTTGGCACGCAGCGTATCGAAGCGAAGCTCGCAGTGCGATCGCCTCGTCCGGGCTATCCTGGGCTTGCTGGAAGTGCGAAATCGCCCGCCCGCAACCGGAGCTCGCCGCCTCCAAGATTCCGAGCTCGAGTCGGGCGAGGTCGGCTTCCACGGTCCCGGGATGCGAGATCATGAAGCTTTCGTAGGCGTTGCGGGCCCCCACCACGTCTCCATTCGACACCAGCACCCGGGCGCGTTCGATCTCGGCCGGCGGCGCCTTCTCCACAGGGCTCTGCACGCCCTTTGGAGCGCAACTGATCAGAACGATCAGCGCCCCGCAGGCACCGATATTTCGAAGTATCAACGATCCCCCCGACAGCTTTCCTCGAGTAGCGACGCAAACGTCAGAACCGGGTCATCGCCGTTCTCTATCAATTGGTGTGCCGACCCGGGGCATGCGGTCACGATGCTCCCGCCCCCAACCCAAGCGTGCTGTGCGAGACGGTCTTTCGCGATTGCAACAGCCGTTTCTGGATCGGTGCGTGGCAACTGGCCGCCCCCGCCACTGCAAATGCTGTTGTCGCGATGTTGATGGAACTCTTCGACCTCATTTCCGAGAATCTTGGCGAGCACCCGTCGTGGGGCCTCGTACACACCGAGCCCACGACCGAGCCGGCATGGGTCGTGATAGCGCGCGATGCTCGGTTTCGGGAGCGGCTCGATTCGGTCGATGTGACGCACCGCGAGCTCACTCAGATGGATCATGCGGTCGGCGGGAGGCGTGAGACCGTGGCGCACGCTTTCGACTTTGAGCGCATGAAGACAGCCCGGATCGAGGAACACTACCAAGCTCGCTTCCAAGATCGCGGAGAGGACCTCGGATGCTGAGCTCCGAAAGCCATCGGGATCGCCGGCTTCGAGCAGCGGAAGGCCGCAACATCGGTCGGCGACGACCCGGACCGGCGCGTCGGCCAACGCTCGCGTTGCTCGCCAGCCTGCGATCGCATCGTCGGCACGCAGGACGTTGGCCGTGCAACCGGGAAAGTACATCACGTCCGGGCCCGCTTCGGTTGTCGACTCTGCGAACAGCCGGGACCCGGCCCGCGCGGCCTTCTGTGATCGGCGTTCGTGCTCTTCTAGGACGGCGACCGCTCGTTTCGGTGCTTGGCCCTGCTGAACCGCTTCTGCCCGCGCGGCGTAGAGGGTCGCCGCCACTTCGTTTCGATGCGTACAGTGGGTCCGACAGCGGAGGCACCCGGAGCACCCATACCAGCTCGCGGCTACGGACTCGCTCATGTCGAGGTTTCCGTCGTTCACATGGTGGGCCGAGGTCATTTTCGCCCAAGGTGTCGTGGTCTCACTCGACTGCGCCACCGAGACAGGGCAGGAGAAGCGGCACATCTTGGGGCAATAGGCGCAATAGGTGTGCTGCTTGGTGAAGGGCTCGAGTAAGGGCAGGTTGTCGGCCATGCGGTCCGCACGATACATGGCCTTTCCGTGCGTCGCCAAGCCCGCCCGGTCAGCCCGCCGACGCCCATTGCTGGGCAAGACGCGCGAACTCCGCAATCGAGAGGGTTTCTCCACGCCTGGTGGGGTCGATCTCGGCTGATTGGAGCGCGCGCGCAGCCCGATCCGGGTCGCCCAGGTTGCGCAGCGCGTTCCGGAGCGTTTTTCGGCGGGTCTGGAACGCAGCTCGGACGACGGCTCGGAAGTCATCATTTTCGTCGGCCAGGGGCGTTTCTCTCGGAAGTAGGCGCACGACCGCACTCCCGACTTTCGGGGCAGGGTAGAAGGAGCCGGGTCGAAGGCGGCACACGGTTTCGATCTCGAACGCAGCCTGCGTGAAGACCGTCAAGGCGCCGTATTCCCTGCGACCTGGTTCCGCGATCAAGCGGTCACGGACCTCCTTTTGCACCATCAGCACCGCACCGAGGACGGCATCCCGATCGTCGACGACTCGGCGCAAGATGGCGCCGGTGGCTTGGTAGGGGAGGTTCCCGGTGACGATCAACTTCGAACCCTGGGTCAAGGCATGGCCGCGCAGGTCAAACTCGGCAGCATCGGCTTCGACCACACGCAACCTTTCCTCGACGCCGTACTCGCGGGTCAACACATGGACCATATCGCGGTCGAGCTCCACGGCGGAGACGAAGCATCCTCTGGCAAGAAGTGCGTGCGTGAGCGCACCGAGTCCCGGCCCAAGCTCGACGACCTCCTGCCCCAGCTCCGCCACGGCATCGGCGATCTGCGCCACGACACCTGCTTGGATCAAGAAATTCTGGGAGAAGGCGCGTTTGGGGCGGAGGTCGTATTTCCGCAGGAGATCCCTTGCGTCCGGCGGTGCGCCCTTGGGGTCATTCATCGGGTCAACTCGCGAAGATCATAGAGGTTTTGATACAAAAAAGGGCGCCTCGGCCTTGTTTGTCTCACACCCGTTGCCAGAGGAGAAGGCGTTATTATATTGGTTGAGCCCCTAGATTGACCTAGGTTAAGAATAAGAGGAATCCAATGCTTCCAGGCTTCATCATCGACCAAATCCGTCAGC
>Ga0255057_10000621_pt1 | contig 20058 bp, 19 predicted proteins | sample Cases_109_6_MG_FD_189022 | JGI IMG/M metagenome (GOLD analysis project Ga0255057, IMG submission 189022) | Seawater microbial communities from Amundsen Gulf, Northwest Territories, Canada - Cases_109_6 | ecosystem: Environmental > Aquatic > Marine > Gulf | place: Canada: Northwest Territories... | reverse complement strand
CCAGCCGACGCTCGCCGGTGAGATGGGGCTCCTCCAGGAGCGGATCACCTCGCTGAAGGGCCGCTCGATCACCTCGTTGCAGGCGATCTACGTGCCGGCGGACGACATCACTGACCCGGCGCCGCACACCACCTTTGCCCACCTCGACGCCACCACCGTGCTGTCGCGGCCGCTCACCGAGCTCGGCATCTACCCGGCGGTGGATCCGCTCGACTCGTCGAGCCGGATCCTCGACCCGCAGGTGGTGGGGGAGGCTCACTACGCCGTCGCCATCGAAGTGCAGCAGATCCTGCAGCGGTACAAGGACCTGCAGGACATCATCGCCATCCTCGGCATCGACGAATTGTCCGAGGAGGACAAGCTGATCGTCGCCAGGGCACGCCGGATCCAGCGGTTCCTGTCCCAGCCGATGTTCGTTGCCGAGCAGTTCACCGGACTGGAGGGGATCTACACCCCGATGGAGGAGACCATTGCCTCGTTCCGGGCGGTCATCGATGGCGAGATGGACCAGTATCCGGAGCAGGCCTTCTACATGGTCGGCGGCCGGGACGACGTGGCGGCAAAGGCCGCCGAGCTCAAGGCGGCTGCTGCCTGATGGCCAAGACCTTTCACGTCGACATCGTGACCCCCGAGGCGGTGGTGTGGTCCGGCGAGGCCGAGATGGTGTCGGCGCGGACGACCGAGGGTGACATCGGCATCCTCGCCGATCACGAGGCGACGATGGCGGCGCTCGCCACCGGTGCGGTACAGGTGCATCACGACGGGGGAGTCACCTCTGCGGGTCTGCACGGAGGGTTCCTGCAGATCTGGAACAACACCGTGACGCTGCTCACCGACTGGGCCCGCCTCACCGAGGGAGGCCTCGAAGAGGCCAGGACGGCCGCAGCCGAGCTCCGCGCCGAGGTCGAAGAGAGCGAAGAGGCGTAGGTCGTCTCCTCGCTTCGTGGGGGAGACGCGCGGCGATCGTGGCCGCTGATCCGAGGGGTTCTTCGCCTCCCCCACGGAGTGGGGGAAGCGCGAGCAGGCTTGGCCTGCGAGCGGAGGGGGCTTGGTTCCGTAAGGGCGTCCTTGCATAGAGAACCGTCACTCCCCGGCGCTACGTTGCGCGATATGAGTATCTCCACAACAGCCCCGTTGACACGAACCAACAGCTGTTGTATGGTGTCAACGCGGTGAGGGCCCGACACCTGAAGAAGGATGTCGAGCCCTCTCTCGCCGATGCCGAGGGGCGGGGTGGTCGGTCGAGCCGACGTCGTCGGGGCACCGGTGGGGTGTCATGCGATGCGGTGAGACCAGCCGGTCGGGATGCCAGGTGTTCATCTGGTCGACACCGCGCAACCCGGCGAACCATGCCAAGCAGATGAGGCGAGCAATGGATCGGTGCCCACACCAGTGGGACGAGGAGGACGCCTAGCCATGGAGACCTATCAGTTCACCCTCATCGTGGAAGGCCCGGATCTCCAGAGCGACGACTTGATCGATGCCCTGTATGAGGCGGGCTGCGATGACGCTCTGGTCGGTCGAACCGACGGGATTCAGTATCTCGACTTCGACCGGGAGGCCTCTCGTCTCGATCAAGCGTTCTTGTCGGCGATCGCGGACATCGAGCGGGTGCCGGGCGTGGAGGTAGTCCGAATCGCGGATGCAGGGTTGGTATCGATGGCCGATATCGGCAAACGCACCCGCCGCACCAGGGAGAGTGTTCGACTGCTGGTTGCCGGCGAGCGAGGTCCGGGGGGGTTTCCTCCTCCGGTGACGGACCCGCGTAGCCGCTACCGGCTGTGGCGCTGGTCCGAGGTCGAGCAATGGTTCGCAGCGGTTCGAGGTGAAGATGTGGCGAGTCGTGACGATCACGTCGAGGCTGCGATCAACGCGGCACTGGAACTCCGAGAGCACCGTCGCCACGTGACCGAAGCCGAGGATCTCGACCTGCGCGACCTGGTCGGGTTCTAACGCTTGGGCGGCGGCGACACCCAGGGCCGATGGACCGCAGGAAGCACCTCTGAACGAATGAGGCGAAGCGAAGACTCGGTTCTTGCGTAGCCAGGAGCGACATATGGCCGCTCATTACGCAAGAACGGTGGGATCCGGCCGATAATCCATCGGTGACCGCCGTTGCCGATCAACGCGAAGCGAACGAATTCCGGCCAAAGGCATGGACGGGGCGCGACTGGGTCTGGATAGCTGGGTTGTCCGTTGTGCTTGCCGTGCTCTACGCGTGGCAGCTGCAGCCCGGAATCGCACCACATGGTGATATCTCCAAGTTTCAGTTCGCCGGGCCGCTCGGAGGAACGGCCCACCAGACCGGATATCCGTTGTACCTGATGCTTGGATGGCTGGCTGCTCACGCAGGGCCCTTCGTGGGCCCCGGCACCGCGGTGACCACGCTTTCTGCGCTGTTCTCGGTCGGCGCCGCCGTCGCCACCTACACGGCGCTTCGTGAACTGATGACCAGGCCAATCATCGCCGCAGCGTTCTCGCTATTGCTCGGTGTGGCGCCGGTGGTCTTCTACTACGCAGTGGTCGCCGAGGTGTACGCGGCTCACTTGTTCTTGATGGCGACGTTGCTCGCCATGCTGTTGCGCTGGCGTCGCACCGGCTCCGGTGTCGACCTGGCCATCGCCATCGTCCTGCTTGCCCTGTCCTTCACCCACCACATGGGAACGGCGCTGCTGATCCCCGGAATCCTCTGGTTTGTCTGGAAGACCGATCGCTCCACCTATCGGCGACCAGGCGTATGGCTCCTCGGCGTTGGCTCGCTGGCCGTGGCGGTGCTCCTTTATGGGTATCTGATCTGGCGAGCCGGTGACCCGGGCACGCCTTTCGTTGAGGTGGCGCCCGAATCGTGGAGTGACCTTCCGGCGATCTGGATCGGTACCGGCGGTGCGTCGCTCGTCGTCGGTGATGTCATCTCTTTCCTGGAGCGACTCCCTCGCCTCGGCTGGACCGTCATCGGCAGCGCGCTGCTCGCCCTGCCGTTCGCCGTCGTGGGGTTTCGAGCGCTGAGGAGAGACGCTGCCGGCGCGCTGCTCATCTTGTGGGGGGCGGCAACAGCACTGTTTGCCGTGGTCTATGCCGCACCTGACCCGCAGAGCTTCATCGTCCCCGTTGTGTTCGTTCTGTTCGTGGCCGGCGGCGTCGGTGCAGAGCGAATCGCGGCAGATGACGCAGTCTCGACGCGTTTCGCCGCGGTGGCGCTTGTCGTCATCGGAGCGCTCGCCATCGTTGGCGGGGTTCGGTTCGTCGGCGTCCAGTCTCACGCCGACTACGCGGCCCGCACGGAGAGCTGGATAACTGCCCTTCCACCCAACAGCGTGCTCGCCGCGAGCTACACGGACGCCATGGCTGCGTTCCACCTCTCGCTCCTCGAGGGAACCAGGACCGACGTGGTCACGATCTCGGACTACCCCATTGATGACCCGAACGGGTCCCTGATCGGGCGCTACCTGGCCGGGGAGGCCATCGAGGTTCCCCATGCCCGGATCGTCCTCGAGCCGGGGCGACCGGTATATGCACCCGGACAGGGATGGGCCTGCGAGTTGGCCGGCGCCGGATTCGGCATCGAGCGCTACGACGAGCACCTGTTCCGCGTGTTGCCGCTCGCCGACCAGCCGTTGGACGCCAATGAGCTATGCGGTGCGGCCCGATGACCGACTTGCTCAAGAAAAGCACGATCCGCGACCGGTGGTTCGCCTTCCAGGCCGCAGCCGTTGTCGCCTTTGTCCTCCTGGTGGTGAGCAGCATTACCCCGATCGAGGTCGGAGCTCCGCTCGCTGCCACCGTCGTGCTGGTCGCCTCTCGCCTCCTCCGCACGTGGTCAGATCCCGAGCAGCGCGCATTGGAGTTTGGGCTCGCCGCAGCCGCCCTGATGCTGCTCGTCGGACTGTTGGCCTTCCCATGGAGGCCATACATCGCGGTTACGACATTGTTCATCGTGCCGCTTGCGCTCGGGGGCGCCTATCTCGCCTGGCGCGGCGATTTGGAGAGTCGCCGGGTCCGCCTAATGGCGACAGGGATTCTCGCGTCGATCGTCGTGCTCATCGGTGTGCTGTGGATTCCCAGCGTGGCCCCGCCGTGGACCGACATGATCTTTCTCCACGAGTCGGCTGCCGAGGTCATGCTCGATGGGAGAAACCCGTATACCGACGCCTACTCGGTGAGCACCAACCCGTTTGCCGCCGAAGGAGCAGAGTACGTCGGCTATGCATACCCGCCGCTGACCATGATCGCCTACGCCGGCTCGGACATCCTCTTTGGTGATTCACGATGGGCAGGCGTGATTGCCATGGTGGCGGTTGTCGCACTCATCACCCGTCCTTGGGAAGTGATGACTCGCCGGCAAGGCGCGGCATTGGTCGCCCTCGGCCTGGCCATCGTTGTTCAGCCCTGGCTCGGAACCGTCATCCACTTTGGATGGACCGATCCGGTCACGCTGCCGCTGCTACTCGCCGGTGCACTGCTGTGGCGAAAGAACCCGGTGCTCGCCGCGGTGCTGCTCGGCCTCGCCTTCGGAACCAAGCAGTACCTCGTACTTGCCCTGCCGGTCATGCTGGCCTTCGCCGACGATTTCCGATGGAAGCGGACGCTGATCGCGGGTGGGGTCGCGGCCCTCACCCTGCTGCCTGCGGTTCTGATCGACCCGGTTGCGTTCTGGGACGCAACGATCGCCAACTCGCTTGCTGCCCCGGTTCGATTCGATTCGAGCGGATTGGCAGGAATCGGCCTGAATCTGCCGTTCTGGCTGGTAGCCGCCCTCGCGGTCGGCGTCGCCGTATGGATGGGCCGCTCGGGAGGCGGCTCGTCGCGGTTCGTGCTTGCGCTGGCCGCGACCCTTTCGGCTGCCTTCCTCACTGGCTTCCAGGCGTTCTTGAACTACTGGCTCTTCGTCGCGGCATTGGCCCTGTTCGCCGTGGTGACCACGATCAGGGCTTCCGGCGACGTCGAAAGCGCCTCTTCGCTCGAGCTGAGTCCTCCCCTTCGGACGGATCTGTAGCCGCAGCGCCTTCGAAGTCGATGGTCGTGACCTCTCGCTCGAGGTAGATGGGCCTAGCACGAGCCTCGTCGAGGGTTCGCCACACGTACTCGCCGAGCACGCTGATGGAGAGCAGGATCATGCCGCCCATGATCGAGGTCATCACCATCATCGAGGCCCAACCGGGGACCGGCACCTGGCTCAGCAGCCCGCGTACGAGAGTGATCAGCCCGAAAAGGAGCCCTGCGACACCGATGACCAGGCCGCTCAGCGACACCAGGCGGAGGGGCGCCGCCGAGAAGGCGGTCAACATATCGACGGCGAGCGTCATTCGCTTCCTGAACGACCAGCCGGATGCCCCTGTTGAGCGCTCCCCACGGTCGTAGGGGACGAGCGACTGTCGATAGCCGAGGTTGTAGATCAAGAGAAACAGCGGCAGATTGCGCTCCCGGAATTTCTCGAGCGACTCGACCACGGGTCGCGAGATCGTGACAAAGTCAAGACCCGACGGCGGATACTCAAGACCGGTTGCGACCCGGTATACCCGGTAGAACAGTCCGGACAGCCAGCGGCGGACGCGCGGGTCGCCCGACCGGCTCGATCGTTGGCCCCAGGCGATGTCTGCTCCGTCCTGGATGGCGTCGAGGAGCGCCGGGATGGTCTCCGGGGGATCTTGGCCGTCGGCGGCAAGGACCACGACCGCTCGGCCGGATGCGTGACGAAGACCACACCGCGTTGCGGCATGCGAGCCGACGTTCGTCGCCAGGTCGATGACGATTCCCGGCAGGACTCCTGCGAGGGCCTTTTGTGCGGCGACGCTGGTGTCGTCGGTCGACCCGTCGTTGACCACGATTACCTCGACATGCCCGGACAGCCGCTCATCGTCGGCGAAGACTGCCGCCAACTGGTCGATAGTCGAGGGGAGAGCTTCCTCTTCGTTCCATGCCGGAATCACGATGCTCACGTGTGGGGTGCTGGAGATGTCGCTCATCTGATGTCCTACGAGCCGAGTGATTGAACGTATCGGCTCGCTTGCGAGCTTCCTTTCGGACTTCGACGATGCCGAACGGTCGGTCCAAACGGTCACGCAACACTCAACACGGGTCCTCATCATGCCGATTGAGGTATGACTTCGAGGATCGGTACTGGTGGCAGGAAACAACATCGACATCCCGGGCATTGCGGTGGTCGGAGCGGGCTATTGGGGAACGAACCTCGTCCGCAACTTTGCGGCGACCCCAAAGGCTTCGCTTCGGTGGGTCGTCGATGTAGATGCCGATCGAGCGGACCGCCTTGCTTCCGGATACGCCGGCACGTCGTCGGCGGCGAGCTATGCCGAAGTGCTCGCTGACCCGGCAGTCGATGGGGTGGCTCTCGCCACTCCTGCGGCAACCCACGCCGAGCTGGGGTTGGCGGCGCTCGACGCCGGCAAACACGTCCTGATCGAGAAGCCGCTCGCCGCCAACCTGGACGACGGACGGGCGTTGGTCGAGACCGCTGATGCTGCCGGCAAGGTGCTCATGACCGACCACACGTTTTGCTACACCTCTGCCGCTCGGTATATCCGCGAGCTATTCAAGTCGGGTCAGATCGGCGATTTCCACTACATGGATTCGGTGCGGATCAGCCTCGGCCTGGTGCAACCGGACGTCGACGTCTTCTGGGATCTCGCTCCGCATGATCTGTCGATTCTGTCCTTCGTCCTCCCCGATGGGTTGCGCCCGATCACGGTGTCCGCCCGTGGCGCCGACCCGCTCGGGATCGGCAAGCCCTCTCTTGGAAACATCTCGATCAAGTACCCAAACGGGGCGATTGCCAACATCCACGTCAATTGGCTGAGCCCGGTGAAGGTCCGCACGACCATCGTCGGCGGATCGAAGAAGATGCTGGTCTGGGATGATCTCAAACCGTCCCAGCGGTTGAGCATCTTCGACACCGGTGTCCAGCTCCAGGAAGACGCCAAGGAACGTCATCAGCGGCTGGTCTCGTATCGGGTCGGCGACATGGTCGCCCCTGCGCTCGAGGAACGCGAAGCCCTGGGGCGAATGGTCGATGAGTTCTCCGGTGCGATCAACGAAGGACGCCAGGCTCTCACCAGCGGTCGTGACGGGCTGCAGGTGCTGACGCTGCTCGACGCTACGCAGCGCAGCCTCGACGCCGGCGGCGTGAGCGTTGGCGTCGAAGAATAGGAAGGGACCCATGGCCAGAGACGCACAGGAATTTCGTTCCGTCGCCGATGACGTCGTGCTCGGCACCGGTGTTCAGCTGTCGAGATTCATCAACCTCTACGGCTGTGAGATCGGCGCCGAATCCGTGATCGGTGCTTTCGTCGAGGTCCAGCGCGGGGCCAGCATCGGCGCCCGCACCAAGATCTCGAGCCACTCGTTCGTTTGCGAGGGCGTAAAGATTGGTGACCGGTGCTTCATCGGCCACAACGTGACGTTCACCAACGACCTGACGCCGCGGGCGACCGCCGTCGACGGCGAGCTCCAGGGCCCAGACGACTGGACCGTGGTCCCGACCATCGTTCAGGACGAAGCCTCGATCGGGTCGGGATCCACAATCCTCGCCGGAGTGAACATTGGACGCGGAGCCCTCGTCGGCGCCGGCGCCGTCGTCACCAAGGACGTTCCACCCGGGATGCTCGCCATCGGTGTCCCCGCCCAGATCGTCGGGCCCGCCCCGGATCTCGCCGTCCTGCAAGCAGAGGAAGGACGATGACGATGGATGTTCCGTTTCTCGATCTGGGCCGGCACCACACACCGATCAGGGAAGAGGTGTTGGCTGCCTGGGCGGCCATCTACGACTCGTCCGGGTTCGTCAGCGGCGCCCATGTTGCCTCGTTCGAGTCGGCCTTCGCCGCCGCCCACGGGGCGTCGCATACCGTTGCCGTCGCCAACGGCACCGTGGCGCTCGAACTCGCATTGCGGGCGGTCGGCATTGGTCCGGGGGACCAGGCGATCGTGCAGGCCAACACGTTCATTGCCACCGCTGAAGCGGTGAGCAACGTCGGTGCCGAGCCGTTGTTCGTCGACTGCAATGCCAACGCCGGGATCGACGTCGAGCAGGCCGTCGAGGCGATGGCGCGGCCCGACGTGAGGGCCGTGCTCCCGGTGCATCTTTACGGTCACCCGGCCGATCTCGATCCGATCCTCGACGCCGCCGGCCGCCACGGCGTCACGGTCATCGAGGACGCGGCGCAGGCCCACCTCGCTACCTACAGGAACCAGTCGGTCGGGAGCTTCGGGGCCGCCGCGGGCTTCTCGTTCTACCCGGGCAAGAATCTCGGCGCTCCCGGAGAGGGCGGTGCGATCACCACCAACGACGACGCGCTGGCAGCCCGTCTCCGGTCGCTCGCCGATCACGGCCAGGCCGCCAAGTACCACAGCGATCTCGTAGGAACCAACGCCCGGATGATCGAGCTGGTGGCGGCGATGCTCGAGATCAAACTGGCCCGGCTCGCCGAGATGACCGAGGCTCGCAGACGGGTGGCAGACATGTACCGGGCGCTGCTCGACGGCAGCGACCTGGTCGAGCTGCCGCAAGAGGCGCCGTGGGCCGAGCCGGTCTACCACCTCTTCGTGGTCGAGGTCGATGCCCGTGATCGGGTTCAAGAGCTGCTGGCGGCGCGGGGCATCGCCACCGGCTTGCACTATCCGGTTCCGCTGCACCTCCAGCCTGCCTACGGCCACCTGGGCTACACCGACGGCGCGTTTCCGGTCGCCGAGCGCCGCGCCGAGCGGCTGCTGTCGCTGCCGATGTTTCCCGAGCTGACCGATGTCGAGGTCGAGACCGTGGCGAAGGGCCTGCTCGAAGTCACCGATGAGGTCGGGCACCATGGCTGATCCGACCAGAGCCCTGGTGACCGGCGGTGCCGGCTTGATCGGCTCGACGGTGATCGACCTCCTCACCGCCGATCCCGGCCACGAGGTGGTCGTGCTCGACAACCTGTCCCGGGGACGGCTCGAGAATCTCGCCGGGGCGATCGAACGCGACAACCTCACCGTTGTCGAAGGCGATATCGGGGACCGGAAACTGCTCGGCGAGCTGTGTGACGGCGTGGACGTCGTGTACCACCTCGCCGCGATTCGGATCACGCAATGTGAGGACGAGCCGCGCCTGGCCATGGAGGTGATGGCCGATGGCGCCTTCAACGTCTTCGAAGCTGCCGCGGCTGCCGGTGTCGGCAAGGTGGTCGCATCGTCATCGGCCTCGGTGTACGGCCTCGCCGACTCCTTTCCCACCGGTGAGGACCACCACCCGTATCACAACCGCACTCTGTACGGGGCGACGAAGGTCTTCAACGAGGGTCTGCTGCGGGCCTTCCACGAGCGGGACGGGCTCGATTACGTGGCACTCCGCTACTTCAACGTCTACGGCCCCCGCATGGATGTTCACGGCGCCTACACCGAGGTGCTGGTGCGGTGGATGGAGCGAATCGATGCCGGTGAGGCGCCCCTCATTTTCGGCGACGGTACTCAGACGATGGATTTTGTCTTCGTGGAAGACGTCGCTCGCGCCAACATTCTCGCCGCAGCGTCCGCGACCACCGATGTGGCGCTGAACATCGGCAGCGGCACCGAGACCAGCCTGACCCAGCTCGCCGAGACGATGGTCGCGGTCATGGGCGAAGAGCTGGAACCGGAGTACGTCGAGGAGCGTAAGGTCAACCCGGTCGGCCGGCGTCTAGCAGACACCGCCCTGGCGCGGGACCTGATCGGCTTCGAGGCCGAGGTGCCGCTCGACGAAGGCCTCAAGCAGCTCGTCAGCTGGTGGAAGGCCGAGCGAGCGGTTGCCGAGTCGCCGTGATGAACGACCCGATCCCACTCACCACCCCCTACCTCGGTGAGGAGGAGGTCGAGGCCGCCGCCGAGGCGATCCGGTCGGGTTGGGTTGCCCAGGGACCCCGAGTTGCCGAGTTTGAAGCCGGCTTTGCCGAAGCAGTCGGGGCGATGGAGGGTGTCGCCGTGTCGTCGGCGACCGCAGGGTTGCACCTGGCGATGATCAGCCTCGGGATTGGACCGGGCGACGAGGTGGTCGTGCCGTCGCTGTCGTTCATCGCCTCCGCCAATGCGCCGCGCTACGTCGGGGCGACACCGGTTTTCGCCGACGTCGATCCGAAAACGTTCAACCTGACCGCCGGGACGATCGAGCAGGTCATCTCGGACCGGACACGCGCCATCATCGTGGTCCATCAACTTGGTATGCCCGCCGACATCCAGGCGATCCGGTCGCTGTGCGAGGCACGCGGCATCGAGGTGGTAGAGGATGCGGCCTGCGCCATCGGCTCTACGTATCGTGGCGAACCGATCGGCAGCCACTCCGGCCATGTCATCTTCTCCCTGCACCCCCGCAAGCTTCTCACCACCGGTGAGGGCGGGATGATCACGACCAGCAGTGGCCTCGCCGCCCGGCTCAGGCGGCTGCGCCAGCACGGGATGACCGCCAGCGGGTTCGAGCGGAGCCGGGCCGATCGAGTCATCGTCGAGGAGTACATCGAGGAGGGTTACAACTATCGCCTGACCGACATCCAAGCGGCAATCGGCATCGTCCAGCTTGGCCGGCTCGACGAGATCGTCGAGCAACGCCGCAAGCAGGCTGCCTTCTACACCCACTCGTTCGACGGCCTCCGCGGGATCACAACCCCAGCCGATCCTTCCTACGGCACGACCAACCACCAGTCGTTTTGGATTCGTGTCGATGACGACGCCTCCACGACTCGCGACGGCCTCATCGCGTCGTTGGGGGCGCGGGGGATCGCTGCCAAGCCGGCGCTGATGGCTGCTCATCTCGAGCCCACCTTCAGCGGGCACCCGCACGCACCCTTGCCGGTCACCGAGCAGATCCACCGCGATGGCCTCGTCATTCCGCTGTTCCACGGCATGTCGGACCAGCAGTTGGCAACGGTTGCCGGAGAAGTGATTCGCGTTGCCGGCGCTTAGGGCCTGGCCCCATCCAAGGTCGCATCGATGCTGACCGAGCGTGAGGCTGCGGCGATGGCGAGGTCGATTCGGAGCCGAATCGACATCTGCGAGCTCGACCTGGCCGGCTCGGTGGTGGCAACAGAAACGGCGACGGGCGCCTACGCCAGCACCGCCGCTGCTGCCGTCGAGGCAGGTGCCGAGGTGTGGGCGATGGCCGCTGGGTCGCCGTACGGGACTATTCGTGATGCCGAGCGCGACGTGAGGATCCTGCTGGATGCCCTCGGTTCGGCCAGCATGCTCACCGTCGTCACCGACAAGGAGGAGATTCCGTTCGAGCGCATCGACATGGTGACCAACTCGGGGTTCCTTCGCCCGATCGATGCATCGGTGATCGATCGGCTCCCCGAGACCGCAGCCATCGCACTCATGTACGAGGCGTGGGAGGCCCGGGAGGGCGACATCGACTACGCGGCGGCCTCCAAGAGGGGGATCCCAATCGTTGCCGTCGATGAGCACCATCCCGCCTGCGGCGCGTTCGTCTCAGTCGGAGATCTCGTCGTCGCGGCCGCGCTGAGGCGTCGATGGGCGATCCGTTGGATGCGCTACGGCGTCCACAGCGACAACCCGTTCGCTGACCCGATCCTCGATACATTGCGGTCGCTCGGTGCACAGGCCGAGCTCATCGATCCCGGCGATCCAGAGCCGTGCGACGTCGCGGTGATCGCCGCCACGCCGGTGGTGAACAGCCTGAGTGGCGACCGGTCGCTCTCTCCAGCTGAGATCGCGGAACTCGTGATTGCGTCCGGGGCGTTTGGCTGCATTCAGCTGTGGGGAGACGTGGACCGAGATCGACTGAGAGCGGCAGGGGTTCGGGTCGAGCCGGAGGGAGAGCCAAGGCCCGGCCACCAGGGGATCGGGATGGGCGAAGCGGGATTCGAGCCAGTCGTAAGGCTCCAGGTCGCCGGGATGGCCGCTGTGCTCCACGTTTCAGCATCAGAGGCTCCGCTTCGAGGGCTTGGCACGGAACTGATCTGGAGTCCCGCATGACCAGGGAGCCGCTCCGCCTCCGTAACGTGTCGCTCAGTGACATTGCCAAACGTCATGGGCTCGAGCTCATCGGCTCGGATCGCGAGGTCTCGTTCCTCGCCCGGCTCAAGACCACCATCGACGCCGATGGCGACGTGCTCACCTACGTGACGTCACCCGGATTCCTGGATGCCTTTGCCGGGAGCCAACATGAGGCTGCAGTGGTCGAGCGCCGCTTCTCGCCCGGACAGGCGATTGCCGGCAAGTCGATGCTGATGTGCCCCGATATGCAGGGCGAGGACACCTTCTTTCGCATTCACATGGACCTGGTCGGCAACGGCCAGGTCGTGACTGTCGATCCGCATCTCGGCGAGCGGGCGAGGATCCACCCTTCGGCGGTCGTGATGGAGAACACCCAGATCGGGGACGATGTGGTGATCGAGGCGAACGCCGTCATCTATCCGAATACGATCATCGGCGATCGAGCCTTCATCAAGCCCAACGCCTCCATCGGTGGTGAGGGTTTCGAGATCAAATACATCGACAGTCGCATAACGCTGATTCCCCATAGCGGCGGCGTCGAACTCGGCCCCGATACCCTCGTCGGCTCGTCCACCTGCATCGATCGCGGACTGTTCGGCAGTTTCACCACCATCGGGTCGGGAACGAAGATCGACAACCTGGTCCACGTTGGCCACAACACGGAGATGGGTGCGGACTGCGCACTGGTCGCATCCGCTGAGATCGGTGGCAGCTCACGTCTCGGGCGCGGCGTCTGGATCGGAGGAAATGCGAGCTGCAATCCCGAGGTCGAGTTCGGGGACTATTCCTATGTCGGCACAGGGTCGGTCGTGGTTCGTGATGTCCCTGCCTTCACGCTGGTCGCCGGCTCACCGGCGCGCGTCTTCGGTTACGTCTGTCGGTGTCGCACCAAGCTCAATCTCGACGAGGACGACGCCTGCCCGAAATGCGGCACCCGATACCTCATGTCGGATTCGGGGGACATCGGCTTCAAGGAGTAAGCCGGCGTCGCTCGATTCGGCTTCGGTCAGGTTTGAGATATGGGTGTCGATAATCACTCGATGGCAAGAGGTTCGACGGCACGGTGCGTATCCTTTGGGTCCGAGCCCGCGGGCTCGCCTTGCAGATCCCCCCGAGCAGCAGTGAGGTTGGCCAATGACTGATCGAGGCGACTCGTCCGTCGTCATCATGGGCGGCGGCGGTCATGTCGGGCTTCCCCTTGGCATCGCACTGGCGAGCAGGGGGCTCCTTGTCACCCTCTTCGACATCGATGAGGCCACGGTCGACACCATCAACGCTGGCGAACTGCCGTTTCTCGAGGCCGGAGCCGCTCCGTTGCTGCATGCGGCCAGATCCGACGGGCTCCTTCGAGCAACCACCGACGCCGCATCGCTTTCCGAGGCAGACATCGTGATCGTGGTGATCGGGACACCCGTCGACGAGCATCTCAACCCGGACCCATGGGCCGTCCGCCGGGCAATTGCCTCGGTTGCGGAGCATCTCCGCGACGGCCAGCTGCTCGTGCTGCGCAGCACCGTCTATCCGGGCGTCACCGCCCTGGTGGAAGAGCTGATCAACGAGGAAGGGCTGGCGGTCGACGTCGTGTTCTGCCCCGAGCGCATCGCCGAGGGCAAGGCGATGACCGAGCTGTTCGAGCTGCCCCAGATCGTTGCCAGCCGCTCGACGACCGGCATCAAGCGAGCCGAGCTGCTCTTTCGCCACCTGACGGATCACATCGTCGTGCTCGAGCCAGAAGAGGCCGAGCTGGCCAAGTTGTTCACCAACACGTGGCGGTATATCAAGTTCGCCACCGCTAACCAGCTGTACATGATCGCCAACGATTACGGGCTCGACTACGACCGGATCCGCACCGGGCTCACCGAGGGATACCCGAGAGCAGCGGATCTGCCGAGCGCCGGCTTCGCTGCCGGACCGTGCCTGTTCAAGGACACGATGCAGCTCGCCGCGTTCAACAACAACCAGTTCACCCTCGGCCACGCCGCGATGATGGTCAACGAGGGAATGCCCCACTACGTCGTGTCGCAGATCGAGCGGTCCACCGATCTGCGCTCGGCGACGGTCGGTATCCTGGGGATGGCCTTCAAGGGCGAGTCCGATGACATCCGGTCGAGCCTCAGCTACAAGCTGAAGCGGCTGCTCCGATTCCGCGCCGGCACGGTGCTGTGCACGGATCCGTACGTCCGGGACGATCCGCATCTCGTGGCGCTCGACGAGGTCTTGGAAAGGTCCGATCTGCTGATCATTGCGGCTCCACACAAGATCTACGCCGACGTCGAAACCGATCTGCCGATCGTCGACGTGTGGAACCTGCGCGGCGAGGGAGTCAAGGTCTAAGTGCCTCCTTCGGTTTCGGTGGTCATGCCGGTCTACAACGAGGGCGAGTCGGTGGTGCCAACCCTCGACAAGATCTTCGACGCGGTATCCGACGACGCCGAGGTGCTGGTGGTCTACGACATGGCCGAGGACACGACGGTTCCGGTGCTCGAACGACTGGCCGCAGACGAGCCGCGGCTGCGCCCGACGCTCAACACCCTTGGGCCCGGACCGGCGAACGCCATCCGCTACGGGCTCGACCAGGCTGACGCCGCGGTCGCCGTGGTGACCATGGCCGACTCGAGCGACGTTCCCGGCCAGATCGAGGAGCTGGCCCATTTGGTTCGCGACGGCGCGGTCGTCGGGGCAGCGTCCCGCTACATGAAGGGGGGCAAGCAGATCGGCGGCCCGGTCGTGAAACGCACCCTGTCTCGCCTCGCCGGGCTGTCGCTGTACTACGTCGGCCGCGTTGGCACCCACGACGCCACCAACTCGTTCAAGGCCTATTCGACGGACTTTGTGCGTCGGGTCGGCGTCGAGAGCGACCAGGGTTTCGAGATCGGCATCGAGCTGGTCGCCAAAGCGCGCCGGGCGCGCTTGCCGGTAGCGGAGATCCCGACCACCTGGCGTGACCGAACCGCCGGCGAGTCGAGATTTCGCGTTGCCGCCTGGATTCCGTACTACTTGCGCTGGTACTTCTATGCGCTCGGACCGGCCAAGAGAGGTGCGATGAACAGCAAACAGGTAGGGGAGCGAGCATGAGTGAAACGGTCGTCGTCTCGGGGTCCGCCGGATTCATTGGCGGATATGTCGTCCAGGAGCTGCTCGAACAGGGCTACACGGTCGTCGGTATCGACAACTACTCGAAGTACGGCAAGGTCGCCCGTTCCTACGACGACCACCCGAATTACCGGTTCGTCGAAGGCGATGCCCGGGACGTCGAGCTGATGACCAAGCTGCTCATTGATGCGGATCAGTTCATCGCGGGCGCGGCGATGATCGGTGGCATCTCCTACTTCCATGCATACGCATACGACCTGCTGGCGACCAACGATCGGATCATCGCGGCCTCGTGCGACGCCGCCATCGAGGCCCACCGGGTCGGGAGCCTGGAGAAGGTCACCTACATGAGCTCGTCGATGGTGTTCGAGAGTACCGACGAATGGCCATCGGATGAGGGCCAGGAACGCAGGATCCCGCCACCGATTTCGTCCTATGGGTTCCAAAAGCTGGCGGTCGAGTACTTCGCCCACGCCGCGCACGACCAGTACGGCCTCCCTTACACGATCGTGCGCCCCTTCAACTGCGTCGGGGTGGGCGAGGGTCGGGCGCTCGGCGACGTCGAGGTGTTGAGCGGCAACGTCAAGCTCGCCATGAGCCACGTGGTCCCGGATCTGATCCAGAAGATCGCCAAGGGCCAGGACCCGCTTCACCTGCTCGGCGACGGCAGCCAGATCCGTCACTACACCTACGGCGGCGATCTGGCCAAGGGGATCGCGCTCGCCATGACCCACGCGGCGGCCCTCAACGAGGATTTCAATCTCTCTACGGCACAGTCGACGACGGTGCGCGAGCTCGCCGAGCTGATCTGGAGCCGGATGAAGCCGGGAGAGGAGTTCCGCTTCGTATCGGATCCACCGTATGACCACGATGTGCAGCGCCGGATCCCCAGCACCGACAAGGCGAGGGTCGTCCTCGGCTTCGAAGCGACCACCACCCTCGACCAGATGCTGGACGAGGTGATCCCCTGGGTGCGCGACGCCAGCGAGGCCGGCACCATCTAGACCCCAATGAGAAGGGTGCCGAGCACTCCTCCGGCGGACCGTCGCGGTCGGGAGCAACCGAGTAACTGCAGCGCCCGGAGGAGCGGCGGCCGATCGCACTCGTCACTGCTCAGCACCGTCCAAGGCGGAATCCGTCAAACGCCGATCTGCGTCGGCCGATGATGCGAGATGTCCGACATGATCCCTCGCCATCGCGACACCGGGTTCGGCTATCAGGGCATTGCTCTTGCGGCATACGTCCTGACCGCCTTGACCGTGATCAAGCCGATCGAGATCGGCGTGGCGGTGGCGGCAACGGGCCTGCTCATCGCCTCGCGGGCCGGTGTCGCCTGGGGTTCGAACACTCCGGAGCGGACGCGAGCGACTGCGCTGGTTGCGGCCGCTTTCCTGCTCGCCCTGGGGTTGGCCGTATGGCTGCTCGGCCCCTTCGTGGCCGCGATCGCCGCCATCCTGACACCGGTTGCGCTGATGACCGCATACTTGGCGCTCAGAGGCAAGCTCGAGAAGGCAGGGCCCAGGATGCTCGCCACCGCGCTGCTCGTCGTCATGGTGCTGACCATCGGGGCGGTCCGCATCATCGCCTTCGATCCTCCTGTGATCGACGTCCTCGATCTCCACATCGCCGCAGCAGACGCGTTGCTCGAAGGCCAGAACCCATACACCGAGCTAGCCGTCGTCGACACCAGCCCGACGGCAGAGGAAGGGGACTTCTGGGTGGGATATCCCTATCCGCCGCTCACCCTCATCGCCTATTCGGGATCCGAGATCCTTTTTGGCGATCCGCGCTGGGCCAGCGTGATTGCCCTCGTCTTTGCAGTGATCCTCATCGCACATCCGTGGAGAGCGATGACTCGGGCCCAGGCCGGTGCGCTCGTTGCGTTGGCCCTGGCACTGGTGACCCAGCCGGTGCTCGGCCACGTTGTGCGCTCGGCATGGACTGACCCAATCGCGCTGCCGTTCCTGGTCGGGGTTGGTCTCTTGTGGCGGCGGAACCCGGCGCTCTCGGCGGTCTTGCTCGGCCTGGCGTTCGGAACCAAGCAGTACTTCATCCTCGCCCTGCCGCTCCTGCTGGTGTGGGGCGATGACTACCGCTGGAAGCGCACCGCGATAGCCGCAGGGGTGGCAGCGTTGTCGGTGCTGCCCGCGTTCGTGGCACATCCGCAGGGGGCATGGGACGCCCTCGTCGCGGCACATCTGGAAACCCCGCTGCGGTTGGACAGCATTGGGCTGGCCGGAATCGGCTTCGCTGCGCCCTTCTGGCTCATGCTGGTGGCGAGCGTGGGCGTCGCAATCTGGATGGGATGGCGCGGCGGTCCACCACCAAGGTTCATGCTCGGTCTGTCCGCGACGCTGGCAACGGCGTTCCTGCTCGGGTCGCAGTCGTTCCTCAACTACTGGTTCTTCATCGGCGCGGTGGTGATCGTTGCGGTGGCGAGCGACGACGCCCTGAATGGCGAGGACCCGGCCGACGAGGGGTCGATCGCCCAGCCGCTTACCGCCGACCACCCTCCTAATGGGGGTCTACCGGTCTGATGTGTCAGGCTGGGGCCGAGCCGCCGGCTGGTGAGCACTGCACTCTCCTGGAGCGTCGATTCCTAGAGCTAGATCGTGCCCCGGCTGGTTGGTGAGGGTTGCCTGTAGCGCTCATGGGGTGTCGTGCCGTTGAGCACTGATCCATTAGGTCGCCGCCGGGTGCCCTTCGGCTCGAGAACAGACGGCGAAGGGAGAGGCGATGATCTTTGTAGGTGACGATTGGGCGGAGGCTCACCATGATGTCCATGTGATGGATGAAGCGGGGAGCCGGTTGACGAGTCGGCGGCTCCCTGAAGGCCTGGAAGGGATTCGGGGGTTCCACGACCTGGTGGCGGGGGTTGTTGATGAACCTGGTGAGGTGGTGGTCGGGATCGAGACCGACCGGGGGTTGTGGGTCGAAGCGTTGGTGGCGGCGGGGTATCAGGTGTATGGGATCAACCCGGTGGCGGTGTCGCGTTACCGGGACCGGCACAACCTGGCGGGCGCTAAGTCCGATGCCGGTGACGCCAAAGTGTTGGCAGATCTGGTCCGCACCGACCGGCATAACCATCGACCCCTCGCTGGTGACAGCGACCTGGCCGAAGCAGTCAAGGTGCTGGCTCGGGGTCATCAGAACCTGATCTGGGTGCGGAACCGGCACACCAACATGTGGCGCTCGGCACTACGGGAGTACTACCCGGCAGCCTTGGAAGCCTTCAACGACTTGGATCATCCCGATGCGCTTTCGGTCTTGGAGCGGGCACCGACACCAGCAACGGGTCGGTTGTTGACTCGCTCTCAGATCAAAGCAGCGCTGAAACGAGGCGGCCGGCAACGCAACCTCGACACCCGAGCCGACACGATTCACACGGCGTTACGCACCGGCCAGCTCGAAGCATCCGCTGCGGTGACCGAAGCCTTCGCCGCGACCACAGCCGCGGCGGTGGGGATCATTGGTGAACTCAACCGGCAGATCAGCGGGCTCGAGACGGAACTCGCGGACCACTTTGAGCAACACCCGGACGCCGACATTCTCCGTTCCCTGCCAGGACTCGGGATAGTTCTCGGCGCCCGGGTGCTCGGCGAGTTCGGGGACGACCCGAATCCTCGAGGACGGCAGCCAGATTCGTCACCTCACCTACGGCGGCGACCTGGCTACGGGAATCGTCACGGCTATGAAGCACCAGGCGGCGCTGAACGAGGACTTCAACCTGTCCACATCCCAGGCGACCACCGTCCTCGAGCTGGCCGAAGCGATCTGGGAGCGTATGAAGCCCGGTGAGCCCTTCCGTCACGTCGCGGACCCGCCGTTCGAGCACGACGTACAGCGGCGGATCCCGAGTACGGAAAAGGCGAAGGAGGTACTCGGCTTCGAGGCGATGACGAGCCTGGCCGAGATGCTCGATGAGGTCATCCCGTGGGTGACCTCGGCCGTCGAGAGCGGCCGGATCTGAGCGGCGCCGTGTCGGCAGCCGAGAAGACGAGCATTCGTCGGCCTTGCCGCGGTGCTTGCGACTGGCTTCATGCTCGGATCACAAGCGCTCATCAACGACTGATTCTTCATTGGCACCGTGGCCATTGTTGGCGTAGCCACCGAGATCACCGATGGCACAATGCCTGCCGCTGGCGGCGAGGATGCCGGCGCGTCACTGACGCGGCAAATCCTTTGTGAGCGTCCCGATGCTCCGTCGAGGGGGTGATCTCGACGAAGGTCCCTTCCGCGTCGCCGGATGCCAGGTCGACGGTGATCGTGCGCGCCATTTCTGAGGTGTCGAGGACCAGCTCGTACTGATCGGGGCGATCGTGGAACATAGCGGTTCGAGTGGTCGACGACGCTACCAATGTCGGTCGACCAACCCCGCGAGCACCCTGTCCTCGAGGACCGAGTGCCACCCTTTCTGGAGCAGGCCGATCGAACCCAATCCGTCGGATTCGTCGTCCATCCCATGCCTCGGTTGGGTGGGAATCGATGGTGATGCTTTCCTGGAACGTCGCTCAAGGCACTCGCCGATTGCCGACCGGCCCCAATCCACGATCAGTCAAAGCGATGCGGCCGTCGCCGTCGATGAGGCAGTATGGAGCGCGATGCGGAATCGCTCAGAGTGTCACCTCCCGGGTCGATGATGTGGGATGTCCTCACGCCTGAAGCTCTTTCTGTGGAGCTTCCTGATGCTCTTCGTCGAGCTGGCCCTGATCCGTTGGGCCGGCGAGAACGTCGTCTATCTGTCGTTTTTTGCAAACTTCGTTCTGCTCGGCTCATTCCTTGGGATCGGAATCGGGTTTCTTCGGGCCTCGCGGGGTCGGCCCATCTACCGATGGACACCCGCGCTACTGGCGACGCTCATCGGGCTCACCGCCGTCTTTCCCGTCGAGATCGACCGCACCGGCGACGGGCTGATCTACTTCGGTGAGTATGCGAAGTCGGGCCTGCCCGCCTGGGTGGTACTACCGCTGCTCTTCATTGCCGTTGCCGCGGTGATGGCGG
>Ga0255057_10000620_pt1 | contig 20093 bp, 20 predicted proteins | sample Cases_109_6_MG_FD_189022 | JGI IMG/M metagenome (GOLD analysis project Ga0255057, IMG submission 189022) | Seawater microbial communities from Amundsen Gulf, Northwest Territories, Canada - Cases_109_6 | ecosystem: Environmental > Aquatic > Marine > Gulf | place: Canada: Northwest Territories... | reverse complement strand
CCGAGGTTTTCCTGCGCCGGATCGAGCCGTCCGTGGTCGAGCTGCTGCGGCACGTGGACGAGCGGCGTTCAATGACGGCTGCTCCGCAGGCCCCCGAGCAGGCCCCCGCACCGGTTGAAGCAACCCCGGCCGAGGACGAGGGAGAGCCCGACGAGCCGGCCGCGGCTCCCGACCAGCCGGCCGCAGCTTCCGACCTGGGGGCGGAGACATCCGAAGAGGCGACGGAAGCTGGCGCTTCTGCGCAAGCGGCCGAAAACCCCGAAGAGATCGCGGATGCGCCGGAGACCGAGGCCGGATCCGAGCCGCCCGCGGCCGAGGAGGCTCCGGTCGAAGAAGCGCCGGCCGAAGCCGACGCGCCGACGTCCGAGCCCAGCGACGCGGCGGCCCCGGAAGAGGTGAGCCCGTGACGCCCCAGGTCGATTTTTCGGTGATGGCTCCGATCGGCTTTCTGGGCATCGGCGCCATGCTGGTGCTGCTGGGCGAAGTCTTCCTGTCGCGGCGGGAGTCCCTGCTGGGACGCCGCCTGGACGACCGCCTGATCGGCACCGCCCTCGCGGGCATCGCCATCTTCTTCCTGCTGCTGACTTTCTATGTCTGCTGCGTGAAGTACGCGGGCGGAGCCGTCGAGGTCTTCAACCCGAGCAATCCGCTCTACCAGCTGGACCCCTTCTCGGCGCTGGTGTCGGCGCTGATCGCCCTGGCTTCGCTGCTCTCCTGCGCGTTGGCCATCTACTACCTGGACGAGCTCGACATCAACCACGGCGAGTACTACGCGCTGGTGCTGCTGGCCACCAGTGGGATGCTCGTGATGGTCGGGGCGGTGGATCTGATCGCGGTCTTCCTGGGACTCGAACTCATGAGCATCCCGATCTACGTGCTGGCCGGCTTCGACCGCAACAAGCTGCGTAGCAACGAGTCGGCCATGAAGTACTTCCTGATCGGCTCCTTCGCGAGCGCGATCATGCTGTACGGGATGGCCCTGCTCTACGGCAGCGTTGGCGCCACCTCCTTCGAAGCGCTGCGGGCCGGCTTCGATCCGGACAGCGTCTTCTCGCTGGTCGGGGTCGCGCTGCTGCTGGTAGGCTTTGCCTTCAAGATCTCGTCGGTCCCCTTCCACCAGTGGACGCCGGACGTGTACGAGGGTGCCCCCGCCGCCGTCACGGCCTTCATGTCGGTGGCCGTGAAGGCGACCGCGGTAGCCGCCTTGCTGCGTGTGGTCGGCCTCGCCCTCGGGCCGCTGGACGAAGCCCTGATCGACGTGCTCTGGGTGCTGGCAGTGCTGACGATGGTGGTCGGCAACCTGATGGCCGTGATCCAGAGCAACGTGAAGCGGCTGCTGGCCTACTCGAGCATCGGCCACGCCGGATACATCCTGGTGGGCGTCGTGACCGGCACGGTCGAGGGCTATGCGGCCGTGGTCTTCTACCTGATCGCGTACACGTTCATGAACCTGGGAGCCTTTGCGGTGGTTGTGGCGCTCTCCCAGCAGGGCCACGATTGCGAGCGCCTCGAGTCGTTCGCGGGCCTGGCGAAGGCGCGCCCCGGGCTGGCCGCGCTGATGACGCTCTTCATGGTGGCGCTGGCCGGAATCCCGCCGACGGTGGGCTTCTTCGCCAAGTTCAGCATCTTCCTGGCAGCGGTGCGGGCGGGCCAGGTGCCGTTGGCCATCATCGGCGTGCTGATGAGCGTCGTTTCGGTCTACTACTACCTGCGTATTCCCGTGCTGATGTACATGCAAGAGCCGAGCGATGAGGTGCCGCGTCAGGGCCTGGCGAGCGGCGAGGCCCTGGTGCTGGGGATCTGTGCTTTCGCGGTGCTGTTCCTGGGTGTCTTCCCGAACAACGGAACGCTGTGGCCCACGGGCATCGAGGTGTCGGTCGTGGACTGGGCCCGAGACTCGGTGCGCCTGCTCTTCCCGTCGGGCTAGCGCTTGGAGCCGAGGAAGCGGGCTTCGCCGCGGCGGACGGTGATGTGCTCGGCGTCGAAGAGCTCCATCAGGGGGACCGCGGTGCGGCGGGTGGTTCCAATCAGTGTCTTGTAGTCGGCGGTCTCGAGGCGGCCGTGCTCGCGCAGCCACTCGACCACTCGCCCGCGCAGCTCGTCTACGACGCTGCGCTCGAAGCACAGCCCGCCGGGGGCCCGCACCAGCTGCCCTTCCCGCTCGAGCCAAGCCAGTAGCTCGCGTACAGCCTCACCCTCGGCGCCGAGTCTCTCCGCGAGCTCGCGTTCCCTGGGCGCCTCGAGTCCCGCCTGGCGCAGCTGCTCCAGCAGCCGGTCGGCCAGCCGCTGCTGCTCTGCTGCGAGCTCCGGCCCGTGTCCAGGGCGCTGCACGCGATCTTGACTGAGCACGACGGCCCCTCGCTCGGCGAGGCGGGCCAAAGCCAGCTCAGCCAGCTCGGGCATGACGTTGCCCGGTAGCACGCCGCGCAGGGCAGCGGTCGGCATGCCCCACTGCAGGGGCTCCGCGTGGTGGAAGGCGTCGAGCGCCGATTCGAGCCGGGCCTCGAGGCTTCGCAGTGCCTCGGCGGCGAGCCAGATCCCGGTCGCGGTGGGCACTACCTGGCCTGCGTCGGCCAGGGCCCGGAGCTGCGCCTCCAGATCTTCGGAGGCGAGCCCGCATTCCCGTCGCAGGGAGTCCAGGGGTGACCCGGCCAGGCCGCCGCGAGCGATGCGCACGAGCAGTCCCTGTCGCGGGTCGAATTGCGCAAGAGTCTCGAGCTCACGCTTCAGTTGTGGGTCACTGCGCCGCCGGTGCGGCGGGGCCACGTCGAGTACTTCTCCTCCGCCCAGGGTGGTGCCTCCCAAGGCCGTGCGCGCGAAGCCGCGAACGACGAAGCGATCGCCCGGGAGCAGAGCCAGGGGTTCGCCATCCACATGCACCCGCGCGAAGCCGGAGCTTCCGGGCACGAGCGAGTCCGCAGCCACGGGCGCCAGCCGGGCACGGCGCTCCGCGGTTCCGGTCAGGAGCTCCACCGAGACGGGCTCTGCGGAGCCCGGCGCCGTCTCCAGCCAGTGGAGTCGGGCATCGAAGAGGCCGCTTGGCGCGACCGCGCTGGGACGCGTCAGCACGTCGCCGCGCGAGATCCGCGCCAGCTCGACGCCATGGAGGTTGGCGGCGCAGCGCGTTCCGGCCTCGACCCGCTCCACCTTGGCCCCGTGGCTCTGCAGACCGCGCACGCGAGCCTGCAGCCCGGAGGGAAGCAGCTCGACCGCCTCCCCGACCTGGAGGGACCCGCCCACCAGCGTTCCCGTCACGACGCTGCCGAAGCCCTTCATGGCGAAGCAGCGGTCTACGGGGAGCCGCGGCGGGCCGCGGCGCGGGGTGCGCGCCGACGTCTGCGCGGACACTGCGCGCAGCGCCTCGCGCAGCGCCTCCACACCCTCGCCCGTGAGAGCCGAGACGCGCACGCAGGCTGCTCCGGCCAGTGCGGTCGGCGCCAGCAGCTCCGCCACCTCGGCCTGCGCCAGCTCGGCGAGGTCCGCCGCTGCCAGGTCTGACTTGGTGAGCGCCACCACGCCTCGCGCTACTCCCAGCAGCTGGCAGATGGCCACGTGTTCGCGGGTCTGCGGCATCACGCCCTCGTCGGCGGCCACCACCAGCAGCACCAGGTCGATGCCGCTGGCGCCGGCCACCATGGTGCGCACGAGAGCTTCGTGCCCCGGCACGTCGACCACTCCGAGCCGCAGGCCGTCTCCCAGGTCGAGGGGAGCGAAGCCGAGCTCGATGGTGATGCCGCGGGCCTTCTCCTCGGGCAGCCGGTCCGTGTCCACGCCCGTGAGGGCTCGGATCAGTGCGGTCTTGCCGTGATCGATGTGGCCGGCCGTGCCGAGAACCAGGCGGGGCGCAGCAGGATCGGGGCGGGCCTCAGCGGGGTCCAATGCGTTCGAAGCCCGTGTAGGGCCTCAAGGCCTTGGGAATCGAGACCGAGCCGTCGGCCTGCTGATGGTTCTCCAGCAGGGCGATCAGGGTGCGAGGCACCGCGACCGCTGTGCCGTTCAAGGTATGCACCAGCTCATTGCGCTTGGACTCCGCGCGGCGGAAACGCACCCGTAGGCGGCGCGCCTGGAAGTCGGTGCAGTTGCTCGCGCTGGTGACCTCGCCGAAGTCCCCGGCCTCCCCGCGGCCGGGCATCCAGGCCTCGAGGTCGAACTTGCGATAGGCAGGAGCGCCCAGGTCACCGCTCGCCACGTCGATCACCCGGTACGGAATCTCGAGCGCGCCGAAGACCTGCTCCTCAACTTCCAACATGTGCTCGTGGAGCGCGTCGGAATCCTCGGGCCGCACGAACGCGAACATCTCGACCTTCGTGAACTGGTGCACCCGGTAGAGTCCCCTGCTCTCACGGCCATGGGAGCCCGCCTCGGTGCGGAAGCAGTGCGAGATACCCGCGAGCTTGAGGGGAAGCTGCGCCTCGTCGAGGATGCTGTCGGCGCACAGGCCGCCGAGCGTGATCTCCGCCGTGCCGATCAGGTCCAGGTCGGTGCCGGCCACCGAGTAGATCTGGGTCTCCTCGCCGCGGGGGCTGAAGGCCAGGCCGTCCACGATCTTCTGGCGTGCCAGATCTGGAGTGGCGTAGGCGGTGAAGCCCTGCGCGATCAACAGGTCCAGGGCGAAACGTTGGAGCGCTAGCTCCAGGAGCACTGCCTCGTTTTTCAGGTAGTAGAACTTCTGGCCGGTCACCCGGGCGCCTGCGTCGAAATCGACGAGGTCGAGACGCTCGGCCAGGCTGAGGTGGTCCAACGCGTCGAAGTCAAACTTGCGCGGCTCACCCACGCGGCGCAGCTCGTTGAAATCCTCCTCGCCTCCTTCGGGTACCTGCGGGTGCACGAAGTTCGGGATTCCGGCCATGAGCTGGCGCAGGGCTTCGTCGGCCTCGGCGTGGCCCCGCTCCAGCGCCGCAGCCTCCTCCTTCAAGCGGCGCCCCTTCGCCACGTGGGCCGCGCGCTCCGCCTCGGGAAGCTTCTTCTTCCCGGACGCCTGGTGCTCGTTGCGCAGCCGATTCAGCTCCTGGAGCTGCGTGCTCAGCGCGCTCGCGCTTTCGCGCGCGGCGATGGCGGCGTCGAGGTCTGCCGCGACGCCGCGGCGACGACAGCTCTCCTCGATCTCGGAACGACGCTCGGCCAGCCAGCGGGGATCCAGCACGCGCACAGGGAAGCACAGGACGGGGCGCCGGCACAGGCCAGCGCGGCGTGCGGCGGCCGCTGTACCATCGTCGCCGTGGGTGAGGTGCGACATGAGGGGCGCCCTTGGGCGCGCCTGATGCCCGCTCGGGCGACCCTGCTGGCGGGCCTGGTCCTCGCGGCAGCGCTGGGAATTCGCTTCCACGCGCTCTTCGGCGAAGACCTCAGCCAGGTGGCCCTGGTGGCAGAGCGGGGTGGGTATCAAGCGCACCCGAACGGCCTGCCGGCCGCCGACCTTCGCTTCGTCATCTGGCTGGTGGCGCGCAACGCTCGAACGCTGCTGACGCAGCCGGGGCAGCTGATGGCCGCGGAGCTGTGCCACCCGGCCGAAAGCGCGCTGGCCCTGGGGGAGCCGGGAGTCACCCTCGGCTTGTTGGGGGCGCCCGCCTGGGCCCTTTGCGGCGACCCCCTGCTCGCCTTTCACACGGCGCTGCTCGGCAGTATCTGGCTCGCTGGCTTCGCCATGTTCTGGCTGGTGCGCGCCTGGACCGGAAGCGCCGTGGCCGGCGTGGCTGCGGGCCTGCTCTTCGCCTTCCACCCCGCTCGCATTGCCGACGTCATCCACCCCTACATCTGGGACAACGCCTGGCTCGTGTTCGGGCTCTTCTTCGCCGAGCGTCTTTTCGCCAACGGACGCTGGCGCGACGCGCTGATGTTGGCCGTCTGCTGCGTCCTCCAACTCGGTGGCAGTTTGTATCCGCTCGCGGGTGGCTTGGCCCTGGCGCTGCCGCTTTTGGTGTGGCTGCTATGGCGGCACGGTTTGAAGGCGCTGCGTCCGGGCCCCGTGCTGCTGGTCGTGGTGCTGGTGGGCGTGGCGGCCGTCGCGCTCTTCACCCCCTACCTGGAGCTGCGGGAGGCGGGCATGCTGGAGCCTCGCTTCAAGCGCTATCTGGCCTGGTCGCAGCTGTTGCCGGGGGAAGCCTTCTTCCCCGGCTTCCTGTTGCTGCTGCTCGTCGCAGCGGGTCTGCTGCTTCGGCCCCGGGACAAGGCGCCCGACCCGCGCTGGGCCTTGCTGGTAGGAGCCCTACTCGCCGCCTACCTGGCGGCCGGCGGCACCGCTGGCGAGAACCTGCTCGCGATCGCACGGGGCGGTTCCTTCGTGGTGATCCTTCCCAACTTGTACGCCGCGCTCGCGGCTGTGGTGCCGGGGCTCGACGTCGTTCGTGCGCCGGCCAACCTCTACACCGCCACGCACCTGGCCCTCTGTGTGCTGGCGGGCTTCGGCGCCGCCGCTCTTCTGCGCCTGGCGCCGGTACGCTACGCAACGGCTGCCGCCGCGCTGCTGCTGGCTCTGGCAGCCCTCGCCGCCCTGCGCCCTCCGCTCCCCGGCGTGCAGCCCGCCCCGCGCCTGGTCGCTGTGCGTGTGGCACCGGATCCAGCCGAGGTCGATTTCTACGCCGATCTCGCGGATGCTGGCAACGACGGGCCTATCGTCGAGCTGCCCTATGACCCGCGCGACATGCGGAGGACCAGCACCGCGGTTCTGCTCTCGGCCTACCACCGGCGCCGCACCGCGGCCTGCTGGGGCTCGCGCCGCCCCGACCACGTCGCGGAGATCCAGAACCTGGCCGGGCAGCTGCCGAAGGCGGCGGGCGTCGAGGGCCTGGCTGAGATGGGCTTCACCACCGTGGTGCGTCGCCAGCCTGTTGGCCTGCCGCGTGCGGCCTGGTGGCACCCGCGGCAGGTCGAGGCCCTCTCGGACGGAACGCTGCGGCGGCTGGCCGCAAGCGGCGAGTTGCGCGCCTACCGCATTGCCGACGGCGCGGAGCCCCGTGTGCCCGCTTCGAACTGAGCTCCCCGTGGGGAATCGGCTCCTGCATACGGAGTGGTTGACGCACCTGGGGAGGTGTCCGAACGTCCGCGGCCTGTTACCACCTGGGGACAATGGGGGAGAGTGCATCATGAAGCGATTCCTGGTTGCGGTCCTGGTTCTTCTCGTCACCGGCCTGGGCGCTTGCGGCTCCTCGGATTCCAGCGACGGGGGCGAACCCGCGCAGGCCCCCGCCAAGCCCTCCGCAGAGGCGCCCGCAGCTGGCTCGGAGGCCGTCGCCGGCTCAGGTCAGGAAGGCCAGCAGCAGATCATGGACCTGCTGGAGTGGGGCGACGATGCGGGTGCCCGCGACAAGGTGGCGGACTCAGGCACCTGCACCGACGAAAGCAAGGCCGAAACCGGTTCGCGCGCGGGTGCGCACGGTCTGGTCGTGGTGCAGCGCTGGATCCAGTGCATGGAGAAGCTGGGCTGGAAGCGGAAGGGCTAGGCGGCTCTTCCGGCCTCGATCCCGGAAGCCTCGAGCGCCTCGTCCCCGACGAGCTGCGCCCCGGCGACGTCACCGGGGAAGAAGCGCTGCGCATCGGCCTCGAGCGCTACGAGTTCGCAGCGCGGCATGCACGTCCCGGGCGGCTACTCGACATCGCGTGCGGCGTCGGCTACGGGACGCGGCTGCTGGCGGATCGGGCACCCCAGGTGAGCTCTGCCCTGGGCATCGATCTCGCCGAGGTGGCCGTGGCCTACGGCCGTGAGCACTACGCCGACGATCGCGTGAGCTTTGCCTGCGGCGACGCCATGGCCTTCGAAGATGCGCAGGGCTTCGACACCGTGGTCTCCATCGAGACCATCGAGCACCTCCCCGACCCGCGCGGCTTCGTCGACCGGATCACCCAACTGCTGCGCCCCGGCGGCGTGCTCGTTGCCTCCGTCCCCACGACACCCTCGGTCGACGCCAACCCGCACCACCTCCACGACTTCGACGATCGCTCCTTCCGGCGTCTTTTCGCCGGGCGGAGCCTGGAAGAGCTGGCGAGCTTCGAGCAGGATCAGCCCTACTCGCTTCCGGCCATCCTCACGCGCAGCGAGGCGCGGCTCCAGGAGGTGCGGCGCAACCTGCCCCTCTACTACCTGAAGCACCCGGGCTCGCTCGTGCGCCGCCTGGCCTCGACCCTGCGGCACGGCTTCAAGAACCGCTACCTCACCATCGCCTGGCGCCGACCGGACTAGCTTGGCCGGTTATCGGCCGGCTGCGCCGCCCTGCCGGCACGGCAAGCCTGCGGCTTGCCTCTGGCAGCTTCGATCACAATCCTTGCTGCCGCCCTAGAGCTGACGCCAGTTGCCGTGGAAGCCGTAGGGCACCCGGTGCGGCAGCTGGACCGTGGCCAGCGGCGCGTCCTCCACGTTCTGGGCGTCCAGCACCAGCAGGTCGCTGCGATTCTCGTCGCCTCGGTACACGCAGGCGAGCAGGAAGCCGTCCCCCTCCGGTGAATCGGGGCTACGCGGCACGAAGACGGGCTCGCCCGTCTGGCTGCCGGCGCGCAGGCGGTGCGCCTTGCGCCGGCCCGTCTCCAGGTCGTAGTGGAGGATCGAGTTGAAGCTGAACTGTTCTTGGCCCGCGTCGAGGCGACCACCGGCATAGCCGTGCCGGTAGGACAGGCCCGCCCGCCGCTCGTCGACGCGCGGAAACTCCAGCGGATCGTCTGCGAGCTGCTCGTCCTTCAGCGTCCCGGCTGCCAGATCGATGGTCCAGCGGTGGAGCATGGCCGGCTGGCCGGAGTCGGCGCCGAAGAGCGGCAGGGTCGGGTAGCGCACCACCTCGGCCACCAGCGTCGACCCCTCGCTGTGCGCGTTCATGGGGTGGAAGACGTAGCAGGGGTCGGTTTCGATCCAGACCACGTCATCGCCGTCCCCGTCTCGCGGCATGATGCCCACGTGAGTGCCGCGCTCGGGCTCCCAGGACAGCGCGCCGCCGGTCTTCTGGATGTTGTCGAAGCCGAAGACCGCCGGGAAGACCGGGAACACCACGTGCTCCGGAGTGGTGATGAAATCGTGCGCCATGCTGGCGAAGGGCGCGTCCAGCGGAACCGTTCGCTGCAGGCGTCCTTGCGCGTCGGCGACGTAGTAGACCAGGAAGGGCGGGAAGGGCGAGTAGCCGAAGAAGAGCAGCTCTCCAGTCTCGGGGTCGATCTTCGGGTGCGCCGTCACGATGCCGTCGATGCTGCCGTCGGGACGCTCGACCCCGAGTGCATCGGCGATTTCGGCCGCCACGGGCCGGCGCAGGGCGCCGTCGAAGTCGTGGGTGCCCAGCGTCTCGAGAGTGTCCGGATCTAGCTGGTGCGGCAGCCCGGCCTCCCACAGGGCCAACAGCCGGCCGCCGTGCCAGATGATGTTCGTGTTGGCCGAATTGGAGCTGATGCCCAGGGCGCTCTCGTCGCCGGCAGTCATGTCCTGGAGCCCGCCGAAGAGTGCCTCGCCGGCCTCTCGCTCGGCGCGGAAGCGGTCCGTCCGCACCCAGCGGTTGCGGTAGTCGACGCGCCCGCCTTCGAAGCGGAAGGCGTGGATCATGCCGTCGCCGTCGAACCAGTGGTACTGGCCGCGGGGGGCGAACTGGGGGTTGGGGCCGTTGCGGTAGAGCACCCCGTGAAGCTGCTCGGGGATCTCTCCCTCGACCACGCAATCGTGGATGTCTCCTTCGACGCGCCAGGGTGCGTAGTTCTCCTGGAGGAAGGGCTCGTCCTTCGGGAAGGCTCGTGTCATGGCTCTACTCCTGTGCGCTGCCGCCGGAAGGCGGAGCGCGGTGGGGGGCGGCGAGAGGCATCAGCGCTCCCGCAACGCACTGGATGGTTTCGCGCAGGTACTCCTCTTCGCGAGCACCGGAGTCGATGGCGAAGCAGGCTTCGAGCGCACCGCCGACCAGGGCGTACATCAGCTCGGCGGCGATGCGTGCGTCCATCGGACGCAGCACACCCTGCAGGGCACCCCGGCGGAACTCCGCTTCGAGGGCGCCCACGATCTCCGCCCGGGGCTGGTCGTGGAGCGATTCCGCCAGCTGGGGATCTCTCATCAGGAAGAGGCGGTGCAGGCGACGGTTGACGCGAACGTAGGCGAAGGCCCGGCGGATCGCGTCCGGTGCGGATACCAGCTCCGTCCCCGGCTCTGCACCGAACATGGCCTGCGCCAGCCCACGCCCGTAGGCCGCCGCCGCATTGGCGAAGAGCTCGCGCTTCGAACCGAAGTGGTGGAAGAGGATGCCCTCGGAGACACCGGCTGCGGCCGCGATCTCGGCGGTGGTCGCGTCCGTGAATCCCTTGGCGGCGAAGACGTGGCGGGCCGCGTCGAGCAAGCGTTCCTGCTTCTCGTCCGGCTCGCGTCGGTAGCTGCGGGTGGGGCGCGGGGCTTCGGCGCTGGCAGACATTGAGTCATACTTTACAAAGTATGACTCAATTTGGCAAGCGGGAAGATTCCCTCGTAATATCGGGGGCTTCGGGCATGGAGGAGCGCGTGAGACCGATCCAAGGCTGGGCACTGACACTGCTGCTGGTGGCGTGTGCGGCCTGCGCATCAGTGCGCGTCAACGTCGACTTCGACCCGAACGAGGATTTCTCCACCTACCAGACCTTCACCTGGTTCCCGCGTCCGCAGAAAGAGACAGGCGACTACCGCATCGACAACCCGCTGCTGGACCGGCGCATCCGCACGGCCGTCGAGCGCGAGCTCGCAGCGCGCGGCTACCGCAAGGTCGAGGACCGCGCGCCGGACTTCTACGTGGCCTACCACCTGCAGTTCGAGCAGAAGCTCGATGTGCGCACGGTGAACCGCGGCTACTACGACGCCTGGGGCTACTACGTCGGCTGGCCCGAGACCCAGGTGACCCAGTATGACGAGGGCAGCCTCGTCATCGACGTTGCCAACGCCCGCGACAAGCAGCTGGTGTGGCGTGGGGTCGCGGTGGGTCGGGTGCGCACCCGCCCGAAGCCCGAACAGACCACCCAGGACGTCAACGAGGCGGTGGCGCATATTCTCGCGAAGTTCCCTCCGGAGACGAAGTAGAAAGGGCCGCGTGGATTTCCGATACAGAGGCGACGCCAACCGCGGAGTGATCCCGGCCCGACCCGGGGAGTTCGCGCCCTTGCGCATCGGGTCGCTTCAGGTCGACCCGCCGGTCGTCCTGGCTCCGATGGCAGGCATCACGAATCCACCCTTTCGAACGCTGTGCCGCGGCTTCGGTGCGGGGCTCTACGTCAGCGAGATGATCACCGCGCGCGCCCTGGTGGAACGCCACGCGAAGACGCTGCGTCTGGCGGGCTTCGACCCCAGCGAGCAGCCGCGCAGCCTCCAGCTCTACGGCGTGGACGCGGACTACACCGGCCAAGCCGTGCGCTGGCTGGTGGGCGAGGACCTGGTCGACCACATCGACCTCAACTTCGGCTGTCCGGTGCGCAAGGTAACGCGCCGGGGCGGCGGTGCGGCCATCCCGGTCAAGCGAAACCTGCTGCGAAGTATCGTCCGCGCGGCGGTGCGGGCGGCCGAGCCGGTGCCGGTCACGATCAAGTTCCGCATCGGGATCGACGAGACCTTGCGCACCTTCCTGGACGCCGGCCGCATCGCCGAGGGCGAGGGCTGCGCAGCCGTCGCCTTGCACGCCCGCACTGCCGCACAGCTCTACGACGGCGAGGCGGACTGGCGCGCGATCGGCGAGCTCGTCGCCGCCGTTCCGGGGCTTCCGGTGCTCGGCAACGGGGACATCTGGGAGGCCTGGGATGCGCTGCGCATGATGCGTGAGACGGGCTGCGCTGGAGTGGTGGTGGGCCGAGGTTGTCTGGGCCGGCCTTGGCTCTTTCGCGAGCTGGCCGACGTCTTTGCCGGGCGCGAGCCGGCGGACCCGCCCCACTTCGGTGAGGTGTCCCGCATCATGCTCGACCACGCCCAGCGCTTGGCGGCCTGGATGGGGCCGCGGCTCGGCGTGCGGAACTTCCGCAAGCACGCCACCTGGTACACGAAGGGTTTTCCGGGCAGTGCGCGTCTGCGCGATGTCTTGATCCGCGTCGAAACCCTCCAGGAGCTGGAGAAGGCGTTGGCCGAGGCCGACCCCGACGTGCCCTTCCCCGCCTCGGCGCTGCGGGTGCCTCGGGGCAAGCGGGGCGGTCGCCAGCGAGTCGTCTTGCCGGCGGGCTACCTCGACGATCTCGCGGACGCCACCCCGCCCGCGGGCGAGCTCGAGCAGGCGGACGCGGTTTCCGGCGGCTGAGCGGTCCCAGGAGGGCAACCATGCATGATCTCGGCGAGACGAGAACCAGCCGACGCGAGTTCGTGAGGGTCGGCGTCGCGGCCGCGCTGGCGCTGCCGGCGGCACCCGTGCTGCTCTCGGGTCTGCTGTCCGGCTGCGGGTCCGGCGAGCCGGCCCCCGAGCGCACAGCGCCGAAGCCCGCTGCGCCCGCCGCGCCGAAACCGCTCGCGGCCCCGACACAGCCCGCTGCGCCGGCGGCCGCGCCGCCGCCCGCATCAGCCGGAGGCGGGGGCGAGCTGGTGACCGAGATCTCGGCCATGGCGCCGCTGGTGACGTCGCTCCAGTACGTGTCCAAGTCTCAGAAGCCCGATCAGAACTGCACCAATTGCCAGTTCTACACAGCCGGGCAGGGTGGACGAGGCAGCTGCCAGCTCTTCACCCTGGGCCTGGTCGAGCAGGCCGGCTGGTGCAGTAGCTGGACCAAGAAGGTCGCTACGGGTTAGAGGCCCGCTTTGCCGGTACCTGCTCCACGCGGCGCAGCAGGGTCGAGTCCTTGTGGACCTCGATGATCTCGTTGCTGCGGATGCGCACCACGTAGCGCCGAGCGGCACGGTGCTTGGTCAAGCCCTGCACGGTCTCGACGTGGACGTCCACCAGCCAGCCCTGCCAGGCGACGCCACCGCCGCGCAGCAGGCCCTTGTTCATGTAGCCCTTGTGAGGCCGGCCGAGTACGAAGCGAGTATCATCCGGGTAGCGCATCACCCGGAAGAAGTGCTTCTTCACGGAGTCGACGTAGTCCTTCGGATAGGGGCCGAAGGCCTGCTCGGCCTCGGGCTCTGCGAAGCCGTGGCGGACGCCCTTGTAGGCGGTCGCCATGCCCTTGCCAAAGCCCACGGCGCCATTCTTGATGGCTACGCCGGCGGCCTTCGAGCCATCAACGACGCCCTGACCCAGGTCCGGCTTCTCGGTTGCTTCCTCGGGCGAGCTGGCGCACGCCGCGAAGAGGAGACATGCCAGGAACGGGAGGGCGATTCCCCGGATTGTGCTCCGCGTCACGGACCAAGGAGTCGGCTCGTTCGCCGAATGGATTTGTGAGCTTCCGTCACGGCAGGCAGGGCGCAGGGAAGTGGCAGCTTCGCGTGATATCTTGCCGCCATGCCGACTTCTCGGCGGCCCGACCACATTCCGTCAGTGGGCTGGGCGATGACGCCCTTTCCCTGGCTCGTGCGGGCTGAAGACCCGCTGGAGCGCGCTGTGGCCCTGATGCGCGAACGCGACATCCACCACCTGCCGGTCACCAGGGACGGGGAGCTGGTGGGGGTCGTCACCGCCCGGGAGATCCAGATCGCCGAGAGCCTGAACCGCGGCCCCGAGCCGCGCAAGCCGCTCAGCGTGGCCGACGTGAGCGCTCTCGAGCGCTACGTGGTGGACATGGGCCAGCGGCTCGACCGCGTCCTGCTCGAGATGGCGGAGCGCAGGATCGGCTCGGCCCTCGTGACGCGGCACGGGAAGCTGGCCGGGATCTTCACAATGACGGATGCCTGCCGCAGCTTCGGTGAGTTTCTGCGCAGCCTCTTCCCCGAGAGTCCGGACGACGAGGCCGCATGAGTGCCCAAGGAGAGAGCATGAATCGCGTTGCCTCGTTCGCCTACGGGATCCTCTGCTATGCCGCCTTTCTGGCGGCCTTCCTGTATCTCGTCGGTTTCCTTGCCAACATCGGCGTCCCCAGCTCGATCGATTTCGGCCGCGCGGCGCCCACGGGCTGGGCGCTCTTCATCAACAGCCTGCTGCTCCTGCTCTTCGGGCTTCAGCACAGCGTGATGGCGCGCCCTGGCTTCAAGGCCTGGATCACGCGCTTCGTGCCGCGGCAGCTCGAGCGCAGCACCTACCTGCTGGCAAGCAGCGTCGCCCTGGCGCTGCTGTTCTGGCAGTGGCGGCCACTTCCCGAGGCGCTCTACGCGCTACAGGACCCCACCGCTCGCACACTGCTCCAGGGTCTCTTCTTCGCGGGTGTTGGCCTGGTGCTCTACTCGACCTTCCTGATCGACCACTTCGACCTGTTCGGGCTACGCCAGGCCTTCCTCTACCTGCGGCGTCAGGAATACACGGAGAAGCGCTTCGTGACGCCGCATCTCTACAAGTTCATCCGTCACCCGCTCTACGTCGGCTGGATCCTCGTCTTCTGGGCGACGCCCGACATGAGCGCCGGACACCTGCTCTTCGCTCTCGGGATGACCGGCTACATCCTCGTCGCCATCCCCTTCGAGGAGCGTGACCTCGGCGCCGCGTTGGGCGAGGAGTACGAGCGCTACCGGGCGTCGACACCGATGTTCCTTCCCCGCTTTGGAGGCCGCGGGAGAGCATGAGCTGGAAGCGCGTGGGTGCGGTGATCGCGCTTTCGCTGTGCTGGGGCTGCCTCCGGGACCGCCTGCCCGGTGAATGGGACCCGCCCTACCGCTGCCAGGGCAATGAGCCCTTCTGGAACCTGGTGCTGGAAGACAGGGAGGCGCACTACCGGGCGCTGGCGCAGCCGGCTCGGGTCTTCCACGGCGGGCCCCGCTTCGACATGCGCACCGAGCAGGTGCGGCTGCAGTGGGCCGGGGCCGAGCGCAGCAGCGGCGTGGCGCTGCAGGCCAGCCTTCACGTCGAGACCTGTCTGGACACGATGTCCGATGAGACACCGCCCTTTGCCTACCGAGCCGAGGTGCGGATCGGTCGAGAAGTGCTGCGCGGCTGCTGCCGGCGGGGAGGTTGAAGATGCCCGAGCGGATCGAGGCTCCGAGTGTGATCGAGGCCGCGGGGAGCAAGCCCAAGCTGATCGAGGAGTACGCAGGCCGCGTGAACACTGGGCACGCCAGCGTCAGCGTCGCGCGCATGCGCTCGCCCGAGGGCTGGGTCGAGCCAGGCCAGCGCCCGGACTTCGAGGAGCTCACCGTCGTGCTCACGGGAACGCTGCGAGTCGAGCACGAGACCGGTGCCTTCGACGTCGCTGCCGGGCAGGCGGTGGTCGCTCGCCCGGGCGAATGGGTGCGTTACAGCAGCCCGGAGCCCGGGGGCGCGGAGTACGTCGCTGTCTGCCTGCCCGCCTTCTCGCCCGACTCCGTGCACCGCGACGAGGGCTGAGCGCGCTCTGGGCTTCGGGCGTGGTGGCGAGGGCTCGGGCCCAGTAGCGTCGCGCCGGGGAGGTTCGAGGCATGATGAGAAGGCGGACGGCTCTGGCCTGGCTCTGCGTGCTGCTGCTCGCGCTGGGCGCCTGCAGCGACCGCGAGGACACCACTCAATACTCCGTGCGCGCGCAGGTCGTCCGCGTTGCCGACGGCGGGCGGAGCCTCGTCGTCGACCACGAGGAGATCCCTGGCTGGATGGGAGCCATGCGCATGACGCTACCTGTGCGCGATGCTGCGCAGGCCCGTGTGCTGAAGCCAGGCAACCGCATTCGCTTCGAGCTCTTCGTGTCCGGCAGCGACGCGGTGATTGGCAGCATCGAGCCGCTCCCGCCCGGCACGCTGCTGGAGCTGGCGACCGGGGGGGATTGAAGTCGTACGCCGGAGGGGCGAGCTCTAGAGCTGCTCGCTGCCCTCTTCCGGCTCGCCGTGCTCACCATCGCAGTCGCCGCGCCCGTGCCGTCGGTGGGCGCGGTGCTCGTGGCGGTCGTCGCGGAACGCGTCGATCTGCTGGTCCGAGAGCGAAGCCTCGATGCGCTCTTTGGTCTCGACCCAGGTTTCGCGAATGGCCTCGCGCAGCTCGGGGCTGCGGCCCTCCGAGTGCGCCTGATCCCGCAGCGTTTCGAGCTTCGCCCGCTGCTCGATCAGGACCGCGCGGATCTCTTCCTGTTGCTGACCGCTGAGCCCCAGGCTCTCGGTCATGCGCTCGATGTGGGTGTCGACGTCCGGGAGGCCGCCGTGGTCGCGTCCCTTCGCGGTGGCGAGGCCGGCCGCCGCGAGGGCGACGACGAGTGCCGAGATCGAAAGCGGGATCGAGAGAGATCGCGAGAGCTGCATGGTTTCTCCTGTTGGCGGCGGATGGGTCCGCTTCGTTCAACCCTTTCGACACGCCAGGGTTGCGTGCGGTTGACACGATGCCGGGGCAGGAGCGGCGTTCTCAGAGCAGGTCGCCTTCTTAGAGCAGGCCGTAGTGGTTGGCGGCCAGCGCTGCGGCCGCAGCAAGCGCCCAGGTCGTGAGCAGGAGCCCGCTGAGCGCACCGGGGCCGCGATGTCGCAGCTCCCACACGATCCCGGCGAGACTCGGCAGCGCCAGGATCGCGAGCGCCCAGCCCGGCCCGGCCCGGCCGTCGCGGAAGGACCACAGGAACAGGGGTGCGAGCAGCACCACGGAGTTGCCCACCAGCACCAGCAGCACGGGCCACAAGGTGGATTCGCGCACGAATACCAGGATCCAGCGGTCGACGCGGGAAGCGGCCTCGAAAGGGTCCTGTGTGGACTCGTCCACCCGTTGGTCGTCCTCAGAGGCGCGCGCGGCGCAGCCGGAGCGCATTGCTGATGACCGAGACGGAGCTCAGGCTCATGGCCGCAGCAGCGACCATGGGGCTCAGCAGCAGCCCCAAGGCAGGGTAGAGCACGCCGGCGGCGATCGGAATGCCCAGGGCGTTGTAGCCGAAGGCGAAGACCAGGTTCTGGCGGATGTTGCGGAGCGTCGCCTGCGAGAGCCGCCGCGCTCGCACGATGCCGCGCAGGTCGCCCTTCACGAGTGTCACTCCCGCGGCCTCCATGGCGACGTCCGTACCCGTGCCCATGGCGATGCCGACGTCGGCCTGGGCCAGAGCTGGAGCGTCGTTGACCCCGTCGCCGGCCATGGCCACCGTCGCGCCGCCCTGCTGGAGCTCGCGAATGGTGGAAGCCTTCTGATCCGGCAGCACGCCGGCAACGACCTCGGAGACTTCCAGGCTACGGGCCACGGCCTGCGCGGTTCTGGCGTTGTCTCCGGTCAGCATCACGATGCGCAGGCCGGCCTGGCGCAACGAGCGCAGTGCCTCGCGCGCGCTGCTCTTCGGTGGGTCCGAGACCGCCAGCAGCGCGCGCAGCGTGCCGTCGACGGCCAGGAAGACCACCGTCTTGCCCTGGTCGAGCAGCGCCTCGGCTCGCGCTTCCGCCTGCGGGGCGGGGACGCCCAACTCCTCGAGCAGAGCCGCGTTGCCGAGAGCCGCGCTCCGCTCGCCGATCCGCCCGGTGATGCCCCGCCCCGGCAGCGCCTGGAAATCCTCCACTCGCGGCTCCGGCAGCTCGCGCAGACGGGCGGCCTCCAGGATCGCGCTGGCCAGGGGGTGTTCGCTGCCGCGCTCCAGGGCCGCGGCCGTGGCCAGCGCGTTGGCCTCGTCGCTGCCGTCGAGGACGACGATGTCCGTCAGGCGCGGTCGGCCCTCGGTGAGCGTGCCCGTCTTGTCGAGCACCAGCGTGTCCACGGCTTGCAGCCGCTCGAGGGCCTCGGCGTCGCGGAAGAGCACGCCGGCGTTTGCACCGCGACCCGCGGCGACCATGATCGACACCGGGGTCGCGAGGCCGAGCGCGCAAGGGCAGGCGACGATCAGCACGGACACCGCCGCCAGCAGGGCGTGGGCGAGCTGCGGCGGCGGCCCGACCCACATCCACACCAGGAAGGCCAGGCCGGCGATCGCCACGACTGCCGGAACGAAGACGGCCGCCACACGGTCCACCACGCGCTGGATCGGAGCCCGGCTGCGCTGGGCGCGGGCGACCATGTCGACGATCCGGGCCAGCAGCGTCTCGCTCCCCACGTGTTCGGCGCGTACCAGCAGCGTGCCGCGCCCGTTGACCGTGCCGCCAACCACGGCGTCACCCGCCAGCTTCTCGACCGGAATGGGCTCGCCCGAGACCATCGATTCGTCCACCGCGCTCGAGCCCTCGAGCACCCGAGCGTCTACGGGCACCTTCTCACCGGGGCGCACGCGCAGTGTGTCGCCGACGCCCACCTGCTCCAGCGCGACGTCGGCTTCGCTGCCGTCGGCCGATACGCGCCGGGCCGTCTGCGGCGCCAACTCCAGCAGCGAGCGCAACGCAGCGCCCGTGCGACCGCGAGCGCGGAGCTCCAGCACCTGGCCCAGCAGCACCAGGGTCACGATCACCGCGGCCGCCTCGAAGTAGATGGGCACTTCGCCCGAGGCGCCGCGCACCGAGTCGGGGAAGACGCCGGGTATCAGCACGGCAGCGAGCGAGTAGAGGTAGGCCGCACCCGTGCCCAGTGCGATCAGCGTGAACATGTTGAGCGAGCGGTTGGCCAGGGAGGCCCAGCCTCGCGTGAAGAAGGGCAGCCCGCCCCACAGCACGACCGGTGTGGCCAACGCGAGCTGGAGCCAAGCGCTCTGCTCCGCTGGCAGCGACACTCCCGGGAGCATCTCCCCCATGGCCAGCGCGAAGACTGGAAGCGTCAGCACGGCGCTGACGCGGAAGCGGCGCTGCATGTCGCGCAGCTCCGGGTCTTCGGCCTCCTCGCGGCTGACTGTCTCGGGCTCCAGGGCCATGCCGCACCTGGGGCAGCTGCCGGGGCTGGGCTGGCGCACCTCCGGGTGCATGGGACAGATGTAGATGGGGGTCTGGGTCACGCAGCCTCCCCTCCGCCTTCCCTCAGGTGGAGTCGCCGGCGGTTGTGGCGGCGAGCTCGCGCCCCTTCCAGAGTACAAAGAGCGCGGGGTAGACTAGAAGTTCGAGAGCGAATGAGCTTGCGAGCCCACCGACCATGGGCGCTGCCACTCGCTTCATCACATCGGAGCCGATGCCAGTGCTCCAGAGCAATGGTAGCAGGCCGGCCCCCATCGCAAGCACGGTCATGAGCTTGGGTCGGATGCGCCGGGCCGCTCCCTCGACGGTTGCTTCTTCGAGGTCGGAAAAACTCGAAAGCCGGCCGTCCTCGAGGCGCTTGCGATGGGCAAGCGTCAGGTAGAGGAGCATGACCACGCCCGTCTGAGCGTCGAGCCCAGCCAGAGCAATGATCCCGACCCAGACAGCAATACTCAGGTTGTAGTCGAGAGCCCAGAGAAGCCAGATTGCGCCGATCAGCGAGAAGGGCACCGCGAGCAGCACAATCGCGGTTTCGACGGCGGAGCCCGTGTTCAGATAGAGAAGCAGCGCAACCAGGGCAAGCGTGAGAGGAGCCACGAGCCAGAACCTCTCCTTGGCCCGCTCGAAGTACTGGAACTGGCCCGCCCACTCGAGACGCGTTCCCGGCACGAGCTTCACCTGCTCTTCGACAACGCGCTTCGCGGCTTCCACATAGTCGATGATGGGTTGGCCGGAGACGTCTACGAAGACGAACCCAACGAGCTGGCCGGATTCGCTCCTCACGAACGGAGGGCCCGTGTCGAAGCGAATGTCTGCCACCTGCGAGAGAGGAATCTGACTTCCAGAGGGGGTGGTGACGAGAACGCGACGAAGAGCGTCCAGGTCCTCACGGAAGTTCCTCGCGTAGCGAACGTTGATGGGGTACCGCTCCCTGCCTTCCACGGTCTCGGCGATGTTCTGACCACCAATCGCCGATTCGAGCACTTCGTTGATGTCTGCTACTCGAAGCCCGTAGCGCGCGGCTTCCTCGCGGTTCGTTTCGAAGTTCAGGTAAAACCCGCCCGTTAGTCGTTCTGCAACGGCGCTTCGTGTAGCGGGAAGGCTCGCCAGGGCCTTTTCGATGCGAACCGCGGTCGTCTCGATGTCAGCGAGATCGTTTCCGAACACCTTGATTCCAAGCTGGCTCCGAATGCCGGTTGCGAGCATTTCAGTGCGAGTCTGGATGGGCATCCACCAGAGGTTTGGCATGCCCGGGTACCGAAGTTTCTCATCCATTTCCCGAATCAGGTCATCCCAATCAAGCCCCTCGCGCCACTCGCTGCGGGGCCGAAGGGTGATGACCGTCTCGACCATCGAAAGCGGCGCCGGGTCTGTTGAGGTGCGG
>Ga0255057_10000619_pt1 | contig 20099 bp, 21 predicted proteins | sample Cases_109_6_MG_FD_189022 | JGI IMG/M metagenome (GOLD analysis project Ga0255057, IMG submission 189022) | Seawater microbial communities from Amundsen Gulf, Northwest Territories, Canada - Cases_109_6 | ecosystem: Environmental > Aquatic > Marine > Gulf | place: Canada: Northwest Territories... | reverse complement strand
TAGCCATCGAGGGAATCCTCTCCATCATGGCCGGGGGGGATCAAGAGGTCTTTGAGGCGGTCGTCCCCATCTTCCGGGCGATGGGAAAGACGATCACCTACATGGGACCAGCCGGAGCAGGCGGGTTTACGAAGCTGGCCAATCAGGTGATCGTGGCCATCAACCTCACCGCCATCGGTGAGGCCCTAACGCTCGGGGCGAAGGCTGGCCTGGACCTAGAACGTCTGATCCAGGCCTTGAGCGGCGGAATGGCGGGTAGCCGGTGTTTGGAGATGAAGGGGCCGCAGATGATCAAGGGGAACTTCCAGCCCGGATTCAAAACTGATCTCCATTACAAGGACCTGGGACTGATCATGGAGGCCGCCCGGGCCTTACAGGTTCCCCTCCCGACGACATCGATCGTCCAGGAACTTTTCTCGGCCCTCCGCGTGAAGGGCCGGGGAGGCCTGGACCACTCGGCCGTCATCACGTTGCTGGAGGAGCTTGCCGGCGTGCACGCCCACACGCAGAGCTAAGCGCTGCCGGAGTACCTCAAGCCGGTGGTGACCTTTGCCTATGTCACCGGCTGGCGTAAGAGTGAAATTCTGGGTCTCACCTGGGACCGGGTTAGTCTACAAGAAGGCATCGTCAGACTGGAGCCTAGGACCACCAAGAACCGCGAGGGAAGGACCATTGTAATGACCGCCTCTCTTAAAGACCTCCTCGATGCTCAATGGAAAAACACCCAAGCGCTGGTAGACCGGCGAAAGCCGGGTGCAACCCCCAGGGAGGTCGCAAAAATGATTCCCTGGGTGTTCCACCGGCGAGGCACCTCCATCAAGAACTTCGACACGGCGTGGCGGAACGCCTGTCACCGCGCCGGACTGCCGGGCCGCATATTCCATGATCTGCGCCGAACCGCCATCCGCAACATGGTCCGAGTTGGGATTCCTGAACGAGTGGCGATGATGATGAGTGGACACCGCACCCGGGCGATCTTTGACCGCTACGACATCGTTTCAGAAACAGACCTTCGGGACGCGGCAGATCGCCTCAACCAGAGTGTTACGGGCACAATTTCGGGCACAGTCAAGGCACAGGAGGGAATATCTGAATTTGAGCGTGTGGGCTAAAAGATTGAAACTGTGGTGCCGAGGGCGGGAGTCGAACCCGCACGGGCGCGGAGGCCCAACAGATTTTGAGTCTGTCGCGTCTTCCTGTTCCGCCACCCCGGCATCAGTGTCAATGAAAGAAATGAAAGAAGGGAAGCCTCGAGACTCCCCTTCTGGACGTCGGATCGTGAAAAAGTGCCAGTGTACCGGGTTACTTCACGGCCTTCTTGAGTGCGGCCCCCGGCCGGAACCGGACCACCCGTGCAGCAGGAATCTTAATGGGCCTGCCGGTCTGGGGATTCCGGCCCGTCCGCGCCTTCCGCCGTCCTATGCCAAAGCTCCCGAATCCAACCAGGGTGACCTTCTTCCCTTTCTTCAATGAGTCCTTGATACCTTTGAGGGCACTGTCCAACGCCGCCTCGGCGGCCCGTTTGGTCACCTTAGCGTCCCTAGCCATGCGGTTCACCATATCCGCTTTGGTCATCTGCTGCCCTCCTTATCATGGGTTAAAAGATATAGAGGCCCTCTCCTGTGGCGGTGCCCGGCGTATATCAGAACCTGCGGGGCGTTGTCAATGGAAATCCGGGCCCAGTGCAGGTGCCGAGCACAACCAAGAAAAATTCCTAACCCCCAGAGTTATCCCCGGGGCTCTTTGACCTTTCCCCGGTAGGGTTCTGACAGGTATCGCTCGGCCGTCTCCTGGGCCAGCCCCCCTGCCTCGATCTCCAGGGCGCGGTGATAAGCCTCCACCGCCTTCTCACGATCCTCCAGCAGATCATAGACCATCCCGGTCCGGGTATGTGCCCAGGCCGTGATCCAGGCATACTTGGCATTTTGCGTCTCAATCGCCTGCCGGAAAAAGCTGAGGGCCTGCTCGTACGCACCAGCATTCATGGCGATCTTGCCCCGAAGCTGAAGATATCTGGGAGTGAGTTCCGGAGGAAAGTGAGGGCGTTCTTGCTTTATCGCTCTCCGGATCGCTTCCGCTACGGCGAGCGCCTGGGGGGTGTGCTGGGTCTCGGAGTAGAGAAAGGAGAGTAGAAAAAGGAATTCTGGATTTCCCGGATATCGGTTGGCCAAGACCTCCGCATAGGGAAGTGCATCTTCAAACCGCTTCTCCCAGCCACTCAGGATACGGACGAGGGCCACCATCGCCGGCACCTTCGCCACGGTCCCCTCGCGTGCCACCCGCTTGAGTCGCTCGAGCCCACGGTCGCGACCCCCCCCCGAGGGGAGCACGAGAGAGACGAGCGGCTTGAGCAGTCCCGGGACTCGGGAGATGGCATAGTCGTAAAGCCCCAACATCCACAGGGCATCAATTCGATGCGGGGCGACCTCGAGTGCACGCGTGAGGTGATGATGGCTTTCGCGAATCCCGTGATAGGCGGCAAAATAGTTTTTCCGCACCCGATCCACGGCCGCCTTCACCCCCCGGATAATCCCCAGGGTCAGGAGCAGATCCGGGCTGTCAGGTGTCTTGGCCAAGAGGGACTCCCCCTGGACTAGCACCGGCTCCATCCGATCGAGAAACTGGTCGAGGATTTCTTCCACTTCCTCTTCTTCTCGCTCCTCCTGAAAGGCCTCGTCCATCTCCACCACACCATCCAGAAAGGGGTAGAGCAGATCACCGCCAGGAAGACCCTTGAGGTGCGAGAAGGCATTTCGGGCCTCAACGTAATCGAGGTTCGCCATGTGATCGGTACCGGTGAGGATCTGCCGGGTTGTCTCTGGCGTGAGCCCGAACGCCCCCCACCCCTTTGCGGGGTACAGCACCATGAACAAGGAAAGGCCCAGGACGATTCGTCTCATGGTGTCCCTTCCCACTCGGCTAACGCCTGCCGCCACGCCGCCACCATATCGGGATCGATGTCGACCAGGACGACTCGCTGAAGACGTTCCGCGGGAAACTGCCGGACGCTGTCGATCATGCTTTTGGCTGCCGCCTCGTGATCAACGCCGCCGACTCCCGTCCCCATGCCTGGCAGGGCGATAGTGGCAAAACCTTCTGCCTCCGCCAGGCGGATGGCAGCCTTCGTTGCCATTTCCACCTTCTCCACCGGGATCCGCATCGCCGGCCGCTCCATAGTCGGGGCATGAATGATTCCCCGGAACCGGGTCTTTCCACCACTCGTGAGAATCGCCTCCCCAACGGGAGTGGGTCCCCGCGCGACCGCCTCCTCCTCTACTTCTCTTCCGGCCACCCGCTTGATCGTACCAGCCACGCCGCCCCCCATCCACCCCTGGCTATTGGCGGCATTGACGATTGCGTCAACCGCCGCCTCGAGGATCGAACCCTGCTGGATTGCAATCTGCAGCTTCACGACAGCCTCCGAATTGACCCAAATAGAAGTCAATGATAATGATAAGGTATGTCCAGTGCCCTCCCAAAAGGAAATCCGGCATGAGGGTGACTGTGCTCGGATCGGGGACTGCGGTTCCCTGCTCCGAGCGGGCGTCACCCGGCCTCCTCGTGGAGGTGGCCGATGAGTATCTCCTATTAGACGGCGGCACTGGTACCTTGCAGCAATTGGTTCGGGCGGGGGTGAGGCTCGATGCGGTAGATCGGGTGCTCTACACCCATTACCATCCGGATCACGTGGGGGATTTCCCCCACCTCCTTTTTGCTCTTCGGAGTCCCGAGATCGGCCGGCAGCGCCCCCTCTGGGTCGGTGGGCCACGTGGGCTTCGGCGCCACTACCACCTCCTGGGAGAACTTTATGGCCCCTGGGTGGCCAATCTTCCCTTCGAACTGGAACTCCGAGAGCTGAAGGAAGAGACGGTTGACTTTGGCTCGTGGCGCCTGACGGCTCGGTCCGTCCCCCACACCGATGTCAGCCTCGCCTATCGGATCGACGTCGAATATGGCGCCCTTGTCTGCTCGGGGGACACGGATTACTCTGAGACCCTGATCGAGTTGGCTCGGGGTGTCGATTTACTCATCCTCGAATGCGCCTTTCCGGAGGAGCAAAAGGTCACCGGACACCTCACGCCGAGCCTGGCGGGTGAGATGGCAGCCCGGGCCGGCGCAAAGAGGCTCGTCCTGACCCACTTCTATCCTTCGTGTCGGGGAAAGGATTTGCTGACCCCCTGTCGGAAGGAATTCCCCGGGGAAATCCTTCTTGCCGAGGATCTGATGCAGCTCACCGTGGGTGGATGAAGGATGCGATGACTGCGCGGGAACGTTTGATTCTTGCGCTCGATCTTCCCTCCTGGCAAGCGGCCGAGGGGATGGTCGAACGACTCCGGGGACGGATCCACGTCTTCAAGGTCGGGCTACAGCTTTTCACCGCCGATGGTCCCCGGGTGATTGCGGGGATTCACGAGCGGGGAGGCAGGGTCTTCCTGGACCTCAAGTTCCACGACATTCCCCAGACGGTGGCAGCCGCGGCGGCGAAAGCCGTGGACTGGGGGGTCTTCATGCTCGACGTTCACGTTTCTGGGGGATCAGAGATGATGCGGGCGGCGGCAGAAGCGGTGGCCGAAAAGGCCAAGTCCTTGGGGATCGAGCGCCCTCGCCTCCTCGGCGTGACCGTCCTGACTAGTCTGGCCCAGGCAGATCTCCAGACGCTGGGGATCGGGCGGGTGGTCGAGGAGCAGGTCCTTTTCCTCGCCGGCCAGGCCAAGGATGCAGGCCTCGACGGGGTGGTCGCCTCCCCCAAAGAGGCAGAGGTAATCCGGCGGAACCTTGGCCCGGGCCTTCTCCTCGTGACCCCGGGTATCCGAGCGGTAGCGGCCGAAATTGATGACCAGCGCCGCATCGCCACCGCCCGGGATGCCCTGCAGGCCGGTGCGGACTACATCGTGGTCGGTCGTCCGATCCTCAGGGCACCGGACCCAGTCGCGGCGGTTGAGCAACTCGTGGCAGAAATGGAGAGTTTTAACGTCCAGTGAGCTCCAAGGGAGGTGACCATGGCGTACGAACACCTGCAAGTCCAGACCTCCGAAGGGATTACTACGATCACCATCAACAGGCCCCAGGCTTTGAACGTTTTGGCCGCAGCCACCATGCAGGAACTGGAACGGGCTCTTCTCGCGGCCCGCGATGACCCCGCAGTGGGAGTGGTGATCCTGACAGGGGCCGGGGAGAAGGCTTTCGTCGCCGGGGGTGACATTCGGGAGGTCCTTGCCGGCCTCGCGGAAGGGGCCGCTTCCGCTCGAGACCAGGTCGCCCGGAAGGGACAGAAGTTAGTCACCCTCATCGAGCGGCTGGGCAAGCCGGTCATCGCCGCGGTGAACGGGTTTGCTTTGGGCGGCGGCTCTGAGATCGTTCAGGCCTGTCACCTGGCCATCGCCGCCGACACCGCGAAACTTGGCCAACCCGAGATCAACATCGGTTTCAATCCCTGCTGGGGAGCCACACAGCGCCTCCCCCGCCAGGTGGGACGCAAGCACGCGATGGCGCTCATTCTCACAGGAGAAATGATCGACGCGCAGGATGCATACCGGATTGGCCTCGTGAATAAGGTCGTCCCATCAAATGAGCTGATGCCCGAGGCAGAGAAGCTCGCTCGCCTGCTCTTGACCAAATCCCCGACCGTCCTCCAGCTGTGTCTCGAGGCCGTGATCCATGGACTGGAGATGCCTCTAGCCGATGGACTTGAACACGAGGCAAGCCTATTCGCCATGGCTGTCGCAACTGGTGACGCACTAGAAGGAACCCAAGCTTTCATTGACAAGCGTAAACCCGTTTTCAAGGGACGCTAAAATCGCAATCAGCAGTCGGCTGTCAGCAACTTAAGCTGGGACGCGAGGAGGTTGGGAGGCTAGGAGGCCCAAAAGGCAAGGCAGGAGGTTCCGACTCTTTGAGCGTCCGAGCGTACTAGCCTTCCAGCATCCAAGCAGGTTATCAGACATGGAGCTGTTCGAGCAGTCCAAGAAAAGCGATCGAAAGCGGAAAGCACCCCTCGCGGATCGGATGCGGCCTCGAACCGTCGAAGAGTTCGTGGGGCAGACCCACCTGTTGGGAGAGGGGCGGGTCTTGCGCCTCGCCCTCGACAGCGGTGAGGTTCCGTCTATGATTCTCTGGGGGCCCCCGGGCTCAGGAAAGACCACCCTCGGGTTTCTCATCGCCGAGCGAACAGGCACCGCCTTCGTACCCTTCTCCGCCGTCACCGCCGGAATCCGTGAGATCAGGGAGGTGATCAAACAGGCACAGTGGCATGAAGAGCAGCAAGGACCGCGGACCATCCTCTTCATTGACGAGATTCACCGATTCAATAAGGCGCAGCAGGATGCCTTTCTCCCCCATGTGGAAAAAGGGGTTATCATTCTCGTCGGGGCCACCACGGAAAATCCATCCTTCGAGGTGGTTGCTCCACTTCTCTCTCGGGTCAAAATCTTTCGCCTCGACCCACTTTCGGAAGCCGACGTGTCCGTGATCATCCAACGAGCCCTAGACGATCCTGAGCGGGGTCTCGGCCTACAAAAGCCTCATCTTCACCAGGAGGCCCTTCCGCATCTGCTCCGCATGGCGTCGGGCGACGGCCGCGTGGCGCTCAATACGCTGGAGCTCGCCGCACAGATCACGCCCCGCCGCACAGATGGGACGCTCGAAATCACCCTGACCGCCATCGAGGAGGCAGCCCAGCGCCGAAGCCTGCTCTACGACAAGGCGGGAGACGAGCACTATGCCATCACCTCCGCCCTCCACAAGAGCGTGAGGGATAGCGATCCCGACGCAGCGCTCTACTGGTTGGCCCGAATGCTCACCGCAGGGGAAGACCCTCTTTACATCGCCCGGCGACTCATCCGTATGGCCTCCGAGGATATCGGCAACGCCGATCCAGCCGCCCTCTCGGTGGCGGTCGCGGCCAAGGACGCATACCACATGCTGGGAAGTCCCGAAGGGGAGCTCGCCCTGGCCCAGTGCGCCTGCTACCTTGCCACTGCGCCCAAGTCGAACGCCGTCTATCGCGCCTACGAAAAGGCTCGCACGGATGTCGAAGAGGGACCCATGAGGCCGGTGCCGCTCCATCTCCGCAACGCGCCGACTTCTCTCATGAAAAGTCTGGGCTTTGGGGTGGGTTACCGGTACGCGCACGACTACCCTGACGCCCTTGTAGACCAAGAACACGTGCCTCCGGAGCTGAAAGGCCGCACGTACTACGAGCCCACGGATCGGGGATACGAGGCCGAGATTCGCCAGCGGCTCGCGGCGTGGCGCCGGCGGCTCACGCAGCAAGACCCTGAGGGACAAGCCGACCCCGAGCGCTGAATCTCCCCAGTTAAAAATGTGGTCAGGATAGCAAGGCTCTCACCGCCTCAGAAACATCGGGCGCAGCCATGACCGCGGAGATGACCGCGACCCCGTCTGCCCCTGCGGTAAGGACCTCCTGCCGGTTTGTCCGGTTGATGCCCCCGATGGCGAGAATGGGAAGATGGATATGAGACCGAACCTGCTTCAGGATTTCGAGGCCCAGCGGAGCACCATAGGATGCCTTAGACGGCGTAAAGAAGATCGGCCCCAGGAGGATAAAGTCGGCCCCCCCCTCCTGAGCTTCCGCTGCCTCGGCAAGAGAGTGACAGGAAACGCCGAGGAGCCGTCCCCGGCCTAACAGGCGACGGGCGACGGCCGGTGGAAGGCTTCGCTGGCTCAGATGGGCCCCGTCGGCTCCGACAGCAAGGGCCACATCAATGCGATCGTTGACCAGCAGCAGGCCTCCGGCGGGATGGATGACGCCATGAAGTCGTTCGGCCAGTGCCGTGAGCTCCCGGGCCTCGAGATCTTTTTCCCGCAGCTGAAAGACCCTGGCTCCTCCTGCGAGGGCGGCGCGAGTCACCTCCTCGAGCGGCCTGCCCGCGGTTTGCGTGCGATCGGTGACAACATAGAGCCCCCATCTGCGGGTATCATCTTTGAGACGTAACATAGATAGATGGTTGGCAGAGTGTTGTCGGTTTGCGAGACGGGAAAACGGCGGACGGGAATCCGGAAGCCAGCGTTTAAATAAGCTCGGGCATCCCTTCCAGGGGGGTAGAGGCAGAGGCGTAAAGCTTCTTCGGGATGCGCCCGGCCACATAGGCCAGCCGCCCGGCCTCGACCGCATGGCGCATTGCTGACGCCATCGTGACCGGATCTTTGGCAGCGGCGATGCCGGTGTTCATCAACACCCCGTCGCAGCCCAGCTCCATGGCGATGGACGCATCCGAGGCGGTTCCCACACCGGCATCTACGATGACCGGCACTCGCACGACCTCCAGGATAATCCTGATGTTATAGGGATTCCGGATGCCGAGCCCCGAGCCGATCGGTGCCCCGAGAGGCATGACGACGGCTGCCCCCGCGTCCTCGAGCTTTTTGGCCACGACCGGGTCATCATTCGTATAAGGGAGCACGGTGAAACCTTCCTTGGCCAGCACCTCTGTCGCTTCCACCAACGCAGCGGTGTCTGGAAACAGAGTCTTCTCGTCACCGATCACTTCCAATTTAATCATGTCGGACAGCCCCATCTCCCGAGCGATGAACGAGGTCTTGATCGCCTCCTCCTTCGTATAGCATCCGGCCGTGTTGGGGAGGAGCGTGTACCGAGTGCGATCGACGTAATCTAAGAGCGAACCCCCTGTTGCCAGGTTCATCCGTCGGATGGCGACGGTGATCATCTCTGCCCCAGAGGCCTCCCATGCCTTCTGCATGATCGCCGGGTCCGGGTACTTGCTACTCCCGACGATGAGGCGAGACTTAAATTCTTTCCCCCCGAATCGAAGCGGTTCGTCTTTATACTCGCTCATCGGATTCTCCCCATCCCTCCCGCCATGGCTGTGAGGACCTCAACCGTGTCCCCATCCTGGAGGATCGCAGAGGCGTAAGAGGGCTTCTTGACGATCTCCTGGTTGACCAGGACCGCAACCCGTTCTGGGTGAATGTTCATCTCTGCCAAAAGGTCGGCAACCGTGATGTCATCGCGCACATCACGTTCTTTGCCGTTCAGCCGGATCTGCATAGTTGATTCGAACGAGCTCGCTCGTGCAGTGTTGCGTAAGGTCGGCCTTACTGTAACATGGGGCATTGGGGGAGTCAATTTTCCGCCCGGAACCTCCAATAATCAACCGATCGCTTTGTCTTTCGCTCAACTTCTCCGCGGCCGACGCGTACGACGTTTGAGACGGAGGGCCTTCTCGACCACTGCTGCCAGTCCCTCAGTCAGGGGGAGGGTGTCGATCGCGTCAAGATTAACCCAGAGGGCTTCTGAAATGTCCGACGCGGCTATCAATCGACCCCGGCGCCAGGAGGCCAAGAAGTCGATAATGACGTAGTGATAGCGAACCCGCGTCTTCCGGTCGGTATAAATCCGGTCCAGCACCTCCACCACTTCTCCCACCTCCACGTCGATCCCGCACTCCTCCTTCACCTCGCGTGCGACCGCTTCCTTCAGCCCCTCTCCAAGACTGACCGCGCCTCCCGGCAGGCTCCAGAGATTGCGACTGGGGTCCGTACCCCGACGGACCAGCAAGACCTTGCCAGCTTTCACCACGATCGCCCCAACAGCCACGATGGGATGGGGAGGATACTCGCGACTCATCCTTGCTCCGGAGCAGATAGAAGTTGACAAGGGGGGAAGAAGATATTATCAATGGCTTTTGGTTTCTCCAAAGCCCGTCTCCAAGGAGGGAGCAGTCCAGTGCCGATCTACGAGTACGAGTGTGAAGTCTGCAGCCACACCTTTGAGGTCATTCAGAAGTTCTCCGACGACCCCATCACGGCGTGCGTCGATTGCTCCGGGCCCGTTCGCCGACTCCTGTCGCCTCCTGGCCTGGTCTTCAAAGGGACCGGCTGGTACGCGACCGATTACGCCGGCCCGGAGCGGAAGAAGGCGATGGAAGGAGAGAAAAGGGAGCAAAAAGGCTCCGAGGCCTCCGCGGATACCAACGGCAGCGAGCGGACAAGCAAGACGGACAACAAGGCCGACACAGACGCGGCGAAGGACTAGATGACCGATGACCGACGACTGATTACCGTGAAGAATCAAAAAGCATTCGGTCATCGGTTTACGCTCATCGGTCGTCGCGCAGTGACCATCGGTGATCAGGTATTCGGCCATCATTGAGTGCTTGGTGCAGCACTAGCTCCCTTCCGTCTCGGTGAGAAGTGCCTGGACGTGAGGAACGGTCTCGGCGATAGGCACGAGGGCGTCCTCTCGGGTCCGGCGATTTCGAATCTCAACTTGGCCCTCGCGGATCGCTCGACTCCCCACCGTGACCCGATAGGGAATCCCCAAAAGGTCCGCGTCCTTGAATTTGACGCCGGCCCGCTCATCCCGATCGTCGTAGAGGACCTCCACCCCTGCCGCCACGAACTGCCGGTACAGCTCGTCCCCCACGGTCCGCATCGTCTCGTCCTTTACATTGACCGCAAGTAGGTGGACCGGGAAGGGCGAGATACTCATCGGCCAGATGATGCCGTCCTGGTCATGGCTCTGTTCGATGGCAGCAGCGGCGATGCGGGCCGGGCCGATCCCGTAGCTGCCCATGACGATGGGGTGCTCCTGCCCTTTCTCATCGAGATAGACCGCTCCGAAAGGTGTGGAATACCGGGTCCCTAGCTTGAAGATGTTCCCGACCTCGATCACCGGCTCGACCGCGAGAGAAGCGCCGCACTGCAGGCAGGTCTCTCCTGATTGGACGTGGTGAATGTCGGCGTACCGCGCGCTGAAGTGCTTGCCGGGGACCACGCCACGCACGTGGTATCCCTCGCGATTGGCCCCTGCCACATAGACCCCTTCGGCGACCGTCTCATCGGCCAGACGAGGTAGTTCAAGACCCAGAGGGCTGAGGAAGCCCACCTCCACTCCGGCGATCTCCTTCATCTCATCGCGATGGGCCGGCCGGAATGGACCAACGAGACGCTGCAGTTTCTTTTCGTCTAAGAGCTGGTCCCCCCGCAGCAGGCAGAGGAGCGGCCCCTCCCCGGTCATGACCATCAGGGTCTTCAAGATGAGACGGGGATCGATCTGCAAAAAGTTCGAGACTTCCTCGATGCTCCGGGTTCCCGGGGTCGCAAGCTCCTCCAGAGAGGACCATGGGGGGAATGTGGGCGCAGGCGACTTCGAAGATGCCAGCTCGATATTGGCCGCGTAGCCGCAGGAGGCGCACAAGACAACCTCATCCTCCCCTGCAGGGCTTGGAGCCATGAACTCGTGCGACCCTGCCCCACCCATCATCCCTGGATCGGACTCGACTAAATAAAACTTGAGCCCGCATCGCCCAAAAATCCGCGCGTAGGCTTCCTTGTGGAACTCGTAGCTCCGCCCGAGTCCCTCTTCGTCCGCATCCAGGCTATAGGAATCCTTCATGTGGAATTCCCGGGTCCGCAGGACGCCGCTCTTTGGCCGGGCCTCGTCCCGGAACTTCACCTGAATCTGGTACCAGATCTGGGGCATCTCTCGGTAGGAGCGAATCTCCTTCACGGCTAGCCAGGTGATGACCTCTTCATGCGTCATCCCGAGGCACATGTCCCGCTTCCCGCGATCCTTCAGGCGGAACATCTCCTCGCCAATCTCGTCCCAGCGACCGGTCTGTTGCCAGAGTTCGGCCGGGTGGAGCGCCGGCAGGGTGATCTCTTGCCCCCCGATCCGGTTCATCTCCTCGCGGATGATGGTATTGATCCTGTCCAGGACTCGCTGTCCCAGCGGCAGGTAGCAATAGATCCCGGCGGCCAGTTGACGCACCATCCCGCTCCGGATCATGAGCCGGTGGCTCGCCGCCTCCGCCTCGGCGGGATCCTCTTTCAACGTAGGGATAAGCAGATTACTCCAACGCATGGTATGGCAAGGGGAATGGTGGGACTCATTCCTTGGGAAGGATGGTGAGCAGATTCTCGGCACCGGGTGAAATGTCTTCCACCTCGCCGGAGGCGGCCATCTTCTGAAGTTCCTCGATGAGGGCGTCGGCTAGCTGTTCCTCCTTCACCTTCCGGATGATCTGCCCCTTTTTGATGAGGATACCGACTCCGTTACCACCGGCGATGCCGATATCTGCCCCCCGCGCCTCGCCCGGGCCGTTCACGGCGCAGCCCATCACCGCCACATTTATCGACTTCTTTAGGCCAAGTTCAGCCAAACGGCGCTCCACTTCCTTGGTGAGCCCAATAAGATCAATCTCCACCCGCCCGCAAGAGGGGCAGGCGATGATGTTGAGCCCCCGCTGCCTCAGGTCCAGGGCCTTCAGGATCTCGAACCCGACCTTAATCTCTTCGACACAGTCCTCGGTGAGGGAGACCCGAATGGTATCGCCGATCCCCTGGGACAGGAGTGCACCCATCCCGACTGCGGATTTCACAGTCCCCGGAAAGGCGGTCCCCGCCTCGGTGACGCCCAGGTGAAAGGGATAGTCCACTTTCTCGGCGAGCAAGCGGTAGGCGGCAATCATCATGGGCGGGTGCGATGCCTTGAGGGAGACCTTGATCTCGGGATAGTCGAGATCCTCGAGTATCTGGATGTGTTTTAGTGCGCTTTCTACCATCGCTTCGGGCGTCGGCTCGCCGTATTTCTCCATCAGTTCTTTCTCCAAGGAGCCGGCGTTGACCCCGATGCGGATCGAGACTCGGCGGTCTCGGGCAGCCCGGACGACCTCTTCTACCTTCCACCGCGCTCCGATATTGCCGGGATTGAGACGCAGACCGTCCACACCCTCCTTCAGCGCCGTCAGGGCCAGCCGGTAATTAAAGTGGATATCAGCAATGAGGGGGATGCGTATTTGGGGGCGGATCTCATTGAGAGCCGCCGCAGCTTCTTCATCCGGGACCGCCACCCGGACCAGCTCGCAGCCCGCCGCCTCCAAGGCCCAGATCTGATCGACGGTGGCCTCGACATTCCGCGTATCGGTCTTGGTCATCGACTGCACCGAGACCGGTGCATCCCCACCGATTTTCATGGAACCCACCTGGATCTGTCGTGTCTCCCGCCGCGTGATCATTTCTACCCCCGTTGACAGTTATCCGATGACCGATGACGGCTCGACTGAGCTCGCCGAAGCCCGCTATCCGATTACCAAAAACAAATGACCGTTTTCTTTCGGTCGTCCGTCGTCGGTGATCGGTGGTCGACGCCAGTCAACGTTCATCGAGCTATGAACCATGAATCGTAAACTCTGGACTCTTCACCGTGAACCATGAACTGTGAACCGTGAACCGCTCTATGGATGCCCGAGCAATCGAAAGATGTCGTTATAAAAGGCGAAAATCATCAAGGCCACCAAGAGAACCAATCCCACCCGCTGTGCCATTTCCCGCATCTTGACACTGACCGGCTTCCCACGGAACAGCTCGATGAAGAAAAAGCAGAGGTGGCCTCCGTCCAGGATGGGGATAGGGAGAAGGTTCAACACCGCGAGATTCACGGAAATGATCGCGGTGAGCCGGAGCAGGTACGAAAATCCCTGCTGGGCCTGCTCCCCGGTCATCTTGGCCATGAGGATTGGGCCGCCGATGGTCTTCGGAGAGACATCCCCTTTCACCATCTTCCACAACACCCGGACGATCAGGATGCTCGTGGAAGCGGTCGCCACGGCACCATGATACAGGGCGGTCAGCGGGCCGATCCGCTCGTACAGGAAGCCCTCCGGCGGGGTGATGCCGATACGCCCCTCCGTCACGGTCCGGCCCGACGCATCCTGCCGCGTCACGGCCTTTGGAGTCACGGTGATCGGCAAGCGCTCACCAGCCCGCTCGATTATCAGGGTCACTTCCTGCCCAGCCCGGGTGTGGACCCGTCGGGCCAGCTCCTCAAACGTTCCGACCGGCTCCCCATTCACGGCGACAATGCGATCCCCGACCCTGATCCCCGCCGCCGCGGCGGGAAATCCATCCATCACCCGGCCCACAGTAGGCGAAAAGAAGGGCCCAACGCCGATCGTCCACACCTCGCGCTCATCGCCGAAGAAATCGGTCAGGGTCCTCCGGCGGGGGGTTACTGTGATATCCCGACGGACTGAGTCCCGCTCAATACGGAATGAGATGGGCTTTCCTTCCGAGGCCTGTACCGCTGCCTCGATGTCCTCCCACGATTTCACCGGGCGATCCATCACCGCAAGGATCCGGTCCCTCGTCTGAATGCCGGCGACCGCAGCTGCCGACTGCGGCTCGGGCTTGCCTGCCACCGACGGGAAGACGGGGCGTCCCACCACGGCGAAGACTCCCCAAAAGAGGAGCAGAGCGAGCAGGAAATTGGATCCGGGCCCAGCCAGCACAATGGCGACCCGGGCCCAGACCGACTTATGGGCAAAAGATTTCTCGAGATCAAGGGGCTGGCCCGAGCCATCGAAGACCTGCCCGGTGTCGTCGATCACCACCTCCCGAGGGTCTTCCCCCATCATCTTGACATAGCCCCCGAGCGGGATAGCAGACACCAGATACTCGGTCTCCCCCCTTCGGAACCCAAAGAGCCGGCGTCCGAATCCGAGTGAGAACTTGAGCACCCCAACTCCCATCCGCTTCGCGACCACGAAGTGGCCCAGCTCGTGGACGAAGATGAGGACTCCCAGCATGATGATGAACAGGACGATGGTGTAGAGAAGCATGTTCGCGGTCATGACGCCTGCCTAACCTTGTCCCGGTACGTTTGGGAGAGTTCTTCCCGCACTTCCCGATCCACAGCCAGAATGTCCTGCAGACTCTCCCCGCTCCTCGACCGGTGACCTCTGAGCCCCGCCTCGATCACCTGGGGGATTTGGGCGAAGTTGATCTCCCGATTGAGGAAGAGTTCGACCGCCACTTCATTCGCGGCGTTGAGGGCCGCTGGCGCCGTCCCCCCCACGGCGACCGCTTCGTAGGCGTATTCGAGGCAGGGAAACCGCTCCCGATCCACTGCCTCAAAGGTCAGCGAGCCGACCTGCAGTAGATCCAAGGTGGGAAAGGGGTGCTCGAGACGATCCGGGTAGCTCAGGGCATAGAGGATCGGGAGGCGCATATCAGGAGGGGAGAGCTGGGCCAGCACCGAGCCGTCCACGTACTCGATGAGGGAGTGGACGATGGACTGGGGATGAACGATCACGTCCACGCGCTTCACGTCAATACCAAACAGCCATCGGGCCTCGATTACCTCGAGTCCTTTATTCATCAAGGTCGCAGAGTCGATCGTGATCTTTTTCCCCATATTCCAGGTTGGATGGTTCAAGGCTTCCTCGGGGGTGACCGAAGCGAGCCGTTCCTTGGGATACTGTCGCAAGGGTCCCCCAGAGGCGGTCAGGATGATCCGTTTAAGCGCCGCCCGGCCCCCGCCCTCCAGACATTGAAAGATAGCCGAGTGTTCACTGTCGACGGGGAGGAGTTTCGCTCCTCGGGCGGTCGCCTCGGAGGTGAGGAGTGCGCCGGCCATCACCAGGGCTTCCTTGGTGGCTAACGCCAGATCTTTGCCGGACCGGACGGCTGCAAGAGCAGGCTTGAGCCCGGCTGCGCCCACGACGGCCAGCAGGGTGAGCTGAGCATCGGGGTAGGCCGCAACCTCGCCTAACCCCTCCTCTCCGAAACAGATCTTTACCGGTAAGCCACGGAGCCACTCCTTGAGTTCCTGCGCTCCTTCAGGCTTCCCAACCGAAACCACTTGCGGCCGAAACTCTCGAACCTGCTCGGCCAAAAGGTCGAGCCGCCGCCCAGCCGCCAACGCCACCACCTGAAAGGCATCGGGATGGGCCCGAACCACTTCCAGGGCCTGTACGCCAATGGAGCCGGTTGAGCCCAGGATGCTCAGGCGCTTCATGGCCTCTCTTTGACCCCGACCCCGTCTCTCGACCCAGTCTTGATGAGGTACATGGCCTCGTCGGCATGGCGCAGGAGGGCTTCCCCATTGGTCCCGTCCTCGGGATACGTGGCAACGCCAAAGCTAGCGGTGAGCGAAGCCTCCGCCCCCTCCACCGGTCGGAACCGATGGCTCCGGATCGCCTCGCGAAGACGGTGCCCGGTCCCGACCGCCCCTTTTTGATCGGTCTCGGGCAGCGTGACCGTAAATTCATCCCCCCCGAACCGGAAGATCTTGTCTATCCGTCGAAGTTTGATCCTGATGACGCCGACCACCTCGATCAGGACTCTACTCCCTGACAGATGGCCATACTGGTCGTTGACCGCCTTCAATTGGTCGAGGTCGAAGAAGAGGACTGAGAAGGGGTGCTTGTACCGGCGGGACCGTTCTATCTCCTCTTCCAGATACTGATCCATCCCGCGGCGATTCAGCACACCGGTCAGGTCATCTTGAAGGTTCTCCTCGTGGAGACGCGCATTCGCTTGGAGCAAGTGATATCGCTCCACGGCGTTCCGCACGGCGATCTCGAGCTCCGCCGGTTGAATCGGCTTGCGGACGGCACTGTACGCCCCCCGTCCCATGGCGGCGGTGGCCTCGTCACTCCCCGGAGAAGCCGTCACAATGATGGACTGCTCCGGCTTGAGCTGAATCATCTGGTCCACCATCTCTTCCACGGTGAGCCCCCCTTGCATATTCGGGTTAACAAGGACAACCGCGTAGTCTCCCTCCTGGAGCCTCCTGAGAGCCTCCTTGCCGGTCGAGGCCTCCGTGGGATGGAATCCCCGCTGCTCGAGGAGCTCAAGAAGCTCCCTACGCGCGGGTTGCTCCATATCCATGACTAAAATTTTCTCGCCGGCCACTCCGGGGTCTCTCACCTGATTTCGTCGCTCCGCGGATGCTAAAACTATAATGAAATTCAGAGGTTTTCGCAAGAGATTTCCCAGACCACAAAATGATCCGTTGTACGGGATCCCCGAGTGAGACTCTCGAATCTCCCGAAAGTTCAACGGCCCACTCTCGTTTTTTTTCTCCCCGGACCGTTCGCTCGATCCACATAATAGCAAGGAATACCTCGGACTTCGCATGTCTCCGGCGGCCGGATTCGCCTTGACAGTTTCGAGTAACCGTTCCTATACTGCCCTGTATCTTTACGCAATTCTGTGGAGAGGTTATGGCCCAGATTCGGTTTGGAACATCGGGTTGGCGGGGGATCATCGCCGATGATTTCACCTTTTCCAACGCACGGATCGTGGTCCAGGCCATCGCCGACCATTTGAAGGCAGCAGGTCTCGAAGGGCGAGGAATCGTGGTCGGGTATGATTCCCGCTTCCTCGCAGAACGATTCGCAGAAGAGGCGGCAAAGGTCCTCACGGCGAACGCAATCCCCGTTTTTCTTTGCGATCGGGATACGCCCACCCCTGTCGTTGCGTACGAGACCGTGCGACGGGAAGCGGGGGGAGCCATCAATGTGACCGCTTCTCATAACCCGCCGGAGTGGGGTGGGATAAAATTTTCCATGGCCACCGGTGCTCCGGCCCTGCCCGAGGTCACGCGGCTCATCGAGGCCAAGGCCCTCGAGCTCTCGACGGATCCCCAGGTAGAGGTCCTGGAGCTCGAGGCGGCAGAGAAGGCGGGGCTCCTCACAATGATCGATCCTCTTCACCCTTATCTGACACAACTTCGGCGCCTTCTGGATTACGAGACTATCCGCCGCGCAAGGTTGAGGGTCGTAGTAGACCCACTCTTCGGAACCGGCCGGGGTTATCTGGATGCGGCCTGTCAGGATGCAGGCTGCGAGGTCGAAGTCCTCCACGATTGGCGGGACCCTCTGTTCGGGGGCGGCCCTCCGGACCCGGGACCCAAGCGGCTCGCCGAATTGGGAGAACAGGTGCGACACCGCAAGGCCCACTTGGGCCTGGCCACCGACGGGGACGCTGATCGCTTCGGCATCGTGGACAGTGACGGCACGGCTGTCAGCGCCAACCAGATCCTGGGCCTGCTCTTGAGACACCTCCTCACCACGCGCCCCCTTCAGGGGGGGGCCGCACGCTCTGTGGCAACCACACATCTGGTGGATGCCGTAGCAAGTCACTATCGCGTTCCGCTGTATGAAACTCCCGTCGGCTTCAAATACCTCGGTGAATTGATCAGCCAAGAGAAAGTCATCCTGGCGGGCGAAGAGAGTGCCGGGCTCTCTATTCGCGGCCATGTCCCAGAGAAGGATGGAATCCTGGCGTGCCTGCTCGTCGCCGAATTGGTGGCGAAACGAAGAGGGCTATCTCTGAAACAGCTCCTGGATGAGCTGCACGCGGAGGTCGGCACTTTCCTTTCCCGACGGATCGACCTCACCCTGAGTCCCGACGAGCGGGAACGCCTCCTACCCAAATTGGAGGAGCCTCCGCACCAACTCGTCGGGCGTGTGGTTAAGGAAGTGGAGCGGGTCGACGGGACGAAGTTGCTCTTCGAGGATGGTAGCTGGATCCTGATCCGGCTCTCTGGAACGGAGCCGGTGGTCCGTCTCTATGTGGAAGCAAGGAATCTCCAAGACCTGCAAAGGCTTACCGAGGCGGGGCAAGAGGTGGTGTACGGTTCATGAGTCACATTGCCCACATCCATGCCCGAGAGATCTTGGACTCCCGCGGGAACCCGACGGTCGAAGTCGACGTCACCTTGGAGAGCGGCGCCCTCGGCCGGGCAGCGGTCCCCTCGGGAGCCTCCACCGGAGAGCGAGAGGCGGTGGAGCTTCGAGATGGAGACGCCCAGCGGTACTCGGGTCGGGGAGTCCAGAAGGCAGTCGAACATGTCAACACTCTGATCGCCCAAGATATTATCGGACTGGACGCGCTCGACCAGCCCCTAGTGGACCAGACCCTGTGCCGTTTGGATGGCACCTCCACGAAGGGCAAGCTCGGCGCGAACGCCCTTCTTGGGGTTTCCCTCGCCGTCGCCAAGGCAGCGGCGGAGGAAACCGGCCTCCCGCTCTACCGGTATCTCGGGGGGGCGGCTGCCCGGGACCTTCCGGTCCCCCTCATGAATATCCTCAACGGGGGAAAGCATGCCGACAATAACGTAGATTTCCAGGAATTCATGATCGTCCCGCTCGCCGGTGGACGGTTCGCCGAGGCACTCCGGATTGGTGTCGAAGTCTTCCATAGCCTGCGGGCCGTGTTGAAGAAACGAGGCTACAGCACCGCCGTCGGGGACGAGGGAGGCTTTGCCCCTGATCTTCGCTCGAACGAAGAGGCCGTAGAGCTGATTCTCGAAGCCACCACACAAGCCGGCTATCACCCAGGCCGGGACCTCTTCGTGGCGCTCGATCCGGCGGCCAGCGAGTTTTACGAGGGTGACCGGTATCGTCTTCTCGCCGGAGATAAGGTCGAGCTCAGTCGAGAGGAGATGGTGGACTTCTACGCCCGGTGGGTCCAGCAGTATCCAATCCTGTCCATCGAGGACGGCATGGCCGAGGGAGACTGGGAGGGATGGGCGCTCTTGACGGCGGCCCTCGGCGATCGGATCCAGCTCGTGGGGGATGATCTCTTCGTGACCAATGCCGCGATCCTCCGCGAAGGGATCGCCCGGGGAATTGCCAACGCCATCCTCATCAAGGTGAATCAGATCGGAACCCTGACCGAAACCCTGGAGGCCATCGCTATCGCAAAACAGGCAGCGTACGCCACCGTGATCTCCCATCGCTCGGGGGAAACGGAAGATACCATTATTGCCGACCTCGCCGTGGCAGTGAACGCCGGACAGATCAAAACCGGCTCTGCCTCCCGGACCGATAGGACGGTCAAGTACAATCAGCTGCTTCGCATCGAAGAGGCGCTGGGGCCGGCGGCCCGATTTCCCGGGGCGGAAGCCTTCCGCCGCTTCCGAGCGCGGTGATGACGAAGCGGGACCGCACACCGTGTGAGACCCAACGACCGCGGCGTGGCCTGATCCTGCTCCTCTGCTTCTTGGGCTTTCTGCTCCTTCTCTCGCTGTTGGGAGATCGGAACCTCCTCGAGCTTTACCGGATGGCACGGGTCAAGGCAGACTTGGAGCACCAGATCGAGGTACTCAAGCCCGAGAATGCTCTGCTCAGGCAAGAAGTCGACGCGATGCGCCGTTTTCCCTCCCGGGCTGAGGAGATCGCCCGGCGAGACTTGGGCCTGGTTCGGCCCGGGGAAATCGCCTACCAGTTCCGGAAGCGGTAATCCGTGGGCTCCAGAATGGGACACGGCACCCTATGCCGGTCCCGTCCCCTTGCGCATGCGGCATTGCAGCCCCCATTTCCCTGACA
>Ga0255057_10000618_pt1 | contig 20126 bp, 16 predicted proteins | sample Cases_109_6_MG_FD_189022 | JGI IMG/M metagenome (GOLD analysis project Ga0255057, IMG submission 189022) | Seawater microbial communities from Amundsen Gulf, Northwest Territories, Canada - Cases_109_6 | ecosystem: Environmental > Aquatic > Marine > Gulf | place: Canada: Northwest Territories... | reverse complement strand
GGAGGCGAGCGAGAGCGACGCGGGCGCGGCACCGGACGATGCGCAAGCCGCCGAGGCACCGGCCGAGGAAGCCCAGTCCGAGGAAGCCCAGTCCGAGGAAGCCCAGTCCGAGGAAGCCCAGTCCGAGGAAGCCCAGTCCGAGGAAGCGCCGGCCGAAGCAGCGCCGGCCGAAGCAGCGCCGGCCGAAGCAGCGCCGGCCGAAGCAGCGCCGGCCGAAGAGGCGCAGGCCGCGGTGGCGCCGGCTGCGGGCGGGGTTTTGGGCCTGCTCGCCGCCGCCGATACCGCTGCCGGCGAGAAGGTGGCCAAGAAGTGCAAGAGCTGCCACTCCTTCGACAAGGACGGACCGAACAAGATCGGCCCCAACCTCTGGGACGTGGTTGAAAACCCCATCGCCGACAACGACGGGTACAAGTACTCCGACGCGCTGGCCTCGCGCTCTGGCGAGGTGTGGAGCTATCAGGCTTTGAATGATTACCTCGAGAATCCCAAGGGCTGGGCGCCCGGGACCAAGATGAGCTTCGCCGGCCTCAAGAAGGCCGACCAGCGGGCCAACGTGATCGTCTTTCTCAGGGGGTTGAGTGACGCGCCGACACCATTGCCCTGAGCGGCGGGCCGCCGCATGGCGCGCTGTGCCGGCCCATCCGGGATGAACGATCCCTGTCCTGAGAGCTTCATCGCCCTGGCCGGCGTGCTGGCCGATGCGGCGCGCGCGGTGACCCTGGATTATTTCCGCGCCGATCTGCAGGTCGACTACAAAAGCGATGCATCGCCGGTGACCCGCGCGGACCGTGAGACGGAAGCGCTGCTTCGCACCCTGATCGCCGATGCCTTTCCCGAGCATGGCGTCATCGGCGAGGAGGAGGGCGCCGAGCGCCCGGGCGCCAGCCATGTCTGGGTTGTGGATCCCATCGACGGGACCAAGAAGTTCATCACCGGCAACCCCATGTTCGGCACGTTGATCGCGCTCACGCGAGAGGGGCGCCCAGTTCTCGGCCTCATCGATTTCCCGGCGCTGGACGAACGCTGGGAGGGGGCGTCGGGCCGTGGGGCTTTCCACGTGAAAGGCGGGCGCAAGAGCCCGATTGCCTGCCGGCCCTGCCCGGATATCGCCGGAGCGGTGCTCTACACGACCTCGCCCGAGATGTTCCAGGGGGTCGATGCCGATGCTTTCGACCGCTTGGCCGGTGCAGTCAACTTCCCTCTCTACGGTGGCGAGTGCTACGCCTACGGGTTGCTGGCCAGTGGTTATGCGGACCTGGTCGTCGAGGCCGACATGGAAATCTACGACTACCTCGCGCACGTGGCGATCGTGTCCGAGGCCGGGGGCGTGATAACCGACTGGGATGGCCAGCCGCTCGGCCTTGCCTCGGGGCCCAAGGTGATCGCCGCGGGCGATCCGGTTTGCCATCGGCGGGCCCTGGCGTTGCTGGGCGGTTCGTAACTGTCTTTACAGTTTTCCTTGACGAAGGCACTTTCGGGTTCATGTCCGCTCGTTCCCTCCTCATCCATTGCGCGGTCGCGCTTGTGGCGCTCGGCGCCTGGTCCTTGATCGCGTCGGCGGAGGAGGCGCCCGCCGTTCCCTTGCCGACGGTCGAGGTGGGCGTGCTCGATGCGGCGATCTTCAAGTCCCACGCCATCGCCATGCACGGCCAACCCAAATACGGGCCGGACTTCCAGCACTTCGACTACGTCGATCGGAACGCGCCCAAGGGCGGCGAGATCCGCTTCGGCGAGCGAGGCGGGTTCGACAGCTTCAATCCCTTCATTCCCAAGGGCAATCCGGCGGCGGGGGTGGGCTTCCTGTTCGAGACGCTCTTGACCTCGAGCCGCGACGAGCCGTTCACCGAGTACGGCCTGATCGCCGAATCCCTTGAGTGGCCCGAGGACCGGTCCTGGGTCATCTTCACGCTTCGGCCCGAGGCGCGCTGGCACGATGGCAAGCCGATCACGCCGGAGGACGTCCTCTTTTCGCTCGACGTCCTCAAGGAGAAGGGGCATCCCCAGTACCGTTTCTACTACCGCGACATCGTCACGGCCGAAAAACTGGATGCGCAGCGGGTCAAGATGACCTTCGCGGACACGGAAAACCGCGAGCTGCCGCTGATCGCCGGGCAGATCCCAATCCTGGCTAAACACTATTGGGAGGGCCGCGATTTCGGTGAGACCACGCTCGAGCCGCCGATCGGTAGCGGCCCCTATCGCATCAAGAGTTTCGAGCCCGGCCGGAACATCGTCTGGGAGCGGGTCGCCGACTACTGGGGACGCGACCTGCCGGTCAATCGAGGCCACTACAACTTCGACATCCTCAGGTACGAGTACTACCGTGACGCTACCATCATCCGCGAGGCGCTGAAGGCCGGCCAGGTCGATTACCGCGTCGAAAATCAGGCCAAGGCCTGGGCTGTCGACTACGACGTTCCCGCCGTCCGCAACGGGTGGCTGATCAAGGAGGCGATATCCCATCAGCGCACCTCCGGGATGCAGGCCTTCGTCATGAATACGCGCCGGGCGGTGTTCGCGGACCCCAGGGTGCGCCAGGCGCTCGCCTACGCCTTCGATTTCGAGTGGACCAACCGCAACCTCTTCAACGCTCAGTACACGCGAACCAACAGCTACTTCGCCAACTCCGATCTGGCGGCCGCGCAACTGCCGCAGGGCGAGGAGTTGGAGATCCTCGATCGCTATCGCGGGCGGGTGCCCGGGGAAGTCTTCACGACGGTCTACGAGGCCCCGGCGACGGACGGCTCGGGCTGGCCCCGGGCCAACCTCGATCGCGCCTTCGAACTGCTCGCCGAGGCGGGCTGGGTGGTCAAGGACATGGTGCTGGTCAACGAGGAGACGGGCCGGCAGATGCGCTTCGAGATCCTTCTTGTGTCCAAGGAATTCGAGCGCATCGTACTTCCCTTCAAGCGCAACTTCACCAGGCTCGGTATCGACGTACGCGTACGTTTGGTGGATCCTGCTCAATACATTAACCGGATCCGATCTTTCGATTTCGACATGGTGGTCAGCGGGTGGGGGCAATCCAACTCGCCGGGCAACGAGCAAGGTAACTTCTGGAGCTCCCAATCGGCCGACGTCCCGGGTAGCCGCAATCTCGCCGGCGTTCGCGACCCGGTAATCGACGAGCTGGTCGAGTTGGTCATCTCGGCACCGAACCGCGAGAGCCTGATCGCCCGTACGCGTGCACTTGACCGGGTTTTGCTGTGGAGTCACTACGTCATCCCGAACTGGCACATACGGGTCGACCGGGTGCTTTATTGGAATAAGTTCAGCCGGCCGGAGGTAACCCCCATACTCGGCACCTCGTCGAATTTCTGGTGGTTCGACGAGGCCAAGGCCGCGGCGCTCGCCGCGGCGCGCTCGGGCTTCAGCGCCGAGCTGCCCGATAGCGGCGGCGGTGGCGATCGCGGGATCGTCACGAGCCTCCTGATCGCCGCTTTGCTATTGGCGGCCTTCTTCGGACTGCGGCGGCTGCGCCGCGGCCGGCCGGCCTGACGGAGAGCGCGGATGCTGGCCTATATCATCAGGCGGTTGTTTTTGATCATCCCGACGCTCTTCGGGATCATGCTGATCAACTTCGTGGTCATACAAGCGGCGCCCGGCGGGCCGGTCGAGCAACTCATCGGCCAGATCACCGGCGAGGGCGGGGATATTCTGGAGCGGGTGACGCAAAGCGGCACCGGCGAGGTCGTGCAACAGATCGCGGGAAAGGGCGCGGGACAAGGCGGCGGCGCGTCCAAATACCGCGGCGCGCAAGGGCTCGACCCCGATTTCATCGCCGAGATCGAAAAGCTCTACGGCTTCGACAAGCCGGCGCACGAGCGATTTTTCATGATGCTATCCAAATACGTCGTCTTCGACTTCGGCGAGAGTTACTACCGCGACGAGCAGGTCATCGACCTGGTGCTCGACAAGATGCCGGTCTCCATCTCGCTCGGGCTGTGGACCACCTTGCTGGTTTATCTCATCTCGATACCGCTGGGTATCGCCAAGGCGGTGCGCGACGGGACGCGCTTCGATATCTGGACCAGCGGCGCGGTTATCGTAGGGTTCGCGATTCCCAATTTTCTCTTCGCCATTCTGCTCGTTATCATCTTCGCCGGCGGCACCTACCTGGACTGGTTCCCGCTGCGCGGGCTGGTCTCGGAGAACTGGTCCGAGCTTGCCTGGTCGCAGAAGATCGCCGACTACTTCTGGCACATCACGCTGCCGATCTTCGCCATGGTGATCGGCGGTTTCGCCGCCTTGACCATGCTGACCAAGAACTCCTTTCTCGACCAGATCGGCCAGCAGTACGTGATCACCGCGCGGGCCAAGGGGCTGACCGGCGGCCAGGTGCTTTACGGCCATGTCTTTCGCAACGCCATGCTGATCGTGATTGCCGGCTTTCCGGCGGCTTTCATCTCCGTGCTGTTCGGCAGCTCCGTCCTGATAGAGGTCATCTTCTCGCTGGACGGGCTGGGCCTGCTCGGCTTCGAGGCGGTGATCGGGCGAGACTACCCGATCATGTTCGCCTCGCTCTATTTCTTCTCGCTTCTGGGCCTCGTCATGCAGCTGGCCGGCGACATCATGTATACGGTGATCGATCCGCGGATCGATTTCGAAGCGCGGGAGATCTGAGGTGACGGATGCACCGGCACACGATCGTTTCCTCGGCCTTCGCGTCTCGCCGCTCACTCGCCGGCGGTTGCATAACTTCCGCGCCAACAAGCGCGGCTTCTGGTCGTTGTGGATCTTCCTCGGCCTCTTCGTGGCAACCCTCTTCGCCGAGTGCCTGTCCAACGATCGGCCATTTCTGGTCAGCTATGACGGTGCGCTCTATCTGCCGATCATAAGGGACTATCCCGAGACTGCCTTCGGCGGCACCTTCGAGACGACGGCCGACTATAAGGATCCCGTCGTGCAAGCGTTGATCGAGGCCAAGGGGTGGGCCCTCTGGCCGCCGGTCCGCTACAACCACCGGACCGTTGCCTGGGACCTTCCGGAGCCGGCCCCCTCGCCGCCGAGTGCCGAACATTGGCTGGGGACCGACGATCAGGCCCGCGACGTCGTGGCGCGGCTCATATACGGCTTTCGGATTTCCGTCCTTTTCGGGTTGGTTCTGACCGCCGTCAGCGCCGTCGTCGGCGTGTCGGCCGGTGCGGTGCAGGGTTATTTCGGGGGCTGGCTGGACCTGATCTTTCAGCGTTTCATCGAAGTCTGGGCGGGCCTGCCGGTGCTGTTCCTGCTGATCATACTGGCCAGCGTGGTGGAGCCCAATTTCTGGTGGCTGTTGGGCATCATGCTGCTCTTTTCGTGGATGGGCTTCGTCGGCGTCGTGCGGGCGGAGTTCCTCAAGGTCCGCAACTTCGACTACGTCCGCGCGGCGCGCGCCCTGGGGGTCGCCAATCCGGTGATCATGTTCCGCCACGTGCTGCCCAACGCCATGGTGGCGACCATAACGTTTCTGCCCTTTACCCTGACGGGGTCGATCACGACGCTCACCAGCCTCGATTTCCTGGGCTTCGGCTTGCCGCCCGGTTCGGCCTCTCTGGGCGAGCTTCTGGCCCAGGGCAAGGCCAATCTGCAGGCGCCGTGGCTGGGCCTTACCGGCTTCTTCTCGCTCGCCATCATGCTGAGCCTCCTGGTGTTCGCCGGTGAGGCGGTGCGCGATGCCTTCGATCCGCGCAAGCTATTCGCCGCGCCGCCGGCACCCGAGCCGGTCGAGACCACGGCGCCCCGCCAGCCGGAGGTCGCGCCATGACCCGGCTTCTCGAGGTACGCGACCTGGGCGTCACGTTCCGCATGGCCTCGGGCGATGTTCAGGCGGTCAAGGGCGCTTCCTTCGAGATCGAAAGAGGCGAGACCCTGGGCGTCGTGGGCGAGAGTGGGTCCGGCAAATCGGTCAGCGCCCTGTCGGTCCTCCAGCTGCTGCCCTATCCGGTCGCCCAGCACACGCCCGGCAGTTCGATCCGCTTTCGCGGCAAAGAACTGATCGGCGCGGACCGGCACACGCTGCGCGAGATCCGCGGCGACCGGATCTCGATGATCTTTCAAGAGCCGATGACCTCGTTGAACCCGCTCCACAGCGTGGAAAAGCAGGTCAGCGAGACCCTTATCCTCCACAAGGGCATGACCCGCGAGGCGGCGCGCAAGCGGGTTCTCGAGCTGCTTAAGCTGGTCGGCATCAAGGATGGCGCCAGGCGCCTTTCCGCCTATCCGCACGAGCTTTCGGGCGGCCAGCGCCAGCGCGTCATGATCGCCATGGCGCTGGCCAACGACCCGGACCTGCTGATCGCCGACGAGCCGACGACGGCGCTGGACGTGACGATCCAAGCGCAGATCCTGAAGCTGCTTAAGGAGCTGCAGGCCGAGCTCGGTATGGCCATGCTGCTGATCACCCACGATCTTGGCATCGTACGGAAGATGGCCGACCGCGTGGCCGTCATGACCGGCGGCGAGATCGTCGAGTATGCGCAGACCGATCGGCTGTTCGAGCAGCCGGCGCATCCCTATACCAGGCGGCTCCTGGCGGCGGAGCCCAAGGGCGAGCCGGCGCACGGCTCACCCGACGCGCCGGTGGTCATGGAAGGCGATGCCATAAAGGTCTATTTTCCGATCCGGAAAGGCGTCCTGAAACGCACCGTCGACCATGTCCGCGCGGTCGACGGGATATCGATTACCGTGCGCGAGGGGCACACCGTGGGGGTGGTGGGCGAATCGGGCTCGGGCAAGACCACCTTGGGGCTGGCGCTGTTGCGGCTGCTGTCCTCCGAGGGGCCGATCCGCTTTCGCGGTACTTCGATTCAGGGGCTCAAGTCCAAGCAACTGCGACCGCTGCGGCGCGAGATGCAGGTGGTCTTTCAGGATCCTTACGGTTCGCTCAGCCCTCGTCTTTCCATCGGCCAGATCGTCGAGGAGGGCTTGAAGGTGCACAAGCTGGGCGGCAGCGCGGCGGAACGCGAGGCCTTGATCGCCGCGGCGTTGGAGGAGGTCGGCCTCGAGCCCGACGCACGCCATCGCTATCCGCACGAGTTCTCCGGCGGGCAGCGCCAGCGCGTCGCCATCGCCCGGGCAATGGTCCTCAAGCCGAAGTTCCTGGTGCTGGACGAGCCGACCTCGGCGCTCGACATGTCGGTGCAGGCTCAGATCGTCGATCTGCTGCGCGAGTTGCAGGAGCGCCATAACCTGGCCTACATGTTCATCAGCCATGATCTGAAGGTGGTGAAGGCCCTGGCCTCGGAAGTGATCGTCATGCGCGACGGCCAGGTGGTCGAGCAAGGCTCGGCAAGGAAGATCTTCGAGGAGCCGGCCAATGCCTACACCCGAGCACTGATGAAGGCGGCCTTCGAGTTGGAAGCCGTCGAGTCGGGCGTCGTTGCCACCTAGCACAATTTAGCTCGATAATGTTTGCGGGTCGCGCTCGGCCCGCAGTCCAATCCAATCCAGTCCAGTCCAGTCCAGTCCAGTCCAAGGATGTCCCATGGCCCTTCTGCTCAAGCCCGAGATTCCCGATCAGTACGACGTTTGGCGCGACGCCCTGGCGGCGGCCGATCCGAACCTGAAAATTCTCGACTGGCCTTATAAGGGGGATCCCTCGGCGGTGGAGCACGCCCTCGTGTGGGACCCGCCGGAGGGTGAGCTGGCGCGCTATCGGCGCTTGAAGCTGGTGATCTCCATCGGCGCCGGCGTCGATCATATTCTGAACGATCCCGAGCTGCCGGCCGACCTTCCGATCCTGCGCATGGTGGAGCCGGGCCTTACCACCGGCATGGCCGAATACGTGGTTTGGGCCGTGCTCTCGCACCATCGCTTCATGCTCGACTATGCGCAGATGCGTAAAGAGAAGATCTGGGACCTGGTCGCTCAGGTCCCGCCCGGCAAGCGCCGCGTCGGCATCATGGGACTGGGGGTGCTGGGGCGGGTGGCGATCGACCGCTTGAAGCCGTTCGGTTTTCGCTTGCGGGGCTGGAGCCGCAGCCCGAAGGATATTCCCGGTGTTACCTGCTTCCACGGTCCGGCGAGCCTCAAGGAGTTCCTGTCGGAGACCGAAATTCTCGTCTGCCTGTTGCCCTTGACGGAGGAGACCCGCCATATCCTGAATGCCGAGACCTTCGCCGCCCTGCCCAGGGGCGCGGCAGTGGTCAACGCGGGTCGCGGCGGGCTGTTGAAGGAGAAGGACCTGCTGGCGGCCCTCGGCGAGGGGCAGGTCAAGGAGGCCACGCTCGATGTCTTCGAGACCGAGCCGCCGGGTCCGCGCAGTGCGATGTGGCGCCATCCGCGCATCCAGATGACCCCCCATATCGCCAGCATGATCGTCTTCGAGACGGCCGCCCAGCAGGTTGTCGAAGCCATCCGGCGGTTTTCCGCCGGCGAACAGCTCGACGGCCTGGTCGATCGCGCAAAAGGGTACTAGACGGATTACTCGGCGGCCTCGAGTTTTTCGATCTCCTCGACCCGGAAGGTCCACCACCCGTCCAGGCAATCCACGACGCCGGGTTCGCTAACGCCATCGAGGAAAAAGCGGGCGCGAATACGGGTCTCCACCCAGATCTCGGGCATGTCCGACGCGCCGACCATGTCCTGCAAGAGCCAATCGCAGGGATGAAGGCTGCCGTAACGCGCGAAGGTCGCGGCGACGCCCACCGCGCTCAGGGCAAATACCAGGATAAACACCCGCATCAGAATCCGCTCCAACAGATCAAACCTTCGCTACCTATAAAACGCTTGTCCCGAAAGTGCAGGCCTTTTTGTCCTTGTCACGGCGTTATCGCCGGGCAGTGCGCGCGGCCATCTCGCGCAGCAAGGCATAAGTGGCGCGCAGGGCGAAATCCATGCCGCCCTCCGGCCGGCCGGGGCGCGCGGCGCTGTTCCAGGCCATCAGGTCGATATGCGCCCAGGGTGTGTCCGGGTCGACGAACTCCTGGAGAAACAAGGCGGCGGTGATGGCGCCGGCGAAGGGACCGCTGGAGACGTTGTTTATGTCGGCGACCTGGCTGTCGAGGAGGCGTCGGTAGGGCTTGTGGAGCGGCATTCGCCAAAGGGGGTCGCAGGTCTTCCGGCCGTGTGTCATCAGCCGGTCGGCCAGCTCGTCCTGGTTGCTGAACAGGGCCGGCAGATCGGTACCCAACGCGACCCGCGCGGCGCCGGTGAGGGTCGCGAAATCGAGGATCAAATCCGGCTTTTCGCGCGACGCTTCGGTCAGTGCGTCGGCCAGCACCAGCCTGCCTTCGGCATCGGTATTGCCGATCTCGACGCTCAAGCCTTTGCGCGAGGGCAGCACGTCGAGGGGTCGAAAGGCGTCGCCGGAGACGGCGTTTTCGACCGCCGGGACCAGCACCCGAAGCCGCAGCCGTAGGTTCGTCGCCATGACGGCGAGCGCCAGGCCGAGAACGTGGGCGCCGCCGCCCATGTCCTTTTTCATGAGCAGCATACCGCTCGCCGATTTGAGGTCGAGCCCGCCGGAGTCGAAGCACACGCCTTTGCCGACAAGCGTGACCTTCGGGCCGCGCGAGCCCCAGCGCAGATCGATCAGCCGAGGCTCTTTCCGGCTCGCCCGGCCGACCGCATGGATCATCGGATAGTTCTTATCCAACAAGGCCTTGCCGGTGATGACCGATAGCCGCGCGCCGAAACGCCGGGCGAGTTTTCGAGCCGCGGCGGCCAGCTCGCCCGGCCCCATATCGCCCGCCGGTGTGTTGATCAGATCACGAACATAATGGATGGCCTCCGCCAGGCTCTCGACCAAGGCGCGGTCGGCTTTGGCCGGCTTGACCAAGCGGGGAAGCGGTATATCGGCGCCGGCTTTGTAACGGCCAAAACGGTAACCGCCGATGAGCCAGCCCAACGCGGCCCGGTCCGCTTCTCGGGCCTTCGGCTGAGGTGCGATGCGATAGCTGGCCGCGGGCAGGCGCCGGGGTAAGGCGGCGTAGGTCCACAAGCTGTCGTCCGGGTCGAGCCCGATGGCGACGTTGCGCGGCTCGCCGTCGGGATCGGGGAGCAGGCACACCTGCCCGGCCTTCGCCTCGAAGCCCTGAGCGCGTACCCAGCGCTGGTGGGCCGGCTCGAGGTCGTCACGCCAGGATGCGAAGGTTGCATCGGTAAGCGGCACGATCGTCCGACAGTCCTTGCCAGCGCGCGTCAGCAGCTTCGCCTTCATCATACTCACCTCTTGTGTGCGTGCTCTCCATCGGCGCCCGGCGCGGCCGGGCGTGAGCATACTCTTGCCTGTCCTAAGGCTCCACGTCGATAGCCTGCGGGGCGCAGATGACCTCGGTGTGGGGGTTCACTCGGCTTGTTCGCGCAAGGAAACCCAGATGAAGCCCTGCTCCTGATAGTAGCGCTCGGCACCCGGATGGAGAGGCGGCTTGGCGATCCCCTCCAGCGCCGTGCGCAGCTTGATTTCGGCGCCCTGCTTGTGACCGTGCTCGATCAGCTTCTGGACCCGCCGGTCCCACAGTGCCTGGGTGACATTGTAGACGGTCTCCTCCGGCATGACCGCCGCGACCAGCCATTGGGCGCCGACGGAAAGCGTTTTCGTAAAGGGCACGTTGAAATAGGTGCCTGAGGGGATCGTCGTCTCCGTAAGAAACGGGTTCATCTCCTTCAGCGCCTGGACGGGCTCGCCTTCCAAGGACACCAGTGTGATCAGGGCTTGGTTGGCAAGCTGGGTCACCGCGGTTGCCGGGGCGCCCGAGACCAGGAAAAAGCCATCGAGTTCGCCCTGTGCGAGGAGGTCGGCCGACAATCCGGGCGCGTGCTCGACCAACTCGACCTCGTTGCCGCTCAGCCCATAGGCATCCAGAACCAGCAGCGCATCGGCATGCGTGCCGGAGCCCGGCAGGTCTATCGAGATGCGCCGACCCCGCAGATCGGGGACATGCAGCATCCCGCGGTTGGCCGCCACGACGATGTGGAATGCCTCCGGGTACAGGTGGGTTATGGACCGCAGGGAATTGAGCGGACCGCCCGCCTCGAAACCCGCTTGCCCCTCGAAGGCCCAGTGCGCGACGTCGTTCTGGCAGAAGGCCGACTCGACCAGCCCGGCGGCGATGTTTTCGACATTGGCCACCGAGCCCGGCGAGGAATGGGCGACGGCGATCAGGCCGACGGCGCCGCAAATGCCGCCGCGCCCGCATTCCGGGCTGCCGGGTGGGTTACTGATAGCCGTGGCGACCACCCCGCCCACCGGGAAATAGGTGCCCGAGGTGGGGCCGGTGGCAATTCGCATGAAGGTTTCTTCATCGGTGACGGCGCGCAGCGCCGATGGCAGGCCGGCGACCGCCAGACCGCCTCCCAGGCCTGCCAGAAGGCGGCGGCGTGAGACGTCTCCAATGCCGAAAGTGGCCATATCGCTCGAACGGCTTTCGTGTATCCCCTTCCCGGTCCGGCCTTGTGGGGCCCCCGGTCGTCCGGTGAAAATCGGAGGGGTTTCATCGCATTATAGCAACCCGGTTGCGGCGCGAATAGCCCCGGGACGTCACCGCGGCCCCGGTTCGGGCGATTTTTTTGGCTATGGGCGAACGGCCGGGCCCGGTCGCCCGTTCAGCCTTCCACGATCAGGCGATAGTTCGGGGTGGGATTGAGCGGGCAACTGTAGACATACTCGCCGGGCTCCAGCTCCACCTGATAGTTCTTGGTCTTGCCGGTATCGAGCCCGCCGCCCGAGATCGAGGTCATGGTCAGGCGCTTTAGGTAGTTGGCCTCATCGTAACCCTCCTCCCGCAGCCAGAAGCCCAAGGGATAGGGGACGTTCTTGTTGGTCACCCGGAAAACATAGGCGCCCGGCTTCAACCTTAAAACCTGAGCTTGCGCCAGGCGCTCGGCGCCCGTTTGTTCGTTGATCCCTTCGCAGTCCGCCTTCTTTTCGCTCTTGAAGCCATGGTCGCCGCCCTGTTCGACCTCGATGAACTGGCACGGCGTCTGCGTCAGCTCGATGACTTCCGGCTCCGCGGCCTCGGCCGGGCCGAGCGCCAATACGGCCGCAGCCAGACTTGCGGCGAGAGCAGCCTTGAGGTGCCCTCCAAAGGTGTCGATCGTCGGCATCGCGCGCGCCCTCCAATTTGTCCTGGTTACACCCTGTCACATAAGCTTCAAACGGCCCGGCTCAACCGCACGTCACCAAGATGTGAGGGCCCGGGACGGTAAAGCCGAAACCTGCGGGCGAAGCCCAACCCCTTGTCCACGGCTTCGAGGTGCTCGCCCTTGCGGACCCCGCGCGCGGGCGGCACTTTAGGGCGTCTTGCACGGGCGCGCGTCAGAACGGACATTCGATACGGAGGTCGTCGGTGACCCAACCGCAGATTTACATCTTCGCCATCCTGGGGGCTTTGCTCGTTCTGCTCATGTGGGGGCGCTTGCGGTTCGATGTGGTCGCCTTCACCGCGCTTTTGCTGGGTGTGCTCGCCGGCGTCGTGCCGCCGGCGCGGGCTTTCGCCGGGTTCGGCCACCCGGCAACGATCACCGTGGCGGCGGTGCTCGTGCTGTCGCGGGTTCTCTCTCAGTCGGGTGCCGTCGATCCGGCGGCCCGGGCGCTGCGACCCCTGGAGAGTTGGCGCAGCGTCCATATCGCGGGCCTGGCCGGTCTGGGCGCCGTGCTCTCGGCCTTCATGAACAACGTCGGCACGCTGGGCCTTCTCATGCCGGTTGCGCTGCAGAGCGCCCGGCGCCTGAAACGTCCTGCCGGACTTCTCCTTATGCCGTTGTCCTTCGGCACGATTCTTGGTGGCCTCATTACGATGATCGGCACGCCGCCCAATATCATCATCGCGACCTTCCGCACGCAGGTGGCGGGCGAGCCCTTCACCATGTTCGACTTCGCGCCGGTGGGCTTGGTCACGGCGGTCGCCGGTATCGGGTTCGTCGCCCTCGTCGGGTGGCGGCTGATCCCCCTGCATGGCCCCAAGGACGGCGAGCCGGGCGATCTTTTCGATATCGAGGGCTATACGACCGAGCTGCTGGTACCGAAAGACAGCCCGCATATCGGCAAGACCTTGGCCGAGTTGGACGACGGAGCCGGCGAGCTGGACTTCGTCATCATCGATCTCATCCGCGGCAAGAAGCGCTTTCCCGGCACGCTCGTGGATAAGGAGCTGAGGGCCGGTGATATCCTGAAGATCGAAGCGGGAGCGGAGGTGCTGGACAAGGTCATCTCGAAATTCGGTTTCGAACCCGCTCATCCGGTCGGTACCGCCGAGCCGAGTGTGGCCGCGACGGACCTCTCGCTCATGGAGGCGGTGGTGAAGCCGGGCTCGCGGATCGACGGTCGTGAGGTGGGGCGCCTTCGCCTGTTCCGCCGGCGCGATGTAGCCCTGCTTGCCGTATCGCGCCGTGGCCAGGGGTTCCGTGGCCGGCTCAAGGATTTTCGCCTGCGCGCCGGCGACGTGTTGCTCCTCTACGGCCCGGTCGAGCAGTTGCCCGACGCCGTGGCCGCGGCCGATTGTCTACCCCTTGCCGAACGCGACCTGGCCTTCGGACGGCGCCGGCACGCTTGGGCGGCGGCGGTGATCTTCGCCGCCGCCGTCGCCACGGCGGCCTTGGGCCTGCTTCCGATATACATCACCTTCGGGCTCGCCATCGTTTTGCTGGTGCTGACCGGCGCTCTGCCGGCGCGGGAGATCTACGAAGGCATCGAGTGGCCGGTCATCGTGCTGCTGGGTGCCCTCATCCCCTTGGGCGGCGCGCTGGACGCCACGGGTGGCACTCAACTGATCGCCGATGCGGTGTTGACCCTGGGCGGCACCCTGCCGGCATGGGTCATCTTGGCGATATTGATGGTCGTGACGATGACCCTCTCCGACCTGCTGAACAACGTCGCCACGGCCGTGGTCATGGCGCCCATCGGCGCCAAGATAGCGAGCGGCCTGGGGGTCAGTGCCGATCCATTCCTGATGGCCGTGGCGGTGGCCGCCTCGTGCGCCTTCCTGACCCCGATCGGCCACCAGAACAACGCCCTCATCATGGGGCCGGGGCGCTTTCGTTTCGGCGACTATTGGCCCATGGGGCTGCCGCTCGAGGTCGTGGTCATCGTCGTCGCGTTGCCCATGATCCTCTGGGTATGGCCGCTTTAGAGACGGGAGGCACGCCGATGCCGGAGTTGCGCCTGAAGACGGTCGAAATGCACACCGGGGGCGAGCCTGTGCGCATCGTGGTGGAGGGCTATCCGACTATCGAGGGCGAGAGCCTCCTCGACAAGCGCCGCTTCGCGCGCGACCACCTCGATCACCTGCGGCGGCTTCTGGTATTCGAGCCGCGTGGCCATTTCGACATGTATGGGGCGCTTCTCGTCGAGCCGGACTTGCCCGAGGCCGACTTGGGCGTCCTCTTCATGCACAACGAAGGCTACTCGACCATGTGCGGCCACGCGGTGATCGCGCTGGGCCGCTATGCCGTGGATCGGCGATTGGTCACACCCCGCGAGCCGGAGACGGAGGTGCGTATCCAGTGCCCCTGCGGGCTGGTGACGGCCCATGTCGAGGTGCATGGCGGGCGCTCGGGGCAAGTGCGGTTCGAGTCAGTGTCGGCCTTTGCTCATACCTTGGATGCCACGGTCGAGGTCCCAGGGCATGGTCCGGTAACCCTGGATATCGGCTACGGGGGTGCCTTCTATGCCCTCTTGCCGGCGGTGGCCTTCAACCTCGACCTGCGCCGCGCCCACACCCGAGACCTGGTCGACGCGGCAAGCGCGGTCAGCGAGGCGGTGAAGGCGCAGGTTCCGCTGTCGCATCCGGACGACCCCGAGCTCGCCTTTCTCTACGGCACGATCCTCACCGACGGGCGAGGAGACGATCCGTCCTCTCCAAGCGCCAATATTTGCGTGTTTGCCGACCGGCAGGTCGACCGCAGCCCGACGGGCTCGGGCGTGACCGCACGCATGGCGTTGCTCCACCGAAAGGGCCTGGTCGGGCCGGGCGTGGCGCGGACGTTCGAAAGCGTGACCGGCTCCCGCTTCGAGGCGAAAATCTTGCATGAGACCAGCTGCGGGCCCAACGCAGCGGTCGTGGTCGAGGTGAGCGGTCGGGCGCACTATACGGGTGAGGCGACCTTCATCCACGAAGACGAGGACGAGATCGGTCGAGGCTTCCTGCTGCGTTGAATCCCCGAGATGCCCGATATCCAGGGTCGCGGCATATGGTGCGCGGGAAAGACCAGGATCGGTCGGATTCGCGATACACCCGACGGGCAAAGCAGTGTGAAGCTTCGCTGATGAAACCCGTTGCGAGGAGGTCCCTCATGCAGTCCGATAGCGTGCACACCAATCTACCCCGGCAACATGGGGCCATGGAGTTCAGCGACGCGCCGGTCGATCTCGACACGGTCCGTCGCTATCGCCTCGCGCGCCTTCGCGAGCAGTTGAAAAAGCGCGACTATGCGGCGCTGCTCCTGTTCGATCAGGTCAACACCCGCTATGCGACCGATGCGACCAATATGCAGGTCTGGTGCTCGCACTACGAGACGCGCTGCGCCTTCGTGCCGGCGGATGGACCGGTGGTGCTGTTCGACTACGCCTACCTTCCGCACCTGGCCGAGGATCTGCCCACGGTGGATGAGTACCGGGCGATCCCGTCGTTCTACTACTTCGCCGCCGGCTCGAACGCCGAGGACCGGGCGCGCCAGTTCGGCGATCAGATCGCCGATCTGATGAAAAAACATGGTGGTGGGAACAAACGCCTGGCCGTCGACCGCCTCTCGCATCTGGGTACCGATGCGCTGCGCGCCGAAGGGCTCGAGCTTCATGACGGCCTGCCGGTGGCCGAGGACGCGCGGGCCATCAAGTCGGCGGAGGAGTTGGCGCTGGTCATGGCCGCCATCCATGCCTGCGAGGACGGCATGCGCTCGATGCGCGAGGCCCTGCAGCCCGGCATTACCGAAAACGCGCTATGGGCCAAGCTGCACGAAGCCAATATCCGACTGGGGGGAGAGTGGATCGAAACGCGTCTTCTCTCCTCGGGGCCGCGCACCAATCCCTGGTTTCGCGAGTGTTCCATGCGCCAGATCGAGCCCGGAGAACTGGTGAGCTTCGACACCGACCTGATCGGGCCTTACGGCTATTGCTCGGACATCTCGCGGTCGTGGCTGTGCGGTGACGGTAAGCCGAGCGACGAGCAGCGACGGCTTTATGCCGCCGCCCACGAGCAGATCCAGCACAACATCGGGATCCTGAAACCGGGAAAGACCTTCCGCGAGGTGTCCGAAGAGGCCTGGCCGATACCTGAGGAGTTTCTGTCCAATCGCTATGGATCGTTGATCCACGGCGTGGGACTGGCCGACGAGTATCCGTCGTTGAAACACTGGGTCGATTGGGAGGCCAAGGGCTATGACGGCCGCCTCGAGGAGGGGATGACGCTTTGCGTCGAGTCCTTCATCGGGGTCGACGGCGGCAAGGAGGGCGTCAAGCTCGAAGAGCAGGTCCTCGTCACCGCCGACGGGGCGCGGCTGCTCTCCAGCTATCCGATGGAGACCGATTGGCTTTAGCGCATCGCCCGGTTCTGCTCGATAGGGTGGGCCCGAGGCTCTATTCGCCGGCGCGCACCTTGACATAAGAGCCGGGGGCATCCTCGATCGGCTCCAACACGCCGCCGCCCGGCTCGCGCGCCGGGACTTTGCGGCCGCCGTGCTTGGCCAGCCACCGACCCCAGTCGGTCCACCACGACCCATCGTTCTGTGCGGCGCCGGCCAGCCAGTCGTCGGCGCTGGGCGGTGCCTCGTCGTTGGTCCAATAGCCGTATTTGTTTGCCACAGGTGGATTCATGACGCCGGCGATATGGCCGGAGCCGCCCAGGACGAAGCGCACCGGGCCGCGCAGCACCTGCGTTGCCGGATAGGTGGAGTGCCACGGCGCGATGTGGTCGTCTTTGGTGGCGAGGAAGTAGCAGGGCGTCTTGATCTTTCGGAGGTCGATGGGCACCCCGTCGAGGACCAGGTGGCCGGGGCGCACCAGCCCATTCTCGAGATAGACCTTGCGCAGGTAGTAGACCAGCATGGTGGCCGGCAGACGGGTCGAGTCCGCATTCCAGTAGAGGAGATCGAACGGCATGGGCTCGCGGCCCATAAGGTAGTTGTTGACCACGAAGGACCAGATGAGATCGTTCTCGCGGATCATCGAGAACATGTCCATCATGTGATGGCCTTCCAGATAGCCCTTCTCGGCCGCGTGGCGTTCGATGTTCTCGACCTGCTCCTCGTCGACGAAGACCGAAACCTCTCCAACGTCTTTCAGGTCCACCAAGGTGGCGAGCATCGTGGCGGATTTGACGCGGGCCTCCTTCTTGGCCGTCAGATAGGCGAGCATCGCGGTCGTCAGGATGCCGCCGATGCAAAAGCCCAGGACATTGGCCTGTTTTTCTCCGGTCACTTTCTCCATGACCTCCAGCGCGGCGATCGGCCCCTCGAGAAGGTAATCGTCGAAGCTCTTGTGAGAGAGTTCCTTGCGCGGATTGACCCAGGAGATGACGAACAGCGTATGGCCTTGGTCCACCGCCCATTTGATGAAACTGTTCCTGGGCTGCAGGTCCATGACGTAGAACTTGTTGATCCACGGCGGCACGAATAAGAGCGGGCGCCGGTATACCGTCTGCGTCGAGGGGGCGTACTGGAGAAGCTGCATGAGGTCGTTCTGAAAGACGACCTTGCCCGGCATCGTGGCAACGTTTCGGCCGACCTCGAAGGCCGTCTCGTCGGTCATGGAGATCTTGAGCCGGCCCTTGCCTTTTTCCAGGTCGGACAATAGGTGCTCAAGCCCCTTGATGAGGTTCTTGCCGCCGGTCTCTGCGGCGCGTTTCATGACCTGCGGGTTGGTGAAAGCGAAGTTGCTGGGCGCCGCGGCGCTGAGAAACTGCCGGGTGTAGAACTCCACCTTCTCCTTCGATTTGGGATCCATGCCGCCGGTGTCGTGGACCAGGCCCTGCAGCCAACGGGAGGTTAGCAAGTAGGACTGCTTCATATAGTCGAAGACCGTATCCTCCGCCCAGGCGACGTCCTTGAAGCGCCGGTCGCCCCGGCCGGGCTCGATCAAGGGCTCGACATCCTCTCCCTGAAGGCGCTTGGCCGTGGCTTCCCAAAGGGCCAGGCTCTGCTGCCAAAACTGTGCTTGCGCCTCGGCAAGCTTGGCGGGATCGGCCATCAAGCTGGCGGTAAATTCGCCGAAAGCCTTGGCGACGCCGACCGGGTCGATGAGATGGAATTCATGGCCTTGCTCGGTTCCTTGGCGCTCCCAGAACGCTTGCACGACCCGTTGGCTCTGTTCGGCAAGGTGTTGGATCCGCTGTGAACGTTCCGCAACTTCTTGCGCCGTGTCGGTGTCTTGCTGATCCGTCGACATGACCGGCTTTCCTTCCTTCAGGTGGTGGGCGGCTACAACGCCGGTGCCGCGATCCGGCGCCCATGGTGCCAGAGGTTGGACGTCTTGTTAATCCATTGTCGTCGAGGCGCGCGCCAAAAAAAAGTCCAACGTCTGGATGAAGGCCTGCGGCGTCTCGGCGTGAACCCAGTGTCCGGCGCCGGCGATAGGCCTAATCTCGGCGGTCGGAAAGAGGGTTCGGATATGCGGTACGTGCTCGGGACGGACGTAGTCGGAAAGAGCGCCGGCAATAAACCAGGTAAGCCCGCCGTAAGCGGCATCGTGCAAGGCGGCTGGGAAATCTCCGAGCTTGTCCATCGCGTCTAACAGCACCGGCAGGTTCAAGCGCCAGGCAAAGCCGTCCTCCCCGCGAACGAGGTTCTGTAACAGGAAAGCCCGCACGCCGGCGTCGGGAATGCTTTCGGCGAGCTTGGCCTCGACCTCGGCGCGGCGGGCCGCCCGCGCCAGGTCGACCGCCAGCATCGGCTTTTCGATGCCCAACCGGTGGAGTAAGGCCGCGATGTCGTCGGCCATCGCTGCATAGGTCATCTCGTCCGACCAAGGGGACTCGCCGTGATTGCGCAGGTCGACGCTATAGACGCGGTGGCGCGCCGCCAGGACCTTTGCGATCGAGGCCCAGTTGCGCGATGACCCGAACAACCCGTGCAGGATCACGAGTGCGGGGCCGTCTCCTTCTTGACGATAGGCGAGTTCCAGCGGCATAGCTTCTCCTTGCCCGCATCGCAGCGAGGAGGTCTAATTTCTCCTCGCAACCCAGCATAGTAGAGTCCGGGTCAATAATCTGTCCGGCATCGGGCACATTGCCCGACGCTCGATAAGGCATTATATCCAATTGGTCGAAACCACCAGGCAACTAAGATGACAATGTACGAGACGCCCGATGCGGCAGCGGAATTGGTCGATTTCTGGAATGATATCCTGGTTCCGAAATTCATGAAGTATCGCCACATTCTGGTTGGCGGTCTGACCCATCACAGCGCGGCGATCTTGCCGTCTCTGCCACTCGCCGAAGGCGATCGCGTGCTCGATGTTGGTTGCGGCTTCGGTGATACGGCGATTCATTTCGCGAAGCGCGTGGCGCCGACCGGCTCGGTTGTCGGCATAGACTGCTGCGAGGCCTTCCTGGAGATCGCCCGCGGCGATGCCGCCGCCTGCGGTGTTACCAACGCGGAGTTCGTCATGGGCGACGCCCAGTTCGAGCCCTTCGATCCGGTCTACGATTTCTGTTTTTCACGCTTCGGTACGATGTTTTTTGAAAATCCAGTGGCCGGGATGCGCAATATGCGCCAGGCCCTTAAACCCGGCGGCCAATTCACCATGATCGTCTGGCGTCGGATCGAGGACAATCCATGGTTGGCCTTGCCGAAGGAAATCGTCCTGCGCTATCTGCCGCCGCCCGGGGAAGATGCGAGAACCTGCGGGCCGGGACCCTTCTCCATGGCCAATCAGGACATGGTGACCGGCATGCTGAAATCGGCGGGACTGACCGATATCCACTTCGAGCGTGTCGATGCGCCGATCATGGTCGGGCGCTCGCCCGACGACGCCATGGGATTTCAGCTTGCCCTCGGACCCGCGGGTGAGGTCTTCCGGGAGGCGGGCGACGAGGCCGAGCGCCGCCGCGAGGAGATCGAACAGGCCCTGAGCGAGGAGCTATCCCGCTTTGCCACGGACGAGGGCATCGTCCTTCCCTCCAGTTCCTGGAAGGTTTCCGCGCGCCACCCGCAATAGCCGCCCACGAGGGCGAGGAACGAACTCCCGCGACCTGATCGGGCCGCCGACACCG
>Ga0255057_10000617_pt1 | contig 20159 bp, 21 predicted proteins | sample Cases_109_6_MG_FD_189022 | JGI IMG/M metagenome (GOLD analysis project Ga0255057, IMG submission 189022) | Seawater microbial communities from Amundsen Gulf, Northwest Territories, Canada - Cases_109_6 | ecosystem: Environmental > Aquatic > Marine > Gulf | place: Canada: Northwest Territories... | reverse complement strand
CGACGACAAGCGGCTGAACTTCCAGTTCGGCACCGAGATCGCCTGGGAGGTCAAGGACGGCAAGCTGGGCCGCATGGTGAAGAACCCGACCTATACCGGGATCGGCCCGGTGTTCTGGGGATCGCTCGACCGGTTGGCAGGAGAGGACGAACGGGTGCACTGGGGTACGCCGAACTGCGGCAAGGGACAACCGATGCAGGTGGCGCACACCGGCCACTCGGCGTCACCGGCCCGCTTCAAAGACGTGCGGGTGGGGGTACGGGCATGAGGGGGCGGGGAAGGGGCATGGCATGAGCGAACAACTCGCCCAACGGGTCCTCGACCTGGTCAAGGATCGAGCCGAGGCCGAGGTGCTCGCCTCTTCCGGAGTTTCCTCGCTGACCCGGTTCGCCAACTCGACGATCCACCAGAACGTTGGTGAGTATGTCGATTCGGTATCGCTCCGAGTTGCGGTCGATGGCAAGGTCGCATCCGGCCAGACCACGAGGACTTCGGCGGCAGGGCTCGAGGCCATGGTCGAGGAAACCTTGGCGACCGCGATGCGCGAGCCGGTCGATGAGGACTGGCCGGGGCTGACCGAGCCGGTCCAGGTCGACGGTGTCGAGCATTATGACGAGGCAACCGCCGACGCCTCGCCGACGGCACGCGCCGAGTTGGTCCGTGCGTTTGTCGACGAGGGCGAAGGGCTGCTCGCCGCCGGGTACTGCGAGACCGAGGGAGGGACCCACACCTTCGTGAACAGCGCCGGCCAGCACGTCACCGGCCGGGAGACCTCTGCGGCCATCGACGGGATCCACCAGACCGAGACCTCCGCCGGCTCCGGCCATGCCATGTCGGTTGCGATCGGCGATCTCGATGCCTCTGCTGTCGGCGCCCTTGCCGCCGAGCGGGCTCGCAAATCGGAGAAGACCTTCGATGCCAAGCCCGACGTGTATGAGGTGGTGCTGGCTCCGGATGCGGCTGCGACGATCGCCATCTTCCTCGCCGTCTACGGCTTCAACGCCAAGTCCTTCGAAGAGGGCATGTCCTTCGTCGAGATTGGCGCCCAGCAGTTCGATGAGGACTTTGCGCTGCGCGACGACGCCCTGGACGAAAGGGCACGCGGGGTCCTCTTCGACAGCGAGGGAACGCCAAAGCAACGCATCGATCTCGTCGAGGACGGAAGGACCCAGGCCCTTGCCCACAACCGCCGCACTGCCAAGAAGGCCGGTGTGGAGTCGACGGGGAACTCGTTCCCGGGCGCCGAGATGTTCGGCCCGGTCCCGTTCAACCTGTTCATCGAGGGCGGGGACAAGACCCAGGAAGAGTTGATCGGTGAGGTCGAACGTGGCATCTATGTGTCGACGTTCAATTACTGCCGGATTCTCGATCCCAAGTCGATGGTGGTCACCGGGCTCACCAGGAACGGGACGTTCATGATCGAGAACGGCGAGATCACCGGAGCCGTCTCCAACCTCCGTTTCACCCAGTCGTTTGTCGAGGCGCTCGGGCTGGGCAAGGTCAAGGGAAAGGGCAACGACGCCCGCTTCGCCGACTCCGAGTTCGGCGCCGGCTTCGTCTACGCCCCGTCCTTGCGGCTGGAGGGGTGGAACTTCACCGGTGGCGCCGACGGCTGATGTCTGATCCGGAGCAGCTCGTGGCCGCAGCGCTGTTCGAGGATCGCGCCCTCGCCGACGAGGCGTGGGGCAGGCTGGCAGAGGCGGACATCCCGGCGTCGGTGATCACCGAGCCGGGGATCATGGGCGCATACCGGCTGAACCTGATGGTGCACCGTGAAGACCTGGAAGAGGCACAGGCGTTGATCGCCGATCTGATTCCGTAGCCGATACGGGATACGGGAAACGGTCCGGTTACCCGGACCGTTTCAGTTTCGCGCTAACGAATATGGTTACGGCCTATTCGACCGACTCCTTGACCGTTTCGTGGTCGTGGCCGTCGTGGTCGTGCTCTTCCATCTCCTTGCGGACCTCATCCATGTCGAGCGCGTTGATCTGCTCGATGAGGTCGGACAGGACGTCTTCGGGGAGCGCACCCGGCTGCGAGTAGACACCGACCTGATCCCGGAACGCCATCAGCGTCGGGATAGAGCGGATCTGGAAGTATCCGGCGAGCTCCTGCTCGGCCTCGGTGTCGACCTTGGCGAAGACGATGTCCGGATTCTGCTCAGAGAGCTTCTCGTACACCGGCCCGAAGGCGCGACACGGGCCACACCATTCCGCCCAGAAGTCGACGAGAACGGTGTCGTTTTCGAGGATCGTGTCTTCGAACGTGTCCTTCGTCAGGTTGATCGTTGCCATAGGTCTCCCTTGTATATATCCCCCAGCACAACCGCGATATCGGGCACAGTATTCCGGGGGGCGCATCAGCCCCGATGCCTTCTTACACTTCCCAATCGTGATTGCTGCCACCGTCATCGAGCTACGTGACATCGGCGTCACTGCCGGATCGACACCGATTCTGCGCGGCGTCGACCTCTCGGTCGGCGGCGGCGAGATCGTAGGCCTGTTCGGCGCCAACGGAGCAGGCAAAACCACTTTGCTCCGCGTGATCGCCACTCTCCTCCGCCCCGCCGACGGGAGGGGCACGGTACTCGGAGCCGACCTTTCTGGGGACGAACGCTACGAGGTCCGGCACCGCATCGGGATGATCGGACACATCCCCGGCCTGTATCCCGAGCTGACCCTCGGTGAGAACCTGCGCTTTGCGGCTCGGGTTGCCGGGATCCCCAGCGACCAGGTGGAGGAATCTCTGCAGGCGGTTGGCCTCCTCGGTGCGATCGATCGCCAGGCCGGAGCGTCGTCGCACGGCATGCAGCGCAGAGCGGAGTTTGCCAGGGAGCTGATGATCGAGCGCGACCTGCTGCTCCTCGACGAGCCGCATGCCGCCCTCGATCAAGATGCCGTGGAGCTGGTTAACGGCCTCGTCGGCAAGATCGCGGCAAACGGCGGAGCGGCGATCCTGGTCTCGCACGACCGCGATCGGGTCACAGCCGTCGCCGACCGATCGGTCGAGCTCGTCGACGGCTCGCTGCGATGAGCACAGGCTTCGGTGCCCAGGTCGCCGCGGTGGTAGAACGGGATCTGCGACGAGAGCGCAGGAGGGGCGACGTCGTGTGGGTAACCATTCCCTTCGGAGCGATGGCGCTGCTCCTCATCCCACTTGCGATCGGGACCGACGCCGTGCTGCTGGAGCGGATTGGGCCGGGACTGTATTGGGTCATCGTGATGCTCTTCGGAGTTCTCGTGTCCGTGGGGAGAGCATCGGTCGAGACCGGGGCGCAGCGCGACGCCTCCTCATTGCTCGGTCTCGATCCGGCGGCCGGCTACGTCGGAAGATCGATCTCGGCGGCGGGCCTGCTCATCGTGTTCGAGCTGGTCGTGGGCGCCGTCGCCGTCGTGTTGTACGGCTTCGATCTGATCGGCATACCGTGGCTGGCCGCAACGCTGATCATCGTCGCCGCCGGCCTTGGGCTGCTCGGGTCCCTCGCTGCCTCCCTGGTGGGCAGTGGTTCGGCGGGGTCGGCGCTGGTGCCGCTGCTGGTCGCGCCCCTATCCATTCCTCTGCTGCTCGGTGCTACCCAGGCGTACGAAGGCTTGCGGCTCGGTGACAGTATCCTTCCGTGGATGCTGTTGATGGCTGCGGTGGTGCTCGTCGCCGCCATCGCCGGAGTTCTCACCGCTCGACCGCTCCAGGAGAGCTGATGCCGTCAGAGATTCCGAATCGAAGCTGGCCGTGGGTGGCCATCGGCGTGTCGGTAGCGGTGGCGCTGACGCTGGCCATGATCAGCCCTGCCGACGCCGTCCAGGGTGACCTGGTCCGCATCATGTACGTCCACGTTCCTGCGGCGTGGCTTGCCTATCTGGCCTTCGCAGTGACCCTGGTGTGCAGCGCAGGCTATCTCTTTACCAAGAACCTCAGATGGGACCGCCTCGCCGCTTCCAGCGCCGAGATCGGGGTCTACTTCACCGGGCTCGCCATCGCCCTCGGCATGATCTGGGCCCGGCCCACCTGGGGGGTTTGGTGGACCTGGGATGCCAGGCTGACGCTGACCGCCATCATGTTCTTCGTCTATGTCGGATACCTGGCGTTGCGCAGGACCACCGCCGATCCGAGAACGCGAGCCGGTCGCGCAGCCGTGCTCGGCATCGTCGGCGCCGTCCAGATACCGCTCGTCCACTTCTCTGTGGTGTGGTGGCGGACCCTCCACCAGCCTGCCTCGATCCTCCGCCCCGACGGGCCGGCTATTCAGGACCCCATCATGAGGTGGGCGTTGCTCGCCGGTGTCATCGCCTTCAGCGTCATCTACACATCGCTGATGGTGAAGCGGGTCGAGCTACACCGGCTCAACGACGCGATTCACCTGGCAGAGCGCGGCGAGGCCCGCCCCGTTGCCGGAGCATCGGTTGCGGCCCCCAACCTCGACGAGGGAGCCCGCGATGTCTGATTGGGGATGGGTCGCCCTCGCCTATGCCGTTGCCTACGGAACCCTTGCCCTGTTCATCGCCTCCATCTCGATGCGGATCCGGTCGGCCCGGCAGCGCCTCGATGCCCTGGCCCCGGAGGAGCCGCGGTGAGGGCGTACTGGAAGTTCGTCGTCCCTGCCCTGGCCGTCGTTGCGGTGCTGGTCGTGCTTGGCTTCAACCTCTCCTCCAGCCTGGTCTACTTCAACACCCCAACCGAGCTCACCAGTGAGGAGCCCGGAGACAGCAGGCTTCGCCTCGGTGGTCAGGTGGTCGCGGGAACAGTCACCGAGAGCACAGACGGCGTCAGCTTTGACGTGACCGATGGCCGGACCGCAGTGCTGGTGATGCACACCGGAGCTTCCCAGCAGCTGTTCCAGGAAGGGGTCGGCGTCGTGGTAGAGGGCACATGGGATGGAGCCGCCTTCCACTCCGACACCATGCTGGTCAAGCACGACGAAACTTACCGGACAGACGACGGCACGTACGACCCCGACCACCCGTACGGAGCGGATACGGACGAGCCATGATCGCGGTCCTCGGCTACGCCGCGATCTTGATCGCACTGGCCGGCGCCGGTGCTCTGATCGTCACCGGTGTCACAGCCTCGAGGAGCGAGAGCCAGGATCCTCGTTCGGTGAGGGTGCCGGTGCTGATGCTCGTTGGTGGGGGTGTGGCGGCGTTCATCATCCTCGAGATCGCCATCCTCACCCACGACTTCTCCATCGCCTATGTCGCCCAGAACTCCGCTCTGGAAACGCCGTTCGTGTTTCTGTTCGCCTCGGGCTGGGCCGCTCTCGAGGGCAGCGTTGTGCTGTGGGGGGTTCTGCTCTCCGTGTTCACTCTGCTGGTATGGAGACGCCTGTGGCGGGGAGATGGGCTTGGCCTCGGGGCGCTCGCCGTGATGGGCGCGGTCTCGGTGTTCTGGTTCGGGCTGATGGCCACCGCCGCCAACCCGTTTGCGTTGTGCACCGAGCTCACAAACGGGCTGTGCTCGGCGTCATCGTGGCTGCCGATTGGGGACGCCGCAATCGCCCAGGACGGGATCGGCCCCAACCCGCTGCTGGCCAACCACATTCTGATGGCCATCCACCCTCCGATGCTCTACGTCGGCTATGTCGGGTTCACCGTCCCGTTTGCCTTTGCGATCTCGGCGCTGGCCCGTTCCGAGCCCGGCAAGGTCTGGCTTGATCGCACCCACCGCTGGTCGGTGATCGCCTGGGTGTTCCTCACTGCAGGCATTCTGCTCGGAGGATGGTGGTCGTACGAGGTGCTGGGTTGGGGTGGCTACTGGGCGTGGGATCCTGTCGAGAACGCCGCACTACTGCCATGGCTGGCCGCCACCGCGTTCATCCATTCAGCGATCGTCCAGCAGCGCCGCTCGATGCTGCAGGCCTGGAACTTCGTGCTGGTCATCGTCACCTTCGCTCTCACCATCTTCGGGACCTTCATAACCCGATCCGGGGTGATCGCCTCGGTGCATGCCTTCAGCCAGTCGACGGTGGGGCCTGCACTCCTGGTGTTCCTCGGGGTGGTGGTCTTCGGCTCGCTTGCCCTGTTCGCCATGAGGGCGGACACGGTGGCTTCGGTCCCTCGCCTCGACTCGCTGTCGTCCCGGGAAGGGTTCCTGTTGCTCAACAACCTGCTGATGACGCTGTTTGCCTTCACCGTGCTCTTCGGGACGACGTTCCCCCTGCTGGTCGAAGCATTCACCGGGCGCGAGGTGTCGGTGGGCCAGCCTTTCTTCGACCGGGTTGCCATCCCATTCGGCTTGATCCTGCTGCTGGCGATTGGATTTGGCTCGGTGGCACCGTGGCGGGTGGCCTCTCCCCGCATTGTCTGGGAGCGGTCACGCTTCGGCATCAACGCCGGGCTGGCGGCAGCGGCCATTGCCGTGGTGCTCGGCGTCCGCTCGGTGCTGGTGGTGATCGTGTTCGGCTTGGCAGGCTTCGTCATCGGGAGCATCACCCACTTCCTGTCCTATCAATCACGGCGCGCCCACACCGGTTCCAAGACGTGGCCGCAGGCGCTCGGTTCCACGGTCGGAAACGATCTCGGGTTCTGGGGCGGCCAGCTCGCCCACGTCGGAGTGGCCCTTGTCGCCGTCGCCATCGCAACGACCTCCGCGCTCGCCGTCCGCACCGAGGTGTCGGTGGCCCAGGGAGAGACCGCAGTCGTTGGCGGCTATTGCGTCGAGTATCTCGACGCCTTCCGGCGCACCGAGCCCGAACGGATCGTCCAGGGGGTCCGGGTGGCGGTGCACGACTCCTCGTGCTCGGGCGGAGGGAGCATCCTCGAGCCCCGCCTCCACGAGTATCCAAAGTTCGGACAGATCATCGCCACACCGGACGTGAAAACCGGCCTGGTCGATGACGTATATGTGACGATCGCCGGCACCGACGGTGACGCTATTCGCCTCTCGGTACTGATCTTCCCGCTGCAATGGCTGTTGTGGTTCGGTGGGTTGACGATCGTGGCCGGCGGGCTCGTCGCCCTGGGCCGCAAGGTGCGCACCGGCCGACCCGAAGCGCTGCCGGAGGAGGCAAGAGACGAGACCCATGTCTGAGCAGGCATCCTCTGAACAAGCATCGTCCGAGCAAGCCGGCAAGCTGCCTGCTCATATCGTGGCCTGGCTCGTTGTGCCGTTGATCGCCCTGGTCGTGATCGTGGTTGGGCTGTGGCCATCGGAAACCGCGCGAGATCCGGACGCCCGGGCCTACGCCCTGGCCGCCTCGTTCAAATGCCCCATCTGTGCCGGGGAGTCGGTTGCAGCGTCCCAGACCGATCTCGCCGAAGACCTGCGTCTGCTGATCGTCTCAGAGATCGCGGCGGGAAGCACGGACGCCGAGATACGAGCGATGTTTGTCGTCAGCTATGGAGAACAGGTGCTGCTCGATCCGCCTGCCGGCGGCTGGGGCATCGCCCTGTGGGCGGTGCCGCTGCTCCTCGCACTAGCCGGTGGGTTTGCCATCTACGGGTTGCGGCGCAAGGACTCCTCTGCAGCCGGGGTTGATCCATGAACGGATACATCGATGAGCTGGAGCAGGTCGACCGAGACCTCGCCGAGATCGAGTCACAACTGGCCGCCGGCGAACTCGATGCGGCCACCGCCGAGCGGCTGCGGACGGTGTACGGAGAGGAGCGTGCCGCGCTCCTGGCGGTGGCAGCGGAGCCGCCGGAGACCGAAACGGGTCGTTCGCGCCGGCGCACCCTGGCCGGGGGCCTGATCCTCGGGGTTGGCGTTGTTGCCATCGCCTCCTTCGCCATTCTGTCTCTGCAGAGCGACACGCCGGCAGATGAGGTGTCCGACGGTGTCGCCACCGAGGTGCTTGCCGGCGGGTCGGGCGTCGACCTGTCTTCGGTCACCAACGAGGAGATGGAGTCGGTCGTCGCCGAGAATCCGACCATCGTCGGCATGCGCCTGGCGCTGGCGGGGCGGTATGTCGAGGACGGCGACCACAGCACCGCTCTCGACCACTATCTGGTCGTGCTCGACCAGGACCCCGAGCAAGCCGAGGCACTCGCCATGGTCGGCTGGCTCAGCTTCCTCGCCGGCGAGCCCGAACTGGCAGAGCCGTTCGTGGTGAAGGCGCTCAGCATCGAGCCCAACTACCCGTCGGCGTTGTGGTTCCTGGCCAACATCAAGCGCCAGCTCGGCGACCCCGAGTCAGCCGCCGAAGCCATCGGACGCCTTCTCGCCTTCGACCTGCCAGACGACGTGCGGGCCGAGGCGGAGCGATTCCTCGCCGAGCTGCAATCGTGAGCAACCGTATCTTCTGGGCCGTGATCGTCGTTGGGATCGTTTTTGTCGTCGTTGGGGTCGCCTTCGCCGGCAGCCTTGGCTCGGACCCGACCATCGTGGAGAGTGCCCTGGTCGGCGAGCCGGCACCCGACGTCGAGCTCGCCGAATTCGACGACGGGGCGGGTACCGTCCGGGTCACCGACTTCGCCGGGGATGTTGTCGTTGTCAACTTCTGGGCCGCTTGGTGCACCGGTTGCCGCACCGAGCATGCTGCACTCCTTGCGGCCTCAGACGAGTACGCCGATTTCGGAGTGACGTTTCTCGGGATCAACACCCAGGATCAACCGGGTCCGGCCCATGCATTTCTCGACGAGCTCGGCAGGGGTGAGCACTACCAATACGCGGTGGACGAGAAATCGCTCGCCGCATTCTCCTACGGCGTCCACGGTCTCCCCGAGACGTTCTTCATCGATCGAGACGGAATCGTGGTTGGCAAGGTCATCGGGCCGGTGACCTTCGACCTGCTCGCCGGCACCATCGACAACATTCTGGTCGGCAACGCCGTCGACTCGGTGCGGACGGGCGAGACGGAGACCCAGTAGACGAAGTAGCAAGTATCAAGTGGCAAGTAGCGCAGTAGCGCAGCCAGAGGCTGGGCTACTGAGCTACTTCGGCACTGAGCTACTTCGCTACTCGACTCAGGCGGCGCCCCGAATTTCCAGGCCGCCGAGCAAGAGGGCCGTCGCGTCTGCCACCTCTGCGACGGCGCGGTCGAAGACCTCCTGGTTGTGCTGGGCCGGGCGCTGGAACCCGCTCACCTTGCGCACGTATTGCAGGGCTGCTTCCTCGATCTCGTCCGAGGGAGCTGCAACCGCACCGTCGCGCAAACGTTTGATGGATCGACACATGCCACAAAGAGTAACGCCCGGCCTGCTCGGGCAGCTCAGGAGATGAGCAGCTCAGTACTTGGCTAGGAGGCTGTTGAACAATCCACAAGCGGGCAGTTGTACCCAGGAGATCCGGGTCAGCCCACCACCGGGCCCTGCGGCTGCCCGTGGCACTCGTCATTGTTCAACGCCTCCCTACCGAGCTACTGAGCTACTCGCGCAAGTACCATCACGCCGCTCTCCCACCCAAGTCAGGAGCCCATGTTGTCGTCCGAACATCGTCTGCCGCGCAACGTCATCCCCAGCCACTATGAGCTGAATCTCTCGCCCGACCTCGACCACGCCACCTTTGGTGGGCACGTGCGGATCGATGTCGACGTGGTGGAGCCGGTTGACTCGATCGTCCTCAACACCGCAGAGCTGACGATCAGAAGTGCCGCTCTGTTCGACGAAGCGGGGACCCGCATCGAGGCCGACGCCAACCCGGACGAGGCCGCCGAGCGCACCACCTTCACCCTTGCCCAACAGGCTTCGGCAGGGGCCTGGAGGCTGGAGATCCTCTTCGACGGCATCCTGAACGACGCACTGCGCGGCTTCTATCGCTCGGTGTACACCGACGAGGGTGGCAATGAGAAGACGATCGCCACCACCCAGTTCGAGGCGACCGACGCCCGGCGCGCCTTCCCGTGTTGGGATGAGCCGGACTTCAAGGCGACCTACGGGATCACCCTGGTCGTCGACGAGTCGCTGACCGCCATCTCCAACAACCCCGAGATCTCCAGGGAAGACGTCGGTGACGGCAAGGTCGCTGTGACGTTCTCGGACACGATGAAGATGTCGACCTACCTCGTAGCCTTCATCGTCGGTGACCTCGAGGTCACCGACGAAGTCGACGTGGACGGGATCCCGCTCCGGATTGCCTACCCACCGGGTAAGGGACATCTGGCCGGCTACGCCCTCGAAGCCGGCGCCTTCGCGCTCCGCTTCTACGCCGACTACTACGACATCCCGTATCCGGGCGAGAAGATGGACAAGATCGCCATCCCCGACTTCGCCTACGGGGCGATGGAGAATCTGGGTGCGGTGACCTATCGGGAAACGGCCCTCCTCCTGGACCTGGAGCGGGCGACCCAGGTCGAGATGATGCGTATCGCTGAGGTCATCGCCCACGAGATCGCCCACATGTGGTTCGGCGACCTGGTCACGATGAAGTGGTGGAACGGAATCTGGCTCAACGAGGCATTCGCCACCTTCGCCTCGATGAAGTGCATCGATGCATTCCGGCCCGACTGGAGGGTATGGGACACCTTTGCCGCGGACCGCGTGGCCTCGATGGGAACCGACGCCGTCGAGTCGACCAGACCGATCGAATACGCGGTTGGGTCCCCGGAAGAAGCCAATGAGATGTTCGACAACCTGACGTACATCAAGGGGTCGTCGGTGCTGCGCATGCTGGAGCAGTTCCTCGGTGAGGAGACGTTCCGCGAAGGGGTGAGCCAGTACCTCAAGGACCACGCCTACGGGAACACCGAGACGTCGGACCTGTGGGCGGCGCTGGAAGCGGCATCCGGTCAGCCGGTCGGTGAGGTCATGGACAGCTGGATCTTCCAGAGCGGGTTCCCAAGGCTCAGTGTCGACGGGAAACCAGGTTCGTACACCATCACCCAGGAGCAGTTCCGTTATCTGGAGCCGAGCGATCACCGCTGGCACGTCCCGGTGCTGCTGCGCTCCAGCGCCGGCGAGGAAAGACTGCTGCTGAGCGACGCCTCGGTGACGGTCGACGCCGGGAGCGACCTCGTCGTGAACACCGGCGGAAACGGGTTCTACCGGGTTCAGTACTCCCCGGACCTGCGTGACGCCATTCGCCGGAACGTCGGTTCCCTGCAGCCCGCTGAGCGGCACGGAGTGGTATCCGACCTGTGGGCCGATGTGCTCAAGGGCGGCAGCGAGGCCGGCGAATTCCTGGCGCTGGTCGAGCAGCTCGGCGAGGAAGATGAGGTCGAGGTCTGGCAAGCGGCCCTCGGCGGGCTCGGTGAGCTCGACCGTGTCGTCTCTTCCGACGATCGCGCTTCGCTGCAAGCGTTCACCAACGACCTCGTCTCCACGAAGGCCGACGATATGGGGTGGGCTCCGGCCGATGGAGAGGACGACCGCACCAGGAAGCTGCGAGGCATGCTGCTCCGGGCGCTCGGCAACCTCGGAAACGATCAGGCAACCCAGGAGGCCGCCCGCATCCTGTTGGAGGAGGTGCGAGAGGACCCTGCAGGTATTGACTCCGAGGTCGCAGACGCCGCCTTGTATGTCGTTGCCGCCAACGGTGATGAGACCGACTTCGACCGGTTCATCGAGATCAAGGACGCCTCGAACGATCCCCACGAGATCGTGAAGAACCTTCGCGCCGCGGCCATGGTTCCCGACCGGGAAACAGCCGACCGGCTCTTCCAGATGGTCCTCGATGGTGACGTGCGCAGTCAGGACTCATTCTGGGTGCTTGCCTTGATGCTTGGACACCGCGAGAACGGGCCCCACGTGTGGGAGTTGATGAAGCAGCAGTGGGAGGCGATGCTCGCAGCGCTGCCGCCGGCGGCGTCCCGCCGCATTCTCGACCTCATCCCGTACCGGTCGGAGCCCGAGGTGGCCGCCGATATCGAGGCCTGGCTCTCCGATCACCACATCCAAGGGGCGGACCTGTACGGACCGCAGCAGACCGAGCTGATGAAGGTGCGGGTCGGTCTTCGCTCGCGTGAGCAAAACCGGCTGGGAGAAGCTCTGAAGCAGTAGCAAGCATCAAGTATCAAGTATCAAGTAGTCCGTATACGGACTACGTAATACGGGATACGTCCCAGCAACGCGGTGGCCTGAACCTAGTCTCTCAGGTATGTCCGTAGTTATCGATGGCTCCCCGCTGAGCATCGCCGACGTCGTGGCCGTGGCCCATGGGGAGGCCGACGTCGAGGTGGGCGAGGAGGTCGCCGCCAAGATGATCCGTGCCCTGGAAGTGGTGCTGCGGGTGGTGGCCAACGACGAGACGGTCTACGGCATCACCACAGGGTTTGGTGCGCTGGCGACGACGCACATTCCGCATCGGCAAGTCGCCGAGCTGCAGGTCGATCTCCTCCGCAGCCACGCCGGTGCGGTTGGCGATCTGCTCGATCCGGTGCTGGTGCGCGCCATGTTGCTGCTGCGCGCCCGCACTCTGTCTCAGGGCCACTCCGGCGTCCGCCCCGAGATCGTCGAGTTCATCGTCGAGTTGCTGCAGCGCAACCTCCTTCCCGCGGTTCCGTCCCAGGGCTCCGTCGGGGCATCGGGAGACCTTGCCCAGTTCGCCCATCTTGCCCTGCCCATCATCGGAGAGGGATACCTCCTCGTCGACGGTGCTCCCGTCGCCTCGGCGGAGGTTCTCCGCGATGCCGGCCTCGAGCCGCTCACGCTGAAACCAAAGGAAGGGCTCAGCCTGCTCAACGGCACGGAGGGCATGCTGGCCCAGGGGTGCCTGGCAGTGGACAGGGCCCGTCGCCTCGCCGACGTCGCCGATGCCGCCTGCGCCCTGTCGATAGAGGCGTTGCTGGCATCCACGGTGCCGCTCGACCCCAGGATCCACCAGCTGCGGCCCCACCCCGGCCAGGCGCACTCGGCCCGCACCATGGCGGGACTCCTCGACGGCTCCCAGATCGTCGCCAGCCATCTCCACGACATGACCCACGCCGTCCAGGATGCGTACAGCCTGCGCTGTGCCCCCCAGGTGCACGGCGCGGTTCGCGACTCGATCGAGCATGCCGCCGTCGTCTTCGGACGTGAGCTCGGCGCCGTCGTCGACAACCCGATCGTGTTTCCCGACGAAGGCGACGTCATCTCGGGTGGCAATTTCCACGGCCAACCGCTCGCCATCGTGCTCGACCTGCTGGCCATTGCGGTGACCGAGCTCGGCTCGATCTCGGAGCGCCGCACCGACCGCATTCTCGACCCACACCACTCGGGCGGCCTCAGCCCGTTCCTGGCGAAACGCCCCGGTGTCGAGTCCGGATACATGCTCGCCCAATACACCGCGGCCTCACTGGTCGCCGAAAGCCGGGTGCTGGCCCATCCAGCCTCGATCGATTCGATCCCGACCTCCGGCTCGCAGGAGGATCACGTCTCCATGGGCTGGGGATCGGCCAGAAAGCTGAATGACATCCTGGACAACATCACCTGGGTCCTGGCCATCGAGCTCATCTGTGGTGCCGAGGGCACCGAGCAACGTTCCCCGCTCCTGCCCGCTGCTGGAACCGCCGCAGTGCTGGCTGCGATCCGCACCGAAGTTGCCCCGCTCGACGGGGATCGGTCGTTCAGCCCCGACATCGAGGCTGTTGGCCGGTTGATAACCGGTGGCGGCCTCGATGGGATCATCCATCCTGAGGAGCAACCGTGACCAGATCGATCCGAGCCCCGAGAGGCACCGAGCTCAATACGAAGGGCTGGCTCCAGGAGGCCGCCCTGCGGATGCTGATGAACAACCTGGATCCCGAGGTCGCAGAGAACCCGGACGAGCTCGTCGTGTACGGGGGCACGGGAAAGGCAGCTCGAAACTGGGATGCCTACGACGCCATCGTCCGCACCCTGAGAACACTCGAGGGTGACGAGACCATGCTGGTCCAGTCCGGCAAGCCGGTCGGGGTGTTCCGCACCCACGAGATGGCCCCGCGGGTGCTGATCGCCAACAGCCTGCTCGTCCCGGATTGGGCCAACTGGGAGACCTTCTGGGACCTCGAGGCCAAGGGCCTGATCATGTACGGGCAGATGACCGCCGGCTCCTGGATCTACATCGGCACCCAGGGCATCCTGCAGGGCACCTTTCAGACGTTCGATGCGATTGCCGAACAGCGATTCGACGGCACGCTGCAGGGCACGTTGACGCTTACCGGTGGCCTCGGCGGCATGGGTGGAGCCCAGCCGCTTGCGATCACGATGAACGACGGGGTGGCGCTGGTCGTCGAGGTCGACCCGGAGCGGATCGCCAGACGGATCGAGCATCGCTACCTCGACGAGGTTGCCGGCGACCTGGACGATGCGGTTGCCCGGGTCGAAGCCGCCAGGTCGGAGGGCCGGGCGCTTTCGGTGGGTGTCGAGGGGAACGCTGCGGATGTCTTCCCGGAGCTTCTGAGGCGCGGTGTGGACATCGACATCGTCACCGATCAGACATCGGCGCACGATCCGCTCCGCGGCTACGTGCCGCGTGGCTACACCCTCGCCGAGGCGTTGCAGCTGCGTGTGGACGACCCCGATACCTATATCAAGGCGTCGCGAGAGTCGATGGCGGTGCATTGCGAGGCCATGGTCGGTTTCCAGGAAGCCGGCGCTGAGGTCTTCGACTATGGCAACAACCTCAGGGGAGAGGCGGAGCTCGGGGGCTTTGGCAATGCCTTTGCCTATCCGGGTTTCGTTCCCGCCTACCTGCGCGACCTGTTTGCCGCCGGCATGGGCCCGTTCCGGTGGGCGGCGCTGTCCGGTGACCCCGCCGACATCCAGACAAGCGACGATGCGCTGCGCCGCCTGTTCCCCGACCACCGTGCGTTGCATCGATGGCTCGATCTCGCCGAGGAGCGGGTCCAGTACCAGGGTCTCCCGGCACGGATTCTCTGGCTGGGCTACGGGGAGCGCGACCTGGCAGGTGCGGCATTCAACGACCTAGTCGCCAGCGGGGAGGTGGCGGCACCGATGGTGATCGGGCGCGACCACCTCGACTCTGGATCGGTTGCTTCCCCGTATCGGGAAACCGAGGCGATGCTCGATGGCTCGGATGCGATTGCGGACTGGCCGATTCTCAACGCCTTGCTCAACACGGCGTCCGGCGCCGCATGGGTAGCGGTCCATCACGGTGGCGGTGTCGGCATGGGCAAGTCGATCCACGCCGGTGCCCAGGTCGTCGCAGACGGCACAGCGGATGGCGCGGCGCGGCTGCAACGGGTGCTGACCAATGATCCGGGGACCGGGGTGATCCGCCATGTCGACGCCGGCTACTCCGTTGCCGAGGAGGTGGCCCGCGACCAGGGGATCAGGATCCCGATGTGGGAATGAGTCCAGAGTCCAGAGTCGAGAGTCGAGAGTCATCGTCTCCCCCGCCGAGCGGGGGAGACGCGAGCAGGCGCAGTCTGCGAGCAGAGGGGGCTTCCTTTGTCTGACCTCCTCGTCACCAACATCGGCCAGCTCGTCACCAATGACCCCGACAATGGCGATCTCCTCGGCATCATCGAGGAAGCGGCGGTCGCGATCACGGACGGCTCCATTGCATGGGTTGGGCGGGAGAGCGAGCTGCCCCCGGACCATCTCGGTCTGCCCATCCACGACGCCGCCGGCGCCTCGGTCGTTCCAGGGTTCGTCGACCCACACACCCACATCGTCTTTGCCGGTGATCGCAGCGAGGAGTTTGCCAGACGCCTTGCCGGTGAGAGTTACGAGGAGATCCTTGCCGCGGGAGGGGGGATCCTCTCCACCGTTGAGGCGACCAGGGCAGCCAGCGGGAGCGAGCTATTTGAAGATGCTGCTTTGCGGGCCTCCCGGATGCTGGCAGCGGGGACTACGACCGTGGAGATCAAGTCCGGGTACGGGCTCGACGTCGACTCCGAGGCCAAGCTCCTCGCCGTTGCCGCTCGCATCGGTGTCGAGCTACACATCGACGTGATCCCGACGTTCCTCGGCGCCCACGTCGTGCCCGCCGAATACCGCGGCCGGCGTGACGAGTACGTCGACCTGGTATGCACCTGGATGCTGGAAGCCTGTGCTCCATTGGCCACATTCGCCGACGTCTTCTGCGATGAGGCCGCGTTCACCGTCGACGAAGCGCGGCGCATTCTGGAGGCATCCGCCGAGCGAGGGCTCGAATTGCGGGTGCATGCCGACCAGCTGGGCAGGGTCGGCGCAGCCGCCCTTGCCGCCGAGCTCACTGCGGCGAGCGCCGACCACCTCGACCATGCGAGCTTCGACGATCTGGCCGCCATGAGCGACGCGGGCACCGTGGCGGTGCTGCTCCCGGGCGTCTCGTTCTCGATGCGGCTGCCCTACCCCGACGGCAGGGCGGTCTGGGACAGCGGTGCGACCGTGGCGCTGGCCACCGATTGCAATCCGGGGACCGCCTGGATCGAGACCATGCCGTTCGTGATTGCCCTGGCCAGCCTGCACCTCGGCCTGACGCCCGAGGAGTCGCTGTGGGCAGCCACCCGGGGTGCCGCGGCATCCCTCAGGCTCGATGATCGCGGACACGTGGTGGCCGGCGCGCTCGGCGACCTCGTCGTGCTCGACGCACCTTCCTACCTCCACATCCCGTACCGGCCCGACACCGACATCGTCGCCGTTGTCATCAAGCGGGGAGTCGTGGTGTGAGCGACTTCTTTTCGATCGAGCACCCGATCCGGTTCGCCCATCGAGGCGGCAGGCGCCTGTTCCCTGAGAACACCATGTACGCCTTTGCCAGGGCGGTCGAAGACCTTGGCTACCACTACATCGAGCTCGACGTGCGCATGAGCGCAGATCGGGTGCCGGTGATCTTCCACGACCCCACACTGGAGCGGACTACCGACGGCACCGGCGCCGTCGCCGATCGCACCCTCGCCGAGCTGAAGGAGCTCGACGCCGCCCACAACTTTCACCGGGACGATGAGTACCCGCTTCGCGGCGGCGGGCGGTCGGTGCCCACACTCGACGAGGTGTTTCGGGCCTGGCCGGACCTGCGGATCAACATCGACCTCAAGGTCGACGATGCGGAGTGGGCCGTTGCCGAGGTGATCAGAGCCAACGACGCCGAGCATCGATCTCTCCTGGGATCGTTCAGCAATCGACGCATCTCCAAGTTTCGCAGAATCACCGGGGGAACCGTTGCGACCTCTGCGGGCCCCTTCGGCGCAGTGCAGATGTATCTCGCTTCGCGCCTGGGGATGGCGCCGCGGTCCCCGGTCCAGGCGTATCAGGTGACCGAGCAGTACACCGGGGTCTCGGTCGACTCCAGGCTGGTCCGATCGGTGCACAGAGCGAGAGCTCAACTCCATGTGTGGACGGTGAATGAGGCGGACGACATGCGCAGGCTGCTGGATCTCGGTGTGGACGGCATAATGACCGACCGTCCGGACGTCCTCAACGAGGTGATGGATGAGTGAGCGAGTCGGATCGATCGTTCGTCTGCAGGTGCAGGCCGAGCCGCTGACGCCTTCCGGCGTATATGAGTGGCAGCACCTCGTGCCGGTCGACCGTGCCGTGGTTTCTGCGGATGGGATGCTCGGCTGGGACGGGACCGGATGGGTGGTCGACGCCCATCATGTGGCACACCCGCGTCCCCGGGGTGGTGGGAGACGGGCGCTGTCGATCGGCCTGACCGGTCACTACGCAGCGATGGCCGAGCGGTTCGCTCCTGCTGTGTTGGGAATCGGGGGAGAGAACATCGTCGTCGACGGACCGGCGCTGCGGCTTCCCGCCATCGCCAAGGGGTTCTTGATTCGTAGGCCGGACGGACAGGAGGTCGAGCTGCTCGCTCCGCGAGTGGCGTCTCCATGTTTGGAGTTCACTTCGTTTCTGCTCGGCTCCGAGACCCTGCTGACGCGCGCTGAGGTCAAGGACGAGCTGGCTTTTCTCGACGGCGGTACCAGGGGCCACATCGTCGATGTCGGTCACCTCACCAAACCGGTCCCTGTGGAGATCGGCGACGAGGTGTTCCTGCGGTGATCCCGGAACCGATGGTCCAGCGCGTCGGCGTCCTCCTGGGTGATCTCAGGGCCTGACCCGATCTTTCTCACAGCGGACACGCGGCCCGCGTAGGGTTGCGATGGTCGGCATCGGGGCGCAGCGCCGCGTGGTTGTTGTCCGCCGGCGAGGCGGGTCAGCAGGGCTCATGTCCGATGCTGCCGAGAGATGAGGAGTACCCGTGGAACCACGCATCTGGCACGAGAGCTACCCCCCAGGCGTTCCGGAAACGTTGGAGGCCTACCCGGAGACCTCCCTGTTTGGCATCCTCGAAGTCGCAGCCGCCCGTTTCCCGGAGAATCCGGCGTTGGCTTTCTTCGGGCACCATCTCGATTACCGCGAGCTGCTTGCCGAGGTCGAGCAGTGTGCAGCCTGGCTCAGCGCTCTGGGCGTTGGACGCGGCGATCGGGTCGGTTTGATCCTTCCCAACTGTCCCCAGTACGTCATCACCTACTACGCCGCACTGCGTCTTGGTGCGATTGCGGTGGGCAACAACCCGCTGTACACGCAGCGGGAGATGCGCCACCAGTTGACGGACGCCGACTGCAAGGTGATCGTGGTCCTCGACCAGCTGTATCCGGCGTTCGGAGCGATCCGAGGCGATCTGCCGGGGCCGGACCACGTTGTGGTCACCCGGATCACCGAATACATGGGCATGCCCCTCCGCCTCTTTGCCCCGCTCGCCTTCCGACGAGAAGCCCGCAAAGAGGGTCGTCCCTGGCCTCCCGTCGCCACCGCCGACGATGTGCTGTGGTGGGACGATGTGACCAGCGACGATCACCAGGTGCCACCGGTGGCGGAGGTCGATCCCCGATCCGACATCGCCGCCCTCGTCTACACCGGTGGGACTACCGGTATCGCCAAGGGCGCCATGCTCACTCACGCAAACCTTTTGGCCAATTCCCATCAGGCGGCCGCATGGTTCCCGGAGGTGCGAGAGGGCGAGGAGTCACTGATGTGCATCCTGCCATTCTTCCTCTCCTACGGGATGACCGTGGAGATGAACGTGGGGATCCTCATCGGGGCCAAGCTGATCCTCATCCCCCGCTACGACATCGATCGCGTGCTGAACGCCATCGTGAAAGAGCGGCCCACATTCTTTCCCGGGATCCCTCGCCTCTACATCGCTATCAGCGAGGAAGCGGAGCGACGCAACGTCGATCTGTCGTCCATCCAGGCCTGCCTCTCCGGCGCCGCCAAGCTGCCCCAGGCGGTGGCGGAGCGGTTCGAGTCGCTCACCGGCGGCCACGTCGTCGAGGGCTACGGGCTCACCGAGGCGTCCCCGATCACGCACGCCAACCCGGTTCTCGGGCGCCGCAAGGAGGGCTCGTTTGGTCTGCCGGTTCCCAGTACCGACTGCCGGATCGTCGAGCTCGAGGACGCCACCGTCGAGGTCGCTCCGGGACAGACCGGGGAGCTGCTCATCTCGGGTCCCCAGGTGATGGCCGGCTACTGGAACCAGCGAGACGAGACGGCAAAGGTCCGTCCCGACGAGTGGTTGCACACCGGAGACATCGTCCGCATGGATGAGGACGGCTATTTCTTCATCGTCGACCGCAAGAAGGAGATGATCATTGTCTCCGGGCGCAACGTCTTCCCGACTCAGGTGGAGGAAGTGCTCTATCACCACCCCAAGGTGGCCAGGGTCGCGGTCATCGGCGTCCCGGACGAGGTGACCGGGGAGGCGATCAAGGCCTTCATCGTGTTGCGCGACGGTGAGTCGGCAACCGCCGAAGAGATCCTCGAGTGGGCCGCCGATCCGGTTTCTGGCATGGCGCAGTACCGGCTGCCGAGACAGATCGAATTCCGCGACTCGCTGCCGGAGAACATCGCGGGCAAGGTGCTGCGCAGGGTTCTCGTCGAGGAGGAACAGGCGGCTGCAGGTGAGATCGGAGGTCGAAAGTGAGATTGTTACGGACGCTCGGCTGGGCGGTGGCGGGCGCCGTGCCGGGGGTGATCATGGGGGCGGTGGTGGCTGGCGTGGAGTCGCAGAGAGAGAACCTGCTCCTGGGCATCGTGGGGGCCCTGCTGGCCGTCCTCGGTGCGGCGATCGGTGCCTTCGCCGGCTGGCAGCAGGAACGGGGAACTCGCTGGCGGGTGGCCGCAGGCGCGATCGGAGGCGTACTGGCGGGAGCAGTCGTGATCGTGTGGAACGATCGCTTCGGACAGTTCCGGCCGGCCTTCGAGTTTTTGGCGATGCTGATATCCGCCTTTGTCGGCGCCGCCCTCGGTCGCCGGTCGGCGCCGTCCACGGCAAGCGAGGGCGTGGGAGGCGATGGCTGAGAGGCGACATCACCGGCGCACACCTACACGTCGCAATGGCCCCGCACGGCAAGGCCCTGGAGGGTGACGACGTGCTAGACC
>Ga0255057_10000616_pt1 | contig 20163 bp, 21 predicted proteins | sample Cases_109_6_MG_FD_189022 | JGI IMG/M metagenome (GOLD analysis project Ga0255057, IMG submission 189022) | Seawater microbial communities from Amundsen Gulf, Northwest Territories, Canada - Cases_109_6 | ecosystem: Environmental > Aquatic > Marine > Gulf | place: Canada: Northwest Territories... | reverse complement strand
CGACCTTCAAGCGGCCATCGCCTTGGACCCTTACCGACCCGCTGACCAGCGCCTGGGCGCCGATGATCCGCCAATCGCCGAAGCGCGGCCCGTTGCTGAGCGATTCCAAAGTCTGGATAAAGGCCTTTGGGGGCAGTGGCCGGAAAAGGCCGCTGCGCTCCAGGTTCGAGGCGACAACCCCGGCGATGTCCGCTCCGGTTTTCGCCTCGTCCTGCAGCTCCCCATGAAAATCGGTGATGGCAACGGGGAGCGGCTCGAAGAACCCACGATTGATGTCGACCTCCATCTGGCCTTGGGCCTTGCCAACGACCGAAAGCAATGCGGCAAGAAAAACCAAGGCCGACACCAAGAGCGAGCCGAAACCGCGATCGGTTAGGGTCTGTGTCTGGGGCGCATTTCTCATTGTCAAAACATCTCGCTTGGGTTGAAGTTCAAAAGCATGTCACGCCAAAGGGCATAACGCTTGAGCGGCAAGCCCTTGAAAGGGCTGCACTTATGTATCGCCCTGAGGGCGTTTTCCGCGGCGCTTCGGTAATAGGCATCGGCCATCATCCGGCTTACGTCCTCGATCTGGGCATTGCGCACCGAGCCATCCTTGTTGAGCGCCACGCGCACCTTGACCACCAGATCCTCGGCCTCCCGCGCCCCCGGCTCGAGGCGCCAGCATGCCTCAAGCTGGCTCTGGATAAGGCGGTTCAGCTCCATCGTCTCGAGCCTGGACGCCTCGGGCGCCGGCGCCTCCGCCTCGGCTTTGGCGACTTGTTCGCGCTGCGGTTTGGGCTGGTCCTTCAGCTTTTCGACGTTGCGCAGGATCGAAGTCAGCGCGTCTTCCTTGGGCTCTTCCTTCTTCGGCTCCTCGACCTTCGCCAATTGCTGCTTCGGCTTGCGGCGCGGCGCCGGCGGCGCCGGCTTGGGCTGCACCTTCTCTTCCGCTTTCTTCTCCGGCTCGGGCTCCGGCAAAGGTTCGGGCTCCGGTTCGGGTTCCGGCTCCGCGACCGGCTCGGGTTCCGGTTCCGGCTCGGGCTCCGGCAAAGGCGCCGGTTCCGGTAAGCTAGCCACCTGCGGCTGCGGTTCGATCTCGGGCTCGGGCTCGACCTCCGGCTCGGGCTCTTCGGCCTTGGGCTCCGGCTTGGGCTCGGTTTCGGGTTGCGGCTTGCTTTCCTCGGTAACCTCCTCCAAGAGGACCAAATCCACCGGTATGGTCTTGGTCGGCGGCAAGGGCTCGACCCAATGGGGCAGGCCGAAGATGGCCAGCGCGAGCAAGGTCGCGTGGAACGCTCCGGAGAATATGTAGCCGCCGCGCATCGGTCCTAGTCGTTCCGCCTTCGGGCCTTGGCCGTGTTCATCCGTCGCCGGTCTCGATTTTGGGCAGCTCGGTGATCAGCGCCACCCGGGTAAACCCGGCCGCGTTGATCCGTCCCAAGACCTGCATGACGTGCCCGTAGTTGTTCCCCTTATCACCCCGGAGATAGATCCGCGTATCGGCCTTGTTCTCGGTCACCGCCACCAGGCGCGGCACCAGGTTTTCCAGCGGCACCGCGGTGTCCTGGATGAAAATCTGGCCCGAGCTATCGACCGAGACGACCAGAGGTTCGTCCGGTTCGACGATGGACCGGGCCTGCGCTTTGGGCAGGTCGACCGGGACACCGACGGTCAGCAGGGGCGCCGTCACCATGAAGACGATGAGAAGCACCAGCATGACGTCGACGAAGGGCGTCACGTTGATCTCGCTCATCGGCTGGAAGCGCCCTTTGCGGCGTGGCGCGCTCGCGTGAAGGCGGGAAGCCATGATCGATCACCCCTCTTCGAGTTGCCGGGACAAGATGGCCGTGAACTCGCCGGCGAAGGTTTCCAGGCGGCCGGCATAGCGATTGAGGTCGCCGGAGATCTTGTTATAGCCGATCACCGCCGGGATCGCCGCCACCAGGCCCAGTGCCGTGGCGAACAGCGCCTCGGCGATGCCCGGAGCCACCACCGCCAGGCTGGTGTTCTTCGAGGCAGCGATGGAGGTAAACGCGTTCATGATGCCCCACACCGTGCCGAAGAGACCGACGAACGGCGCCGAGGACCCCACCGAGGCAAGGAATATCATCTGTCGCTCGAGGCGCTCCATCTCCCGCCCCAGGGCGATGTCCATGACCCGCTCGATGCGCTGCTGGAGGCTGGCCGGGTTGCGTTCGCGCCGTGCGTTCGCCGCCGCCGCGCGACGCCACTCGCGCATCGCCGAGGAGAATATCGCCCCCATGGGATCCAGCGGTCGTTTGTCCATACGGTCATAGAGGTTGTCCAGCGATCCGCCGGACCAGAAATCGTCCTCGAAGTCGTCCGCCATGCCCCTCAATCGCCTGAGGCGCACCACCTTGTCGAAGATGATGGCCCAGGTCCAAAAGGAGGCTGCTATGAGCAGCACCAAGACGATCTTGACGATAAAGTCGGCCTCGATGAAGAGACCCCAAATGGACAGGTCCTGCACGACCGATCCCGACAGACTCAAGGCATCGACTGCTTGTTGTTCCATCTTTCGCGTCCATTCCTTCCGGCGCTATGGCCTTTCGGCGCTACAGGAGGTGCGAGGCAAGCGCTGCCCGCACGTTTTCGGGTATTCGGGCCGGCCGGCCGTCGTCGGTACTCACGGCGGCGACCCTGAGGTCCAGACTTACGAGACGTCGGTCCTGACGCCATACTTCCTGGGCGGTGTTGACCGAGACCCCGCGAAGCTCGGTCAGGCGCGAGCGCACCTCGAGGAGATCGTCGAAGCGCGCCGGGGCAAGGTAGCGGACCTGACAGTCGCACACGGCGAAGACGACCCCGTGATCACGTCGCAGGGCGGATTGCTCGATCCCGCTAAGGCGCAGCATCTCGGTGCGCGCCCGCTCGGCGAAATTCAGATAGCGGCTGTGATAGACGATGCCGGCGGCATCGGTGTCCTCATAATAGACGCGCACTGCAAAGCGGTGCTCGCCCGCGTCGATCCGTCCGGAGTTCGTACTCACCCTTCATCCTCCGTCGTTTCCTCGAGCAGCTCGAGTTGCCGGGCCATCTGCTCGCGATAATTCCGGGGTGGCTCCAGCCCCAGATAGGCGAAGCCGCCGGCGGTGACCATGCGCCCGCGCGGCGTGCGCTGCACCAGGCCTTGCTGAATGATGTAGGGCTCGATCACCTCCTCGATGACGTCGCGCTGTTCCGATAGCGCCGCGGCGATGGTCTCCACGCCTGCCGGTCCGCCGCCGTAGTTGTGCACGATGCAGGCGAGATAGCGCCGGTCCATGATATCCAGGCCCTCGCGATCGACGCCCAGCTTTTTCAGTGCGCCGTCGGCATGAACGGCTTTGATCGGGCTCACTCCAGCGACGGCGGCGAAGTCGCGCACCCGCCGCAACAGGCGCGAGGCCACGCGAGGTGTCCCGCGCGAGCGCTTGGCGATCTCATGCGCCCCGTCGGACGTCAGATCCATCGCCAAGAGGCGCGCGCCGCGCACCACGATCTCTTCCAATTCCGCAACCTCGTAGAAATTGAGCCGCAACGGTATGCCGAAGCGCTCGCGAAGCGGGGTGGTTATGAGGCCCGATCGGGTCGTCGCTCCGACCAGGGTGAAGGGTGGCAGGTCGATCTGCACCGACCGCGCGGCCGGCCCCTCGCCGATGATCAGGTCGAGCTTGTAGTCCTCCATCGCCGGATAGAGGATCTCCTCGACGGCCGGTGACAGGCGGTGGATCTCGTCGATGAACAAAACGTCGAGGGGCTGAAGATTGGTCAGGATGGCGGCCAGATCGCCGGCCCGCGCGACCACCGGCCCGGAGGTCGCGCGAAAGCCGACCCCCATCTCGCGGGCGACGATCTGCGCCAAGGTCGTCTTGCCGAGGCCGGGCGGGCCGAAGAAAAGAACGTGATCGAGCGCCTCCGCCCGGCTCTGGGCCGCGGTGACGAAAACCTCCAGGTTGTCGCACAGGTCCCGCTGGCCGATGAAGTCCTTGAGCCGCGCCGGGCGCAGCGACTGCTCGGGATGATCGCCCTCCACGAAGCCCGGCTCCACCACCCGCTCCTCGCTCATGAGGCAAGCTCCTTCAGCCCGACCCTGATCAAGGACTCGACCGAGGCGTCACCGCCGAGCTGGCCGGCCGCGCGGGCCACGGCGCCGAAAGCCTCGACGCGCCGATAGCCAAGATTGACCAGGGCCGAGACGGCGTCTTCGGAGACGCCGCCGCTTGGTACCACGACCGTGCCGCCGGCCGCATCCCCGAGAGCGCCGGCCATCGCCCCCAACGCAATCGAGCCGGCCTTGTCCTTCAGCTCGGTGACGATGCGCCCGGCCACCTTGGGGCCGACGCCGCTGGCCTGAGTGAGCGCCGCCTTGTCCTGTGCCGCGACGGCCTGCACCAAGCGTTCGGGCGGCAGCACCGACAAGATGGCCAGCGCCACCCGCGCGCCGACGCCTTGCACCGTGCAGAGCAGGCCGAACCAATCGCGCTCGGCCGCCTCCAGAAAGCCATAGAGATGGATGTGATCCTCGCGGACGTGGGTATCGATCAGCAGCGCCGCCACATCGCCCGGCGGCGGCAGGGCGGAAAGGGTGCGCTTGGAGGCGAAGACCAGATAACCGACCCCGGAGACGTCGAGGACGGCGTTGTCCTGCCCGACGCTGTCCACCAATCCTCTGAGCTTGGCGATCATGCGGGCCTCACGGGGGCCGTCGCGCCGCGCGGGCCGCCGCCCACCCAGCGCTGCGCGGTCGAGAGGTGATGGGCATGGCAGATCGCCACGGCCAGCGCATCGGCGGCATCGGCCGCCGCGATCTCGCAGCCGGGCAGCATGTGCCGCACCATGGTCTGGACCTGCACCTTGTCGGCATGGCCGGTGCCGACGACCGCCTTCTTGACGATCATCGGCAGGTATTCGCCGACCGGAATGCCCATCCGGGCCGGGCTGAGAAGGGAGACCGCGCGGGCCATGCCCAGTTTCAGCGTCGAGGCGGGGTTCTTGTTGGACAGCGACGTCTCCACCGCGGCGGCCGACGGTTCATAGGTGCGCAGCACCTCCTCGATGCCTTCGGCGAGCTGCAGCAGACGCTCGGCCAAGTTGCCGCTTGGATCGGAGGACACGACCCCGTTGGCGACGTGCCGCAAGCGGTTCGCCTCGGCCTCGATGACGCCCCAGCCGGTATTGCGAAGCCCCGGATCCAACCCTAAAACACGCATCATCTCAAAATACCCCCGAATCCTTCATCACTTCGTTCGGCATCACTTCGTTCGGCATCACTTCGTTCGGCATCACACCGTCAGCCATCACGCCGTCAGGCGCATAATCACGTCGTCGGCGATCTCGAAGTTGGCCGCGACACGCTGGACGTCATCGATATCGTCGAGGGCCTCGAGCATCTTCAGCAGCGCCGCGGCCTCCTCCTCGCCGACCGGCACGGTGGTCTGCGGTTTCCAGCCCAGATACGCCTCGCGCGGATCGCCCAAGCGGGCGCTCAGAGCGTCGCGCACCTCGGAGAAATCGTTGGGATCACAGATGATCTCGTGTCCCTCCTCGCCGCTCTCGACGTTGCTCGCCCCCGCCTCCACGGCGGCCTCGAACATCTCCTCGGCGCTGGCCGCCGCGAGGTCATAACCCAACGTCCCGACGCGGTCGAACATGAAGGAGACGCTGTTGGTCTCGCCAAGCGAGCCACCGTGCTTGCCAAAGGCCGTGCGCACATCCGAGGCCGTGCGGTTGCGGTTGTCGGTCATGGTCTCGACGATGACGGCGATACCGCCCGGGCCGTAGCCTTCGTAGCGGATCTCCTCGTAGTTGGCATCGTCGCCTTCGCCGCTCGCCTTGCGGATCGCCCGCTCGATGTTGTCCTTGGGCATGTTGGCCGCCCGCGCCGCCTGGATGGCGGCTCGCAGGCGCGGGTTCTTGTCGGGCTCCGGCAGACCCTGCCTGGCGGCCACCAGCACCTCACGGGCAAGGCGGGCGAACTCCTTGGCGCGCTTCTTATCCTGCGCGCCCTTGCGATACATGATGTTCTTGAATTGCGAATGACCTGCCATCGGCGGTCCGTCCTATCTAGGGTGCATACTCAAGCTTGAAACCGATCCGGCCCTGACGCCAACCCGGCCCTGACGCCAACCCGGCCCTGACGCCAACCCGGCCCGGCCCGTCTCCGGCGCGCGCCATCCATGGCAAACGACCCCGCTGCCCGGACCTGCGATATCCGGACCAAACGAGCCGCGCGTCGGACTATGACTACACACCCTGGTTGCTTTGATCAACATAATGGGGTGGGCTAGCGGGAAGTCTACCACATTTATGTCCCGATGACAGGGGATTGGCTGTGCTGTAGGCCGTCAATATGGCGAATTTTGGGCGCCTTGACGGGGGGCGTGGGCGGAGTGCTCAAAAATCCGGCAGGCTTTCGCTGAGGCGGCCACCGAGGCGCAAGGGGGCCGCTTGCTTGGCCAATCCGGTGCGATCGTCGGTCTCGACGAAGATGCCGCAGATGCTGGCCGGCCCGTTGGCCGGTGTGAGGCGCTCGCCGCGCATCTTCTTCTGGAACCGTTCGGCCGCCGGCCGTTTTTCCATGCCGATCACCGAGTCGTAGTCGCCGCACATCCCGACATCGCTCTGATAGGCGGTGCCGCCGGGGAGAACCAGAGCATCGGCGGTCGGCACGTGGGTGTGGGTTCCGACGCACAGCGAGACCCGCCCGTCGACCACATGGCCGACCGCCATCTTCTCCGAGGTCGCCTCGGCATGGTAGTCGAGCACGATGGCATCGACCGTCGCGCCCAGGCGGTGCTTGGCAAGCGCCCGCTCGACGCAGGCGAAGGGCTCGTCGAGCGGTTCCATGAACAGATGCCCCATGACGTTTATCACCAGCACCTTGCGCTCGCTGGGAACGGCATAGACGTGCGCGCCCCGGCCGGGCGTCCCCGCCGGATAGTTCAACGGCCGCAGCAGGCGCGGCTCGCCGTCGATGAAGGCCAAGGCCTCGCGCTGGTCCCAACTGTGGTTGCCGCCGGTGATCGCATCCACCCCGGCGGCGAACAGCGCATCGCAGATCTTGCGTGTAATGCCGAAGCCCCCGGCCGCGTTCTCGCCGTTGACGATGACCATATCGGTCCGCAGTTGGCGGCGCAGCTCGGGCAGGCGCTCGATCACCGCGTCGCGGCCGCTGCGTCCGACCAGATCGCCCAGGAAGAGAATACGCACCTGCCGGTTAGCCTCGCTCTATCCGGATCGCTTCGTCCTCGGTCACGATCCAGTCCAACGGTTGGTCCTTGTCGTCATGGGGCACGTCTTGCATTTCCTGACCGGCATAGGCAAGGCCGATCGCACAGACCGCGCCGCGCCCGCGCAACTCCGCCAGGGTGCGGTCGTAAAATCCGCCGCCATAGCCCAAACGGTAGCCCGCGCGGTCGAAGGCAAGCAGGGGCACCAGCAGCACCGTGGGGGTCACCGCGGGCTTGTCATCCCCCGGCTCGCGCGTGCCGAAGCCGGCCGGCACCAACTCATCGCCTGGCTGCCAGCGCCGGAACCGCAGCGCCTTGCCGGGTCCGCGCATGACCGGCAGGGCAACCCGGCAGCCTCTTTCGTGAAGGCTGGTCATCGCCGGGCGGGTGTCGATTTCGCCGTCGAGCGGCCAGAACGCGGAAACGCCGGTGCCAGCCGGCGTATCGAAGGTCTCGAGCAGACGCGCGGCCAGGCGTTCGCCCGCCCGCGGGCTGTTCCGGCCGGCCGCCGCCCTCAGGCCCTTGGCGACCCGCCGCGCCTCGCGCTTGGCGACATCGGTAACCTCAAGTGCCGTCGCGCGGGTCTTCTCCGTCTCAAGGGTCAAGGGGGGCCTCAAGGGTCAAGGGGGGCCTCAAGGATCAGGGGTAGCACGGTGTAAGGCGGTGCCGCGCGGGCCGTTGCTCCATGTGGATCCTCTGTGGCCTGCCTAAGCAGGTGGGTGCCATAATAACGAAGCCACGGCTCCGCCAGGGACAGCTCCCTATAGTAAAATATTGGCCCCAGGGATCGAAGGGACTGACGCACCCCGCAGCACCGCGAAGCTGCTCCTATTTAGGCGCCCTCGAGGCGCGCCGCAATAGCTTCGATGCGCTGGGCGAAGGCATCCAGGGCGCCGGCCATCGTCGTCTCCGCTTCTTCCATCGCGGCGATGTCGATTTCGCCTGCCTCCTCGCCTTCCTGCTGCCGGCGCGCCTCGAAGAGCTCGTCGGAGATCAGCAGCGAGGCCATGACCAGCAGGCGCGCCTCGCCGACGTTGCCGACTGCCGTCGCAAGGTCGGTCATCTTTTCGTCGAGAAATGCACCAAGACGCTTGAGGTGCGCTTCCTGCCCGTCGTCGCAGGAAATCAGATAGCTGCGTCCATTGATCGAAAGCGAGATTTGAGCCACGTTCCTACGCTTCCAACATCTGTTTCACCTGGGTGATCGCCTGGTCCAGGCGACCGGTCGCCGTCTCGACCACCGATTGCAGGTGGGCTTTGTCGGACTTGACGGCTTGCAGATCCGCGGCGAAGGCATCGTCCTTCGCGCAACGCCCTTCGACGGCCGCCTCCAGGCGGCGCAACGCGGACTGTAGCCGCTCTGTGGCCTTTTCGATGCCCGCCATGTTTTTTCCTCGACCACGCCCACCGGAGCGCCGGTCGGCCCTATCTTCCACATCCCTAATCATGCGGAGAATAGAGAGCCCCCATCGCCCGGTCAACACAACCCGACGGTACCGGAGCACACCTTCCGGCGGCGAGGGCGGGCGGCGAAGAGCGCCTTTGTGCCGTCGGGTCGACCGATCGATGATATCGCGGTTGACCTGCCGGGCCGACGACGGCATGGTGCGCGCGATTTCCAAGGACACCGGCAAGCCTCCCAGCTTGCAATACGTTAGCCTGATGGATCCGCGATGGACATGACCGAAAGTTCACTTGCCAACCGGGCGGGGATGACCGAGGTCGGCCAGCGGGATATGGCCAACGCCATCCGGGCCTTGGCCATGGATGCCGTCCAGCGGGCCAAGAGCGGACACCCGGGTATGCCGATGGGCATGGCCGATGTGGCGACGGTGCTCTTCACCCGCTTCCTGAAATTCGACCCCCGGCGCCCGGACTGGCCGGATCGCGACCGATTCGTGATGTCCGCCGGCCACGGCTCGATGCTGCTCTATGCACTGCTTTACCTGACCGGTTACGAGGACATGACCCTCGACGAGCTGCGCAACTTCCGTCAGCTCGGCAGCCGCACCGCCGGGCATCCGGAGTACGGCATGGCGCCCGGTATCGAGACGACCACCGGGCCGCTCGGCCAGGGTCTGGCCAATGCCGTCGGCATGGCGATCGCCGAGCGCATCGTCAATGCGCGCTACGGCGATGACATGGTCGATCACCACGTGTATGTGCTGGCCGGCGACGGCTGCCTGATGGAAGGGATCAGCCACGAGGCGATCTCGCTTGCCGGGCACCTGGGCCTCGGCAAGCTCATCGTGCTGTTCGACGACAACGCGATTTCCATCGACGGGTCGACGGACCTCACCGTCTCCGACGATCAGATCAAGCGCTTCGAGGCCAGCGGCTGGGAAACCCGGCGTGTCGACGGCCACGACCCCGATGCCGTGGCCGCGGCCATCGAGGGCGCGCGCGACTGCGGGCGCCCGTCGCTCATCGCCTGCCGCACGGTGATCGGCTATGGGGCACCCAACAAAGAAGGAACCGCCGCGACCCATGGCGCGCCCTTGGGCGAGGACGAGGTGGCGGCGGCGCGCGAGCGGCTGAACTGGCCCTACGACCCCTTCGAGATCCCCGAGCCGATCCTCGAAAGCTGGCGCGAGGCGGGCCGTCGCGGGACGAGCGCGGCGGCGGCCTGGGACGATCGGCTGGCCGCGCGCGACGGCGAAACCAGGGCGCGCTTCGAGCGCGAGCAGCGCGGCGAGCTGCCGGCCTCCGCCCTGGCCGGCCTGGCCGCGCTGAAGAAATCGGTCATCGAGGAAAAATCCAGCCTGGCGACGCGCATCTCCTCGCAACGGGTGCTCGAGATCGTCACAGAGAGTATCCCGCAACTGATCGGCGGATCGGCCGACCTGACGGGGTCGAACAACACCAAGGCCAAGGCACAGGCGCCGATCGGACGGGACGACTTCGCGGGCAGCTACATTTATTACGGCGTGCGCGAGCATGCCATGGCGGCGGCGATGAACGGCATCGCTTTGCATGGCGGCCTCATCCCCTATGGCGGGACCTTTCTGGTCTTTACCGATTATTGCCGGCCGGCGATCAGGTTGTCGGCGCTGATGGGCCTGCGGGTCATCTATGTCATGACCCACGACTCCATCGGCCTGGGCGAGGACGGGCCGACCCACCAACCGGTCGAGCATCTGGCCGCTCTGCGGGCGATCCCGAACCTGCTGGTGTTTCGTCCCGCCGATGCGGTCGAGGTGGCGGAGTGCTGGGAGCTGGCGCTGCGCTCCGAGGATGCACCGTCGGTCTTGGCGCTGACGCGCCAGGCCGTCCCGACGCTCAGGCGCGAGAGCGGGGATAATCTCTCGGCCCGCGGCGCCTATATCATCTCCCCCGCCCAAGCCAAGCCCCAGGCGACGCTGATCGCCTCCGGCTCGGAGGTCGAGATCGCCGTCGCCGCGCAAGAGATCTTGCAGCGCGACGGCATCGCCACCGCGGTGGTCTCCATGCCGTGCTGGGAACTCTTCGACCGCCAGGACCGGCATTATCAAGATGAAATCCTGGGGCGCGACACCCTGCGCGTGGCGGTGGAGGCGGGCGTACCCTTCGGATGGGAGCGCTGGACCGGCAGCGCGGGCGCCATCGTCGGCATGCGCAGCTTCGGCGCCTCGGCACCTTATAAGGATTTGTACCGTAACTTTGCCATTGCGCCCGAGGCCGTCGTCGAGGCGGTCCGGGCCGGTTTATAGATTCGCTTGGCAAAAAAAGATTGAGGAGAAGAGTTAGGCAATGACCCAAGCAAGCCTTCACGAGACGGCCAAGGCCCTGGTGGCGCCCGGCAAAGGCATTCTCGCCGCCGACGAGAGCGGCCCGACGATCAAGAAACGGTTCGACTCGATCGGTGTCGAGTCGACCGAGGCGAACCGCCGCAATTACCGCCACATTCTCTTTTCCGCGCCGGGCGCGGGCGACCACATCAGCGGTGTCATCCTGTTCGACGAGACGCTCCGGCAGAACGCGGCGGACGGCACGCCGCTCGTGCGGGTCCTGGGCGACGCCGGGATCATCCCGGGGATCAAGGTCGATAAGGGAGCCAAGGACCTGGCGCTGTGCCCTGGCGAAAAAGTCACCGAGGGGCTGGACGGTCTGCGCGACCGGATGGCCGAATACGCCTCGCTGGGCGCGCGCTTCGCCAAGTGGCGCGCTGTCTACAACATCGGCGAGGAAACGCCGAGCGTCGCCGCCGTCGCAACCAACGCGCATGCACTCGCGCGCTATGCCGCCCTGGTGCAGGAGGCCGGCCTGGTGCCGATCGTCGAGCCCGAGGTGCTGATGGACGGCGACCATACGATCGAAGACTGCGAGATGGTGACCACGGAGGTGCTGTTCAGCGTCTATGCCGAGCTGGCCACCCAAGGTGTGGAGCTGGAGGGCACGCTGCTCAAGCCCAACATGGTGCTCTCGGGCAAGGACTGCCCCGAGCAGGCGGATGTGGAGGAGGTCGCGGAGCGGACGATCAGGACCTTGAAGCGCACCGTGCCGGCCGCCGTGCCGGGCATCGTCTTTCTCTCCGGCGGGCAGTCGGACGAGGCCGCGACGCTGCACCTCAATGCGATGAACAAGACGGGCGAGGGCCTGCCCTGGCGGATCAGCTTTTCCTACGGTCGCGCGCTTCAGGCCGCCCCGCTCAAGGCGTGGTCCGGCAAGGCCGACAATCTTGGGGCCGCGCAGGCCGCCCTGCTCGAACGGGCCAAGGCCAACGGCCTGGCCACGCTCGGCCGCTACGCCGCCTGACGGAAGTGGGCCTCGAAGATAGTCCGGCCGGCCGGCCGGGTAGGATGCTTGTCTGCTTGTAAAGGAGCTTTGGATCATGGCTGTTCGTGTGGGGATAAATGGTTTTGGGCGCATCGGCAGGCTCGTCTTTCGGGCCGCGATGGAGTCCCGGCGCAAAGACATCGAGTTCGTCGCCCTCAACGACCTCGGCACGCCCGAGGCCAACGCGCATCTCTTGACCTATGATACGGTGCACGGCCGCTATCCTGGAAAGGTGCAAGCCCTCAAGAGCGCGATCAAGGTCGACGGCAAGAGCGTGCGGGTGTTGAGCGAGCGCGACCCCGCCAAACTCCCGTGGGACGCCTTGGGCGTCGACATCGTCCTCGAATGCACCGGCCTGTTCGCGAGCAGGGAAAAGGCCGCCGCCCACCTCGAGGGCGGTGCCAAGAAGGTTCTGGTCTCCGCGCCCTGCAGCGAGGCCGATCTCACCGTCGTCTACGGTGTCAACTCCGCGAAACTGCGCAAAAGCCACAAGGTGGTGTCCAACGCCTCCTGCACGACCAATTGTCTGGCCCCCGTCGCTTTCGTGCTTCAGCAAACGATCGGTATCAGGCGTGGGTTCATGACCACCATTCACTCCTATACCGGCGACCAGCGCACGGTCGATAGCCTGCACAAGGACCCGGCGCGCGCGCGCGCCGCGGCCGCCAACATGATCCCGACCTCGACCGGCGCCGCGCGGGCCGTGGGCCTCGTCCTGCCGGACCTTAAAGGCAAGCTCGACGGCACCGCGATTCGCGTGCCGACGCCCAACGTCAGTCTCATCGACTTCGCCTTCGATGCGGCGCGCAAGACCTCCGTCGAAGAGGTCAACGCCGCGATTGTCAAGGCGGCGAGCGGCAAGCTCAAGGGCGTCTTGGCGGTCAACGACAAACCGCTGGTCTCGTCCGACTTCAACCACGACCCCGCCTCCTCGACCCTCGACCTGCACGAGACGCAGGTGATCGACGGCACATTCGTGCGGGTACTGTCCTGGTATGATAACGAATGGGGCTTCTCGCACCGCATGAGCGATACCGCGGTCGCCATGGGCAATCTGCTGTAGGAGCCGGGGCCGATAAAGGCGGGACGCGAGGGGCCCGCTTCATCTATTGTGAGCCCATGCCTCCCGCTCCTCGTCCGCAAGGCCCGGCTTTCGCCGTACACGACCTGAAGCAGGCGCTGTCCGTGCTGCGCGCCGCCGCGGAGCTTGACCGACCGGTGGTGCTGGTCTCGCCTCCGGCGGCCGCGGCGATCGAAGGGGCGCTCTGGTTTCGTGAGCTGATCGCAATGGCCACCGCCGAGATGCCGGCCGCCGACTTCGAGGCGGTCATCGATTGCGGCGACCACCCCGGATACGTCCTCGAGAGCCTGTCGCTCGGGCTCAAGTGGGTCCGCTTCCACGGCGGGGGGGACGATGCAGCCAGGCTGACCGAGCTGGCCCAGGCGCACGGCGCGACGCTGATCGGCGAGGACCTGGGAGAGATAGACCTGGAGACGGCCGAAGATCCGGGCCGTACCGCCCGAAGCCACCTCTCGGCACCGCGCCGGTGAACGGCGAGACCGGGTTCGACCGCCTGGCCCTCGCGGACCCGGTCCGCCGATTGCCTGGCACCGGGCAACCTGTTAGTTTCCGGCGCACTTTTCACTCCCAGGGCGTCAACCCCGCCGTACGGAAGAACCGCAAAGACAAAAATGGACAAGCCATGAAGATAAACGGTAACGCCGTCAGGCCCGGTAATGTCATCGAGCACAAGGGACGGCTATGGCGGGCAATGAAGATCCAGCACACACAGCCCGGCAAGGGCGGCGCCTATCTGCAGGTCGAATTGAAGGACATCCGCGGCGGCACCAAGCTGAACGAAAGGTTCCGCGCCAGCGAGAATGTGGACCGCGTGCGGCTGGACCAGAAACCCTATCAGTTTCTCTATGCCGACGGCGACATGCTGACCTTCATGAACACCGAGAGCTACGACCAGGTGACGTTGCACAAGGACCTTGTGGGCGAACCCGTCGTCTTTCTGCAGGACGGCATGACGGTGACCATCGAATCCTATGAGAACGACCCCATCGCGGTGCTCCTTCCCGATACCGTCGTTATGGAGGTCGTGGAAGCCGATCCGGTGGTGAAGGGCCAGACGGCGTCGTCGTCCTATAAGCCGGCCAAGCTCGAGAACGGCGCGCGTATCCTGGTGCCGCCACACATCGAATCGGGAACCAGGGTGGTGGTCAACACGGCCGAGGGCACCTACAGCGAACGGGCCAAGGACTAGCGCGTTGGCCGATCCCGCCGATCCTTTCCGCTTATGAGTTCACACCCGAGGTTACCTTGGCGATGACGACGCGCTCAGCCACGCTCAATGTCATGACCCGGGCCGCCGACAAGGCGGCGAGGCAGCTGCGCCGCGACTTCGGCGAGATCGAGAACCTGCAGGTCTCCAAAAAAGGGCCCGCCGACTTCGTCTCCACCGCCGATACGGCGGCCGAGAACATCATCCGCGACGAGCTCTTGAAGGCACGGCCCGATTACGGGTTCATCATGGAAGAGGCCGGCACCGCGGCCGGCAACGACAAGGACGAACGATGCTGGGTCGTCGATCCCCTGGACGGCACCAGCAACTTTCTGCACGGCCTGCCCCACTGGGCGATTTCGATCGCTCTGGCCGAACGCGGTTCGATCCTGGCCGGGGTCGTTTTGGATCCAATCAAGAACGAGCTCTTCCAAGCGGAAAAGGGCACCGGCGCTTTCCTCAACGGTCGCCGTATTCGCGCCTCATCCCGCCGGCGCCTCGACGAATGCCTGATCGCCACCGGCGCGCCCTACCACGGTCATGGCGACCGCGGCACGTTCGTGCGAGAGATCGACGCGGTCATGGCGGCCACCGCCGGGATCCGCCGCTGGGGCGCGGCCTCGCTCGATCTCGCCTATGTGGCAGCCGGGCGCTATGACGGATTCTGGGAGCGCGATCTTTCGTCATGGGACATCGCCGCGGGTATCGCCATTCTGCGTGAAGCGGGCGGCCTGGTTACCACCATCGACGGAAAATCGATCCGTCTCGACAGTCCCAGCATTCTGGCGGCGAACGAGTACACGCATTTCCCATTGGTCAAGCTGCTGCGCGGCGCATCGGCATCGACCGCCGGGGCTTAATTCGATAGCGGTAAAGCTGTTGTCCCAACGCGTTACTGGTCTTAGTCTTAGGATGCTCTAAGAGAGGCCTTGGGGCTTTACGGGGGACCGATGAAAGCAAGCAGGTCAATGAACCGCTTGTCGGGCCGAAATTCGGCCGCTGGCAGAATCGAGCGCCGCTGGACGGGGCGGCGGATCGTCCTGCTCGCCGCACTGCTGGCGGCAGGCACGGTAATGGAGGCCACGCGGTCGGCCGCCCAGAACGACGGGAACCGGGAAGGTTACAGCCCGAACATCATCATAAACACCGAGGTTCTCGACAGCCTCGGTCCGCAGGGGCCCGTTTACCCCATGCCATTTCGGCCTGGCGAGGCGGGCTCGAACGTGGTGGGCGGCGCACCGGGCTCGGCCACCTTCCGGCGCTCGGGCGCCCGGCTCTTCCCGCCGCAGGGCTTTCCGCAAAGCCGTATCGTCACGGGCGCTCCGGTTACCGGCGTACCGGCCATGGGGAGCGGCACCTCCACCGCCGTGATCTCGAGCGCCAACACCGGCGCGTCGGCGGGGGCGGCGCAGGGCACCTCGCGGCTTTTGATCCAAGACAACGGCGGTGGCGGTACTGCCGCGGCGGCGATGCCCAGCACACCGGCCGTCGCGCCCCAGATGCCCCTCACCGAAACACCGACCGTTGCGGTCGCCGTCCCCGAGCTGGCCAACGATCCAGAGGTCCCGGCGACAACCGGATCGTCGTCGAGCCTGGCACCCGAACCCGCCGTGCCCTCCGTCGCCCCAGCTCCTGTCGCCGCGGCACCGGTTGTTCCCGCGGCACAATCCTCCAGCGAGCCGGCCGTACCCGCGGCGCCGGAAGAGCAGACGGCGGCCGAGGAACCGACGGTACCTCAACCCGCCATAACGGTCCCCGAGGAGACGTCGGCCGATGACGCATCGGCGCAAGACGCCGTCGGCCAGGTGTTGGCATCGGTGTTGTTCGAGCCCGACTCCGCCGACCTGACCGAAGATAGCCGGCTGCAGCTCGAGCGCGTGGCCCTCGCCATGTCCGAGAACAAATCGATGCGTGTCCAGCTTCAGGCTTTTGCCGCGGAGGACGACGACTCGCCGAACGCATCGCGCCGCCTTTCCCTTTCGCGGGCACTGGTGGTGCGCGGCTTCTTGATCGAGCAAGGTATCGTTTCCACCCGCATGCAGGTTCGTGCTCTGGGCGATAAGTTCGAAGATGGACCGCCGGACCGGGTCGACATCCACATCCAGGGAGGCTAAGCCATGACCGGGGCCAGGGCGTGCCTTCCCCATCCGCACAATAACAACACCACCGCCGCTGCTTTGTAGCCTGCATTCAGCCCGAACGACGAGATTTTAAGCGTCATGACAAGGCCGACCCGATTTCTGATCCGGATGGTGATCTTCCTGGCGATCGTCGCCGTGGGAATTGCCGCCTTGACGCAGCGCCTGAGCAGCGCGTTCCTCGCCAACCCACTATTGAACGGGATGATCCTCGGTGTCCTGCTGCTCGGCGTGGTCTACATATTCCGCCAGGTAACCCTGTTGCGTCCGGAGATCGCCTGGATCGAAAAATTCCGCCATGAGGCAGGCGGCCGGCTCGTATTTCCCAGCGCTATCGACGAGCAGCGGTCACCGCGGCTGCTGGCTCCGATGGCGGCGATGTTCGCCGAGAAACGCGGACGCCTTTCTCTTTCGACCTTGTCGATGCGCACACTGCTCGACGGCATACATAGCCGGATCGAGGAATCGCACGAGATTTCCCGTTATCTGATCGGGCTACTGATATTCCTCGGCCTGCTCGGCACTTTTTGGGGCCTGCTCGAGACGGTGAACGCCGTCGCCGATACGATCGCCGGACTGAGCGGCGGCGTGGGCGATCCGGCCATCCTGTTCGAGGAGTTGAAGCGCGGCCTGGAGACGCCTCTTTCCGGCATGGGCACGGCCTTCAGCTCGTCGCTTTTCGGCCTCGCCGGATCGCTGGTGCTCGGCTTTCTGGAACTGCAGGCCGGGCAGGCGCACAACCGGTTCTTGAACGAGCTCGAGGACTGGCTCTCGGGCGTGACCAAGCTCTCGTCCGGCGTCGGCAGCCTCGACGGCGAGCATTCGGTTCCCGCCTATATCCAGGCGCTTTTGGAGCAGACCGCCGAAGGCCTGGAACGGATGGAGCGAACGCTCGACCGTAGCGAAGGCGACCGGGAAGCTCTCACCAAGAGCATCGTCACGTTGGCCGACCGCTTGAGCGTTCTCGGCGATCACATGAAGGCCGAGCAATCGGTCATGATGTCGATCGCCGAGTCCCAGTCGGCGCTGAAACCGGTCCTGACCCGCCTGGCCGAGATCGACCGGGGCGGCGAGGCGATCGACGAAGCGACCCGCGGGCACATACGAAATCTGGACCACCGCCTCGGGCATCTGGCCAGCGAGCTGATCGGCGGCCGGGAGAAGTCCGTGGAAGAGATACGTGGCGAGATCCGCTTGCTGACCCGTACGTTGGCCGCCATGGCCGAGGAAAATTGAGCGGGATGCCCGCCGCCGGGAGAAGACGAAGGTGTACTCTCTAGGCCGCCCAGGCACGCGACGCGCGATCAACATCTGGCCGGGCTTCGTCGATGCTTTAGCCACCCTGTTGTTGGTGGTGATCTTCGTGCTCATGGTATTCATGATCGCGCAGTTTTTTCTCTCCGTCGCGCTGTCGGGCAAGAACGATGCTCTGGTGCGCCTCAATACGGAGGTGCAGGAGTTGGCCGAGCTGCTGGCCCTGGAACGCAGCGCCAACATCGAGCTCAACGCGAACATCGGCGAGCTCTCCTCGCAGCTTCAGGAGTCCGTCACCGCCCAGGACAACCTGGCCAATCAGCTCCGCGCCTTGATCATCGAACGCGACGATCTGGCCGTCGCGCTCTCGCGCGCGGAGGCCGAGGCGCTGCAGGCTCAGCGGGAGTCGACGGAAGCGCAAAGCGCTCTGGCCGAGATCAGAGGCGCCGAGAGCGAGGCGCTCAGCGAACTCGAAGCCGAGCGGCAAAAGCTGGAACAAGCCTTGGCCCGCATGCGCATCGACGAGGAGAAGCTTCGCCAGGCCCAAGCGTTCGTAGCCTCGAAGGAGACCGAACTGGAGGCCGCCTACAAGACCATCGAGGCCGACAAGGAAACCATCGAAGCCCAACTCGCCGAGCTGGCCATACTGCAATCCTTGCGTGACGAGATGCGCAAGGAGGTGCTGGCCGGCGAGGCGGCCCTGGTCGAGCAGGAGTCTCTAACCGATGAGGCGACCGCTCAAGTGGCGCTGCTCAACCGGCAGATCGCGGCGCTGCGCGAACAGCTGGCAAGCCTGTCCGTCGCGCTCGATGTCATGGAGGCCGAGAACGAGGAAAAGGAAGTGCAGATCGCCGACCTCGGGCGTCGTTTGAACGCGGCCCTGGCGACGAAGGTGCAGGAACTCGCGCGCTTCCGCTCGGACTTCTTCGGGCGTCTGCGCGAGCTCCTGGGCGACCGGCAGGACATCCGCGTCGTCGGGGACCGGTTCGTGTTCCAGTCCGAAGTCCTGTTCGCCTCGGGCTCGGCGGAACTGGAGCCCGAGGGCAGGAAGCAGCTGTCGCAGCTGGCCAGCGCGCTGGCGGAAATCGCCGCCACCATTCCCGAGGATATAGACTGGGTTCTACGGGTCGACGGACATACCGACCGACGGCCGATCTCGACGCCGGAGTTCCCATCCAACTGGGAGCTTTCGACCGCCCGGGCTATTTCGGTGGTGAAGTTCCTCATCATCCGGGGCATCGGCCCCAACCGTCTTGCGGCGACCGGGTTCGGTCAATTCCAACCGCTCGACACAGGCAGTGACGAGATCGCCTTTCGGCGCAATCGGCGGATCGAGCTCAAGCTCACTCAGCGCTGACATCGGTGACGGCGGCGACGCGCTCTTGCCTGGGGATTTCGGCCGCCGCGTCGAAATCGAACTGCAGCGCCGCGAGCCGGGCATAGAGACGCCCCGCCTTTACCAATTCCTCGTGGGTTCCCGACTCCACCACCAGCCCCTCATCCAGGACCAGTATGCGGTCCGCTTTCAAGACCGTGGCCAGCCGGTGGGCGATGACGATGGTCGTGCGGTCGCTCATCAGGCTTTCGAGCGCCTGCTGGACCGCCCGCTCGCTTTCGGCGTCGAGCGAGGAGGTGGCCTCGTCGAGCAGCAACACCGGCGGATCGCGCAAGATGGCGCGGGCGATCGCCATGCGCTGGCGCTGCCCGCCGGAGAGCCGCACGCCCTTCTCGCCAAGATAGGTGTCGAAACCCTTGGGCAGCAGGTCGAGGAACTCGACCGCGTTGGCGATCTCGGCTGCCCGGCGCACCTCCTTATCGCTCGCCTCGGGCCGGCCATAGCGGATATTCTCGCGCGCCGTGGTCGAGAAAATGACCGGCTCTTGAGGAACCAGTCCGATGCGCGCGCGCAGATCCTCGGGCGAGGCATCCGACAGCGGCACGCCGTCGAAGGTGATCTTGCCTTCCTGAGGGTCGTAGAATCTCAGCAAGAGCTGGAAGACGGTGGTCTTGCCGGCTCCCGAGGGGCCGACGATCGCCACGCGCTCGCCAGGTGAGATGGTCGCCGAAAATGGGCCCAGCGCCGCCCGCCGGTGGCCCGCCGGATAGCGAAATCGGACCTGGTCGAAGACGATCTCGCCGCGCGCCGGCTCGGGCAACGGATGGGGATGGGCCGGGGCGGTGATCTGCGGTGCGCAGCGCAATAGGTCGAGCAGCCGTTCCGTCGCGCCGGCGGCGCGCTGCATCTCGCCCACGACCTCGCTCAACGCCGCCGCGGCGGCGGCTACGATGACCGCATAGAAGACGAAGGCCGACAGCTCACCGGGCGAGATGCGGCCGGTGAGCATGTCCTGGCTACCGATCCAGAGAATGAGGCCGATGGATCCGAAGGCCAGCACCATCACCAAGGCGGTCAACCAGGCCCGGGCCTGGATCCGTCCCTGCGCCGTTTTGAAGGCCGCCTCCACCGTATCGCCGAAGCGCCGGTTGTCCTCGGCTTCGCGGCCAAAGGCCTGT